>Ga0070740_10001911_pt1 | contig 26542 bp, 23 predicted proteins | sample Coa_R2_FD_67286 | JGI IMG/M metagenome (GOLD analysis project Ga0070740, IMG submission 67286) | Surface soil microbial communities from Centralia Pennsylvania, which are recovering from an underground coalmine fire - Coalmine... | ecosystem: Environmental > Terrestrial > Soil > Unclassified ...
ATCGCGAGCAGGATGTAACCCGTGGTGGCGACGGCGAACAGTAAGTGCCCGGAACTCATCATCGGGGTTGCCCAGAACGCGATCACGAAGCCGAGATACAGCGGATGGCGCACCATCCTATAGTAGAAGTGGTTCTTGAACTCGGGCGGCGCGTAGCGGTTGCCGGGCATCGCAGCCCAGACCTGCCGTAGCCCGAACAGATCGAAATGATCGATCACGAAGGTGCTCGACAGCACCAGCAGCCAACCCAGCGCTGCCACCGCATAGAGCAGATAGACCGCCCAAGGTGCCTGCACGCTCCAGATCACACCCGGCAACGGCCGCCATTGCCAGAACAGCAGGATCAACGCGACGCTGGCCAGCAACACGAAGGTGCTGCGTTCGACGGCCGCCGGCAGCCAGCTCGTCAGCCAGCGCTTGAAGCCGCGCCGCGCCATGCCGCTGTGCTGGACCGCGAAGACGCCCAGCAGGACCGCATCGATCACCAGCGCCTGCAAAACGCTGGCCGAAGCGAAACCACGATTGACCGTATGCGGCACGAACGGAACGTCCGCGACGAATGCGATCGCATACAGGAACGTCACGAAGAAAATCAGGTAGCACACCGAACCGTACAACAACGCCACGAACCCACGCATGATCCTTCCTCCTTGAGCCGGCTGCGCGGGTGCGGACCCGCTCGCAGTACCGGCCGCGAAAGGAAGAACACCGTCCAGCGTGGGGTTGCGACATGGCGCTCACCCTTCCAGCATTTCCTTGAGGTGGTCCTTGCCTTCCAGCCACCAGTAGTTCGCCTGTGCGGCGAGAAAACCGAACGGTCGGAAAGTCCGGCTCAAGCCGTAGCGCGCCAATTCACGCCAGGTTTCGTCATTGCGTGCGATCGCATCGGCCAGCATCTCGCCGGCTGCGCAGGTCGGTGCGGCGCCGTGCCCGCCGAACGCCTGCATCCACCACAATCCGTCGCCGCGCGTGCCCAGTTGCGGCATCTGGTGGCGTGCATAGCTCATCAGGCCCGACCAGGCGTAGTCGATCGCCAGACCCTTCAGTTGCGGGAACACGCGCAGCAGGTCGCGCATCAGAATTTTTTGCACCGCACGCGGAGAAAGATCGCGCACCGAAATGCGCCCACCCCAAAGCAACCGGGTGTCGGGCAAGGCGCGGTAGTAATCGAAGGCGAAACGCGTGTCGTAGATCGCGGCCTGCGTGTGCAGGCACTCCTGCATGCGTTCGCCCAAAGGTTCCGCCACCATCACGTACGTGGCGATCGGCAGAACCGCGCGATCGATCTCGCGTTTCAGATGCGCGAGATAGCCGCCGCAGGCCAGCACCACGATGGGCGCGCGCACTTCGCCGCCGTGCGTGCGGATACGCCAGGCGTTCGCGTCGCGTCGCAGACTGCGCACGCGGCTGTGTTCGTGCACACGGACACCCTGTTCGGCCGCGGCGCGCGCGAGGCCGGTGATGTAGTTCAGCGAATGCAGGTGCAGCGCGTTGCGTTCGAACAGCGCATCCGAATAGCGGTCGCTGAGGATCGCCTCGCGCACGCGTTCGCGCGGCCACCATTCCCAGTGCACGCCGTAACGTTCGGCCAGCAATTGCTGCCGCTCTTGCAGCACCTGCGGATCGCGGAACCAGTTGGCCCAGATCACGCCGGCATCGGTCATCTCGCAGTCGATCGCGTAGCGCACGATGCGCGAGCGGATCAGGTTCACTGCATCCACCGTGCGAGCGTAGAGCGCACGCGCGCGCTCATCGCCGAGTTGGTCGAGCAGCGACTGTTCACCCAGCGAATAGCCCGCGAAAACGAAACCGCCGTTGCGGCCGGAGGCACCGTGGCCGATGATTTCGCTTTCCAGCAGCACGACATCCTTGACGCCGCGCTCGGCCAGCCCCAGCGCGAGATTCACGCCGGCGTAGCCCCCGCCCACGATCGCGATGCGCGCTTCGCTCGTGCCGCTCAACGGCGCGAACGGTTCGCGCGGATTCGCGGTGGCGCGGTAATAGATTTGCGGTTGGCCGGACATGCGCACGCGGAGCATAGCGGGATACGCAAATCGCTGCGTCTGCCGGTAAGCACACCACCTTCCCATTCAAGGGTGGGCGGGGAATGGTGTTCAGCGCATCAAATCTGCGCCAGCGCCTGCTCCAGATCTGCGATCAGCACGTCGGGATCTTCCAGGCCGATCGACAGACGGATCAGGTGTGGCGGCGCGCTGTGGGATTTTTCGTCCGCCTGCACGGGCGAGGCAGGCGGGAAAAACGCCGCAGTGGGACACGCGAGCGATTCGTAACCGCCCCAGGACACGCTCAGCAGAAAGCGTTGCAGCGAATCGCACAGTTTCTCGACCGCACTGGTATCGACGCAGCGCGGCGCGAACGACAGCAGACCGCCGGGCGCACGCATCTGTTCCAGCGCCAATGCGTGCTGCGGATGCGAGGGCAGATGCGGATACCAGACGCGTTCGACTTTCGGATGCGCCTGCAACCACTGCGCGATCTTCAGCGCGCTCGTCCCGCTGCGCTCCACACGCAAACGCAATGTGCGCAGGCCGCGCAGCATCAGCCAGGCATCATGCGGCGACGGCGCCGCGCCGAAGGTCATGAATGGTCCCCTGAATACATCGCGCAGGATGGCTTGCGGTCCGCACAAGGCGCCCGCGACAACGTCGCTGTGACCGTTGAGGTATTTGGTGGCAGAATGCGCGACCAGATCGATGCCCAGCGCGATCGGCGACTGATTCAGCGGGCTGGAATAACTGTTGTCGCAGAGCGTGCGGATACCTCGCACTTTGGCCAGCCGCGCAACCGTGGCAAGATCCTGCAATTCGAAAGTCAATGAATTGGGGGATTCCAGCACGATCAACTTTGTCGCCGGTTCCAGCGCCGCTTCGATGTTGGCGACATCCGTTCCGTCCACGAATGTCGCGCGGACTCCGAAGCGCGGCAGCAGATATGCCAGCAGCTTGTGCGTCCAGCTATATGGTTTGTGCACGCAGACGACGTGATCGCCGGCGGACACGTTCGCGACCACCGCGGCGGAAATCGCCGCTGCGCCGGACGAAAACACCAGGCAATCCTCCGCCCCTTCCAGCGCGGCGATCTTTCTGCGCAGGATCTCGACCGTCGGATTGTTACCCCGCGTGTAGCAGTGCTGCGCGTACTCGTCCTGCTCGCGTTCGCGCATTTGCGCGACGGTGTCGAAGCAGAAGATCGAAGTCTGGATCACCGGCGGCGCCACCGCGTTGAAATACCGCGCGCGCTCCTCGCCGAGATGGGTCAGGATCCAGTCGAGGTCCATGCGCAATCAGGCCGCGAAAAATTCGCGCGCAACCTTCGCCAGCGCGGGATCCTGCATCGCGAAATGCAGTGTGGCACGCACCAGGCCCGACTTGTTGCCGCAGTCGTAACGCGTGCCCTGGAACCGGCAGGCCAGCACCTTCGATTCAGCGATCAGCGATTCGATCGCGTCGGTCAACTGGATTTCGCCGCCCGCGCCGGGTCGCGTGCTTTCCAGCAATTCGAAAATGCGCGCGGGCAGCACGTAGCGGCCCACGATCGCGAGATTGGACGGGGCATCGGCCGGATCGGGTTTTTCGACGACGTGCCCGATGCGCGCGGCGGGCTCATTCGCACCGCCCACATCGACGATGCCGTACTTGTTGGTCTGGTCGCGCGGCACCTCTTCCACGGCCAGCACGCCCGCTTCTTCGCGCGCGGCCAGCTCGGCCATCTGCCGCAATGCACTTTTGCCCTCGTTGACGATCAGATCGTCCGGCAGGATCACGCCGAACGGCTCGTCGCCGATCACCGGCTTGGCGCACAGAACCGCGTGACCGAGGCCCAGCGCCTGTTCCTGCGTGACGTAGACGCAGCGCACGTGCGGCGGCAGCAAGCCTTGTACCGTCGCCAACAGTTCGTGCTTGCCGGCGCGTTCCAGCGTTTCCTCCAGCTCGTAGGCCGAATCGAAATAGTCCGCGATCGCATGCTTGTAGCGGTTGGTGACGAACACCAGGGTGTCGGCGCCGGCATCCACCGCCTCGTCCACCGCGTACTGGATCAAGGGACGATCGAGGACAGGCAGCATTTCCTTGGCGACCACTTTCGTCGCGGGCAGGAAGCGCGTGCCCAGGCCCGCGACGGGAAACACCACTTTGCGCAACCGTTTCTGCGTCCCTGCGGGATTCATCGCTGCCTCCTCATGCGCTGTCCTTGTGCAACGGCAATACTTCCGCGCTTTCCGAGGGCTCGCCGGTTTGCCAGCGATAGCCTGGCAGCAGCGCCGCGACGCAGGCGCGCAGCGCCTCTTCGTCGAACTCGGCGCTCGCGTGCGCAGCGCGTTCGATCTGGGCCAGCGCGAGCGCCGCTGAGAACTCGCGCTGCGCCGCGCGGAAGATCTTGGGATGCGCGGTGCTGGTGTAGTTCTCCAGCGGATGGAACAGTTCTTCGAACAACTTCTCGCCCGGACGCAGGCCCGTGTAGACGATGGCGACATCGCGCCCCGGTTGCTTGCCGGCCAGACGGATCATCTGTTCGGCCAGATCGCGGATGCGCACCGGCTCGCCCATGTCCAGCGCGAAGGTTTCGCCGCCCTCGCCCATCGCGGTGGCCTGCAGGATCAACTGGCAGGCTTCCGGAATGGTCATGAAGTAGCGCGAGATTTCCGGATGCGTCACCGTCACCGGACCGCCGTTGCGAATCTGCTCGCGGAACAGCGGCACCACAGAACCCGCGGAATCCAGCACATTGCCGAACCGCACAGTGATGAAACGCGTGTTGCTTGCCGGCGCGACCGCCTGGCAGACGATTTCGGCGATGCGCTTGCAGGCGCCCATCACGCTGGTCGGATTGACCGCCTTGTCGCTGGAAATCAGCACGAAGCTCTCGACGCTGTGCTGGGCGGCAGCATCCGCTACTTCGCGGGTCGCCAGCACGTTGTTGCGGAACGCTTCCCGCAATTGTTCCTGCAGCAGCGGTACGTGCTTGTAGGCCGCGGCATGGAACACCACGTTCGGCCGCGCCTGGGCGAACGCGTTCGCGCAGGTGCCCGCGTCGCCACAATCGCCGATCAATCCGCGGAACAGCAACTCGGGGTATTGCGTGCGCAGCTCCTGTTCGATGCGGTAGAGGTTGTACTCGGACAGTTCAACGATCGTCAGCGAAGCCGCGCCCAGTCGCGCGATCTGCCTGCACAGTTCCGAACCGATCGAACCGCCGCCACCGGTCACCAACACGTGCTTGCCGGTCAACCCCTGGCGGATCGCACTCCAGTCCAGCTTCACCGGTTCTCGCCCGAGCAGATCCTCGATCGCGACCTCCTTCAACTCGTTGAACTGCGCGCGACCCGCGACGACGTCATCCAGCCGCGGCACGGTGCGGAACGGCAGACCGGTCTGTTCGCACAATTCCACCACACGCCGCATCTGCGCCTTGTCGGCCGAGGGCATCGCGATCAGCAGCATCTCGGCACCGGCTTCGCGCGCCAGCTCCGGCATCTTCTCCAGCCGCCCCAGCACCGGAATACCGTGTACGCGCGCGCCGCGCAGTTCGGGGTTGTCGTCGATGAAACCGGCGGCGTGATAACTCGCGTCGCGGCGCAGGTCGCGCACCAGCGCCTCACCCGCACGTCCCGCTCCTATCACCAATACGCGCTTGCTGTGCCTGGCGTGAAAGAGGTCGACGCGGCTGTCCTTCCAGTACCGGTACGCGAGCCGCGGCAACCCAAGCAGTACGCACAGCAACGCGGGATAGATCAGCAGTACCGAACGCGGAATCCCGTTCAGACGGCTATACAGAAAGAGGACCAAACCGATCGCCAGTGCGCCGACCACGCTGGCGCGCAGGATGTTCCACAGATCGGGCAGGCTGGCGAAACGCCACAGGCCCTTGTACAAACCGGTCCAGTAGAAAATCGCGCCCTGCACCGCCAGCACGATCAGCAGTTCCGGCGTGAAGATATCCACCGAAACCGGCTGCGGCAGCAGCGCATAGCGCAATGTATCGGCCACCGACCAGGCGATCGCCGTCATCAGCAGATCGTGCGCGACTACCGCGGCGCGCGGATGCACCCGGCTGATCAGCTTACGCAGCATGTCGAGCGCCTCGCATCGCGTGCAGACAAGCACGCTTGCCGTACCACCACGCCACCGCGCTCACCGCGTAGACGGCGACGCACAAGAGGAGCCCATACACCGGCCAGCGCACCGCCGCCCAAGCCGCCGGCGCCACGATGATCAGGTTCCAGAGCACGTATGCACCGTCGGTTTTCGCATGACTGCCTCCTGCGCGTGCCATCCACTGGTACAGATGCTCGCGATGCGCAGTGTACCAACGCTTTTGCGCCAGCACGCGTGAGGCCAGCGTCATCGCGGCGTCGGCAACGAAGGCCGAGGCCAGAATCGCACATGGCCACAGCAGCGCAGGCTCTCGCTGCACCAGCAAACCGGCGAGCACGGCGATCAGCAATCCCAGCGTGCCGCTGCCCACGTCGCCCATGAAGATGCGCGCCGGCGGCAGGTTGAACAGCAGGAAGCCCAGGCACGCGGCTGCGGATGCCAGACACGCGGCGGTGAGCGCGGTGGCGCCGAAGCCATGCGCCAGCAATGCATATCCGCTCAGAACGAACAGCGCCTGCAAAGCGAGGATCGCATCTATGCCGTCCATGAAATTGTGGGCGTTGATGCTGCCGGCGAAGACCAGCACGATCGTGATCAGCCACACCCATGCTTTCGGATCGGATTGTGCGAACGGCCACAAAAGTATTGCGCCAACCGCGAATGATGCAAGCAAGTGCACGGCGAAACGCGGCAAGGCCGGCAAGTCGCCGTGGTCGTCGCGCCAGCCGACCACCGCCACCGCCAGCAGCGCCAGAGACAACACGATCACGTTTGCGGGCGGCCATGCGTCCGGCAGCACCGCCAGCGACGGCATGGCGCAGAGCACTACGGCGATCACGATGCCGACGCCGCCTCCGCGCGGCGTGGGCTGCGCATGCGAACGCCGCTGGCCCGGGTGATCCAGCAGCCCGCGCCGATGCGCGTAGGTGAGGCTCGCGGTGACCACGACAACGGAGACGGCAAACGCGCAAAGCGTCGGAACGATGAGTGCCGCGGCTGCACTCATTCGTTGACTACGCCGTGGATGGGCCTCACGGTGCCCCAGTTCTTGCAGCTCGGGCACTGCCAGTGGTGCGCCTTGGCGCCGAAGCCGCAGCGGCTGCAACGGTACATCGCCTGACCCTCGAGCAATTTGCGGGTGAGATCGCGCAGGATCAGGAAATTCTCCCGCGCCTCGCCCTCGGTCTTGTCGAGCGTGGCATCGATCAGCGCCATCAGTCCCCGCACCGAGGGACGCTGCCGCAACTGTCGCGTCAGGAAATCCACCGCCGCACGTTCGCCTTCGCGCTTGGCGTACAGCCGCATCAGCGCCAGCACCGGCGAAATGCCCTGATAGCGGCGGATCACATCGGTGAGAAACCGTTCGGCGCGGTCCATCTGCTGCGAACGTGCGTAGTTGTCCAGCAAAGGCGGCAGGATTTCCGGCACGAAATCGACGTCCGCCCGCGCGGCGCGCTCGAAGGCTTCCACCGCGCCCTGGTGATCGCCGGTTTCGGCCAGCAGGTGCCCCGCGATGATGTGCGCGCGCACGCATTCGGGCTCGCAGGCGAACGCGTGATCCAGATAGTCGCGCGCCTCGTCGCGCGCGCCGTGCGCACGCGATTGCTCGGCCAGCTCGCAATAGAACTGCGCGATGGTGGCGGCCTCCGACTCGCCCGTCATCGTCTCCAGCCGGCGCGCGTGCTCGATCGCCTTGTGCCAGTCGCGTTCGTGCTGATAGATCGCGATCAGGTGACGCAGCGCCGAAGGCGCATGCGCGTTCATCGCCACCAGATCGTCGAACAGGGCTTCGGCGCGATCGAGCAGACCTGCGCGCATGTAGTCTTCGCCCAGCTCCAACAAGGCAACCGTCTTCTCGTCTTCGCTCAGGTTCTGCCGGCCGACCAGATGCTGGTGCACGCGGATCGCGCGATCGACCTCGCCGCGGCGCCGGAACAGATTGCCGAGCGCGAGGTGCGTTTCCACCGTGTCGCGGTTGAACTCCGCGAGCTTCATGAAGACTTCGATCGCCTTGTCCGGCTGCTCGTTGAGCAGATAGTTCAGACCGCGGAAATAGCTCGAGGACAATTCGCGCGTGCGCGCGCCCGACCGCCGCGCGCTGGCATGGCGCCCGATCAACCAACCCGACCACGCCGCCACCGGCAGCAGCAGGAACAGCAGGTAAAGCGGATGCACCAGCAGCGCGTTCATGTACGTTCGTCAGCCGGCGACTTGCGCGGAGCGCGCCGCCGCGCCAGTCCGGAGCCCGCCCAGCATAACGCGCCCCCCAGCAGCCAGCCCATCAGCAAGGCGAACAGCAGCGCCACACCCTTGGAAATCTCAAAGTGCGCGAACAGGAAGTCGTAGGCGACGCGTTGCGGATTGAGCGCACCGAACACCACGCCCAGGATCAGGAACGCAACGACGAGGATCGCGATCAGCGCGCGCATAAGTGGAGCACCTTGCATGCCGGTGGCACTCAATGTAACCGATCAGCGCTTCCGCGCCGCACGCGCCGGATTCAATCGGATGACGACTCATCCAAGGGCGCATCGCCGTTGACGCGCTCGCGCAATTCCTTGCCCGGTTTGAAGTGCGGCACGTATTTGCCGGGTAACGCGACTGCGGTGCCGGTCTTGGGATTGCGGCCGGTGCGCGGCGGCCGGTAGTGCAGCGAGAAGCTGCCGAAGCCGCGGATCTCGATGCGGTCGCCGCCCGCCAGCGCGCTGCTCATCTGCTCGATGACGTTGCGCACGGCCAGTTCCACGTCGGCGAACGCCAGGTGGGTCTGACGCGAGGCGAGCGCCTCGATCAGCTCGGACTTGGTGATGGAACGCTGGTTCTTGGGTTCCGGCATCGCGGTTTCTGCGATTGGCAAATGTTGAACGTTCATCGTGAGGCGGCATGTGCCCGATGCGGGCGCGAGGTGTCATGCCTCGCGCCCTGCGATGCGACTGTCCTACTCGGACCTGTTCATCTGCTCTTTCAGCAGCGCGCCGAGCTTGGTCGTGCCGCTGCCGGCATCCTGATAATCGGACAGCGTTTCGGCCAGCTCGTCTTCGTCCTTGGCGCGGATCGACAATTGCAGCATGCGGCCCTTGCGGTCCATGCCGACGAACTTGGCTTCGACCTTGTCGCCCACCTTGAACTGCTGGCTGACGTCGTCGATGCGCTCCTTGGCGACATCGCGTGCGGCCAGATAGCCCTCGACGCCGTCGCCCAGATCGACCACCGCGCCGCGCGCGTCCACTTCCTTGATGCTGCCGTTGACGATCGAACCGCGCGGATGGTTGGCCATGAACTGGCCGAAGGGGTCCTGCTCGAGCTGCTTGATGCCGAGCGAAATGCGTTCGCGTTCCGGATCGACCGCCAGCACCACAGCTTCCACTTCGTCGCCTTTCTTGAAGTTGCGCACCAGTTCCTCGCCCGGCGTCTGCCAGGAAATGTCGGAGAGGTGCACCAGGCCGTCGATGCCGCCTTCCAGGCCGACGAAGATGCCGAAGTCGGTGATCGACTTGATGTTACCCTTGACCTTGTCGCCCTTCTTGTACGTGGCCGCGAACGCTTCCCACGGATTGGCCTGGGTCTGCTTGATGCCGAGCGAAATGCGGCGGCGCTCTTCGTCGACGTCGAGCACCATTACTTCGACTTCGTCGCCCACCTGCACCATCTTGGCCGGGTTGACGTTCTTGTTGGTCCAGTCCATTTCGGAGACGTGCACCAGGCCTTCAACGCCCGGCTCCAGCTCCACGAAGCAGCCGTAGTCGGTGACGTTGCTGACCTTGCCGAACAGGCGCGTGCCCGAGGGGTAACGGCGCGCGATATTGACCCAAGGATCGTCGCCGAGCTGTTTCAGGCCAAGCGAAACGCGGTTGCGCTCGCGGTCGAACTTCAGCACGCGCACATCCAGCTCGTCGCCGACATTGACGACTTCGGACGGATGACGCACGCGCTTCCAGGCCATGTCGGTAATGTGCAGCAGGCCGTCGATGCCGCCCAGATCCACGAACGCGCCGTAATCGGTGAGGTTCTTCACCACACCCTTCAGCACCGCCCCTTCCTGCAATTTTTCCAGCAACTGCTCGCGTTCTTCCGAGTGCTCGCTCTCGACCACCGCGCGGCGCGATACCACCACATTGTTGCGCTTACGGTCGAGCTTGATGATCTTGAATTCGAGATCCTTGCCTTCGAGGTAGCCCGGATCGCGCACCGGACGCACGTCTACCAGCGAGCCCGGCAGGAACGCGCGCACATCCTTGATGTCCACGGTGAAGCCGCCCTTGACCTTGCCACTGATGCGGCCGGTGATCGCCTCGCTCTTCTCGAATGCGTTTTCCAGTTCATCCCAGACCAGCGCGCGCTTGGCCTTCTCGCGCGACAGCTTGGTTTCGCCGAAACCGTCTTCGATCGCGTCCAGCGCGACCTTCACCTCGTCGCCGATGTGGATCTCCAGCGTGCCGTCTTCTTCGCGGAATTGTTCGATGGGCACAATGCCCTCGGATTTCAGGCCCGCGTTGATGACCACGACGTCGGAACGGATGTCCACGACAATGCCGGATACGATCGATCCGGGTTTCAATTTGTTGAGCGACTGGCTCTGTTCAAACAGCTCGGCAAAACTTTCGTTCATAAGGGTTCCAGTGGAGGAATGGACCGCTTCGGCCTCTAAATTCATTGCGTTCTCTGGCGGCGGTCCGCCGGTTGGGGGCGCTTGCGCGCCGTTATTTATGCGATCGTCCCTGATCGCGGAATCACAATGCGTTCATCCGAGAACGCATCACCTGTACACATCCTGCGTATAAAAGCGGCCATCCATGGCCGCACTTTTCAAATACAGCACGCTCCGATTGTTCAGATATGGCAATCAGGAGTGCAGCAGCGACAACACCTTCGTCACGACTTGTTCGATCGACATGCCCGTCGTGTCCACCAGCACGGCATCGCTGGCGGGCTTCAAAGGCGCTACGGCACGCGACGCATCGCGTGCGTCGCGTGCCTCGATCTCGTGCAAAAGGCTGGCTAGTGTAACGTCCAGTCCCTTTCCCTTCAACTGTTTATAGCGTCTTTTCGCGCGTTCGCTGGCGGAGGCCGTGAGAAACACCTTGTAGCGCGCGTCCGGGAAAATCACCGTACCCATGTCGCGTCCATCGGCCACCAGTCCGGGAGGCATGCGGAACGACAGTTGCAGGTCGACCAATGCCTGCCGCACCGACGGGATCGCCGCGATGGCGGAAGCAGCGGCGCCCGCGGTTTCGGTGCGCAATTCATCGGTGGCATCGTGGCCGTTGACGATGACCCGCGTCTCGCCGCCGTCCTTGGGATCGCGGAAGCGGATTTTCAGTGCCTGCGCACAGCGGGTGACTGCTTCGGCATCCGACAAGTCCAGTCCGGCCATGCCTGCCGCATAGCCGACCGCGCGGTAGAGCGCGCCGGAATCCAGCAGGTGCCAACCCAGCTCGTCGGCCACCGCACGGGCTATGGTACCCTTGCCTGAGCCGGAGGGCCCGTCGATAGTCAGAATGGGAGTCACAGACGCCATTCACAACATCTCCAAAGAGTTACAGGGTATTTCGCAGGTTCTTTCAAGGGATACAGACCCGCATTTTAGCGGCGAGGGATATCGGGTGGCGCTTCAGATATGCGCGATGCCCAAGCCGCAAGCTTCGGCGATCTCACGGAAGCTCGGAAAAGAGGTGGCGACATTGGCGCAATCGCGGATGCGCACCGGGCCGTCCGCCATCGCGCCAGCCACAGCGAAAGCCATGGCACAGCGGTGGTCGCCTTGCGCATCGACTTCGCCGCCGCGCAAGGCGCCTCCTTCGATCACGGCGCCATCGGGTGTTTCTTCGACTCGGATACCGAGCGCGCGCAGGCCTGCCGCCATCACCGCAATTCGGTCGGATTCCTTGACGCGCAACTCGCCCGCGCCGCGGATCGTCGTGATTCCATCCGCGCAGGCGGCCGCCACGAACAGGATCGGGAACTCGTCGATCATGTCGGCGACGTGTTCGACGGGCACTTCTATGCCACGTAGCGGTGCGTGATGCACGATCAAATCGGCAATGCGCTCGCCACCGGATTCACGCGCGTTTTCCTCGACGATGTCCGCGCCCATCGCGCGCAGCACGTGCAACACGCCGATGCGGCGCGGATTCAAACCCACACCTATCAGGCGCAGTCCGCTGCCGGGAACCAGCGTTGTGGCAACGATGAAAAAAGCGGCGGACGAAAAATCCGCGGGCACACTGATTTCCGTTGCGCGTAAGACATGACCGCCGGTGAGCTTTGCCCTGCCCGGTTCGAATTCGATTCTGTACCCGAACGCGGCCAACATGCGCTCCGTGTAATCGCGCGTGGGTTGCGATTCGCACACGAGCGTCTCACCCTTCGCGTAGAGACCTGCCAGTAGAACGGCCGATTTCACCTGCGCACTTGCAATTGGCGAGCGGTAGTCGATGCCGCGCAGGGTTTGTCCACCGGTGATGCGCAGCGGAGGCAGTTCGCTGTTTTCTGCTGCGATGCTTGCTCCCATCGCTGTCAACGGTTCGATCACGCGTCGCATCGGCCGCTTCGACAACGAAGCATCGCCTATCAAAACCGAGTTGAACCTTTGGCCCGCGAGTAAACCGGCGAGCAATCGCATCGCCGTGCCGGAATTGCCGCAATCGAGTTCTCCATCCGGTGGGCGCAGTCCGTGCAGACCCACGCCATGCACGACGCGTTCGCCCGCGGCCGGCGCGTCGACCTGCACGCCCATCGCGCGCAGGATGTTTTCGGTCGCGCGCGTGTCGGCGCTCTCCAGAAAGCCACGGATATGTGTCGTGCCTTCCGCGATCGCACCCAGCATCCATGCGCGATGCGAGATGGATTTGTCGCCGGGAACGGCAATCTCGCCGCGCAATGCCCCTGCGGGCGAGCTGATCCAGTCCAGTCGTGCTGTCACGGCAGTGCTTGCAGCAATCGTTCGTTTTCCGCGCGGCTGCCGATGCTGATCCGCAATGTCTGCGGCAGGCCGTAACCGCCCATCGGCCGCACGATTACGCCGCGCTCGAACAGATGCCGTTCCAGCTCCGAAGCATCGCGGCCCAGATCGATCATCAGGAAATTGGTTTGCGATGGCAGGCAGCGATAATTGCGGGATTGAACCTCGCCGCGCAGCCATTCGCGTTCGCCATTGTTGAATTCGCGCGAGCGTTGCAGATGCTCCCGATCCGCGAGTGCGGCTTCGGCGCCGGCCAATGCGACATTGTTGACATTGAACGATTCGCGCAAGCGCTCCAGCACGGCGACGACGCTTGCGTGCGCGACCAGATAGCCGACGCGCAAACCGGCCAGTCCGTAGGCTTTCGAGAACGTGTGTGTGACGATCAGATTCGGATATTGCTCGGCGAACCGCAACGCGCTGCTCAATCCCGGCGCATCCACGTATTCGTGATAGGCCTCGTCCACCACCACCAGCACATCGCGCGGAACACCCGCGAGAAACGCCGCGAGCCCGGCGTCGTCGAACCAGGTGCCGGTCGGATTGTTGGGATTGGCCAGATACACGATGCGCGTGTCGGCACGGATCGCTCGCGCCAGTGCAAGCAGATCATGGCCATAAGGCGCATCCGCGTGACCGCCGGGCAACGCTCTCACGCAAATGTGCTGTGCGCCAGACGCCGCAGTCGCGACCGGAAACACCGCGAAGCCGAATTGCGAATACACGACCGAATGCGCAGAATCGGCGAAGCACTGCGCCAGCAGCATCAGCAATTCGTGCGAGCCGTTCCCCAAGGCAATTTGTTCGACATCGACGTGCAGATGTTCCGCCAGCGCGGTTTTCAACGCCAAACCGCGCGGATCGGGATAACGAAAGCTCTCATTCAATGCGAGGTGCATGGCTTCCAGCGTGCGGGCACTCGGGCCCAGCGGATTTTCGTTCGAACCCAGTTCCGCGATCAGCGCACCGAAACGTTTGCGCACGGCCGGCAGATCGTGGCCGGGATCGTAAGCGCGCAGCGCACTCGTCGCCGTGTTGGCCAGCCGTGTCGCGTCGAATCCGATGCTCATCGCCACGCCACGCTCAAGCCGAAATCGCCCGCACCGACAGAATGCCGTCGATGGCCTTGATTTCCTGCACCAGCGATTCCGGCACCGCCGCATCCACGTCGATCAGGTTGTAGGCCAGATCGCCGCGGGAGGCGTTGTGCATCTGCGCGATGTTCAAGCCCGCCTCGCCCAGCACGTGCGAGAGCTGTCCGATCATGTTGGGCCGATTGGCGTTGGCGATGCACAGCCGCGCGCGGCCGGCGCGCACCATGCGCGTGTTGGGAAAATTCACCGAGTGCTGCACGTTGCCGCTCTCGAGGTATTCGCGCAATTGATCCGCGACCATCACCGCGCAATTCTCCTCGGCTTCGGCGGTGGACGCGCCCAAATGCGGCAACGCGATCGAGCGCGGATGGCCGGCGAATTCCGCGACCGGAAAATCGCTGACGTAGCGGCCCAGCTTGCCTTCGTCCAATCCGGTATGCACCGCCACCGCATCGATCACGCCTTCTCGCGCGAAGTTCAGCAGAACCAATCCCGCTTTCGCCGCCGCGACGGCCTTCGCGCCGAACAGACCGCGTGTGGCATCGGTCAACGGCACGTGGATGGTGACGTAATCGGACGCGCCATAAAGTTCTTCCAGCGAATTGGCGCGCTGCACGCTGGAAGACAGCTGCCACGCGCCTTCCACCGTCATATGCGGATCGAAGCCGATCACGCGCATCCCTAAGCCGAACGCCGCGTTGGCCACGCGCACGCCGATGGCGCCGAGGCCGACCACGCCCAAGGTTTTTCCCGCGAGTTCGGAACCGGCGAAGCGCTTCTTCTCCGCTTCCATTTTTGCGTGCGCATCGGCTTCGGCCGCGATCGACGACGCGAACGCCAGCGCATCGGGCAGATTGCGGGCGGCCAGCAGCATGCCGGCAATGACCAACTCTTTCACCGCGTTGGCATTGGCGCCGGGCGCGTTGAACACCGGTACGCCGCGCTTCGACATTTCCGTGACGGGAATGTTGTTGGTGCCCGCGCCCGCGCGCGCGATGGCCAGCACGCTCCGCGAAACGGGACGCGCATGCAGATCGGCGCTGCGCAGCAGGATCGCGTCGGGATCGGCGATATCTTTGCCGACGCGATAGTGTTCTTTCGGCAAACGCGCCAAACCGCTGGCGGCGATATTGTTGAGCGTGAGGATATTGAACATGCGCTAGTGCCTCTGCGCGAAGTCGCGCATGAATTCGGCGAGCGCACGTACACCGTCGATGGGCATGGCGTTGTAAAGCGATGCACGCATGCCGCCGACCGCGCGATGGCCTTTCAATGCCAGCAGGCCTGCGGCTTCGGATTCCTTCAGGAACACCACATCGAGCGCCGAGTCGTGCAGTGTGAATGGCACATTCATGCGCGAGCGCGCGGAGGGTTCGACCGGATTGCGGTAGTAGCCACCGGAGCCGTCGATGGCTGCGTAGAGGGTTTCCGCCTTTTCGCGATTGCGCTGTTCCATGGCCGCCAATCCGCCCTGCTCCTTCAGCCATTGGAACGTCAGCCCGGCGAGATACCAGCCCCAGGTGTTGGGCGTGTTGAGCATGGAATTCTGCGCGGCGTGTTCGGCATAGCGGAAGATCTTCGGCAAGGTGCGTGGCTCGCGTTGCAGAAGATCGTCTCGGACGATCAGCACGACCAAGCCGGAAGGACCGATATTTTTCTGCGCGCCGGCGTAAATCAAACCGTAACGCGACACATCCACCGGTCGCGAAAGGATGTCGGATGACATGTCGGCGATCAGCGGCACGCCGCCGACATCAGGAATGTCATGGAACTCCACGCCGTGGATGGTTTCGTTGGGCGTGTAATGCACATACGCCGCATCGGGATCGAGATCCCATGAGCCGCGCGGCGGAATGGTCGTGAAATTCGAATCGGCCGAATTCGCGGCGATATGCGGCTTCGCATACGGCGCGGCTTCCTTGACCGCCTTCTCGCCCCAATGCCCCGTGACGATGTAATCGGCGCGCTGTCCATCTGCGCAGAAGTTCATCGGGATCTGCGCGAAATGTTGCGTGGCGCCGCCTTGCAGGAACAGCACCTTGTAGTTTTCAGGAATGCCGAGCAGCTCGCGCAGATCGCGTTCGGCCTGCATCGCCATCGCTTCGAATGCCTTGCCGCGATGGCTCACCTCCATTACCGAGGCGCGCGCGCCGTCCCATGCCAGCAATTCTTCCTGCGCGCGGCGCAACACCGCTTCCGGCAGCGCCGCGGGACCGGCGCTGAAATTCCAACCACGCATAGATCAGTGTCTCCACCAGAGCAACAAAGCGATGATCGCCGCGAGCAATGCGGCGGTGCCGAGCAGCCAGCCGTACTCGGCGCGTGAGGCTCGCGATTCCGGTCGCCGCACCGGTGGCGGTTCGGAAGGCGCCTCCTGTTCCGCAGCGATTTCGCCCTGCAAGCCCGGCGCTTCCACCACGAAGCGGTGCTCGCCCAAGGTCAGTTGATCGCCGCCGTGGAGTTTGCCGCGCTTGTGCGGCAAACCGTTGACGAGGACGCCGGAATCTGCGGCATCCAGCAACACGGCGTCGCCGCTCACCTGCAAGGCGCAGACACCGATGACGCCCGGCAGTACCGTACCCCGGCTTCCGAGGGTCAGCGTGGTCTCGACCGGCAACAACCTGCCCGAAAGCGTGCCGGCCACCGCGCGCAATGCGGCCAATCCGGGACGCGCGATGCCATTTGGAGCGTCCCGCGAAACGAATTCATCATCTCCAGGCGGATCATCCGGCAACAGCAACAATTTGCTGCCACCCACATTCAGATGATCGCCCAAGCGCAGCAGCGCGCGCTCACGCACGGGCCGCGCGTTGACGTACACGTGCGGCGCACCAGGCAACACTTCCAGCACCAAGCCGCGGCGGTCCTCGGCGATCGCGGCATGCCGTGCGGCCACGCCGCCACCCGCCAGCACCAGATCGTTTTCCGCGGCGCTGCCGATGCGCACCCGATCGTTCGAACTGCGGAACGTCTCGCGTGAGGAATGGACGAAGGCGATGCGCATGCAAATGGTTCAGCGGCGAGCGCGCACTGTAGCATGGCGCATCGGCGCGATCGGCACCCGCATGGCCAACATCGACATGACCCGCAGGCATCAGTTGGGCAGCGAACGCGCCCGCGCGATCGTGGAACAGATCGTCGACAAGTTGTCGCAGCGGTTCCCGTTGCATGGCGCCTGGGAAGGCGATCGTTTCCTGATCCGGCGCGGCGGCGTGGACGGCGAGATCGCGGTGGCCGAAGACGAAGTGCGGGTGCGCGCGCGGCTCGGCCTGATGTACGGAATGCTCAAGAGCACGATAGAAGACGAAATCCGCCGTCAGCTCGACCAACACTTCAAATGACTCAAGATATGTTCGCAGCGTGCTTCTTGTGAGAAGTGCAGCCATGGATGGCTGCTTTCACGCGCAGGGATAGCGCACCAATTCCCGCCGTGGCACAATGCCGCGCTTGTGCGCCGCGGCGGCGCATCCTTCTGCCGGGAACATGGCCAAAGACGACGTCATCGAAATGGAAGGCACGGTGCTGGAGACGCTGCCCAACACCATGTTCCGCGTGCAACTCGAAAACGGCCACGTTGTCACCGCGCACATCTCGGGCCGCATGCGCAAACACTACATCCGCATCATCACGGGCGACAAGGTCAAGGTGGAACTGACGCCCTACGATCTTTCCAAGGGTCGCATTACTTTCAGATCACGCTGAACTGTAGGGCGGACACCGTCCGCTATCGCACCAGATCTGCGGGCAGTACCCGCCCTACGAAGGCTCATGGAAAAACGGCGGCCAGTGGCCGCCGTTTTTCGTTGCATCGCTCGCAGTGCGGTTATTCGACAACCGCCGGCAGTTTCTCCGCGGCTTCGGTTTGCACCACGAGTTCGCCATCTATGACGCTCAGGTCGACCTTGCCGCCTTCGGCGAGTTTCCCGAACAATAGTTCGTCCGCCAGCGCACGCTTGACCTTCTCCTGGATCACCCGTGCCATCGGCCGCGCGCCCATCTGCGGGTCGAAGCCGTGCTCGGCCAGCCAGCGCCGCGCGCCGGCATCCACGTTGAGCGACACGTGCTTCTCCTGCAACTGCGATTCCAGCTCGATCAGGAACTTGTCGACCACGCGCAGGATGTGCTCGAAATCCAGCGCCTTGAACTCCACGATTGCATCCAGGCGGTTGCGGAACTCCGGCGTAAACGCGCGGCGGATCGTTTCCATCGCATCGGTCGCATGATTCTGTTCGACGAAGCCGATCGTGCGCCGCGCGGCAGCCTGAGCACCCGCGTTGGTGGTCATCACCAGGATCGCGTTCTTGAAATTCGCCTCGCGGCCATTGGTGTCGGTCAGCGCACCATGGTCCATCACCTGCAACAGCACGTTGAACACGTCCGGATGCGCCTTCTCGATTTCGTCCAGCAGCAGCACGCAGTGCGGATGCTTCACCACCGCATCGGTCAACAGCCCACCCTGATCGAAGCCGACGTAACCCGGCGGCGCGCCGATCAGGCGTGACACCGAATGCGGTTCCATGTATTCGGACATGTCGAAGCGGATCAGCTCGATGCCGAGCTGCATCGCTAGTTGCCGCGTGACTTCGGTCTTGCCCACGCCGGTGGGTCCCGCGAACAGGAAACAACCGATCGGCTTGGCCGGATCGCCCAAACCCGAGCGCGCCATCTTGATCGCGCTGGAAAGCGTATCGATCGCCTGATCCTGGCCGAAGATCACCATCTTGAGATTGCGGTCGATGTTCTTCAGCACGTCGCGATCGGAGGCCGACACCTGCTTCTGCGGGATGCGCGCCATGCGAGCGACGATGAATTCGATTTCTCCGACGTCCACCGTGCCTGTGCGTTCTTCCTCGGGCAGCAGGCGCTGGCGCGCGCCGGCCTCGTCGATCACGTCGATGGCCTTGTCCGGCAGCAGGCGGTCCGGAATGTGTTTCACCGACAGATCGACCGCGGCCTTCAATGCCGCATCGGTATACGCGACCTTGTGGTGATCCTCGAAGCGCGACTTCAGACCTTCGAGGATCGCGACGCTATCAGCCACCGAAGGCTCGACGATATCGATCTTCTGGAAGCGCCGCGCCAGCGCGCGGTCTTTCTCGAACACGCCGCGGAATTCCTGGAAGGTGGTCGAACCGATGCAACGCAGTTCGCCCGAAGCCAGCATCGGCTTGATCAGGTTGCTCGCGTCCATCGTGCCGCCCGATGCGGAACCTGCGCCGATGATGGTGTGGATCTCGTCGATGAACAGGATCGCGTGCGGGTCCTTCTTCAGTTGCGCGATCACCGCCTTCAGGCGCTTCTCGAAATCGCCGCGGTATTTGGTGCCGGCGACCAGCGCGCCGAGATCCAGCGCCCACACGGTGCAGTCTTCCAGTACCGCCGGCACGTCACCCTCGACGATGCGCTTGGCCAGCCCTTCGGCCAGCGCGGTCTTGCCCACGCCGGCTTCGCCGACGTAGAGCGGATTGTTCTTGCGGCGGCGGCACAGCACCTGGATCGTGCGCTCGATCTCCTCGGTGCGGCCGATCAGCGGATCGATCTTGCCCTGCTTGGCCAGCTCGTTGAGGTTGTTGGCGTACTCGGTCAGCGCATTGCCCTTGCTGTCGCCGCCTTCTTCTTCCTTCTCGGCCGCGGTGGGAGCGGATTCTGACTCATGCCCGATCTTGGCGATGCCGTGCGAGACGTAGTTGACCACGTCCAGGCGCGTCACCTCCTGCTGGTGCAGGAAGAACACCGCGTGCGAATCCTTCTCGCCGAAGATCGCCACCAGCACGTTGGCGCCGGTGACCTCTTTGCGCCCGGAAGATTGCACGTGATAGACGGCGCGTTGCAGCACGCGCTGGAAGCCGAGCGTGGGCTGGGTATCGCGCTCGTCCCCCGTGGGGAGCACCGGCACGGTCTCGGCGATGATCGAACGCAGGTCCTTGCCGAGCTTGTCCACGTCCGCGCCGCAACCGCGCAGTACCGCCGCGGCGGTCGGGTTTTCGAGCAAAGCCAGCAGCAGGTGTTCCACCGTCATGAATTCATGACGCTGCTCGCGCGCTTCCTTGTAGCACTGGCCGATGGTGAACTCGAGATCTTTACTGAACATCTTGGTCTCTCTTGAGCTTTCGTCGGAGCACGCGAGCCAGGGATGGCTCGCCCGCGAGACAAGCGGATTTTTGCTTGGCTCGCGAAGCCGAGTACGGACCTGTGCCGGACTCGGCGTGTCCGGGCAAGTCATGGATGACTTGTCCCGGACCAAATATGGGGACCGGCTACAACTTTTCCATGGTGCACAACAAGGGATGCTGATGGGCGCGCGAAAACTCGTTCACCTGCGTCACCTTGCTTTCTGCCACTTCGCGCGTGAACACGCCGCACACGCCGCGGCCGCGGGTATGCACGTGCAACATGATCTGGGTCGCTTTCTCGCGGTTCATGTTGAAGAAGGTTTCCAGCACCGCCACTACGAATTCCATCGGCGTGTAATCGTCATTGATCAGCACCACCTGGTACAACGGCGGGCGCGCGGTTTCCGGCTTGGCCGTTTCCACCGCCACGCCATGTTCGGGTTCGGTTTCGGGATCGCGTCTCTTGGTTGGAGCCATTTTTCAACGAAGTTCGTCCTCGGTCGCAGTATACCCCGCGCATTGAGAAGTGCAGCCATGCCGGAAGCCGCCATCCATGGCTCAAGAGCTCCGTGGCTGCTTTTGACTTTCGCGATCAGGGACGATCGCCAATTTGTGAACTGCGCGAGCTGAACTGCATCCGCTGTGTGATGGCACAATGACGCGCTTTCAACCGTTGTCATGTGATGCCTTCCCCCAGCCTCGACATTCCGAACGAAACGATCTGGTGCCCGCATGTCACGGTCGCGTGCGTGGTGCACGAGCACGGCCGGTTCCTGATGGTCGAGGAAGACGTGCGCGGACAGGTGCTGTTCAACCAGCCCGCCGGACACCTCGAACCTGGTGAGAGCCTGTTGCAAGCCGCGTGCCGCGAAACACTGGAGGAGACCGGCTGGGAAGTCGAACCGCAGGCCTTCATCGGCGCGCGCCAGTACGACAGTGCACAGCACGGCTCCCACATCGTGCGCTTCGCCTTTGCCGCCAAACCGCTGCGCCATTACCCGGACCGCCCGCTCGACCATGGCGTGCTGCGCTCGCACTGGCTGGAGTACCCGCAGATCGCGCAATTGGGAGAACGCCTGCGCAGCCCGCTGGTGCTGGCCACGCTGGACGACTGGTTGGCCGGGGCGCGCTGGCCGCTGTCGCTGGTGGGTGACGGGATCCTGCACCGCGGAGAGCGCTGACGTGCGCGTAATCGTCGGCCTTTCCGGCGGCGTGGATTCCGCGGTCGCAGCGCTGCTGCTGAAGCGCGCGGGTCAGGACGTCGCCGGCATGTTCATGCAGAACTGGGAAGACGACGAACTGGATTCCGCATGCCGCGCCGACGAGGACCGCAAGGACGCGCTGGCGGTCTGCGCGAAACTCGGGATTCCGTTCCACACGCGCAATTTCGCGGCCGAATACCGCGAGCGCGTGTTCGCGCATTTCCTTTCCGAATACCGCGCCGGCCGCACGCCCAATCCGGACGTGCTGTGCAACCGCGAGATCAAGTTCCGCACTTTCCTCGATGCAGCACGAGAACTGGGAGCGGAAAAGATTGCGACCGGACACTACGCGCGCGCAGTGCACGAAGATGGCCGATACAAATTGCTGCGCGCCACCGATGCGGACAAGGATCAAACCTATTTCCTGCACGCGCTGGACCAGGAGCAATTGGGCGCAGCGCTGTTTCCATTGGGTGAATTGCGCAAGCCGCAAGTCCGCGCGCTGGCACGCGAAGCCGGTTTCTCCGTGCACGACAAGAAGGATTCGACGGGCATCTGCTTCATCGGCGAACGCGATTTCCGCGCATTCCTGTCGAAATATCTGCCCGCGCAGCCGGGAGAGTTGCGCACGCCGGAAGGCGAAGTGCTCGGCGAGCATCATGGCGCGATGTTCTACACGCCCGGCCAGCGCACGGGATTGCGAATCGGCGGCCGTGCGGGCAGCGCAGGCGAGCCGTGGTACGTGGCCGGCAAGGACGTCGGCAAGAACATCGTGTACGTGGCGCAAGGCGCGCAGAATCGGTGGCTGATGTCCCGTACCCTGATCGCCGGGAATGTGCACTGGATCGCCGGCCCGGAACCCGCCCCCCCCTTGCGTTGCGAAGCGATGGTGCGTTATCGACAGCAACCGCAATCATGCGAAATAAATTGGACGGATAAAGACATGAACGTCCGTTTCGATGAAATGCAGCGTGCGGTAGCGCCGGGGCAGTCGGTAGTGTTCTACGCCGGTGACGAATGTCTGGGTGGCGGTGTGATCGAGTCGACCGATGTGCCGCTGATCGCGCCCGGTTCGGAGCTCGCGCCATGAACGAAGCCCGCGTGATCGCCCTGGGCGGCCTGTTCCAGGCCGTTTCGCTGGTGCGCTCGCTGGCGATCGAGGGCGATTGCGACAGCGCCGCGTTCGAAACCTGCATGTCCAGCGTGTTCAAGCTGGAGAGCGACAGCGTGGCCGAGGTGTACGGCGGCGTGATCAATATCTGCGACGGCTTGCGCGCGCTGGTCGGGCAGATCGACGGAAAGGTGCACGATCCGGCACTGCTGCGGATCGTGTTCGCGATCCTGCGGCTGGAGCGCTCGCTGCGGCGCCATCCGGCGGTGGTCGAATCCTTGCAGCAGGGACTGCGAGGCATGCAACGGCAACTGATGCACTTCGGGCCGACGCACCCCAACGTGATCGCGCGCGCGGCCGATCTCTATGCGGAGAATCTTTCCGGCCTGCGTCCGCGCGTGATGGTCGCCGGCAATCCGCTGTATCTGCATCAACCGGTGCAGGTGCAGCGCATCCGCGCGCTGCTGCTGACCTCGGTGCGTGCCGCGGTGCTGTGGCGGCAGCTCGGCGGCCGCCGCTGGCATCTGTTGTTGCGGCCGCATCGTGAAGCGATGCTGGCGCGCGGCATGCTGACGCGCTGCACGCTGGATGGCGTGTAGTCACGCCTGACCGCGGAAAACCCGCTCGCGTACTTTCTCTTCGTGGTGATAGTGCGTGTACGGCTTCAGCAGGTCGTAGCGGGTGACGATGCCGAGCAGCGCACGTGTGTGCTTGTCGACGACGGGAATGCGCTCCAGCTTTTCCACCGCCGCGCGGATCGCCACGCTCTGGCAACTCTCGTCCGGAAATGCGACCACCGGTTCCTTGTTCATCACTTCTGCCAGCGTCTTTTCGCCCGAAGGGTCCTGTTCTCGCAGGCGCAACAGATCCTGTCGCGTGATCACGTTGATCAGTGCGCCGCTTTCGTCCAGCACCGGATATGCGCGATATTTCTGGTCCGCGCCGAAATAGCGCTCGGCGCATTCACGAACCGTCGTGCTGCCGGAGATCGTCATCATCTGCGTGCTCATCACCTCTTTCACCGGCGTCAATTCCAGCCGGTTGACCGAGTATTCGCGGAAGATCTGGAAGCCGCGACGCGCGACTTTCTCGGTAAGGATTGAACGCTTCATCAGGAACACGCTGACGCAATATGCCGAAATGCATGCGACCAGCAGCGCGGGCAAGGCGCTGGCATTGCGCGTCAGTTCCAGCGCGAACAGGATCGCGGTGAACGGCATGCGCATCATGCCGGCGAGGATCGCGCACATGCCCAGCAGCGGCCACAGCAGCGGATCATTGCCGGGAAAGATCATCGCTTCCAGACCCCCCAGCCCCGCGCCCAGCGCCAGCAACGGCGCCAGCACGCCGCCCGAGGTGCCCGAGCCCAGATAGAGGATCCACATCAGCGACTTCACGATCATGAAGGCCAGGATCGCGAGGCCGATCAGTTTGCCGGTCAGCAACTGATCGATCACGTCGTAACCCACGCCCAGCGCCTGCGGTTCGATCAAGCCACCGATCACCACCGCGATCGCGCCGAGCGCCGGCCACCACATCCAGTGGATCGGCAGCTTGTGGAAACTGTCCTCGACGAAATAGACGGCCGACGTGATCAGCGTGGCGAACACGCCGGCGAAGATGCCGCACACCAGCGCCAGCGCCAGGATCAGCGGATGGATGTGGAATTGCACGTGCAGCGGAAACAGCGGGCCAGGACCGATCAGATATGGCCGCAATGCATCGGCGACGAAGCATGCGATCGCGACCGGAATCGTGCTCCGCGGCCGCCATTCGAACAGCAATAACTCCACCGCGACCAGCGTCGCCGCGATCGGCGTGGCGAAGGTCGCGGCCATGCCCGCGCAGGCGCCGGCGACCAGCAGCGTGCGGCGCTCCATCGAGGTGAGATAGAACGCCTGTCCGATCAGCGAGCCGACCGCGCCGCCGGTCATGATGATCGGACCTTCCGCGCCGAACGGCCCGCCGGTGCCGATCGCGATCGCCGCCGAGATCGGTTTCAAGATCGCGACCTTCGCCATCATCTTGCTCTGGCGGAACAGGATCGCTTCCAGCGCTTCGGGAATGCCGTGGCCGCGGATGCGATCGGTGCCGTAACGTGCCATCAAGCCGATGATCAATCCGCCGGCGATCGGCGCAATCACGATCGCCCACCATGGCGGGTGCAACGATGCCGGGGACGCGAATGCGAACGACCACTGCCCGGCGAAGGCGACGTGCGTGACCAGGCCGATCGCGCGATACAACAGCCAGGCCACCACGGCCGCGGCCGCGCCGATGAACACCGCCACGAAGGACAGTTTCAGGATCGAGATGCTGGGGCGGAAGTCGCTCTCGGTGAGGGTGCCGATCTTCCATCGCTCGTAGCGGCGGCGGAAGAAAGGCGCGAGAGCGGACATCCAAACAATGTAGCGACTGCGGCGCGGAAACGCCATCGCTGTACCTTGAAGCGGATCACAGGCAGGCTGCAAGCATTTGCGATTCGCGGTAGGTAGGTGTTTGCGCGATAATTGCGGGCTGTCCACGCCGGTCGCGATACGCGCGGTCTGCGTCACACAAGGAGTAACCGCGTGAAAGACACCTTCGGCGTTCGCGACACCCTAAAGGTCAATGGCAAGGATTACCGCATCGCCAGTCTTGCAAAACTCGGCGAGCAATTCGATCTCGCCCGCCTGCCCTATTCGATCAAGGTGCTGCTGGAGAACCTGTTGCGGTACGAAGACGGCAGCGAAGTCACGGCGAAGCAGATCGAAGCGGTGGCAAAGTGGGAACCCAAGACCGAATCGGATACCGAAATCTCCTTCCTGCCCGCGCGCGTGGTCTTGCAGGACTTCACCGGCGTTCCGTGCGTGGTCGATCTCGCCGCGATGCGCGACGCGATGGTCGCCTTGGGCGGCGATCCGAAGAAGATCAATCCGCTCTCGCCGGCGGAACTGGTGATTGATCATTCGGTGCAGGTGGACGTATACGGTGAACCCGATGCTTTGGAAGAGAACGCGCGCATCGAATTCGAACGCAACCGCGAACGCTATGCCTTCCTGCGCTGGGGACAAAAGGCGCTGGACAATTTCGCGGTGGTGCCGCCGCGCACCGGCATCGTGCATCAGGTCAATCTGGAATACCTGGCGCGCGTGGTGATGGCGGCACAGCGCGACGGCGAAGTGTGGGCCTATCCCGATACCGTGCTCGGCACGGATTCGCACACCACGATGGTCAATGGCCTGGGCGTGCTGGGCTGGGGCGTGGGCGGCATCGAAGCGGAAGCGGCGATGTTGGGCCAGCCTTCCTCGATGCTGATTCCGCAGGTCGTCGGCTTCAAACTCTCTGGCAAGCTGCCCGAAGGCGCAACCGCTACCGACCTCGTGCTCACCGTGACGCAGATGCTGCGCAAGCTGGGCGTGGTGGGCAAGTTCGTGGAGTTCTTCGGCGATGGCTTGGCAAGCCTGCCGCTGGCCGATCGCGCCACCATCGGCAACATGGCGCCGGAATACGGCGCGACCTGCGGCATCTTCCCGATCGACAAGGAAGTGCTGGAATACCTGAAACTCACCGGCCGCAGCGACGAGCAGATTTCGCTGATCGAGGCGTATGCCAAACATCAGGGCATGTGGCACGAGCCTGGGCAGAACCATTCCGAATACAGCACGGTGCTGGAACTGGATCTTGCCGAAGTGAAACCGTCGATGGCCGGACCCAAGCGTCCGCAGGATCGCGTGCTGCTGTCGGAGATGCAGAACAACTATCGCGAGAACGTCAAGACCATTACCGCGAGCCGCCAGGCCAACGGCGGTGTGCAGCGCTTCCTCAACGAGGGCGGCAGCACCGCGGTGGGCCACGAGGCCAGCACGCACGCCATCGAGTTGCACGTCACCCACAAGGGCGAGCGGTTCCGCATGCAAGACGGAATGGTGGTGATCGCAGCGATCACCTCCTGCACCAATACCTCCA
>Ga0070740_10001912_pt1 | contig 26530 bp, 25 predicted proteins | sample Coa_R2_FD_67286 | JGI IMG/M metagenome (GOLD analysis project Ga0070740, IMG submission 67286) | Surface soil microbial communities from Centralia Pennsylvania, which are recovering from an underground coalmine fire - Coalmine... | ecosystem: Environmental > Terrestrial > Soil > Unclassified ...
TGTTCTTTCCCCAGTTCAGTGCGTTCGCGGGAACACTCGCTTCTTTCGCCACTTTCGGAGTCGGATTGATCGCCCGGCCAGTGGGCGGCATGGTGTTCGGCCACTTCGGTGATCGGGTCGGTCGCAAGTCAATGCTCGTAATCACGCTGCTGCTCATGGGCAGTGCAACTCTTCTGGTTGGGCTGTTACCTACTTTCGAAGACATCGGGGTCCTCGCTCCTACGATTCTCGTCGTGCTCCGGTTTTTGCAAGGTTTCGCGGTTGGAGGCGAATGGGGCGGAGCCATGTTGATGGCCGTAGAGCATGCACCTGAACACAGCCGCAACTTCTACGCCAGTTGGCCACAATTCGGAGTGCCGATTGGGCTCATACTCTCCACCGCCGTTTTCGCAGCCTTCTCGTCGATAACGAATGAACACTTTTTGGCTTGGGGCTGGAGGATACCCTTCCTGTTGAGTGCGATCCTAATAGCTGTCGGTCTATTTGTCCGAATGCGGGTGCTCGAGTCCCCAGCATTCGAGCGGATCAAGCTATGCAAGGCACAATCTAAGCTGCCTCTGCTCGAACTATTGCGAAATTACCCTACGACCCCGATGCTCGCGACCGGGGCCATGCTCATCACGATCACCGGCTTCTATATCGTTACCACCTTCACGTTGGCGTATCTTCCTGGGCGTTTCGGCGTAGCGAGAAACATCGCCCTCGTCGGAGTTTTGCTGGCGGGCTTAGGCGAATTTGTTGGAATCTTGATCTTCGCTCCACTGGCAGACAGAATGGGGAAGCGTGCTATAGCCATCTGGAGTTCTGCTTTCCTAGTGCTTGTCTCCTATCCTTATTTCTGGCTCATCAACACGGGACGTTCGGCATGGATCTGGCTGGCCATGTTCGCTTACATGGTGGGTATTGGCTCCCTTTATGCCGCTGCCGGCGTGTTGCTCGCAGAACTTTTTGAGACGCGGGTGCGTTACTCGGGAATATCATTTGGCTACCAAATGGCTGGCATGTTGGGCGGCGCTCCCGCTCCGATCATCTCTACAGCCTTGATTCATTGGGCTGGCGGAGCTTCGTGGCCGGTGGCTACTTACCTGGCCGTTAGCTCCTTCATTACTTTCATCGCCGTCTGCCTGGTCTCCGACAGGTTCAGCGTGCCGATCCACGATCTGCAACCCGCTGAGCGCGCCATCGCCGCGGAGCCTGTTGATTAGAAGACGATGAAATTTGCGAGTCCCTCCTGGAAGCGACGCAGCCAGTGTCTCGTGACCATGCGGAAGTCTCGATTAGGGGCCGCGAAGGACCCAATCGACGGTTTTAGAGGCCAAGCGGTCAAGGGCGGCGACAGAAAGCTCAAGGTGATCTTCGCGGGTGTCCTCAATCTTGTTATGGCTGATACCGCGGAGAGATTGCACGAACATCATGACTGCAGGAATGCCAGCGCGGGAGACTTCGGCGGCATCGTGGAGGGCCCCCGAGGGCATTCGATAGGAGGTACGGGAAACCTCACGGACGGCTTGCTCACAAAGATTGAGAAGATCGGGGTGAAAGGGGACCGGTTCTATGTTCCAGAGCCGTGACCACTCGACCGTACATTTTTCTTCTTGGGCGAAACGGCGGCTCGCTTCCTTGGCTTCGTGGCACATCTCGGCAAGGATGCGGGGATTGAGGTCGCGTTGGTCAAGTGTGGCTTCACAGTGGCCAACCACGGCAGTGGCAATGCCGGGAAGCGTCTTCAGACTACCTATGGTGCAGACGGCGTCAGTATGTTTGCGGGCGATATTGCGAATCTCAAGGGCAAGCTTTGCTGCGGCGGCGAGAGCGTCGCATCGGTCATTCATCGGGGTAGAGCCGGAGTGGGCTTCTTGTCCATGAAAGGTGATGATGTGGCGCTCGACGCCTTTGGTGCCGAGAACCACGCCGAGTGGAAGGCCGAGTTGTTCAAGGATGGGACCTTGTTCGATGTGCAGTTCGAGGTAGGCTCTAGCGTTTCGTCGTTCGCGTTCGGCTTCGGGAAAGTGATCGATTTCCACGCCACAGCGGCGGAGCGCCTCTTCGAGCGTCATGCCATCGCGGTCGGTCCGGGCGCGATCAGCCGAAATTGATTGCGTACCGGCGAATGCAGAGGAACCAAGTAGGCTGCGACCAAAGCGCGCTCCTTCTTCGTCGGCCCAGTCGACTACGCGGATTGTAAGAGGCGGACGACCATTGAACTCCGACGCGAAGCGGCGAAGCACTTCCAGAGCGGCTAAAATATCAAGCGAGCCGTCAAGCCACCCCCCATTGGGTACGGAGTCCAGGTGCCCGCCAATAAGGACAGATTGCTCCGACGCACCGCGCAAGGTTGTCCAGCTATTTCCGGCCGCATCGTAGTGATGGTCGACCGGAAGTTGGGCAAGCTTTTTTACAAACCATTGGCGTGCGTTCAGCCACGTGTCGGTCCAGGCGACGCGTTGAGCACCATTTTCGTCGGCGGTAAGCGAGCGGAGCTCCTTTAGCTCAGCGACGGTACGCTTTGGATTCAGGCTCATCAGCTGTCTTGATTCACTTTTGGTCGGTCAACCACCGACTGGAATCCTCGGCATGGATTGTGAGGCATCAAAGGACTTCATTCAGCTTTTCGGTTTTTAAGTTCGGCGAGCAGTTCCATATAGCGCTTGAAGCAGGGCGAACAGCGTGTGAGGTGCAGGCCGACTGATGCGTGCTCCGCCTCGGTTGGATGCTCAGCCATAGAGGCCAATTCAGAATCGGGCGGACAGCCAACTCGCTGAGGGTTGGGAAAAGCTTCGGAAAGGTAAGACTTGGAGAACCCTAAGAATTCTTCCTCTGTAATATCCTTTCTTCGTTTTGGTTCCGGCATTGGTTCGACCTGCCGCTCCCCAATTCGATGAAGATTTGGTCATCTACGTATCGCATAGAAATGGCTATCTTCCCAGTTCAAATCCTGAGTTTTGCACGTACCTGTTGAAAAGCTTGGCTGAATCGTTTTTCTGCGGCATGAGCGGACATTCCGTAAGTCTTGCCGATCTCCTCCCACGAGTAACCCTCCACGCGTCGCCAATACATATCGATCGTAATGAAATCGCACCGAGCGAGGTATTCATCTGCCAGTATCTTCAGGTCGAACTGAGCGGCGGGATCTACACACGCCGCCTCTGGTGAAACAGTCTCATCCAAGCTAACCGTCACGACTTCTTTGCGTTTGGCGCGATTCACTCTCCTCTTGAAACAGATAAGAAGATATGCCGGCACGTTGGAAATCCGCTGCCGCTCGGAAAGTGAGCATTGCAACTGAAGCCTCCGTGAGACGATGGCAGCAGCCTCCTCCAATAAATTCGTAATTACGGCAGGGTCGCCAAGCATTCTCGAACCGTACCAAACCGCCATCGGAAGAACCTGTTCAACCGCTGCAAGGACGGCTGGGTCGATTCTTCTGCCGAACCGGTCGACGGGACTAATGCGGAAAAATCCGCCTGGAGCTGGACCCGCCATTTGTGGATCTGCCCGAACTCGCTACGCACGAGCCGGACGCCTCGCTTATTGTGGATACGGGGTCAGAGGAAATGAGGGCATGGGAGCCTTTAGATATAGCAAAATACCCAGAATGTCAATGGAGCCTTTAGCGATACTCATAGCTAAGTCTAATCAGTACCTACTCCCCTGATGTGCCTGCTCGCCACTTTCCTGGCAACGAAGAGCAAGAGGTTTCTGTCACTCGCGGACTTGCCGAAAAACTCTTCAAGACCCCTAGCCTTTTTCCCGCGACTTCCGCATAGCACGTGGTCAGGGGAAATTCGTTGCAGTAGCTTCGTCAGCAATTCACCGCAGCAGCATCTTCGAAATCGTGCGTTGATGACACGCGTCATTAAATAAGTCGATGATGCAATCGCGGTTGCGGAGAGGCACTTCCACAATCAGCAACGATGCGAGCAACCGCGGCGTTGCTTTGGCGCTCGCAGCCGAAACGTCCACGGTAAGGGCAGTGCGGGGTCGATAAGTGGCACGGTCGTGACGGTACAAGTGAGGAACAGCTGGAGCATTTAGACCTCCAATTCCAGTGCTAGACTTTGTACATATGAGCATCGCCGTAGTCGGCTGGGGTTCACTGATCTGGTGTCCTGGATCGCTGCGAATCAAAACGAAGTGGCGAAGGGATGGTCCGGTATTACCCATTGAGTTTGCCAGAATCTCCGATGGCCAGCGGTTAACGCTTGTAATTCACCCAGGCTCCCCACAGCAGAACACGTACTGGGCACTTAGCGAGCTTGACGAATTGGACGCCGCTAGGGGGAACCTGAAGGAGCGGGAGGGCTGTTCTTCGCTCTCTGCCATCCATTATTTTCGTTTGAATGACTCCACTCCGTCTCTGCCATCTGCGGTTAAATCAGCGTTGGAAAGCTGGTTCCCGAAACACCGAGATGAGATTGAGGCTGCCATCTGGACCGGTCTTAGCACAAACTGGTGTGAAAAATTCCGAAGAGACTTCTCACCCGACGACGCTGTCCGATACCTTGAGGACCTCAAGGCCCAGAAAACAACCTACGAGCGCGCTAAAGAATACGTTCAAAACGCCCCGCCCTCGATTCAAACAGAAGTACGGAAACTCATGCGCAAGAAGGGCTGGGAAGATGCCAAACTGTCCGATTCGCTATTCGAACCGGAGGCTTAGCCTTATGGCACAGGTTCAAATTTGTCGCGGCTTTGGACATGAGGATTGGAAAGACCTAGCAACGAGACTCACGAAGGAGGCCCCAAACGAGGAAGCCTGGAAACGTGCCATTGAAGTCTTCAAGCGGCGTATGGATGAGCGGTTCTTTTCGTGTATCAAGGCACTGGAGTGTGCGGATTCGAGATTAAAGTACGAAGAAATACCTGACGGTCCGAACGCCGACCGGCCCCTTCCTCCTGAACAAGCTACCTTACCGGGCTTCGCGATCATGGGCCTGTGCTGCGTCGTGATCGAAACATTGCAGTCCTTTCGGTTAGGCACACGCGGCGGTACTAACGAGACCCTTAAAACATTTCTACAGGAGCGCCCTGCGTTTAAGCAAGATGGCTCGTTTGGCAAGGAAGAGATCGCGAAGGATTTCGCCAACGGAATCCGCAATGGAATCTTACACTGGGCCGAGACGCGGCAGTGGGTTATTCGACGGGACCAACCGGAAAAGCAGATGATTGAACCAAGGCAAGGTCGATATCACTTAAACCGGACACGCTTCGTCGAGATACTAACGAAAGAGTACCAAACATACTTTGCTGTCCTAGCAAACACAGAAAATCCGGAAAATTCGGACCTCAGAAAAAAGTTTCTTAGAAGAATGAACGGTATCGCCGAAGAGTGCTGACCTGGGCGCACGACTACATTTCATCAGCCAACTGATGGGAGGGTTTTGTCCTCGTATCCACGAACAGATCACGCCGCTTGCGACGGTTAAGCGGTGAGGTTGAAATCGCCCTATTTCGGGCGGACATCGACCCGCCTATAGAAACGAGTGGGCATTCGGAGAATCCGTCGCCGCCTCGTCGTAACGGCCAACCAAATTCGAAGGTGGCTGCAGTTGCCTCCGTTGCCATCGTGTAGGTAGACTCTGCTACACTCCGATACGTTTCGCGGAGCCCGTTTCGGCAATCGCGACATTCGCTGGCTAAGCAAAAGGGAGCCGCCCATCATGAGAAAGTTCTTGCCCCTTTCGCTTTCTTTGACCACAACTCTGCTCATTGCTAGCGGATGTCAATGGCTATCGCGGCAGAATATTTCAGGCGTTTGGCGGGGGTCAATCGAGTCCACCGAAAGAACGGGACACTGGCAGGGACCCGTCGAATTGACTTTGAATCAGAACGAAAACACGATCACCGGAACATTGGCATTTACTCATCCGCAGGCTGGACGTATTCAAGTGCCGATCTCTTCCGGTGTCGTAAACGGCGATTCGGTCACCCTCTCGGGACAGGCTCAACTCCCGATGGGATCTGTAGAGTTCAGTTTCCATGGCAAGCTTGATGGCAAAAGCTTGAAGGGAACTGCGGATATGACATTAAGGGCTCTGCTGTTGGGCTCCGAGACCAACCCCGCCTCACTCAACTTAACGAGGCAATAATTTCTTTCGCCTGCCCCCGGTGATCCGCCCCTGCGTGTCTGATGAGTTGAACTGCCCAGTTTACCGAATCGGTACTGCCGCCTTGCTGCGTCGTCGAGCACGGGCCCTAGCTCGGGCCGCTCCTGTCCTGAATACTAAGTGGGCCTCCACATATTCATTCCGAATCGTCATGCACCGGGCACGCTTTGAAGACCCAAATATTCCTGAGCCGAGCCGGTGCGGATAATGACCAGAGAGTTCGTAATCGTAATTGTCGGCGAAGGTCACGAAAAGTCTTCCGTTACCTTCAATCTGCAACTTGTCATCAGAAACCTTCTCTATCAGCCCTTCGCCGTTCGCGGATATCGTCGGCCATCCTCTTCCTGAAATCGAGAACACGATCACTTCTTCGCTCTGACCAAGTCGATGCAGTTTCTCAATCGCTTCCGATTTGGCTATTTTCATGGCAAGGGATTATACGGAAACGAGAACGACACAAACGATCCGAGTGCTATCTCAATTGGACTGCATAGCTTGAAACAGTTTGGCCCTGCGTGAAACCTCGTCGGTAGTCAATCTCACAGCATTTGAAAGGTCGGACCTAAAATGCACATGACTGACCCCAATTGGGACTTCAGGTGAGAGCTTGGGAACTACGGCTGGATCGTAGAAAGCAAGAGATTCCATCGCAAGCTCATAATCAAATCGCTCATCGAGCGCAGCTCGAAAGCTGTTACCGAGGCTGAGGGCGAGCACTCGATCAAAATGCATCCACAACTCTGGCTTCTCCTGCACGCTCTCCTTCACTTTTGTGATGAGCGCCTCTAAGCTCGTCCCACCTCCTGCTCTCTCCATGAGGATCGAGGCGATGATTACTTGGGTTCCGGTCGGAGGATAGAGTTGTTCCAATGAAAACTGGTGTTGCCTTATTCTCCCGATAGCTGTTTTGACTTCGATGCGAAAGCCGCCGAGGCTAAAGTCATAACGGTCCTCGGGTGTTACATGCCAACACCCGACTAGCATTCGAGGATTAGAAGACCGAGCTATCAGAAACAACTCGCCCCAAAGCCCTTGTACCGATTTCTTCGGCGGTAGCAGCAGCGCTCGAAAGATTTCGATGAAACCATCGATTAATGTCGCCACCTTGGAAAGAGTCGGTTCAGGGCCGAGCATCATCATCAGCGGAGTCGCGATCATCAAAAAGTACGAATGAAGGTAAGGTTCAACAGCCGTACATTGAATAACGGTGAACGTTCTTTCTTCGACTACGCGGGGCGCCTGTGTGATTCTGCAGTTTACTTCGTACTCGACCGCTAGGTTTTCGAGGACCACTGGGTGAGGTTTTGGAGGTTTGTCTACTTTGTTTGTTGTTAAAAGGAGTGCGGGGAGGCGGGAGCCCGTCTTCCCAAGGCGATGACTCTCATAACCTGGGATGGGTATTGCTGCGAAAACTCTGTCGTTCTCATTGGCCGCATTAGGTACCTCCAATGACTCGAACAACCGTCCAAGCTGCAGTTCCACCTCCATTTCTTAGGAAGCGCCCTGTGCTTGGCTAAGCCAGTCGATAGCCATTTCACTGGGAACCCAAACCGCAACGGCAACCACGTTATCGCTTTCAACGCTTTCATCCGCTCCCGTGACCTTGAGCGTGTGAACCTGAATCGTCAAGCCAGTTTGGGAGCGGATGTGAAAGTCGCCAGGATAGGTCATGACCCGCTCACCATCAATTTCAGTGAAATTCGCGCCTTGAAAGAGCGTGGGGATTTCGTCATTTTCAAGCGTTCTTTCGCGAGTTTCGCCGCCACTCATAAAATAGATTGTAGTTGTCGCGTTAGTATTGGCTTCCAAAAATGCTCCTATTTGTAACAGCATCCCCGTAAATTTCTGAGAATCTCGCGCTCTGGTGATTCGCAGCTGAGTCAACAAGTCTTCGTAGGCATATTTCAGTGGGACATTAAGGGCAACCGCATGTCGCTGTGCCTTCGTCCGACGCTCGTGCCCTTCGTCATCACCCAAGGTGAGTCGCGCCTTAAATGATTTCACAACCTCCCGGTTGCGCCGGGTCGCCTCAGCGGAATCATGTGGGGCTTTCGGAACGAACCAGTCATCCGAGATTGTGTCCTGCATATAATCGAGTTGAAGGACACAGTTACGTGTCGGCCGAAGCGTCCGATCCAAAAAGAACGCACGCTTCCACGCATCAAGAGGTTTGTTGGTTTCTCGATGCTTTACCAGTCGTTGCCTAACATCTTCCTCATGCTCAACGTAGAGCCTATATGCATCGCGAACTTGATCCTCCAAGTAAACGCGGCAATAACCAAGATACCTGCGCTTGTAGCCAAAGAAACGGGCTCGCTGTTGGATCGTATCCGCGTTTCCGACACCAACACTGCGGGGCATGTACGTGACGGTGAGGCCTTCAACTGTGAACCCACGGTCCATGGACTGTCCACCGACAAGAATGTGGGGATAGTCCCGGCTCCAATCCACTTGTGGCGTTGGACCACGCCGCGAATTAACCTCATGAATTTGAGTTCGACGTACAGCGTGATGAAGACGGCCGAGAACGGTTTCCAAGGAGGGAAGCTCGGGAGCGGTAATGCGAAGATCGTCGTAAGAGTTTCTGAAATCTTCAACCAAGTCACGGCGGTCTGGATCATCAGTGTCCAACGATAGCAGTTGACTCCATTGGTCTTTGATCTGGCTTACCCAATGAAAGTACAAGCTGTGGCCTGTACGAAGCTGTGACGGATGCACCATCATGGATCGATTGCCCCGCCCGTCGTCGAGGACTAGCCCTGCCGCGACCCCGAGGAAAAATATCCGCATCGCATCCAACAAGCTCGGCGGAGGTTCTGTCGGGTTGTCATCTCGTGCGGGGATTTCTGCAGAAGGTATGGTTCGAACCAAGTGAGGATGATCAATGAAGAACTCTCGGCCTCCAACATAGTCGGCACCAGGGGTCAGGACATCAGCGAAATTAGGAGATAGGACATCAATCAAATTGATCAGCAAAGGCGCTTGGGGTGTGGCCGTGTACTGCAAAAATGTATGGTGAGGCAAGAGGTCCCGCAGAGAAAGAAGTCGGCGATACGTGGTGCTTTCTGCACCCATATTGACCAAAGTATTTAAGCCCGCCTGATCCGCTTCGTCGTCGATAACTAATACAGGCACTTCGCGCAAATCTAATGATGACAAAACCTGTCTTAGTTTTTCGAGATGAGTATGGTTTTTCATTACCGTAATGAGAATCGTCCTACGCTCTGATGGTGGAGTAGATGGGTCGCGCCACTCCGCCAGAGTATCGACCATACTTTGCCGATCATTGCCACGAGGATTAGAAAAGTGCTGCCACTTCCGGTCACGGCGGGTCAGAAGTTGTAGATCGTGCTGTAGGCGTGCCTTTGACTGCTCAAACAATGGCTTTGAGACTCCGGTGATAACGATCACCATCCGGTAACCATTGTCATGGGCGAGCGCGGCTACCGTTGTGAAAGACATCGTTTTGCCACTCTGTACATGCCCAATTACCAATCCAGTTTCATCCCCGGCTTGAGCCGCGGGTGGAACAGTCTTTGCGAGCACAGCAATGGCCTCGCTACGAACTATTTCCTTACTCGTTTGATCTAATTCTCGTAGATTCTCAAGCAAGGCAAAAGTCTCGCTACCCACTCTGGGATTCCAGCGCTGATTTCCCGGCTCGCCTCCGAGAACTTGTATGGTCTCCGTCTGACGTTGAGGCCCATTTTCGTTCATGCTCGGCACCTCTGCCAAAATTGCTCAGGGCTTAGACAGGGCATCGCGAAGAAGTTCATTAACATTCTTTCGGATGATACCGGCCATTTTCACCCCGCTGTGTCGCGCGGCGGTTTCCGCCAAGCCTATCGCTGCAGCCAATCGCAATAGCGGCTCGATTTGAGCGGGCTCGGTGCCTCCAAAACGTTCAGTAAATGGGTGTGCGAGTGCCAATCTCACACCAACCTGTTGCACCGGAGCCGATGGGTCCTTTTGTCCATCAACGGACGTATCGCTCAGCGAAATCCAATCGCCGACAGCAGGATCGTCAGAGAGTTCCAACACAATGCGCCATCTCTTGCCGTGGAGTTCCACGTCAATTATTCGCTTACTCGCGAGAGTGTTTTTGCGCAACACCTTAGGAGGTGGTTCTTCTGCGGGCCGAGCCTCGATTTCTTTTTCCAGAACCGGAGGAACCTCGCGACGGATTACTTCGGCCGCTCTATCCGAGGCTATTTCAGCGCCTTTCTTCAGGTCTCCTTCTTTCGGTCGGACCCGATGCTCTTCCGCCTGGTCCAGCAAAGGCATGGGTGCCGCGTTAAGGCGCTCCTTAAGCATTTCTAGAAAAACATCTTCCTGCTCATCCCATTTGAAGCCGTCCTTCGTGTGGCTGATTTCGAATCCTTCGAGGTTTAACTCACCGAAAATGCGTTGATATCGATAACTGTTAGGTTTTCCGAAGATGTACTCCGGTCGGTATCCGTCTTCTGCACTCCCCTCGATTAGCCGATCCCTCCTGAATAATGAAAACCCAGCGCCCGAGGTACTCGCCATATCACGTATGGCAGCAAAACCGTGCGCTTTAAGCCCCAACCCGAAGTCGAAATTTATGTTCTTCTTCCATTTCCGAGGCTCTTCCGATGGATGCTTGTAGTGGGGAGCGACGAGCACCTTTGGCTCCGTATAGCTCAGGAGATCGGGGCCAAAATACAATTCCAGGATGCGCTTCCTGAAAAAGATTCGGTAAATGCTTTCAAGGTGATCCTTGATTTTCGTTAGAGTACGTCCCTGGGGTGGATTGTAAAGACCCGTTAAAACGATTTCGGTGAAGTGCGTTGTCTGTGTTACCGGCCTCACCTGAACATCTAATTCCTCTAGATCGTCGCGGACGATTCGCTCTATATCGAACGATATTGTCCGCTCAACTCTTTCTCCAAGTGCTGACGTGCGAACCTTCCAACGGGGTGACAGCCAACAAGCGGCACTTTTCATACCCATTCCGAACTCTGACAGGCCTGTTGTATCTGGCGGAATCGCAGCCGGACGAAAGGCGCGTGCATAATCGGATTCGTGAATGCCTGCCGCATTGTCCCGAATAATCAGTACGCCTTGATCCGATGGATCACGCTCTATTCGAACCTGGAGGCGAAACTCGTCCCCGTCTGCTTTAACTAATTCGTTCCTGTAATTGAGAAAGCTCTGGATCGAGTTATCGACAAATTCTGCAATCGCGAACCAAGGCCTGTAATTGAGATGTCGGAGAACCGAGAGAATACTGACACCGGGCCTGATGTTGACGGTTGTGGTCGCGGTCTTCATCACAGGCCTTGGGATTGAACCTTGGCCGAGGAATGCGTCGTGCAGGCTTGAATCGGAGGTGTGGCTCTATGAGATCGCTTTTGTGTTCGACCGATTGGAGTCGAGCTTATAAGCTTTTGGACAACCAACTCAACTAAGTCGGCATTCACGGCGTTACCTAAAGCTTTGAAGGCCGCTGTGGACGATGGTAAGTGCCTAAGTTCGGCCATACCTTGAAGCCGAGCACACTCGCGAGGCGTCATATACCGTTTTTCCCAAGCAATTATTGGTACTTGCGTCGTCGTCATCGCGATTAGCGACGGTGCTGTCGTGGGTCTCTTCACTCGCACGCCCGAGGCGCGGAATTGGATTACATACTTCCATATGTCCCGTTCCTCACCTTTACAGTGCCACTCTAGCTTTTGCAGGCTCGATGGGAACTGAAGAATCCTGGGCATCCAGTCTTTGATCCACGCCTTGTGTTTCTTGTACAAGTCCCTGTTCTGGCGGATAAACACCACTTTCCAATGCGGAAATCTAGCCCTTTTTGATCGAGCATGTGAAGGGAGAAAGTTCAATCTGAGCTTTGAAGGAACCTTCTTCAGAGGAACGCCGTGACTTCCTCGAAATTGTGCAAGCTTACGGGCACCTGCTTTATGTGGTGTCGTCTTTTCAAACGGATAAGTAGCGGCGAATTCCATTGACCAAATCGGGAACGTCGGCAGCTCCTGATCTTTCGGAAATTTCTTGATGAAGGCTTGCCACACCTTTAAACATCTGCGTACTCGCTTAGGTAGCGGCCTTGCTTCTGCTGGATTTCGATCAAGAGAGTCGCGAAGAGAAGTAACCGCTTCCTTGTGAGGCTCAGGCCACTCAAAACGACCCGATTTGCTTCGCGTGCCGACAATAAAGATTCTTTCCCGAATCTGGGGAATGCCAAAATGGTGAGGTGATAAGAGCCGAGTTCGAACATCGTACCCAGCTTTTTCTAGTCGGCGCTCAAGATAAGTCCACGTGCTTCCACCGTCATGATTTTTGAGGTTGGGTACATTCTCAAGGAGAATGAACAAGGGGCGATGGTGCTTGATTATTCGCACCACGTGCCGGAAAAGATCACCTTCTCTAGAACACTTAAAGCCTCGCTGTTCTCCAGCTTTAGAGAATGGCCTGCATGGAAATCCAGCGCACAGGATGTCATGCGCTGGGATATCGCTCACCGATATTTTTCGAATATCGCCATATGCCTTGAGATCGAAATTTTTCTCGTAGGTCTCTCGCAAATCCTTATCAATTTCACAAGCAAACACGCACTCATGGCCCTGCCGCGACAGAGCCAGATGAAATCCGCCAAGACCACAGAAGAGATCAATAAAGCGCATTCTGCTGCGCTTTCCTGTGCAACCTTCGCGTTACAGCTGCTCTAACTTCTGATGCCAAAAGCTTCGGAGTCTTCTTAATGTCAGTTTCCCAAAAGCGAAGAACGAGCCAGCCCGACCGCCTTAGAATCCCATTGATGTGCCGGTCTCTTTCGATATTTCGGGCTATCTTCGAAATCCAATAGTGAGAATTTGTTCCAGATCGCAATTGTTTGAAGAGATGAGACCGTTTTCGCCCGTGCCAGAAATCTCCGTCGCAAAAGACGGCGACTTGAGCATCCTTGAACACGATGTCTGGTTTACCGACTATGGAACTGACGTTGCGATTAAACTTCAACCCAGCACGTTTCAGTTCGAGCTGGAACAATCTCTCATGGGCAGTGCCCTTGGCCCGATTGACGCTCTTTATTCTGGAAGCTAACGACGACGCGGGCTGCAGGCCCCTAAAGGAAGGTGTCTTGAGCCTACTTACCTTGATGGACATAAATGTCGTCGGGACCTTATAGCACAAGTTAATGCTGGAATTGAAGGCCGAGGCACCTCCAAATGCCCCATATTTGGAGCTTTAGCTCACGTTATGCCGACATACGAACCAGGCGATTACGTCAAGGTTGAATTTCCCGGTGAAACCAGTGGTGTTGGCGAGTGGATGTGGGTCCGCGTCGATACATGCGATGACACAAGGAGGCTGGTTTTCGGTGTGCTCGATAACGTGCCGGTGAATGATTACGGAAAGAAACTACGCTTGGGTTCGGCACTTGCTATCAGCTTCGGCCAGATTCTTGAGCACCGGAAAGCAGCTGATTTCGACGGGACACACTGACGCTTAACGCGGTTGTTCTGGCAATTGATTCACGGAAGCCTGCGAAAAAACAAGATCGCGCTGATGCAGCTTAGATACACGAAATCTACTTCACCGCCAGCAAGGGCGAAGGCCTGGGCCATTCCGTGACCAAAGTTATGGTTTCGAAGATCATTGAGACCGCGAAGTGTGGTCAGGATAAAGGGCCACGGACTGATTGGATTCCCAAACCGCGATGAGCAGTTCATATTTAGGTCCGCATAATTGGGATGATCGAGTACGTGGCGCCGATATTCTGTCTCCAGAATCTGCCCAAGCTCGGTCATGAGGTCCTGGGGCGCGACGGACTGCAAAAAACTCCGACACTTTTGGATCGCAGACCAAGCGAACGATGAGTTGCCAGCCAGTGCAAACGCGATTTTGCCTCCAGGAATGTCAAAATGATCCAATTTTGAGTTCTGGAATTTAGAGGTTCCAGCCAGTATGCTCGGTATCGGCGCATAGAAGCACCCCTTCTTTGCAGACAAAGCCAGCCGCAATCGTCACGTCGCCTCTCCTAGAGTCGAAATAGTCGCGAAATCACGCCTGACCGAAACTTGCGGCTGTATTTACCGCCGCGCATACTTAGCTAAATATCATTTCCATGCTCTTTAGCAAAAACTTCCCTCGCTGCATCATTTGCGTGGGAAGACCGCCAAATTGCAGCGAACACAGAATTCCTGCCTGCATTGGCGGCAGGTTAACCGCTTACATTTTGTTTGCGCCCTGTAATTCCGAATTTGGAGCGAGTCTTGTTAGTGGGTTTAAGCGCGACCCGAGCATAAGAATGGCTGTCCACTATCTTCGAGGCATGATTCCATAAATCGCGTCCAGTCTGGAGGACAACGTTGATTTCACGGCAGAAGGCGAAAACGGCGTAATTGTCGGCGTTTCGCGGAAGAACGGTAAATAGAGAACCCGCCCAAGAAAAATCAACGACAACCTCCCTGGAAATGGACACGATTGATGCAGAGAAATATTTACGGAAGAGACTTAAAAAGCAAGGCGTTTCAGGTGGGGAAATCGAGGCATGGGCCGAGCGGTTCAAGGTTGTCCGACGGTCGGGCACTTGTGTTGCCGACTGGCGAGACCCTTGTAAGGCCCTGATGGTCTCTATCCAATTTACGCTGGCACACCGGCACTCCGATGTGCACGGGTGGAATGCAGGATTAGGGGGTTTTCGTGAAAATTACGTGGCGAATCTGGTTGTCACTCGCGCCGCCGAGGTCTAGTTCCAGTAAAGAACCGGACCAAATTCCCCTTATTGCCGCCTTTCGCCGCCTCGTTCTCTTCTCAACTTCCCTGGAACCAGGCAGATATGGCGGAAGCGTGTGGGAGTCGACTATTGATTTTACGAACGACGAAAAGGAACAAAACGGACAAAACGGAGGGTCTCGGTACAATTTGGTACAATTTTTGGCTCTCGCCCGCGGGGATTCGGCGTCGGACAAAATCACTTTGGCTCTAGGGCCGCGTGCCAATTAACCAACAGAAGAACGATCGCGCCCTCGAACGACTGATCGCTAGGTTACGAAGAAAAAGCAAACCGCTGGCCGTGACGGGCGCCGGCGTCTCGGTTTGGGCAGGATATCGAACTTGGGCCGAGGTGATTGATGATCTCGCCCGCGCTGTCGGCGAGAGTAACCCAGGCATCGACACCGCAACGATCATTCAAAACAACCGTAACCCGCTGCACTGTGCTCAAAACTTGGGTGCATATTTGGGGCCGCGATTTGCGGATTTCATCCAAGCGGAGTTCGGCCCAAAGGCGATTGTACCGGGCAGCCTACCACTCACGCTTTGCAATCTCCCGTTCCGGCACTTTCTCACCTTCAATATCGATCCGTCCTTAGAACAAATCCACATTCAGATGCCCCGCCCGTGTGTCGCGGTTACGACTGGCAATCTTCGCAATTGTCGTGACCTTACGCTCTTTATGCGCGAGGACTCCGATGGTGCCGATCGCCGTGTTGTGCATCTTCATGGTGCTCACAACGATCCTCCCGAACTTATAGCGTTGACCAATGATGGATATGCACGGCTATACCAGCCTGGCAGCTTGTTTAGCCGCTTTGTCTGGTGGCTCGTGACTTCTCAATGCTTGGTATTTCTGGGCTATGGTTTTGCGGACATGGATTTCTTAAACCTTATGCGAACATCGGTTTTTGATCTATCCCCAGGGAAGCCTCTCCACTTTGCGGTACGCGGCATCACCGCTGACCAAAATGACGAAGAGATTCGTAATGAACTCAACAACAGCTTCAGAATTGACCCCATTTTTTACGAGATCGGCAGTCAGCCTGAGAATCGACATGCGGGTTTCGCGGACCTGATCCGCGGGATACCCAGCCAACTCGACATACCCGAAGCTGAAATCCCCGCTTCCCCTGTCGAAGAAATTACAATCGCTGCTGAGCCGGCGGACATTCAGCGTGCGAACGAATTGTCGCGAGACTTGATCGACAAAATAGATCCGCGAGAGGATGCTAACGATGTTTCGCGTTGAGCGAGCGCGGCTGGTTGAGGAGATCTGGTCTAAGAGCCAGCAAAATTCCGTGCTGATTACTGGCTCGCCCGGAATAGGGAAAAGTTGGTTAGTCGCGCAACTAGTCCGAACTTCAATCAAGCAGCGACGCCCGCATCTTCCAATAATTGCCGAAGAGTATCCTGTAGATTCCTTGGAAGCGCTTCAGTTGGCGCTCCGCCTTACCACAGATGTGATTTCATTCTTGCGGTCGCTTCCGGGCTCTCCGGTCCTCATCATCGATGGGCTGGACTCCTTGCGAAGTGATCCATCCCAAAGAACCTTTCGCGAACTAATTCGCAATGTGACCCAACAGGTCCCGAACTGCTCTATCATCGCCTCGATCCGCACATTCGATCTTCGGCAATCTCAAGAGTTTCAAAGGCTATTTTTCTCCTCGGATGTATCCACACGTAAGCCCTTTAGCGAGTTGGCTGTTCCACTCCTTTTGGATGAAGAATTGGCGGACGTGGCGAACCAGGTATCTGCACTTAGCTCTCCGATTCGAAACGCGACTGGTGACTTCCGCCAATTGCTGCGGAATCCTTTCAACCTCCGGTTGGCTTCGGAACTATCGGAGGCTGGGACACCGCCCGACGAGCTAGGTGGCTTCCATTCGCAGGTCCAATTGTTAACCAAGTATTGGGAGTGGCGGATCGAGACTCCTACCGATCACCATGATCGAATCGAATTGCTGAGAGCAGTCGCGAAAGCGATGATAGACCAGAAATCATTGAGCGTACCGAAACCTGACGTTTACAAAACCGAACAGGGCACTCTATTTGATCGATTGCTAAGCGATGAAATCCTTCGTCAGAGTGTTACGGGTCGAGTATCGTTCACGCACAACATCCTCTTCGACTATGCAGTGGCGCGTTTGGCCTGGGATGAAACAAGCATCACACAATTCATTGAAGCCGATCCGAGTCGAACGATTTTCTTCCGGCCCTCGCTGGCATACTTCTTTCACTATTTGTGGCTGTTGGACCGCAACTTGTTTTGGAAACTGAGTTTCTCCTTCTTTGAATCGACAAAATTACCCGAGAGAGCACGGATTATTCCTGCTGTAACAATCTATGAAGCGTCGCGCCTGTTGACCGATCTGGACCCAATTCTACCGTGCGCGACGGACGCACAGACACGCGGAGTCGTCGGCACTTTGCGCGCGGCCCAAGCGCTCCGTGGACTCCAAAGTTCCGCGAGAACCTTATGGTTGGCTGTGCTCGCGAAGCTTACGGCAAACCTGAAAATCGAATTCATAAATGAATATACCCTCCTTCTCAAGAATGCTGATGAAACCAAAACGTCAGAAGAGACATCGGTCATCTTCCTCACGGCTACAAGTCTGCTGTTATGGATATGGCAGGAAGGCGAGAAGGAGGATCGAGATCAAGCCGTCCGTCTGGCAGATTTCGGCGCCGCTCACGTGCTTCCAATAATTCTCCGAAATTATGGTGTGCAGCCGAAGCTCGCGGGTCAGATTGTCTCCGGTGTTCTCGGGCGTTATGGTTCGGAACGCGCGGGAGCCAATGAGGCGCATTGGCTCGCACGCGAGATCAAATCAATCGTTGAGAATGATCCAAACATGGCAGCCGAAGTGTATAAGAGAACTTTTGCTTATAAGGAGGAGTCCAAAGAAAAGACCCAAATGGGCGGAGCGGCACTAACGTTGACGATGGATCGAGCGCAAAATTACTCGACTGCGCTTTATGCTCTTCAAGCCGCATTCCCTACATTTTTAGCTATCGCACCTGAGAAAGCGGCCCTGGCTGCAATCGAAGCAGTGAACGGTGAAGTTGAGCGCGAACACCCACCGAAAAAAGAAGACGAAGACAGCACACCAGCAGAGTTCACCTTTAGCTGGGAGGGACACGAAATAAAGTACCGTTCCGATTACAGCGAAATTTGGGATAAGGGCTACCACGAGGATTTGAGCCTCAACCTTTTGAACAGTGTCTTGATGTACGTCAGTGATGATCTGTCGAAGGACGATCCGAATGACGAGACCACTCAAATTGTCGGAACTATCATCGAGAGAAGCTCGTTAGGGGTGGTCTGGAAACGTCTCTTCCAAGTCGCTGAAGCTCGCATCCGCGTTTGGTATCCACTGCTCCGAAATCTTCTCACTATCCCAGAACTTATTTCGGCTCCCGAAACAACAATAGGGGTGGGGCAGGTATTGAAAGTAGCTTGCGCAGAAGGTTTAGTTTCTCCTTCCGAAGGGTTGGCATTAGAAAAAGCAATCCTCAAAATTCCTGATTCACGAGTGATCGTAAGATATGAAAAACCGGAGTCAATTCGAGATCGCCTTCTGATGTGCATACCGCGGCAGCAAATTCAATCAAAGGAGGCTGAGGCCCGAGCCGACGAGTTGTTGAAAACAGAGAGCGTCAGAGAAAATAGGCCGTATCACACTTCATCGTTTTCCCAAATGCCTTACGGCACCCATGAGTGGCTCAGAGAACAAGGAGTTGACACCACGAAAGAGGAAAACGCAGCAGTTCTGAGCGCCTTAGAGCCTGTGCAGAGCTTCGAAACCAAATATCTAAACGGTGTGCCTCCCAAAAAGGAATGTGTCGAGTTGGACCCTTTTTTGGAACGAGTAGAGGATCTCCTTAGGAATTCGGCGGTCAACGACAAGGTTTCTAGAACCGCTAGCGGATCGCTGTGTGCTGCGGCCGAAGCCATTTTGAAGAATCCTGAATTGTCTGTTGAAGACCCGATCTTTGTGCGTTGCCGCAACATTGTTTTGCGGGGGGCCAGAGATCCGTGGCCGCCGTTTAATCCTAAGGAGACATTCGATATGCCTAGCTGGGGAGGTGGACTGCCAAGAATAGAGTCCGCTCAGGGACTGTCACATCTCCTCTGGAATTGGGGCCTCGACTCTGAAGTCGTGAAGGCTATTCACGAATTGAGTCAAGATCAGGTTGCCGCCGTCAGATTCCAAATAGCAACCGGCCTCCTTGGCTTCTGGAAACACAAGGCATTTGATGAATTTTGGAAACTCACTGAAACAATGATCGCAAATGAAAAAACTCCGGGCGTTATGACTGCACTCGTTGAAGTGCTCGGACGAATCTCCGGCGTAGAGCCTGAACGGGCAGCACAGATCTTGTCACAAATTGTCGAGCGAGGGACCCCGCCAACGGACAGGAGCGAGTTGACACGAGCTTTAGTACAAGTGACCACAGGGCTTTTTTTGTTTCGGGACAATAAGCAAGCTAACGAACTATTGGTAAGGTTTGAAGCCAATCCAATAAAGTTTCACCGGGAGATCGCAGAGGAGATAGTTGCCGTTGCACCGTATTTAGGGTCTCCAAACAAGGCCGAAGCGGCTGCCGGCCGCAAAGGCCAAGAATTGCTGATGCGTATATTGAGGAATGTCTATGGGAAGCTCGAAGAGTTGTCGAAGGATCAAAGTGGGAGAGATAAATCAGCGGATGTCAAAACTCTTCTCACGATTATCGATGAAGTCGCAATGCGTATTTTCTTTGCGCTGGATGCGAGCCCTTATCGGACAGATGGCGCACAGGTACTTAGTGACGAAACTATTCGGTCCATATATTTCGAGCTTAAACCTGTCCTTGAACTATTGACCATTCGCCGATCCGTGATCGGTACCCATTACTTAGCTCCTCCCACCGCTCTTCACCTGATGCAAACTCTGAATGTGGTGCTCCCTTATGATCCGGCGACAGTAATTGAGTATGCCGCGGGAGTTGTCAAAGCCGGCAGTAAGATGGGCTATCATTTCGATCATGATGCAATTAGTGAAATGGTTAAACTTGTTGAGCACGTGCTTGCCGATCACCGAGAAATCCTGAAGGAACGAACTGTGGCCGACGCACTTGGGGACATGTTGGACAAGTTTGTAAGCGTTTGGCCGCAAGCGATGGGGCTAACGTTCAGACTGGACGAGGCTATCAGGTAGAGAGGATTTGGAATATCGATGCCGCGAACTCGTTGATCAAAGTGATTTATGGTCAGCCATTTTCCGGGCCATATGGAGGAGCAGTTGCCGATCACTCTCGCCCGTACGGCTCAACAGACTACAAAATTTGTTCAGGAGACGTGCTTCCTTGCCGGATTTACCCCACGATGGAGGCTTGCGTATAGCCTTCGGCGGCGCAGGCGTGCCATTGCCTTCGTAGAACAACTGGTAGAGCGGGACCTCAAGAGCACGGCTCATTTTTTCCAAAGTTTCCACTGATGGAATAGTGTGACCGTTCTCGACTCGCGATATGTAACAACGCAAGAGGCCAGTTCGCTTTTCGATGTCGCCTTGGGACAGGTTCTTCTCTTCCCGCAATTCCCGTAAGCGGTCGCCGATAATCATCTTGTACGCTCCACTTGAACAATCGAGGATCAGCCGGGAAAGCGAGAATACCTCAGTGAGAGAATCATTTCAAAGAAACGTCAGCCATCCTTGAATCGCATTGCCACAGCACTGACTAATTCCCGCGCCTGAGTATCGGTAAGGTTTGCGACTCGAATCGCTTTTCCCGCTTCCGTGCCAACATCCCATTGACTTGAATTCGACCTCTGGAGCGCGGGAACGTTGAGAACGGTATTGAATTCAGTTTCAGACAGGTTGTTGAAGCTAATTACCCATCGCAAGGTCTCGGGATTAAGGCCGATGTTGAATTTATCTCTCAACGCGGAACGTGCGAGTCTGGCGACCATCGCCTCGTGAAGGGTGCTTGACCCTCGCTTCATGATTGGCCCAGCCATCTTTCGAGGATTTCTCGGTCACTCGGCTCAACCTCTGTAAATGCGATTCCCATTCCGGTTGCGATAACGTTGGCCGTTACCATTCCTGCCGCTGTAAAGTGGGTGCCGGAATGCGCGATTCGCACACGTACTCGTGTTCCCGTTGTGAAAGGAGTTGTTGTCTGAACAAAACAGCCGGATAGGCTCAGGTCCCGAGTCAGAGAGACCAATTCACGCGGTTCGTCCAGGCCGGAGACTTCAGCAACGGCCCCAAAGTTGTAGCGGGTCGCGCCACGACGTTCGACCTTCATGGATAAGGTCCCTTACAAATGATTTGGAAAGCGCGAACTCTCAACGCCGCAGCGGAACCTGGAGAGCGGCGGATACTGCTGACGGGGACAAGAGCCTTATAGTTTATTAAGTGCTATAGGTCAACAAGATGTTAATAGGCGGAGAGAGCTCATCGCAATTTGCTAACCTCCAGGTAAACTCTCATAGCTCTTGAAACGAATGCGAGGAGAGCCGCACATGGCATCAGAAGGTCCAAAAGTCAAAGCATGAGTTGAGACAATGGCCTACTACAATATGATTCTCACAGAAGCTATCTTTCAGTTGCTCGAAGAAAAGGGGCTACTGACGCGGCAGGAAGTTAAAGACCGAATCGAGAAATTGAAAGCCGAGACGAAGTTGAGTTTCCAAATGATTCAGTAGCGTGACCTGAAAGCCGCCTCTATCGATGGGTCAGGACGTATCAGAACTCGCGTTTCGGCTGGACCTTCCTCGATTTTGACAATCCGGGCGTTCAGCGTCGAAATGCGTGTTTCCTTACCGGCTCGCTGTTCAATCCGAAACTCGTGGAACACTGCTTGCGAATCTTTAAAAGCCGCCACGAATGGAGCAGCCTCCGCAGCCTTAACGCAGAGCCAAAAACCAGAGTCATCGGTGAGATCGGGTCGGGCGTTGTTGTTTTCAAAGCCAGCCAAACAGACGACGACGTCGTGGCGCCGACTCATGGACCTATTTGCAGCCAATCCGCTCAGTCTCGTCCTTAGCCTTCGCTTCCTCAACCGTCTGCCACTGCATGTTATCGGGGCTGTCTTAACCGCCACACACGAGCGGTTTGATGTGATCGATCACGTAACCCGGCCTACCATGTGGATAGCCAGTCTCTCGCATGAATTCGTCTCGCGCCGCAGCACTTCGTTTGATTCTGCCGTTCGAGTCCCGCAAAGCCGCTGACGACGAACTTCGTACAGTCGCTTCGGACTCATTTTTCTTTGTACCGGGAAGGCTTCGGTTGTATGACCGAACAACCGTTCCATCCTTTCGGGTATAGCTGCGAACATGAACGGGTTTCGATTGTGATGAACTGGATTTGCTGGAGCTTCCTGCATGACTAGAACTGCTGTGGCTGCGCTGAGCAAACGCCCCAGGTACAGACAGCAGAACAGCGAGGATCAGCAGGAGCAGTCGTTTAGGCATGGGCACCCCTAAGATCGGGTGTCGAGAAGATACGATTGCCAGGCGTTCAGGTCCAGTTTTGTCGAGGCGAATACAAGGCGAAGCATTATGGTAACATCGGCGGCATGGGCCAACTGCGAAAATGTCTCGTCAGCTTCCGCGATGGCGAAGGCGTTGAGCATGTCGCCGAGGTTACCGCGGAAAGCTTGTACGAGGCAGGAGCCTTGGCGTTGCAGCAATTTCGACGTGCCGAATGGAGCCGAGAGGCATCGCTCGATGCCGGCACACTGCGGGTTGAGGTGTGCGAATCAACCTTCTACAATGTGCGCGTCGTGGAGCTTGAGGCTTGGCTCAAGCGATCGGGCGGGGCGCCGCGTGATGTCGCCATGCGACAGAGAATCAGGAGCAGGACACAGGCTGGTTGATGTGACTGACCTTCAACGGAGCTTTCTTTCAGGACCCGAACAGATGAGGTACTTTGCTGGAAATCGTTTGGCGGGATATCACTACCAGGGAATTGGTGATTTCGTCTTGCGTGAGGGTCGATTCTTTGAACCTGAACCACTCCCTATCAACATTAAGCGGCGGCCCATCCAACACTGCTTCCGTAACACATTGCGGACGGCGATGAAGACGGGCCTGCGGTATGTGAAAGGTTATGCCCTCTTGGTAGACGGCGCGACTCCAACACTTCACGCCTGGAATGCCTCTCCAGATGGATTCGCAATTGATGCAACATGGGACCCAACCGGAAAAATCTACTTCGGCGTAGTCTTCCCTCTCTCGCTTGTTCGGCGACCCAAGGGTTCTCTACTCTCCGTACTCGACGATTGGCAAAGGGAATGGCCTATATTGCGAGAGCCGTTTTGCAATTCAGCTAAGGCGGTAGAATCTGCGCAACAAGAGTCGAGGTTTTAACGAGTAGGGCTCCGAAACAAATGTTGATCGAAAGCCCCCCAAAACTATCGGAGGAGATGTCCAAAAGCATTCTCGATTTCGGAGGAAGCGACAGCGAAGTTCAAGCCCTCAAATCCCTTCAGCTTGAAAGTGTTAATCCCCAATACTGCGCCGTCTAAAGAAACCAAAGGTCCGCCGCTGTTTCCTGGATTGATCGTCGCGTCCAATTGAACATACTTGATGCCCCCATCCGTCCGAAGCGCACTAACGATTCCCTTCGTCACCGTTCCAGATAATCCCAGAGGTGCGCCGATTGCGTAGACTTCCTCGCCGAGCCTTTCGGGGTTTCCAAGCGTCAAGAATTGACAGGAGCGAGCGTTAGTCTTTAAGAGCGCGAGGTCGCGCTGTTCATCTTTCTCCAAAATTTGCGCCCCGATTAACTTCTTATCTGAGTTCCTGAGCACGATCGTCTCGGCGCCAGCGATAACGTGCTCGTTGGTCACAACTAAACATGCCGGCGTCAAAAAGAAGCCGCTGCCCTCCGTCCCCGTATCTGCTTCGATCTGCACTACGCCTTGAAGCACTTCTTCTAAAGTATTGCGCTGCGGTTTTTGCCCATCGGCAGGGTTGGATTCCTGAATGCTGACGCGCTCTGGAATGGGCAGATTCAAGGAATCAACAAACGTCTTTTGCTGCTCGGGATCCTGCAAGACAATCTCCTCTGCCGTCGAAAGTAGGTTCTCTTTTTGCTTCGCATAAGTTGTCCCTTCAGCGATATCGAAGACATAAAACAAGGAGGCTAGGCGCTCATCGCTCTTATTCTTTCGATTCATCGCCGATGCAACAAAATAGTCCCCAGCAAGCTCCTTCACGGTTGTCTTCAGTTCGCCAAGGAAATTAGACTGAGCCTTGGACGTATATTCCTCCACCGTGGGCAAGACGGGAGTAATGTCGTGTACCCCCGTTCGATCTTGGGGCAACACTCCCGCAATACCCTCAGCGCTGTGGTCCTCTTCGATCGATATTTTCTTTTCCGTTGCGAAGGACTTATCGCTGGCATTGCGAAGCAGTTGCACAGAAGATCCAATTCGATAGCTGCGAAATGCCGTGAACTTGTCATATTGATATTGCTGTGACACTGGTTGCTGAAAGAACGGCGGCGTTGACGCGAGCGCCCTTTGCAGATTGTTTACTTTCCCTCGTGCAAGACCGAGAGCAAATCCAGTGCCAAAATTCGGATTGAGTTGGTAATTCGACTGAGCTTGAGCTAATTCAATTTGAGCAGAGTAAAGGGCCTGCTGAAGTTGCACATACTGAGGATTGGCCGCCTGAGTGTAGCCAGCGACATAAGTGGAATTGACCTTTTGAGTTGCTTGGGAGGGAACATCTGTTAAGGAGCAGGAAACATCCCGAACGCTCAATGAGAGGTCCCAATGCTGGTTGTCCAGTCGCGCCACACTGCCTAACGCATCTTTAATTGTTTTTTGTACCTGCTCTTGATTTAAGCTGGCCGGGCAATGTTCAGGATTTGGAACGATAACTCGTATCCTAACGGCCGGATAAGCAGATGTACTGACTTCGTTTCTCACGTCGCTGAAACGGCTATCCTGTGTGATCCAAGATTCTGCCGTTTTTAGCTTCTCTAATTGTATGCGGGCGCCGGCGACCTCTTTCGAAGGAGATGTGAGTAAAAGGTCGCCAAGGTGTGAGGAGGAAGATTCTTGGACGCTGGCGGCTTCCTGATTATCTCTTTGGACTTCTAACGCCCGGTCTACAAGGCGCAACTTCTTCACAAGATCGTATGTGTCATCCGATGTAATGGAAGAAGCTTCGCGAACGAGTTTTTCCGAAAATGTAGCCCGAACAGTCTTTGCGGCCTGACTGACAAAAGGGGATCCAGGAGCCTGTTTTTGGGCGTCCTCAGATTCACGCAATGCTAATGCGAGGTCGGTTTTCTCTAGCAAAGCAGCCTGAGCGAGTTTAACCGCGGGAATCTCTTTCTGAACCTTTTCAATTTCGGGGACAACTGGCTTATACACTTCGACCGAAACAAGCAAAGCTTGTGCTGGCTCAATATGACCAGCTTCGAGTTCTTTCTCAGCATCTCGTGTTTTTTGAGTAGCCGCGGTGATCTGGTCATGAATTGCTGACATCTTCTGTTGTGCAGCGGTATTGGAACTGTCATATTTAAGCGCACGCTGCAACCAGTCTTCGGCCCCGAGCGGATCAGAACTCATGTTCTTGTTGGCTTCCTCGACAGCCCGAGCAGAAGCCAACTTGCCGACTTCTATTGTCTTTGTCTCATATTTCTTATTCTTTGCATCCCATGTTTCTGCCGAACTGAAATCATCATAGGCCCCGAGAACATCGTCGTGTTTGAGTCGATCTTCGCCTCGTTTGAAATAATCTTTTGCACTCAAATGCGCCTGCGGTTGATTGGCTGGACTCGGCACTGCGGAGCCTGCTCCGCTTTTAGGATGGCTCACTGCTGAAAGGAAAAAGCTGGAAACATAGCCTTCTTTGCCTTGTTGCGTCCGCACTTTGTACCAAGCGGTCGCGAATATACCTTCGCCGGACTTTTGCTCCGCAAGAATTGTCAGGCGGTCACCACATTTGAGGTTAGCAACGAAAGGAGGGTTTGAGGGCGAGGTAAAGACGTTGACCTCATTCCCTCCGACTCCACATTCGGCGTAAGCGGTGTCGCCTTGTTTCGGCGCGAAATGAGGTTCTTGAGCGTATAAAGATATCACTAGGAAAACAGAGGGAATAAACATGAGAGCCGGGCGGAGTGACCTCATGCTGGCCTCCTCAGGTGGAGCGGAGTATCTCGCAAGCTTTATAGACGGTCAAGTTAGTATATTAAAAGGTACCTAAATGAGGTAAACCATTCGGATGATGACGTCCCTAACATGAGCTTTCGCAAAAACGTGTTGATCCTTGGTGCTGGCTTCTCAAAGGATGCCGGCGCAAAAACTATGGACGAATTCTTCCCTCATGCGAGAAATCTTAGGGACGATCCTAGCTCCGTGTTGGAGCCAACCGACAAACAGATATTCAGTCGAGTGATTGAGTATCGAGTCGGTCTGAACAAAGCTCTGGCTAAAATCCTCGAAGATTTGGACAACATTGAAAGACTTTTCGGCTTCCTGGAGATGGAGGTGCAACTCTCCTCAGATATCAACAAACAATTGCAGGATGACATGAAATATCTAATTGGAAGGACCCTGGAGGTTGATACGCTCCATGCTCCCACGAATACGCCTTCGGTTCCCCGCATGCCAAAGCTCACTAATTTCAGCGGAAGTCAGTACAAGCTGTTTGCGGGGATGATAACGGGCTT
>Ga0070740_10001914_pt1 | contig 26498 bp, 19 predicted proteins | sample Coa_R2_FD_67286 | JGI IMG/M metagenome (GOLD analysis project Ga0070740, IMG submission 67286) | Surface soil microbial communities from Centralia Pennsylvania, which are recovering from an underground coalmine fire - Coalmine... | ecosystem: Environmental > Terrestrial > Soil > Unclassified ...
GCCGCGACCACCGCCACATACTGTTTCCCGCTCTTGCCCGCAAAGCTGACCGGCACCGCCGTCGCGTTGTATTCGAGCTTCGTGGACCACACCTCTTTGCCGGTCCGCGAATCGAACGCCCGGTGCCCCTGCGCTTTTCGAACGCGTGGTCGCAGGACGCGCCTGACTAGGGCAGCGCCCACGCAATCAGCGCCTGATCATTTCCCTGGTTCCCGCCCGCCGCGACCACCGCCACATACTGTTTCCCGCTCTTGCCCGCAAAGCTGACCGGCACCGCCGTCGCGTTGTATTCGAGCTTCGTGGACCACACCTCTTTGCCGGTCCGCGAATCGAACGCGCGGAAGCGCCCGTCGCTGGTCGCACCGATGAACACCAGCCCTCCCGCCGTCGCGATGGGACCCGCGAAGGCCCCCGCCCGCCCGGTGTTCTGCTTGCCCGGCGGCAGACCTTCGGTAATCCCCAGCGGAACCTGCCACGCGATATCCCCGGTGTTCACGTTCACGGCGAACAGCCGCTCCCACGGCGGTTTGATGCACGGCAGGTTGCCGATGGCTTTACCGTTCGCGTCCTTCGCCGGCGCCGAGAAGCCGAAAAATCCGGGAGCCTTGTCGTATTGCAGATGCGTTTCCTTTCCGAAGTCCGGATCCTTGCGAATCCAGCCCGTGCCAGGAGAATCCTGCGAATTGACGAACACGTAGCCGAGCCTCGGGTCCGCCGCCGCGCCGCCCCAATTGGTGCCGCCCGTCGGGCCGGGGAAGCTGATGGTCACATGCTCGGGCCGCCCCTCAGCCGCGTAGGCCCACGGCGTGAACGGACCCGAATTCTGGAATCCGTTCTTATCCCACAGCTCCTGGCAAGCCTTGGCGTGCTCGGCCGTGGTGTCCTCCGCGGTCACGATGTCCTCGCGCTTCACGCTCACCCGCGCCAGCGGCGGCGGCTTCAGCGGGAACGGCTGCGTTTTCGAGTAGAACTCGCCTGGAACGTTGCCCTGCGGCACGGGCCGTTCCTCCACGCCGAACACCGGCTTGCCGTTGGTCCGGTCCAGGATGAACATGTAGCCGCTCTTGCCGGTCTGCACCAGCGCGGGAATTTTCTTGCCGTCTTTGACGATGTCGATCAGCACCGGGTCGGGCGGCAGATCGTAGTCCCACAGTTCGTGGTGAACGGTCTGAAAATACCATTTGAGCTTTCCGGTGTCGGCGTCCACCGCCACTACCGAATTGGCAAACAGGTTGTTGCCCTTGCGGTCGCCTCCGTAATAATTGGCCGCGGGCCCGCCCATGGGCATATAGACGATGCCGCGCCGCTCGTCCACCGTCATTGAATACGACCACATATTGTTGCCGGCGCGGCCCTGCCATTTCGCTTCGGCCCAGTCTTCGTGGCCCGGCTCGCCCGGCCGCGGAATCGCGTGGAAGACCCACAACGGCTTGCCCGTGCGCGCGTCGTAGGCCCGCGAATCGCCGGGGAGCCCGCCCGGCACTTCGTCCTGGGGATGCGGATTCGGCTCGCCCGGGCCGAACACGTTCATCCCCACGAAGATCATATTCTTGTAAACCATCGGCACGCCGGCGAAGGGCACGTCCATGGTCATCTCGCCTTCGTTGCCGAAGCCCGGATCCAGCTTGCCGGTGGCAGCGTTCAGCGCCACCATCTTGTGTCCGGTCAGGAATAAGATCCGCGCGGGATGATTGCCGTCCCCCGGCCAGTACGCCACCCCGCGCTGCGACGCCACACCCGACTTGAGTTGGTATCGCCAGATCGGTTGACCGGTGTCCGGATCGAGCGCAAGGATCTGGTTGCCCGCCGGCAGGTACACGATCCCATTGACCACGATGGGCGTGACCTCATTCATCGTGCCCGCCGCCGGCGAGCCGGGTTCGGCCCGGAGTTTGTAGGACCACGCAACCCGCAGTTGGCTGGCGTTGGCGGGCGTGATCTGCGCCAGCGGCGAAAACCGAGTGCTGGCGAAATCGCGGTTGTATGTCGGCCAGTCCCCGCCCGGCGGGCGCTTGGGCGATTGCCCGAGGACGACCGCCAGGCTGAGGGCGATGAGAAGTGCGGGGCGCATCGGTTTTAGAACTGGAATCGAGCCACCAGTTGTCCCGACCTGGATGGCGAGAAAACGGTCGCGTTGTTAATGTAGCCGAATCCCGCCGTCGTCTGCCCGGCCCTGGTGGTTTGCGTCAGCAGGGCGTTGGTGGACGCCGGGTTGTTCGGTTCGGTGCGGTTGAAGATGTTCGTGAACTCCGCGCGAATCTGGAAGCTGGAGCGTTCCCTGATGCGGAACACCCGGCCCAGCGACATGCTCTCGGCCGGCCGCCGCTGATAACGGTAGTCGGTATAGTAGCCGGCCGCGGTTCCCCATTGGCCCGGCGCAGGATTGCTCCAGGCGTTCTTGTTCAGGACGAAGGTCGTGTTGGGATCGTAGCAGTGGCAGTTCAGATCCACCGTATACAATGGCACGCCCGGCACGCGGTTCATGAAGCCCCCACCCGTGGTGCCGACGGCGCCGGTTCCGCGGAACAGGATCGAGGAAAGCCCGTTCTGCGAGTACGGCGAAAGAATTGGCAGACCCGAGGCGTATCGAAGGACCGCCCCCACCTGCCAGTCGCGCGCAATCCACGACAAGGCCTTGTTCCCCAGCACTCCCTTGCCGCTCCACTTGGGCGTCGTGTAGTTGCCGGAGAACACGAACAGGAACGGCTGATCGAGCCCGGAGATATAGCGGTTCTGCGGGCGGTTGAAGACATCGTTCGTCGCGGGCGTCACCGCCGAGAGCGTGGCAATGTCCGCCTCGGTTCCCATGGAAAACGCCTTGCTCCAGGTAAACGAGCTCTGGAAATCCAGCCCGTGCGAGAACCGCTTGGTCAACTTGGCTTGCAGAGCATTGTACCAGGTGTCCCCATCCGGAGCCCAATGCATATTCGTGATGTTCGAAAACTGCGGAAATGGCCGCAGCGACTGCGCCACTGTGGCTGTCACCGGGAACCCGGCGTACGGCAATCCGAAGCCCCGCTGCACCGCCAGGGCCGAGTTGATCGGCGAGGCCAGTAACTTGAGATCGTCCGCATTGTTCAGACTCAGCCCATAGTGATTCAGGATGGGAAGGTCGATGCAGTTCGGGCAAATCAGGTACGCCGAATTCCAGTACGCGCCGCGGTTGCCCACGTAGGTGGCCTCGGCCACCATGTCGCGCCCGATCTCGCGCTGGACGCCGAAGCTCCACTGGATGATTCTCGCCGGCCGCCCCGCGTGCGGATCGATTTGCTGCGAGGGCGAGGCAATGGTCCCCTTGAGCGGAACCTGCCCCGGATCGAGATTCGGCCACACCAGTTGGTAGGGCACTCCCGAAGCCAGCGTCCAGGCCGGAGTGCCATACGTCGGGGCGGTGTAAATATACTGCGAGCCCGTCGACAGCGAGTTCAGTCCGTTATCCGTAGTCTTGAAATACGAAACGCCGGCGCCGGCGCGGATGACGGTCTTCGGAAGGACCTGATACGCTACGCCGATCCGCGGCCCGTACGCCCACGGATAGTTGTGCGCGATGTCGCACATGCAGTGGCCGGGCGCGTAGCCGTCAAAAGCCACCGCGCCCAGCCGGTTGCTTACGCTCGGATTGGGCGTGCTCGCCGAAAAATACGGAATGCGGCCGTACTGCTCTCTCAAATAGGTCTGGAAATCGTAGCGCAGGCCGTAGTCCAGCGTCAGCTTGCGAGTCACCTTCCAGGAGTCCTGCACAAACCAGGAGAAGGCGTGCGCGCCCAGCCTCGATTTCGAAGGTAGACCCACGAAGCCGTTGTCCACCCCGCCCAGCAGGAAGCTCGCATAGGGGAACCCCACCGTCCCGCCTTGCAGCGACTGCCCGTTGGTGGACGGCAAGCCCGATTCCACCGCGGTGAACTGGGACCAGGTGTTGGCGTAGGTTTGGTTGAACGCCGGATAGCCGTCCACGATCATCTCGCCGCCGGCCTTATACGTGTGGTTGCTGCGAACCCAGGTAAGGCTGGCGTTGGCCGTGGGCTTGTAATTCCAGATCTTCGCGATAGAGCCCGGGCCCATATTCGACATGCCGCCCTGCGCCGCCGTCAATCCATAAAGGAACGGGAAGATATTCGCATACAGCCCTTTTAGCCCGATCGTGCTGGGGTCAAACGGGTCGGCAATCACCTGATCCACGGTGTGAATCAGACCGGCGCCCAAATGCAGCAGCATCGTCGGCGTAAGCGTCTGGTCCAGATTGATGCGGATCGTGTGGGCGACGATATCGCTCGCCGTCGTGTTCTTCAGCGGATCCACCAGCGCCGTGTTGTTCGGCGTATCGGTGGAAGTCCGCGACCAATATCCGGAAATCTTGGTCCTGGCGCTGATCTGGTAATCGATCTTCGCCGAGGGGATATAGGTAAGGCGCGGATTGCTGTAGGAAGTCAGGTAGTTGTTGACCAGGCCGGAACTCGTGGGCAGGGGAATCATCTTCTGGACCGCGAGCGCGACGGGGTCCATCTCAGGTGCTGGGATGGTGTTATTGGGGAACGGATCCCGCACCACCTGGCCGTTCACCACGCGCTGCGTGCCCGGATCGTAGATGGTGTTTTCCATGATCGGGCGGCCCAGCGGATCGCAATTCGGAGTGACCGCGCCGCACAGATTCTTGCCCGTCAGCGCCTGCTGGAAGTTGCCCGCCCGATAATTCGGCGTGGGCACGGTAATGGGCGTGTTGCTGTTGACGATCGTCTCCCGGTACTGCTCGAAGTTGAAAAAGAAAAACGCCTTGTCGTGCCCGTTGTAGAGCTTCGGAAGGTAAATCGGCCCGCCCAGCGAGAAGCCGTAATCGTTGCGCCGCTGGCGGTTGCGCACCAGATGCCCGTGGCCGTCGTTGGTGAACGGCGTTCCCGCGTTCAGCGCTTCGTTGACGAAGTATTCGTACGCGCTCCCATGCAACTGATTGGTGCCCGAGCGCATGGTCACGTTGAAATACCCGCCTCCGACTTGCCCGAATTCCGCCGCGAAGTTGCTGGTCTGTATGGCGAACTCCTGGATCGCTTCCACGCTGGGCTGCGTCATCGACTGCTGGTTGATCAGACCGTTGGTTGAGTCCTGCCCTTCGATGCGCAACGCTTGCGTATTGTTCGGCAGCCCGTTCAGCCGGATCTGGGAGTCCCCCCGAAGGTCCGAGCCCGGCAGCAGGTTCAGCACCGCGTAGGGATTCCGGATTCCCGCCACGCTGGCGCTCGAGCCGATGCTCAGCACCGGCAGATTGTTCATGGTGTCCGTCGAGACGTTGTGGCTTAACTCCCCGCTTTCGGTTTTCAGCAGCGGCGCGGCCTCGGTGACCGTCACCGATTCCGCACTGGACCCGACTTCCAGCATCACGTCGATGCGCAGCGTCTGCGCAACCGGCAGAAACAGGTTCTGCCGCACGAATTTCTTAAAGCCCGGAACCGCCACCGTCAGTTCATAGGTTCCGGTCGGCAGTTGCGAGAGCGTGTAGTTTCCGGTAGCCGAACTGGCTGCCTGATACACCGCCCCGGTTTCGAGTTGCTTGGCTTCGAGCGGAGCATTGGCCACTACGGCGCCCGCAGGATCCGAAACGGTTCCCGTGATGGTGCCGCGATCGCTCTGGGCGAACGCAGCGCTAGCCAGCGCACACACCACAAGAAGGAGAGAGGTATGTTTCATTTGCGAGACCTTTCAACGAACGATTTGAAGCCAGTTTATAACGGCCGTGTTTTTGATCGCACCCTGCTCCTGCATGCTTGCATGCAGTATCAACAACGCGCGCCGAAAGCAGTTGTATGATTGATGTTCCGATGCTGACCCAGGCTCTCTCCCGGGCCGCGGCTTCCGGCGCCGCGCGCCACCCTGCGCTCCTGATGCTGCTGTTTGCCGGCAGCGGCTGCTCCGCGCTGATTTATGAAATCGTGTGGTATCAGATCCTCCAGCTCGCGATTGGCTCGACTTCCGTATCGCTGGGCATTTTGCTCGCCGCCTTCATGGGCGGATTGTGCATCGGAAGTCTCGTCTTCCCGCGAGTTCATCTGCGCGGGCTGCATCCGCTGCGCGTCTATGCCGCGCTGGAGCTGGGCATTGGAATTCTGGGCATTTTGGAGTTGCTGGCGATCCCGCTCATCGTGCGCCTCTATATCGACGCCATCGGCTTCGGCCTTCCCGGTATGCTTCTGCGAGCGTTGGTCGCCGCCATCTGCCTGCTTCCGCCGACGATTCTCATGGGGGCCTCTCTGCCGGCGATCGTGCGATGGGGAGAATCGAATCGCGCCGCCTGGTGGGGCGCGCTCTACGGCGGCAACACCGTGGGCGCGGTCTTCGGATGCCTGCTCGCCGGTTTCTATTTGCTGCGTATCTACAACACAGCCGTGGCGACCTTCGCCGCGGCCGCCATCAATTTTGCCGTGGCCGCCATCGCCATCGCCATGGTGCGGCGCGGCGAACCGGCGGCCGGTCAGGATGCCAGTCCGCCCGCCGCACCGGCGCATGACTGGCCGGTGTATATCGCCATCGCGTTATCCGGAGCCTGCGCGCTGGGAGCCGAGGTCGTGTGGACGCGCCTGATGGGCTATCTGATGGGCGCGACCGTATACGTCTTCTCCATCATCCTCGCGGTGTTTCTGGCCGGCCTGGCGGCCGGAAGCGCCGCCGGATCGGCCATCGTGGGGTCGGTTCGCCCCCGCCAGGCGCTCGGCTGGTGCCAGATTCTGCTGTGCGGCGGCATTCTCTGGACCGCGTATCTCATCTCCGATTCGCTTCCCTACTGGCCCATCAATCCGCTGCTGGCCGCGACCCCGTGGTTCACGTTCCAGCTCGATCTGGCGCGCACTCTATGGACGATTCTTCCGCCCACGATTCTCTGGGGCGCGAGTTTCCCTCTGGCCTTCGCAGCCGTGGCTCCACAGGCCGATCCGGGCCGCTCGGTAGGCCGCGTTTACGCCGCCAATACCGTGGGCGCCATTCTGGGCGCGCTCGCCGTCAGCCTGATTCTTATTCCGTGGATCGGCACGCAGCAGACCCAGCGGGTCCTGATCGCGTTGTCGGCCGCCGCCGGGCTGGCCGTTCTACTCCCGCAGCTGCGCTCCGCCGGCTCAGTGGCGGCGCTGGCGATCGCTCTGGCGATCGCGGGGCGCCTGGCCTACCGTCTCGATCCCGTTCCAGGCGAACTCATCGCGTACGGCCGCCGCATGGCTCTGAATCTGGGCCAGTCGCAGATTCTTTACACGGCCGAAGGGCGCAATTCTTCAGTGGCGATTTCGCAGTGGAACAATGGAGCCACGTATATCAATGTCAACGGGCACGTGGAAGCCACCACCGAGCCCTACGATATGAAGCTAGCGCATGGTGGGACATCTGCCCGCGCTGCTGCATCCCGACCCGAAGTCGGTGCTCGGCATCGGATTTGGCGCAGGCGTTTCCGCCGGAACCTTCACCCGCTATCCCGGCATAGAACACATCACCATCTGCGAAATCGAGCCGGCGATTCCGCCCATTTCCACGCGTTTCTTCGCCCCGCAGAACTATGGCGTGATGAACAACCCGAAGACTCGCATGGTTTACGATGACGCCCGGCACTACGTGCTCACGGCGCGCGAACGATTCGACATCATCGCCTCCGATCCACTGGACGTTTTCGTCAAAGGCACCGCCGCGCTGTACTCGAAGGAATATTTCGATGTGATCAAGCAGCACCTGAATCCCGGCGGCTTCTTCACTCTTTATGTGCCTCTTTATGAAAGCGACGAAAATACTGTTCGCAGCGAGCTGGCGACGTTTCTCGCGGCTTTTCCCTACGGCAGCGTTTGGGCCAATACGCGCGACGGCCTCGGATACGATATGGTCTTCATGGGCCAGGCAGAGCCGTTGAAGATCAATCTGGACGAAGTGCAGCGCCGCTGGAGCCGGCCCGATTATGCACCGGTAGTCGAATCACTGCGCGAAGTCGGTATATCTTCGCCGATTGATCTCTTCGCCACGTACACCGGAGGACAATACGATCTGGGCGAATGGACCAAGGGCGCCGATCTCAACACCGACGGCGATCTAAGGTTGCAGTACATCGCCGGATGGGGAATCAATTCGCAGATGGAGGACCATATTTACCGGCAGATGCTGCGGTATCATCGCCCGCCGGAGGGAATTTTCACCGGCTCGCCTGAACTGCTAAACGCGCTCCGCGCGGCCAGTCCGCGCTAAGTCCCCCCAAAACCGCGCAGCGGAATTCGCGCTTCGGGATCTATGTCCAGTTGCGTTCTCCCAAAGAACCGTGGCTTGCGCAACCATCCCGCTGTGCTGGTAAACGCAGCGGGCCTTTGGCTTGGTACCTGTGACATCGTTCCGGGCGCCAGCCCCGGGATCCGCTTCTATAGCGTCGAGGTGCACGCCGGGCAGCGGGTCGCGCCCAGCGGGATGCTGGTGCAGCAGTGCGGACAATCTTTCCTGGCCGGGCTGGGAGCCGGCGCTTCTTCCGGCTTCGCCAACAACCGGTTCACCTGTTTCACGATCAGGAAGATCACGAACGCGACAATCAGGAACTCGATGACCGTGTTGATGAATATCCCGACATTGATGGTTGGAGCCTTGGCTGCCTTGGCTTCCGCCAGGTTGGCGTAATGCTGGCCATTCAGGCTGAAGAACCAACTCGAAAAATCGATGCCTCCCACCGCCAGCCCGATGATCGGATTGAGGATATCGTTGACCAGAGAGGTCACGATCTTCCCGAACGCGGCGCCGAGAATGACGCCCACGGCGAGGTCCATCACACTTCCGCGCGCGATGAATTTTCTGAACTCTGCAAACATGTGCCGAGTCTACTACACCGTTTCGCGGAATGGGCTAGTATGGTTGCGGATGGAGAAGCCACAGAATTTCATCTCCGTTACCTGCCCTTGCTGCCAAGCGGAACTGGTGATCGATCCCGCAACTCAGGCGGTGATTCGTCACACGGAACACGTTAAGCCGCCTACGCTCGCCGATTTGGAGGCTGCCGTCCAGCACTATAAGGGCTCGGCCGGCCGCCGCGAAGACGCCTTTAAGAAATCATTGGAGGCGCACAAGAGCCAAGCCGACGTTCTTAACAAAAAGTTCGACGAGATGTTGCGGCTTGCGAAGGAAAATCCCGATGCGCCGCCTCCCAAGCGCGACATCGATTTCGATTAGCAGCTAGGGGCGCGAATCAGACGCAGTGGCGCGCGGCGGTCTGACGCGCGACGGATTTTCAGCGAGTCGCTGCCCGGGTGTTTTAGATTAGAAAATTACCCGTGCCCCACAAGCTAACAAACATACTCTCAAAGGTTCCCAGCGATATTGACATTGCCCAGGCCGCGACGCCTATCCCCATCGATCAGATCGCGGCCGAGGCCGGCATCCTGCCCGAAGAACTGGAGCTTTACGGCAAACACAAAGCCAAAGTCCATCTCTCGATTCGGGACCGGCTCAAGGACCAGCCGAACGGCAAGTACATCGTGGTCACTGCCATCACGCCGACGCCTCTCGGAGAAGGCAAGACCACCACGACGGTCGGTTTGAGCCAGGCGCTCGGCGCGCATCTCGGCAAGAAGGTCTTCACCTGCATCCGCCAGCCCAGTCAGGGCCCCACGTTCGGCATCAAGGGCGGAGCGGCGGGCGGCGGCTACAGCCAGATCATCCCCATGGAGGAGTTCAACCTCCACCTGACAGGCGATATTCACGCGATCACCGCAGCGAATAATCTGCTGGCCGCCGCGATCGACACCCGCTGGTGGCACGAAACCACCACGCCGGACGATGAGGTCCTTTTCGACCGCCTGTGTCCTGCCGCGAAAGACGGCAGCCGGCGCTTTTCGCCGGTCATGTTCCGGCGGCTGAAGAAACTGGGTATTAACAAGACAGATCCGAACCAGCTCACCCCCGAGGAACGCAGCCGGTTTGCCCGCTTGAACCTGGACCCCTCCAGCGTCACTTGGCGCCGCGTGCTCGACACCAACGATCGCATGCTGCGTACGATTACCATCGGCCAGGGCCCGGATGAGAAGGGAATTACACGGGTCACCGGCTTCGATATGGCGGTCGCCAGCGAAATCATGGCCATCCTGGCGCTGGCCGTCAGCCTGGACGATATGCGCGAGCGTCTGGGCCGCATGGTGATCGGCACCAATAAAGCCGGCGAGCCTCTGACCGCCGACGATTTCGGCGTCGGGGGCGCGCTGACCGTCCTGATGAAGGACACCATCATGCCCAACCTGATGCAGACGCTCGAGGGCACCCCGGCTTTCGTTCACGCCGGCCCGTTCGCCAACATCGCCCACGGAAACTCTTCCATCGTGGCGGATCAGATCGCTCTGAAGCTCGCGGGACCCGGAGGGTATGTCCTGACCGAAGCCGGATTCGGCGCGGACATGGGCATGGAGAAGTTCTGCAACATCAAGTGCCGCTACAGCGGGCTCACGCCCGACTGTGTCGTGCTGGTGGCCACCATTCGCGCTTTGAAAATGCATGGCGGCGGGCCCAAGGTGGTCGCGGGTCAGCCGCTGGCGCACGCTTACACCCAGGAGAATCTCGAACTTCTCGAGAAAGGTTGTAGCAACCTGCTCCGTCTGATCGGCAACGCGCGCGAGTTCGGACTGCCGGTGGTGGTGGCCGTGAACCGCTTTTCGACGGACACTCCTGCCGAGATCGAACTGGTGCGAAAAGTCGCCATCGCCGCGGGCGCCGAGGACGCCGTCATGAGCGACCATTGGGCGCAGGGCGGGGCGGGCGCGGTGGATCTGGGCCGGGCCGTGATCGCGGCCTGCGAAAAGCCTCACAACTTCAAGTTCCTTTACCCGCTCGAAATGAGCATAAAAGGCAAGATCGAGACCATCGTGCGCGAGATGTACGGCGGCTCCGGCGTGGAGTATTCTCCAGAAGCCGAGAAGAAAATCGACCTTTACACTCGCCAGGGCTTCGACAAGCTGCCGATCTGCATGGCCAAAACCCATCTGAGCCTCAGCCATGACCCGAATCTCAAGGGTGCGCCCACTGGCTTCATCGTGCCGGTACGCGACATCCGCGCCAGCGTCGGCGCGGGCTTCCTGTATCCGCTGCTGGGCGCCATGAGCACGATGCCCGGGCTTTCCACCAGGCCGGGATACTACGAGATCGACCTGGACACCAAGACCGGCCGCATCATCGGTTTGTCTTAATGCCGGATTCGGTCTGGTCCCGCACTCTGCGCGAATTTCGCGAGCGTGTGGCTGGAACGGCCCGCGCCCCTGCGGGCGTCGCCACGGCATGCGTCACGGCGGCGCTCGGCATGAGCCTGCTGATCAAGGTTCTCGAAATCGCCGGACGCCGGAAGGCGATACCGCGCGAATGGATCGGCCGGGCGCAGCGCATCGCGGCGGATCTGGCCCTTGCGGCGGATGAGGACACCGCCGCAGTGCTCGCGCGGGACGTGGCGAAAATGTCCGCGATTCCGCCGGCTGCGGCGCGCGCAGCCGGAGAGGGAATCGAGCTGTGCGCGGAAGCGGCTCCGCGCATCGATGGCGCCATCGCCGCGGATTTGGCGGCCGCAGCCCACCTGCTGCGGGGGGCGATGGATGCCATTCGCGCTTGCACTTCGGGCGAACCTGGATAGAATGAACAGTGACTTTTGAGCTAAGGAGGGCGACTCATGCGCCATCGGCTTGTTGTCGCGTTTTCTATGCTCGGGCTGGTTGCCGAAAGCGCCGCGGCCGCGCAGGATCGCATGCCGCCGATCCCCGCCGGCAAGATGACCGAGGCGCGGAAGAAGGCCGCCGCCGAATACAAACAGCTTCGCGGACAGAATCTGACGGGACCGCCATGGTCCGTGATGCTGTGCGTGCCCGACCTGGTGGTTCCGTCGCTGGAACTTCGCCTCCATAACCGGCGCAACAGCCTGTTCAACCCGAAGTTGACCGAGCACACTATCCTGATCGCGGCGCGGCACTGGACCAACAACTACGAGTGGAACGCGTACAGTAATCTGGCGAAAAACGCGGGGCTGGGCGCCGACATCATGGCGGCCGTCGCCGACGGCCGGCGGCCCGAACGCATGAGCGAGGACGAGGCGATCGTTTGTGACTTCTGCGACGAACTGCTCCACAACCAGAGCGTCCCCGACCCGACCTACGCGCGCATGGTGGCCAGGTTCGGCGAAGCGGGCGCGGTGGAGGCCGCGGGCCTGGAAGGCTGCTACACGTTTCTGTCGATGATCATGAACACGGCGCGCTCGCCCATGCCGGCGGGCGCGAAACCGCAACTGGCTCCGTTCCCGAAATAGGAGGCGGCTATGAAATTTCTGGTGCTCCCTGGAGTTGTGTTCGCCGGGCTGCTGGCAGCGCAGGCCGCGCCCGATTACCGCCAGCCCGCTAGCGCGGAATGGCCCGTGGTCGGCGGCGATTGGGCCAATACGCGCTATTCCATGCTGGCGCAGATCAATCCGTCCAACGTGAAGACGATGAAGGGCGCATGGATGACGCGGCTCAATTCGGGCTTTGGTCCGGGATTTTCGCAGCAGGCCACGCCCGTGGTGCAGAACGGCGTGATGTATCTGCCCACCGGCGAGCAGGACCTGTTCGCCATCGACGCCAAAACGGGCCAGATCCTCTGGGAATTTCGCCCGGGAGCCGACCCGAAGACTCCTGACAACAAGGCCAAGCGTGGCGTCAGCCTGGGGGAAGGCATGGTGTTCGGCGCGTATCAGGACATCCGCAAATATCCGCCGGGAACGCCCACGCCGGAGAAGCCCGAACCGGTGACTTATTTGTACGCCGTCGATCAGAAGACCGGGAAATTGGTCTGGCGGCATGAAATCGGCGAGGATATTCCGAAGAATTTCCGAAAATATGTGGCCTTCCCGCCCACTTATTACAGAGGCCGCGTGTTCATGAGCATTTCCGGCGGCGACGGCGGATTGCGAGGACGCCTGACGGCGCACGATGCCAAAAGCGGCGCTGAAGTCTGGCGCTGGGACGCGGTGCCCGCGCCGGGCGAGCCCGGCAATGAAACCTGGGCCGGCGATTCCTGGAAGACCGGCGGCGGCGCGATATGGGTGCAGCCCGCCATTGACCCCGAACTCGGGTTCATGTACGTCAATACCGGCAATCCCTGGCCGGATTACAACGGATCAACACGCGGCGGCGACAATCTGTATACCGATTCCGTTGTCGCCCTGGACCCGGCCACGGGCAAATATAAGTGGCATTATCAATCCGTCCATCACGACTTGTGGGATTTCGATATGCCCACGCCGCTGATCCTGTTCGATCAGGTCTATAACGGCCAGATGCGAAAAGCGCTGGCAGCGCATTCGAAACAGGGCTGGGTTTACATTCTGGATCGCATCACCGGAAAACCGCTGCTGCCGATCGAAGAGAAGCCGGTGCCGCAGGACGCCCGGCAATTGACTTCGCCGACCCAGCCGATTCCATCGGGCGATCCGACGGCTCCCCAATGCGCCGAACCGGTCAAGGGGTTCGAGCGCGGGTGCATGTTCACGTCGCCCTGGGAGCCGAACAAGATCGCATCGCCATCGGCCTCGGCCGATTGGGCGCCTGGCGCGTACGATCCCCGAACGGGCTATCTGTACTTCACCTCGGGAGTCTCCACGCGCGCTTTCAGCAACAAGGGCCGCGTAAGCGTGCCGGGCACGCGCGAATACGGCCTGATCACCGCGCTCGATTCACGGACCAACAAGATCGTGTGGCAGAAGGAAGTGCCGTATCTGGCGGGATTCGGCAGCGGCGTGCTCGCCACCGCGGGAGGGCTGATCTTCCACGGCGGCTCCGACGGATTCTTCCGCGCCTTCGATTCGAAAACCGGCGAGGAGTTGTGGCGCTTCCAGACGGGCTTCGGCGCGGACGCGCCCGCAGCCACCTATGAAATCGACGGCGAACAATACGTCGCGATCGCTTGCGGCGGAAGCCGCGACGGTTTGAAGGAAGCGCGCGGCGATCTGGTGTGGAGCTTCAAAATCGGCGGGCGTGTCAATCCGCTGAACGGTCCTCCCGCGCCGCCGCCGGTTGTCAACGTGGCCGCGCCTCCCGGCGCCCGCGATTAAATCCGGTTCACGGGCGATGACGTCCGCGGCGCGGAGAAACGCATCCGCGGGGTGATTCGTCTATTTCGCCAGGAGCGCCGGTTTCTAAATGAGGGGAACGGCGCGCGCCACCCGTGAAAGGAAAACATTTATGAAGCGTCTGGGATTAGTGTGCGCCTTCGTTCTGGTTTCTTCGGCGCCCTCGTTTGCTCAGGAGTGGGCGCTGTTTACGGCGGATGCCGGGGCCGGCTTTTCCGCTCCTGTGTATAGCACCGGCAATCAGCTTGACTATGGTTGGACTCTCAACGCGGGAGCTGGCATCCGGCCGATTCCGTATCTGGGAATTAAAGTCGACTTCGCCTACAATCAATTCGACATGACCCGCTTGGCCGCAAATAGCTTCGGATTTCCCCGCGGCGGCGAGCGGATTTTCTCGTTCACCCTCGATCCCATCCTTCATCTGAATCCGCGCGGTCCGGTGGATTTCTATCTGGTGGGCGGCGGCGGAGTGTACCATCGTTCTCTGGACGTTCACGGCGGATTCTTCGGCGGGGGCGTGAATCCGTTTTTCTTCGATGCGTCCGACACGGTGGTCAAGCCGGGTGTCAATGGAGGCGTGGGCTTTCAGTTCGGCGTGCGCCACGGCATCAAGTTTTACGCTGAGGCGCGCTATCAGGATATGTTTACGCCCGGCCGCGACACCACCTGGATTCCGGTGACGTTCGGCGTCCGGTTCTAGAGCCGCGCGTGTAAGAATTGGTTCATGTCGCCCGATGAGCGACAACGCGGATCTGAGAAGAGCAAACGGGGATTGTGAGTTCCTCGCTTGCGACTTCATCCCCCTGCGTGCCGCCAGATCCGGAGCTGAAGCCCGTTCGCGCACGGCCGGGCGGGGTCAGCTCGTAGACGAAGTGATGTCTCTTTCGCCCACGCGCCGGAGATGGCCGCCGCTGACGCTCACGCCATGCGCAGCGCCGCGGCGAGCTCTTTATCCGCTCGCACGTGCCAAATGCGCGCGTCCAGGCAATAGTGTGTGAAGGGGATGCCCCAGACCGCCGCCTGGACGGTCTGAAACGGAAAGATCACCTGGGGCAGGAAGTTCAGCAGGATATTCAGGCCCACCGCCACCGCGAAATATCGCGAAGCCTTGGTGGCGAGCACGGCCGCCAGTCCGTTTCGTTCGAGCGAATCCGGCGCGGTATAGCGGTTGTGGTTGTGGAACCACATCAGGCGGTGATACTGGAGTCCGTGAAAAATCCCCAGCGGGATCGCGGCTTGCAGCACTCCGGCCACGCCATAACGCGAGCCGAACAGAATCGACATCCATTGCAGCGGCACCACTCCGGCCAGCAGACCGAGCTTCGGCCAGTTCATCTCGCCTCCGCTCCGGAGCTTTTGCGCCTGCCGGAACAGCCACGCGGCACAGAGGGCGGCATACGCGGCGAAAGCTGCGGCCTTCCCCGCGGGAATTCCCGGAAGCGCCCCCAGCCGCGGTTCCACCCGCATCAAAAACAGCGCCAGAGGTAAGATGAGCGACGACAGAAGAACCCACCGGTCGAGCTTGCGGTCAAAATCGCCGCGCTCGCGGTTCTTCGCCTTGTACAGCATCATGAAGCCGAAATGCTGCTTGGTAACGTGGAATTGTTGCCACACGAATGCGAACAAAAAGAAGATCGCGGCCTTCCCGAGCATGGCCATCGCCGGCCCGATCAGCAGCAGCGGAACGGGAATCCACAGAAACCAACCGAGTTTGCGGCGCTCCTCGCGATCGAAGTAAGTCCGCGTCGCCGTCGACAGCACGTGCGGGCTGTCGATCACGAAAAACCACACGAACTGAATCGGCAGCACCGGTACGCCCGCCCACATCAGCGCGATCGCCAGGTACCCCGCCAGCGCCGAGCCGATAAACCACGTCAGATCCTCGCGTTTGGAAATAATCCAGTTCGCATGGAACCCGCCGCGGCCGAGTAGCGATGCAGGCGAGGCGAGAATCATGTTGCTCATGGCTCTTTGTCAATTATCGTTCAAATTCAGGCGAACATCAGGGCCGCGCTCGGGATGCGCCCCATAATAATGGATAGACCCTAGAGATGAATATCGGCATCGACCTCGGCACCACCAACTCTGCGCTCGCGTATATCGATCCCCAGCAGGCCGCCGAGGCCGATTCAGTCTCCATCGAAATCCAGGAAACGCCGCAGTTTGTGGCCCAAGGGCGCATCGAGGCCCGGCGGACGCTGCCCTCCTTTCTTTACTTGGGCGACCAGGAGTACATTGGAGCCTTCGCCCGGGAGCAAGGCGCCGTCGTCCCCACAAAAAGCGTACATTCGGCGAAAAGCTGGCTCTCGAACCCCGAAGTGGACCGCACGGCGAAAATCCTGCCGTGGGATGCGCAGGAGGCCGGGCGGACGCTCTCGCCGGTGGAGGTTTCCACCAGGATCATTGCCTTTCTGGCGGAGGCGTGGAAGCAGCAGCACGGCTCTCCGGTCGGCGAGCACAACGTGGTGCTGACGGTGCCGGCCAGCTTCGACGAAGAGGCTCGCGAGCTGACGGTTCAGGCGGCCCACGATGCCGGCCTCGAGAAGCTCACGCTGCTAGAGGAGCCGGCGGCGGCGTTCTATTCGTGGATCGCGAACGATCTGGCGCGGTCGCAGAAAAGCCTGTTCGACGGGCAGACTGTGCTGGTGTGCGACGTCGGCGGCGGCACCAGCGATTTCACGCTGATCCGCGTGGCGCGCGAGGGCGACCGCGTGGATTTTACGCGCACCGCGGTCGGAAAGCACCTGTTGCTGGGCGGCGACAACCTGGACTTGACCCTCGGGTGGCTGGTGGAGGAAAAGCTCGGCAAGAGCCTTTCGGTACGCCAGCGCAGCGCGCTGCGGCGGCAGTGTGCGGCGGCCAAAGAGCGGCTGCTTTCCGAGCCCGGTCTGAACAGTGTCGAAATCACGGTGCTGGGCGCGGGCTCGGCGCTGGTGGGCGGAACGTTGAAGACCGAGATTCTGCGCGAGGAAGTCCTGGAGCTGGCGCTCGACGGCTTTCTTCCGATGTGCGAGCTGAACGAGCTTCCGAAAGAAGAAGAAAAGAGCCCGTTTCGCGAGATCGGCTTGCCTTACGTTTCCGACCCGGCCATCACGCGGCACATGGCGGCGTTCCTGCACAGCGCCGGCGACGCCAGGCCCGATGCGATCCTGTTCAACGGCGGATTCTTCATCCCCGAGATTCTGCGCCAGCGGGTCGCCGATGTCATGGAGCACTGGTACGGAAAGCGGCCCGTCATTTTCGAGAATCGCGACCTGGATCTGGCGGTAGCCGTAGGCGCGGCGTACTATTCCTACGTGCGCTCCACCGGGGCCGGCCTGCTGGTCCGCGGCGGCCTGCCGCGCGCCTACTTCATTGGCCTCGGCGGCGATGGCCCGGCCGATCTGCTGCGGACGCTGTGCCTGGTGCCGCGCGGAGCCGAGGAAGGCTCGACGGTAGAGATCGATCCCGGCAACTTGCAGTTGGTGGCCAACAAGCCGGTGTCGTTCCGGTTGTACAGCTCGCGGACCCGTACCGAAGATCACGCCGGCGATGTGGTCGAATTTCCCCTCGCGGACAACGATGGGAGCACCGGCCTGCACCTGCACGCCCCGCTGCACGCTGTGCTGCGTTTCGGCAAACCGGGCGAGCGGATGGTGCCGGTGAAGCTCGGGGCGCGGCTGACAGAGGTCGGCACGCTGGAAATCTGGGCCGATTCGAAGATCAGCGAGCACCGCTGGCGGCTGCAATTCCAGTTGCGGAAAGCGGCCAGTGCGCCAGAAGCCGCCGCCAGGCCCGCGGCGGTGATCAGCGAAGAGGCGCTGCTGGCGGCCGGGGCGCTGATCCCGGCCACGTTTCGGGATGCCGCGCTCGAGCCGGAGGCGCTGCCGGCAAGGCTGGAACAGACTCTGGGCTTGGGGCGCAACTCCTGGCCGCTGGCCGCCATCCGCAAGCTCGCCGACAAGATGCTGGAACTCGCGGACGCCCGCAAACGCAGCGCGGCGCACGAGGCCCGTTGGCTGAATCTGTGCGGGTTCTGTTTGCGCCCCGGTTTCGGGTTCCCCGGCGATGATTTCCGCATCGAGCAGGCCCGCCGCATCTACGCGGGTGGGCTCACGTTCGCCAATCACGTGCAGAACGAGATCGAGTGGTGGATCTTTTGGGGGCGCGTCGCCGGCGGGCTCAACAAGAATCAGCAGACCGATATATTCCAGCGGCTCTCGCCGGCGCTGCGACCCCGCGGCGCCAAGCGCCCGCGCATGAACCCGAGTCTCCTTCGCGAAATGTGGCGCACCGCCGCGAGCCTGGAACTGCTGCCCGCGCAGACGCGCACGCAATTGGGCGACGAACTGATCGCGCGCATTCAAAAGGGCGATTTCGTCGAGACCGGGCTGTGGTGCCTGGCGCGGCTGGGCGCGCGCAAATTGTTCTACGGGCCGATCAACCAGGTGCTGCCGGCATCCACGGCCTCGCGGTGGATCGAGGCTTTGATGAAAGTTGCCCATGCGCGGGACGCGATCGCCGCTCTGGCGCGCCGGACCGGCGATGCGACACGGGACCTGAACCCCGTCACGCTGGAACTGGTGCGTCGGAGCTTCCCGGATCTCGACCTGGAGGCCGCGCCCAAAGATGACCTGGCGGCCATGGGCAAGATCTTCGGTGAAGAACTGCCGTCCGGGCTGGTGTTTCATGAATGAAGACGCGCTAGGGGAGTGGCTGCGCCGGCAAGCGGGCGCGCGGCCCGAACTGATTCTGGGCATCGGCCACGACTGCGCGGTGTTCCGGCCGCGCCGCGGCGAGGACCTGCTGCTCAAGGCCGATCAGTCGATCGAGGGCGTGCATTTCCGGTACGGGCTGTCCGCCGGCGCGGCGGGTGAGCGGGCGCTGGCGCGCGCCCTGAGCGATATCGCGGCCTCGGGAGGCGAACCGCGCGCGTGCCTGGTTTCCCTCACCGTTTCCAAGCGCAACGATGAGCGCTGGATCAAGGGATTCTTTCGCGGGCTGCTGCGTTTGGCCCGGCGCACAGGCACGATCCTGGCCGGCGGGGATCTCGCCCGGGCTGATCGGGTCTATTGCGACGCCATCGTCCTGGGGGCGGTTCCCAGCGGGCAGGCTCTGCGGCGGGATGGGGCGCGGCCGGGAGACTCGCTCTGGGTCTCGGGGCGGCTGGGCAAATCGTACGAGCGCCGCATCCAGCCTCGTCTGGAACTCGGGCGCAAGCTGCGAGGCCGCGCGACGGCCTGTATGGACGTAAGCGACGGGCTAGCGATTGATCTGCACCGGATGTGCGTGGCCTCGGCCGTCGCGGCCCAGATCGAGCGCGTGCCGGTCGCGCGGGGATCGACGCTCGATCGCGCGCTCTACGGAGGCGACGACTATGAACTTCTGTTCACCCTGTCCGCCGGCGCACAGGCCCCGCCTGGCGTGACGCGGCTTGGCTGCATCGTGTCCGGAAAAGCCGGTGAGATCCGGTTCGAGGGGCGCTCCATCCGGCCCCGCGGCTATGACCATTTGCGGTAATTCCGGCGAACGCAAGGCGAAGAAGCAAACGTAAATCTCCCTTTTAAATAAATCTCTTGCGTTGAGCGTCTTCGCAGTTTACATTATTTCAAGTGGCCTGATGTGGGCTAGAGTGTCACAAAATGGGAGAAGCGGAGGAGAAACGGATCACCACGGTGGAGCCGCCCCATTCCGTCGTCCAGGCGAGTGTCGACGACAAGGGCCGCCTGAAACTTCCGTCCGATTTCCTCGAGTACCTCAAAGCCATCGACGCCACGCGATTGTTTATCACCACGTTCGATCTGCGGCTGGGCCGCATCTATCCGCTAGCCGTGTGGAAGCGGAACGAAGCGTTATTCTACAACGCCGGGGACAACGCGGCAGCGGCGGAGAGGCTGGCGTTTATCGCCAAGGTTTATGGCGGCGATGCGGAGATCGACGGCGCGGGCCGGGTATTGCTTCCGGCCAAGCTGCGGGAGGCGCTGGCGCTCGAAAAGCAGCCGGTGTGGCTGGATGTGTACAACGGCCGCATCAACCTGGTGACCAAGAAGGTTTACGACGAGCGGATGCAGCTCGCGCTGGCGAGCCTGGGCGAAGATCTGAAGACGCTCGAAAAGATGGGTTTGAGGTAAAGGAGTCCGAAGCAGCGATGTATGCATGTCCCGGTGATGCTCGGCGAAACGCTGGATTATCTCAGCGTGCGGCCGGAGGGCGTGTACTTGGACGCGACTGCTGGACTCGGCGGCCATTCCGCGGCGATCGCACGGAGGCTCACCACGGGCCTGCTGATCGCCTGCGACCGCGATGCGGAGAGCCTGGAAAAGGCCCGCGCGGCAACGGCCGCGTGGGCTTCGCGGATTCACTTTCATCAAGCTCTGTTCTCACAACTGGGAGAGGTGCTGGCAGCCGAATCGGCAACGCTTCAAGGGGCGCACAACGCGGCGAGGCGCGATTCTTCCGAGGCAGGTTCGGAAGCGCCTCGCGCGGTGCGTTTGCAACTGGACGGGCTGCTGGCGGATTTGGGAGCGTCCAGGTACCAACTGACGGAGAGCGAGAGGGGATTCTCGCTCATGGCCGACGGTCCGTTGGACATGCGAATGTCCCGAGCGCAGCAGCGGACCGCCGCCGATTTCGTCAATTTCGAATCGGAAAAGGAGCTCGCCCGGCTCATCTACGAGCTGGGGGAAGAAAGGAGGAGCCGGAAGATAGCCAGAGCAATCGTGCGGGGCCGGCCCATCAACACCACCGGTCAGTTGGCCAAGCTGATCGAGGGGGTCGCGCCCCGTACGGGAAAACTTCACCCGGCCACGCAGACCTTTATGGCGCTGCGGATCGCGGTGAACAACGAGATGGAGGAACTGGACGCGCTGCTCGGTTCGATCCCGGATCTGGTGAAGCCGGGAGGGCGCGCCGTCGTCATTACGTTCATGTCGCTGGAAGACCGCAAGGTGAAGCAGAGTTTTCAGGCGATGGCACGCACGGGGCGCGCGAAATTGCTGACCCGGCACGTCGTACGGCCTGCACCCGAAGAAATACGCGACAACCCGCCTTCGCGGAGCGCCAAGCTTCGCGCCATCGAGTTGTTATGAATGACGCAACCACGGATTTCGAGGATACAAATGGCGACGCTAGATGACGTTTGGGGCCGGTTATTCGTGAGCCGGGCCGAGAGGACCCAGGCAATGCCGCCGCGCGCGGACGCATCCACGCGAGTCCGCGCTTTCGCAAACGAAGACATTCTCTTTTATACCAAGAGGATCGATAACAGCCGGGTGGTGCGCGAGGCCGATCCGGCCGCTCCGCGCCGCTGCTGGAAAGTGATCGGCGTGGGAGTCGGCGCCGCTGTGCTGCTGATCGGCGTGCTGATGCCCAGCGCGTACGGCTTGCTGGCCGGCTATCAGATCCAGGTGCTGAAACAGGAAAGCGAACGGCTGGCCGCGCAGAAAGCGTCCCTGGAATTACAGGAGTCGCAGTTGCTTTCCCCGGAGCGGATGCAGAAGCTCGCACAGGAACAGCAGTTCGTCGATCCGGCCCCGGCGAAGGTGGTCTATCTCGAAGGCCCGCGGGGCTCGCTGGCGATGAACAAGTAGCCAGCCGGTCTGGCTGGCAACCGCGAGCATGCTTGCCGCTGGAAACAAAGCAGTCGGCAGGATTGGCCGTGTGACCGTTATATGCCTGAAACGCAATCCACCAAACGTCTCCGATGGCTGTTGAGGATCCTGCTCGCCTGGGTAGGCGCCATTGTGCTGCGGCTGGTGTGGTTGCAGGTGATTCAGCATGACGAACTGTTGAGGCTCGCGCAACAACAGCAGCAAAAGCTGGTGGAGATTCAGGCGCTGCGGGGCACGATTTTCGACCGCACCGGCCAGCCGCTCGCGAAAACGCTGCCGGCCGAGTCGATCTGCATCAATCCGCAGCGCATTCCCGATCCGGGCGTGGCGGCGGACCTGCTCTCGCCCCTTCTGGATCTGGATCGCGCTAAGCTTTACGACCGGATCGTATCCGCGAAGCTTCGAAAGAGCGGTTTTCTGTGGGTGAAGCGCAAAGTCAGCGCCGATGAAGCGGAACGCGTCCGCAGCCTCAAGCTCGAGTGGGTGGAGTTCCGGCAGGAGATGCGGCGTTTCTATCCGCAGAACCAGCTCGCTTCGCACGTGGTGGGCTCCACGGGCATGGTGGACGATCAGGACGTCGAGCGGGGCAACGCCGGCATCGAGATGGAGTTCGATGAAGAGCTCTCCGGACGGCCGGGCCTGGCGCGGCTGTACACCGACGTGAAGCAGAATGCGTACGATTCCACCGTGGCTCGCCAGCCCGAGCCCGGCGAAAATATCACGCTCACCATCGATCCCAACCTGCAATACGTGGCCGAAAGGGAGCTGGACAAGGCCATCGCGTCGAGCCACGCGAAAACCGGCGCCATCGTCGCCATGGACCCGTACACGGGGGAAGTGCTGGCCATGGCCAATTACCCGCGGTTCGATCCGAATAAGCCGCCCGGGCCGGATGAGCCGCCTAACGCTCGCAGCAATCTCGCGATTTCGACTCCCTTCGAGCCCGGAAGCGTCTTCAAGACGATCACGCTCTCCGCCGCGCTCGAAACCACGAATCTCCGTCCTGACACAATCATCAACTGCGGCAACGGCAGCATCAACCTGTTCGGGCGCATTATTCACGATCACAACCGTTACTCGGCGTTGAGCATGGCGGACGTGCTGGCGAAATCCAGCAACATCGGCGCCATCAATATCGGCCTGAAGGTGGGCGAGCGCAATCTGTACGATTACGTGCGGCGTTTCGGATTCGGGCGGAAGACCGGAATCGAGCTGCCCGGTGAATCGGCGGGCATGCTTCGCCGGGTGGAGCAGTGGGAGCCCAGCTCCATCGGCTCCGTGGCGATGGGACATGAAGTGGGCGCGACTTCGATCCAACTGGCGGTGGCGGGTTCCATCATTGCCAACGGCGGCCTCCGCGTAAAGCCGCAAATCGTGCTTTCCATGCGCAAGCCGGGACAGGCGGCAGAACATTTCGTTCCCGAAAAGCCGGTTCGGGTCATTCAGCCCGAGACGGCGATTCAAATGCGTCAGATGATGGAAGGCGTGGTGCTGCGCGGCACCGGCAAGGGGCTGGCGAATCTGCGCGGCTACACCAGCGGCGGCAAGACCGGCTCCGCGCAGATCTACGATCCGAAGGCCCACGTCTACACGCATTCTTACAACGCCAGCTTCCTGGGCTTCGCGCCGGTGGCGAACCCGAAGATCGTCGTCGCGGTGACGCTGAACGGGACGACGGGTGGAAGCGCCGGATATGGAGGCCCGGTGGCGGCTCCGGTGTTTCGCGAGGTCGCCATGAGCGCGCTGCGAATGCTGGACGTCCCGAAAGATATTCCCGAGGGGCTGATGAAAGCGGCCACTCCATCAAGGGAAAGCGACCTATCCATAGCCGGCCTAAACGGCCCTCCGCATCTGTGGGACACCGCGGGGCCCTGGGCTGGCCAACGATCTGTATCCTCCGTCACTCCGCCGCCGGTCCAGGAGGGCTCGGCAGTCTCGGCTGATGCGCCCGGCTTGCAGGGACGTACCTCAAGCTCCCTGTCTGCAAGCTCCGCGCCGGGAAGCCCGTTTGGCGATCCAGCTTCGGGCGGCCCTTCGCAGGGCAACCTGGACCGGCGGCAATTTTTGACGGCTGCGGCGAATTCCGCGAGGGTGCCGGATTTTCTCGGAATGTCGCTGCGCGACGTGCTGGAGGAATCTTCGGCTGCGGGGCTGGCGGTGGAAGTGGAAGGCAGCGGGCTGGCGAGGAATCAGAATCCGCCCGCGGGCGCTCCGCTGCCTGCGCACGCTCGCGTGCATATCTGGTTCGGTAGGTAGCGCAAGGCCCCAGAGCTTTGCGCGCGCGGCGCACTTGGCCGCGACTCGAGAGGGATGACGGTTGGCGAGCTGCTGGCCCGCGTCGAGCTCCGCAGAGAGCTGCCAGCAGACATAGCTGAGCTGCGAGTGGCCGGCCTGGATTACGATTCACGCCGGGTCGAGAGGGATTTTGTGTTTTTTGCGTTACCGGGGACCCGTGTGGACGGGCGGAGCTTCGCCGCCGAGGCGTTAAGCAAGGGTGCGTGCGCGGTGGTGAGCGATCTTCCGCCGCAGGAGAATTTCCGCGGGCCGTGGATCGAAGTCGTGCACGGGCGGCGCGCGCTGGCAGCCGCCGCGGCGAACTTTTATCACCACCCGGATGAACGGGTCCACTTCACGGGCATCACCGGGACCAACGGAAAAACCACCACCGCCTTCCTGCTGGAATCCATTCTTCGCGAAGCGGGATTCGTCACCGGCCTGATCGGTACGATCGAATACCGCCTGGCCGGGGAGGTCCGGCCCGCGGCGAATACCACCCCAGAATCGCTCGATATCGTGCGGTTTGCGGCGGAGTTGGAGCGGCGCGGAGGACGCCACCTGGTATCGGAGGTCTCTTCACACGCCCTGGCGCTGGGCCGCGTGTGGGGTCTGCGGTTTCACACCGCGGTGTTCACCAACCTCACGCGGGATCACTTAGATTTCCACGGTACGATGGAAAGATACGCGGCGTCGAAACGCCTGCTGTTTGTGCCTGAAGAAGTTCCTCCTCCCGCCTGGGCGATCCTGAATGCCGAAGATGCCGCCAGCGCGTCGATGAATCCCGGCACGGCGTCTCAGGTCCTGTGGTATGGGACGACTCGCGGATCTGACATCCGTGCGGAAAATATCCGTTCCGGATTCGAAGGCGTAAAGTTCGACCTGGTTTGGAGGGATCAACGGCAAGCGGTGGTTTCGCCGCTGCTGGGGCGGATCAACGTGATGAATATTCTGGCGGCCGCGGGCGCGGCCCTGAGCTACCGCATCGAACTGCCGGAGATCGCGCGCGGCGTGGCCGCCTGCCCGGCGGCGCCGGGCCGGTTCGAGCGGGTGGACGAGGGGCAGCGTTTCCTGGTGGTGGTCGATTACGCCCACACCGATGCTGCTCTGCGCAACGCCATCCAGACCGCTCGCGAGCTGGCGCGCGGCCGCGTCATCACGCTGTTCGGCTGCGGCGGTGATCGCGACCGCTCCAAGCGCCCTTTGATGGGCATGGCGGCCGCGGAGCTGAGCGATTACGTGGTCCTGACTTCGGATAATCCGCGCTCGGAGGATCCCATCGCGATCATGAACGACGCCCTGGTGGGCCTGCGCCGCTTCGATACGCCGCATGCGATCGAGCCGGACCGGGAGCGCGCGATCCGCATCGCCATCGCGGAGGCGCAGCCGGGCGATGTCGTGTTGCTCGCCGGAAAGGGACATGAGACGTACCAGATTTTCAAGGATCGGACCATCCACTTCGATGACCGCGAGGTGGCGCGGGAGGCGCTGAGGTCGCTTGCCTAGAACATGGGTTCCGAATGAAGCTGCGGTTGCGCCAGGTAGCGGAGTTTCTGGGACTGCGCGCGGAGATCGACGCCGTGGCCACGGGCTGGTCCGTCGATTCGCGGACGCTCAGTCCCGGCGATCTTTTTTTTGCTCTGCGAGGACCGAATCATAATGGACACGCCTATATCGAGGAAGTATTCCGGAAGGGCGCAGTGGCCGTGGTTGTGGATCAAGAGATTCATGGCGGCGCGGCGCCGGAAGGCCGAGTATTGCGGGTGGCGGACGCGTTTCAAGGGCTCCGCCAACTGGCAGCGGGGGCGCGGCAGATCTGGGGCGGCCGCGTGGTGGCGGTAACTGGCAGCGCGGGCAAGACCACCACGAAGGACATCATCGCGGAGATGCTGGCGGCAGGCTACAGAACGGCGAAGAACGAAGGCAACCTCAATAACGAGGTCGGGCTGCCTCTGTCCCTGCTGCGCATCGAGGAGACCGCCCGGATAGCGGTGCTCGAAATGGGGATGAACCACGCGGGCGAGATCGCCCGGCTGGCCGGGATCGCCCGGCCGGAAACCGGAGTGGTGACCAACGTCGGTTGGGCCCACATCGAATCGTTCGATTCCATCGAGGGCATTGCCGCCGCCAAACGCGAACTGGTGGAAGCGCTGCCCGCGTCCGGCACGGCGGTGCTCAACGCCGACGACCCTCGCGTCCGGGGATTTGCGGCGCACACGCAGGCGCGCACGGTGACTTACGGCCAGGCCGCCGGCGCCGATTTCCGCGCGGAGGATGTCAGATACTCGGCGGAAGGCACGCAATTCCGCGTAGGCTCGGCGCGATTTGAGACTTCCCTCACCGGACGGCACAGCGTGCTCAACTTTCTCGCCGGGATCGCGACCGCGGGAGTCTACGGAATCGCTGCCGAAACGCTCGCCGAGAAAGTTTTTCGGTTTACGCCCGCAAAAATGCGCGGCGAACGCTTCCATCATGGAGGCGTTTTGGTGTATAACGATTGCTACAACTCGAATCCGGACGCGGTGCGGGCCATGCTGGACGTGTTACGCGACACGCCAGCGCGCAAACGT
>Ga0070740_10001917_pt1 | contig 26491 bp, 24 predicted proteins | sample Coa_R2_FD_67286 | JGI IMG/M metagenome (GOLD analysis project Ga0070740, IMG submission 67286) | Surface soil microbial communities from Centralia Pennsylvania, which are recovering from an underground coalmine fire - Coalmine... | ecosystem: Environmental > Terrestrial > Soil > Unclassified ...
CGATAGGCAGCATGTCTGGAATTGGTTGAGATTGTTTGTACTGTACCTACATACAGGCGCAGACAGAATACGATTTATGACATGCTTGTTGGAGGTGATGGCTTAAGTTAACAGAGCCGAATAATTCTCTAAAAGTTTAAGACATCTAGAACTTGATTATAGCATAATGAGCAACAAGTCAACCGACGGCCAAAATCCGGCACTGTCTGCTGAACAATTCAAAACGCAACAGCGTCAGATGTGGAACAATGTAGCGGCAGGCTGGCAAGCTTGGTGGCCGACCTTTGAGCAGGGAGCGCAAAAAGTTAGCGACAGGTTGGTAGAGCTGGCTGAAATCGGGCAGGGTGATAAAGTATTGGATATTGCAACCGGAATTGGAGAGCCAGCAGTCACGGCTGCAAAGAAAGTTAGCCCTGACGGCAGCGTAGTGGCTGCAGATATCTCTTCACAAATGATATCTATTGCCAAGTCAAGGGCCAAATCTCTTGGTCTGGATTCGATAATTGAATTTAGAGAATCTGACGCTGAGAGTCTGGATTTTCTGCCAAAATCTTCCTTTGATGCAGTCCTTTCCAGATGGGGCTTGATGTTTCTGCCAAATCTTGCATCTGCATTGACTGCAATCAGAGATCTTCTGGTTCCGGGTGGCAGATTTGCAGCTGCAGTATGGCCAGCGCCGTCCAAGGTTCCAGTGCTTGACCTGGCTTTTTCCAATATACGAAAGCAAATCAACGCTCCTGCACCTCAACCGGGAACACCGGGACCTTTTGCCTTGGCTGACTCGGAATCTCTGAAAGTGTTTTTCAAACAAGCAGGATTTGAGGATATTCGCATTCAGGCCCTGGACATTACGTTTACCTTTGACTCGGCTGCAAGCTTTACAAGGTTTCATCAACAGGTATCTGCGCCTCTTCAGGCCATGTTGGCAAATCATAACGAAGAGACGAAACACCGAGCATGGGACTCTGTTACAGATGCAGCCAGCAGGTATGCTGATTCGCATGGAAGGGTCAGCATTGATAATGAAGTTATTTGTGCTGTAGCAACAAAGCCTTGATCGTTCTTCGTCTTCCTTTCCTTTTCTTACTTTCCTTTCTTTTCTTATTTTATTCTGCAAGAAATGAAACCTGGATCTCGTGTAAATGACAGCCAGTATACTCGCAAGAGATACATAGCTGTTTTATTGTTGACGGCACTATCTAGTTTAGTTAGTGGCAAATGATTCGGTCGGAGGATAATTTTCAATATCTGTGCAGTGTAGACGAAATTCCTCCAAGCCGATCAAAGGTCTTTTCAATTGAAAACCATGGAAATAAGCTAGAGCTTGCAGTTTTCAATCTGGCGGGAAATTTCTATGCCATATCAAATGTCTGCGCCCATCAGCGTGGGCCCCTGAGTGAGGGCTCCCTTGATGGTGATATAGTGACATGTCCATGGCACGGCTGGAAATACTCTGTCAAGACCGGGAAATCACACCATGAAGGCGGGGATAGCGTCAGTTCATTTCCCGTAAAAATTCTGGATGGAAGGATCTATGTGAGCCCTGTTCCTGAGCGAGTGGGAAAAAGGACATCAAAGCCACATGAGGCTTACCAGAAACTCGACAGTGCAGTAAGACAGCACCTTGAAAACATGAATAGCTCTCCGTTGCTGACAGATACCAGTGTAAGGGTACTTGGCATCTCGACCACAAACATGAACGATGACAAGACCCCGCGTACAAGTACCTCCGAAACTGCTCTGCAATTTGCGCTGGATTATGCAAAGAAAAGATACAGTGCCGAGACTGTGATGCTCAAGTTACGTCAACTCAATTTTCGCCACTGCGAAGGCTATTACTCTAAAAACTCCAAGGCATGTATATTCCCATGCTCAATATCAGAGATGGACCAGGAGGACCAGATGATACAGGTGTATTACAGGGTCATAGTATGGGCAGACGTGGTAATAGTGTCAACGCCGATAAGGTGGGGAAATGCAAGCTCGCTTTACTACCAGATGGTCCAGCGAATGAACTGTGTGCAAAACCAGATAGTTACTCATGACAATTATCTAATACGCGATAAAGTCGGGGCCTTTATCATAACAGGAGGTCAGGATAACGTGCAGCACGTAGCTGGCGAGCTTTTGTCTTTCTGGTCGCAGATGGGGTTTGTATTTGGCAAATTCCCGTTCGTCGGGTGGAGCAGAGGGTGGTATGCCGAGGACACGGAAAACAATGTCTCTGCCAGCACCGCATCTGAAAAATTCAAGCACGATATCATAAATACTGTGAATGGTGCAGTAGAGATGTCCCGGCTCGTCAAGGCAAACCGATACGACCGGCGGGTGCTCGAATCCAGACCAGCTATGCAGGACAGCGTCCAGTCTCATTCCGAAGCCAGTTGATTGGTCTGCACAAGTTGAATATTGCTGGAAATGAAAGCTTCGGATACAGATCTCGTTTTATACAATATTGTGAACAGATATTACATGTCCGATACCGGTTTTGCATGCCCCAGATGCCATGACTCATTTCCTACCGAAGAGATGGTTGCAAAGCACCTGAAAAATGATCACATTGAATCAGACCAGGATGAAAAAGTCTGGCGGCGCAGGGCAGAAACCCCTCAGGAATAAGGTTTGTATTCCCTTAAATAACACGCCTTTATTCTTCTTGTTTATTTGCATCAATTACTTTTGCCAACCTGATGAATTGATTCTTCATTGCAGTGGCATTGCTATTACTGTTCCTTGCATCCATGGATGTGGCACTCCATGGTAGCCAAAAGTACCGGGTTGAGTAAATGTAAAGTTAAATGTTTTCGAAGGGTTCAGAAATCCATTTCCTGTTGTCGACAGATATGCTGGATTACGCGAATCAAAAGGGCCACTTACAGGATCGACATAGTTCGTATCTGATACCACATTAGTAGCCACGCTATCTTGGTTTACCCAGCTTACTGTGTTGTTAATTCCCAAGATAACTCTGACGATTTTGGGCTCAAAGTTTAGTTGCCTGTAGGGATTGCTTGCGCCATCGGGAATAATGACAGTGGATGTTTGCAATGGTGACGCAACTTGACCTCTAACCGATAGCGGTATATCGCTGACACCATTTCTGCTGTCAGTCAAGATAGTCGAGAACACTGCAGCTAGTGCAATTGCCATGACTATGCCGCCTGCTACCAGAATAACTGGAATCTTCAACTTCTATCACCTTGGCTCTGATGGCAAAATACTAGCATGGGTCATTATTACTTATTCCGCTGGCTGTTAAAAAGTGCCCTTTTGCCAAGTAATGTAATTGATGCGGCAAGTACAAAAATGATCCCACATTCACGTTTTACCGTAAATCAACATTACGGATGCTTTGTGCAGCATGTAACCCCTTTTTCTTTTCGAGAATCCGTTTATGCCATTTATTGAAAAGTATAGTACATTAGACTTGCACAATATCGGTACATACTAGACGACAATAGCGAATGCGAATTGTGATATCCTATGTTATTTATTATCGCTTGCTATTAAAGCAGATCAGTAAAAAATCATTATTTAATTTCCTATCAAATTGTTAAAGTGGTCTGCCTCGCTACTTCCTAAATATTCTTTGAGCATCTTCTTGTAGTGATAATTGCAATTTCCAAGTTTTTTGGAGAAAATGACAAGAAACGATCGCAGAAATGCACCTATCAATAATCTGTCAATCTTTTTTTCTGCTATCTTTATTTTATTGCTTATAGCAACATTGCTGGGAGTCAAGCACTTGCCGGAGGCCACTGCAATGGGCGCACCACCAGGAAGCTGCGGCAATGAATACGACTATACTCTAAAATCGTTTACAATAGATAATGGACACGGTACTTATGACATGCTCGCAAATCCGGGGCTTGTGATTAATGGGAACAATAGTCATTCCAACACTATAACATTTACAGTCCACACAGCTTCTCAGAGCAAGTCTGGCAATACAAACAACGGAAGCATATGGTATTCCAGCAATGGATTTGGTTATGGCAATGGAGAATGTGTTTACAATATCTGGCCAAATCAGGATAAAACTGTAGTTGTCAAGATGATGCCAGCAAACCAGATCGGTAGTCCTTCAGATACAAATGGCGAAGTTGAGCCTGTGTATTGGGACTTGGGAGGGTATGGCAATCTTGGCTATGATATTGTTTGGTTCTCAAGTGTCAATTATCCAAAAGATACCGGCAACTCCACGATCACGGTGGAGGCCATAGACTTTAACAACACAAAGTATCAGGACGATAAGATTGATGGACTGTACATGAACCTAACGCAAAATGGCGCCCTTGTAAGTAAGGGCTATACACCTGTCAATTTTACGCTAAATGACTGGAATAATTATACGATAGGCGCTGCAGATTACGGTAAATATCATTTTGCTTACTGGCTGGATGACCAAGGATATCTTAATTCATCAATCCCAGCCATCAGGCCTATCAAGGTAGCAGAATCAACTCATTTTATCCTCTATGCAGGATATTACGAAAGGACGAGCTCAGCGTCGCAGCAATTATCCCAACAATCTCAAACCTCACCATCAAATCAAAACCCCTATTCGGCCAATAACAATGACGTCATCTCATCTTCTTCTCCGTCTCAATCTAACTCTACTACCATATCTACAGATTTTGTGCCTTCACAAAAATGGACGCCCACCGGTTGCTGCCAGCCAAATCCCACAGGTACTCCCTTTACCCTCGTGCTGGATAACCCTATTCCGTCTCAGGCTAATGCAGGTGATACTCTGACAATAAAAGGTCATGTCATACTGGGCAGGTCAACAAACAGTAGCGACACAACCACTGAATCTGACATCTCAAAATCTCCCTACTATCTTGACTATAATTTGCTGCAACTTGGCCTGAACCTGTACAGAGCTGATCCTAACCAGAACCCTATGCAGCTGACATACGCAGATAGGTTCTGCAATCAACTCAATGGTACGACTGTAACCACAGGAGCCAATGGAACCTTTACCATGACTTGGACAGCTGAGCCGACAACTTCGGATGGCAAGCAGGCAATAATCTACCTTATGGCGATGACCGGCTACACGGGCTCTACAATAAACTACTCGATAGTTACCACATCGGCTTTCCATATCAACATTTCAAACTCGCCATCTGGAAGTTATCAGCTGGCTCAGACCACAGAATGCTTTAACAATAATTCTAACTTGGCAGGAGGCAAACTGATAGGCGAAATAGCGGTTGGCGGTGATCCACAAAAAATAGCGGTCAACCCTGTCACAGATAGGGTGTACGTAAGCAACTTTGGAACATACAATATCCCTGTAATATATGGCAATACTGATACCATAGTGGCACAGATTAACGAAAACACAGGAACAAGTGGAATTGCAGTTAACCCTGAGACAAACAGAGTTTATGCATCAGTCAACAAGGCCATTTCAGTAATTGATGGGTCTACAAACCAGATAATTGCAAATATTACTGTTGGAGATTTTCCCCAAGATATAGCGGTCAACCCTTCAACCAACTTGATCTACACAGCTAACCAGAACCTCAATTCCATATCGGTTATCAACGGCTCAACCAACAAAATAGTGGCCAGTATCCCAATCGATCGGATACCCCAGGCCTTGGCGATTGACCCCACCACGAACAGAATATATGCTGTTAGCAGCGCAACCAATACTGTTTATGTAATAGATGGCTCAACCAACAAGGTAGTCTCTACTATCGCTGTTGGTGCATCACCTTGGGATCTAGCAATCAACCCCGATACTAACAGGCTTTACGTAGCCAATTTTGATTCTGCTACAATCTCTGTAATTGATTTAAAATCAAATAGCGTGATTGCCACAATCGATACGGGCAAGCAAAGGCCCCAAGGAATAGCAGTCAACCCAGTGACAGACAGGATATATGTGGCAGATCCATTTTATAACGATGGAACTGTATCTGTTTTTGACGGATCGTCTAACTCGCTAATATCCAGCATAGAGATCAATAGAGATCCAAACGACGGATCGTATTACCTTGGCATCAATCCTGCTACAAACAAAATTTATGTCTCCGATTTCCATGGAAAGGTATCTGTAATAGATGGTAATGCAGGTAGCGGTAATACCTCCACAAACAGCTCTTCTAATCTGCGTCCATCTTCATCAACTGCACTCCCTTCTTCCGATTCGTCGGCTCAGGTCATAGCTCAGCAACAATCTTCAGGTTCTGGTCCAGTTTCACAATCTAAATCTCAGCCACCAATCGGTTCGCAATCAACATCTACTTCATCGGCTCTCAGTAATAGTGACCACAATAGCAGTGGAGACACACTGCTGAATGACTTTCTTACAGAGCTGGAAAGCTTGGCAAATAGCGGGACATCTTCGACAACTGCTACAGGTCAGCATACAACTTATCCGACTGTCAATTCAACTCAATTGCATCTATCACCAACCCAACCTTCCTTTATCATCCCTGCAATATTCCACTATATTCCTCCTGTCATGGTCATAGCGCAATCAGGGTCTAACAACGCATCAGCTCTTTCTGTAATGGTAAACGGCTCTCTAATTCAGAACCCAGAGGCTTCTATTCCTGTTAATGATTCTATACTGCTAGATCAGGGACAGATGGTAAGGTTTACATTTGTTGGAGATCAGCCTGAAAATACTACAATAGCAGTGCAGGCAATGGTTGTAAAGAATACGACCTCTATTGCTTCTGCCAACAATACTTCATCTGTTTATCCAGTGTCACTGACCAACATGTGCAAGCCGTACGATCCTCTGTGCCAGAATGTGTTTAAAGTAGACAATGTTCCAGCTGGCGATTATCTGTTTCTGATAACATGCAAGCATATGAGCTACAATGCATATTATATTATGAGAGCATATATCAGTCCGACTTCCTTTATCTGAGCTGGCTGTAACAGCTGAATTGAGCATACTGATGAGCAATTGTTAAGGGATCAGATAGCTATTCTATTACTATTCTGCACTGACTATTTGAACAGTTTGAGAACGAACCTGTACAGGCAAAATAATTGAAGTTTTGCATATTAGGAAACGCACCTTGTCGTATCTATCTTTTGAATGAACCCTGTCTCGTTGGTTGATGGCTCGCGAGTTGCATCTACTGTCTCACCAATACCGCTGCCACCCACAGCGGACTGACACTCTAAGGCGATGTACCTGCTTTGTTCATAATTGTTATCTGAAATCAACCTGACTGATAGCACGATAGCTCCGGACACAAAAACAGGGCGACTATTTGGCGGAAGAGATGTTGATGTGTTATTATAGATTAGCGGGTTATCTGGATTGATAAGATACCCAGAAGAAGTATAATAGGCTACCCAGTGCAAGTTCTTTACAAATTTTATTTCATACGATCCCTCAATACTGGAAGGCAGCCTCTCTACGCTTATCTGTGCATCAGAATGCTTTAGCATGAAAGCTTTTACCAACGGAGAGACTTGCGCTTCCTGTATCATCTGGCTTTCAGTGGCATTGTTGTTTCTGATTGCCCTCCAAACATCTGAAATAGTCCGTTGTCCCAGTATCAAGTCATCATGCATATTTGGTATTGCAAATCTAATGTCATAGACATAGACATGTGAGAATAGATGCTGCGGTAAAATTGCGCCAGTGTTTGGTATTGGAAGCTGAGCCATCTTGCATGTCTCTTTTTGATATGATTGTGTAACCGAGGACTTTGGCAGCTGCACTATCGTATTATTGTAAAAGGTGGCAAAGGAGAGATGGTATATGTCTCCTTCCTTTGTACTGGTCACAGGTTTTATGCCAGCTCCTGCATCGATTAGGTAGAATATGCCACGCTTGGCAACATATTCAGAACTTGATGGAATTGTGCTAGGGTTTTCATTTACGGTAGCATTTGAACTGCCAAATGCAACACTCAGTGCAGAGCCCCATGGAATATCACTTGGAGTGACAGAAGAGGTACGCTCAATAGCTGCTATCACTCCGCCGCCGTTGTCAGTGTCAAATTTGACATAATGCGGCTCGGTGCAGTTAACCCGTACTATACCCAGATAGTCTCGTTGTCCACCTCCACCAATTGGCACTTTTGCTCCATTATTGTCTATGATCGTATAATCACGATATTCATTTACTGCTCCCTCCCAAGATGCAGTATCTATAGGATACAGATCAAAAGCTATGGTCGGTTCTGTAAAGTTTAGAGTATAAGTGACCGTCACTGGAATAATAGAACTTTGCATATTTGTTGAATTATCTGGAGCGCCACCATACATTGATTGCCCTTGTGGTATCATCTCTTGTCCTACTTTTAGAATTACATTTGCTGTCTGTATTGGGATAAAGCCATTGTTTGCTCTGGTGCAGACTTTATCCACAATAATTCCATCCGTGCAGGCGCCAGTAAGGAAGTTATTAGTAGCAATCAAGTTAGTTGTCTTTGGAAACAAAGCAATAGACAACAGTACTATTGATATGACACCAGCTACTGCAATTGCGTAGATTGATTCACGTTTCATAAAATCTAGATCGATATCGGACCGCCATGCCAGTCGAGATTATGCCGACAATAGAAGCCATAATCAGTCCAGCAGCGGGGGAGTTGAATTCCGGTGCTACCACAACTCCAATAGTCACATTTTCATTGCCTGATTCAACGCACTGCTGGTTGCAACCTGGTGGATATACTGTTACTGCCACATTGAACGAGCCGGTTCTGTTCAAGATGACCGGCAGGCCGGAAGTAGTGCCGTTGCTATTGATAGCATGTAACCCTAAATCTCTGATTACCGTGCCGTTTGCATCTTCGATTTTCATGTGGATCTTGCCCGAGAGAACTGGCAGGCCTGTATCGTAGTATACATTCACAACAAAATCGGTGGTATTTTCCGGGAATATTACAGCAGGCCTCCATGACAGCTCTATTGTATATTTGCCATCCTCAGTCTGTTGCTTGAGTGACTGAACTGGTATATCTGGCGAATGTGGGCCGCAGCCTGTTAAACCGGCAGGAGGGCATGGTATCGCTATTCCTGTCTTGATCAATTCAAATGAAGAGACAAGAGAACCATTTACCAGCCTGTCAGTGGCAGTTTCAGAATATGGTAGCGGATGAGAAAATACATACTGTTTGACAGGAAACGGAAGGTCTTTGTTTATCCATATTTTATCAGACACTACCACATCCTTACCTGCATTCTGATAATGAGCGATGATAGTTGTATTGTATGTTCCAGCTGGAACTATAATTGTTTCATTACCAACTGGCCCAACAGATGGCGGATTCTCATCTGCCGGCTGGAAGGTTATCCATGGTGATTGTGTAGTCAATGTGTAATTTTCTGATTTTGTGGCTATAGTAGAAAGGGATAACAAATCTTTTGAATAAGCTGGTAGAAAGACACCCAATTCTGGCGAGGCATGTCCTGCAGCATTTAGGTAGCGCAATAAATACGGATTGTAGTCAGAGATAGCCTGTAGCTGTTGGGTATTATTTACAATTGCAAGGTTATTTCCATCCATGAGAATTTCACTCTCTGTATATTTGCCTGGTATGCCATGGTGAGCCCAGATACCTCCTACCCAATAGTTGTCAATTTGGTCATACGCAGAAAAGATAACAGACATGTTAAACGGTCTACCATTGTTTACTGAATTGTCCTGAATTCGCCAAATCATGTACAGGCCAGGTTTGGCTCCCTTGCCGAGGTACCATGTATCCGTTATTCCACTGCTTGTCTTTTGCTCTGCAGCAGATGCTGTTTGACTTTGAGGTTGGAGAAGTATAGATAAAATCAGTATTGCTACAAGTGATAGCGCAGGCATAACAAAACGCTTTGCAATCAACCGATGGAACACTGAGATATATTCATTGGTGATAGATATGGCTTAACATCTATCGTCTAGGTTTGACACTGAAAGCGCTTGATTCTGACTTCTTTCTTATCTGCTCCCAAAACAATGATAGAGCCTATGTTTTCGAGCGTCTTTAAAATGCCCAAGTTAGAGTTCATAACTATACTTATTGGATAGCTCAATTTTCTATTGCATTGTTATTGCAGTATGGTAGCTGCGCTACCTCAGAAATCAAATCCAAATCCAAACACAGCGATTACAATGGCAACTATAACTGCAATGCCGGAGCCAATTGCAATAATTGTTAGTTTATTGAGGCCATGAAAATCTTTTTGCTACAAGGGAAGTAAGGACAACTACTCCAATAATTGCTGCTGCCATCACAATGCCTGATACCGAGGCAGGGAATTCTGGTGCCGCTGCTTCCTGTCCAGCTGGTCCCAGATATATCGGAGGATTTACAGACAATGGAGCAAAAGCCATGAAGTGTCTCTGGAAACTTGCCTGACCAATAATCTCATTTACGGCGATATAATAATTCCCGACGGGTGCCATGGAAGTCTCTGTCTTTATCAGAAAATAGTACGGCTCAGATGTGTTGAGTGTAAAAGAAGTTGTCGGAATATCAACATGAAGCCATGAAGGAACAGTCTGGATCTGGCCGCCTTTTTCTTTTGCTATGCCAGACACCGAAAGCGAAACTGGAAGTGTTCCAGTTGCATTGAAGCCGGCTTGGGGGTCATACACCACGCCATAATATCCAAAGTTTGTACCGTTGATATTGTCTGGAATTGGTCTTTCATCAGGGAAAGTTATGGGCCCATCTTCTGGCGAATGCAGGATTGTCATGTTCTCAGTCACCAAGTACGGCAGAAAGGCGCTGCCCGAGCCTTCTTCAAGACCATTGGAAACTGCAGTGGCATCTATGACCAGCTCCTTTGTATCTGGGGGGAAACTCCCAAATGGCTTGACAGCACCAGCAATGATTATCTTGCCAGTGATATTCTGCGCAGCAGTGCTGGACTTGGTTAAAGTAAAATGGTCTGGAATGAACTTGAGCCACGTTCCATGAGGGACATTGATGGCAGACATGGCTATGCTGGTGTTTGATGGCAAGGTATGGGTAGCATTATTCTGAACAAAAACTGTCACAGGAAACTCTTCATATCCGACAAATCCTGCACATGTCTCTCCACCACCAGGAGGGCCATTCTCTATACACATCTGTTTGCGGTGAAAATCGGGCTGGCCTATTCCTAATTTTATAGGTTGATTTATTGCCAGCAGCACAGTCAGGTGAATCTCTGCCAGGGTTCCGTTTTGATCCTTGATCACCTGTATATTCTGGCCTGTGGCTTTGTTCTGTATGATACCTTGGCCTGAGATAGCTAGAGTATAGTTTCCTGCCCGAGCATCAGAGTCAACAAAGATTGAGAGAGCAACGTCGTTGTCCGGCCTGCTGCCATTCAATTGAGGAATTTGATTTGGCACCACCCACGCTGCTACGCCCGGCGGTAGATTATCAATTGAAGGCTCTATCGACAACACATTATACCCATCAGCAATTCTAGCAATTAGAGCCACTGATGCAGATTCACCCTGATGCAAGGTAACAGCAATACCTGAGCTTGTACTGTTATCGCTACCATTTGCCACAAATGTCAATAGGGTCTGTCCTGGTTCTGAATATGCAACAGTTCCCGAAAACAACGAGGTAGAAGAAAGGATTATCAGAGCCGATACTGTTGTTACAGGAACTAGCTTCTTGGACAGAATATCCATTATCTCTGGTTATTAGCATGTTTTCTATTTACGCCTATTTTTAGAACAGTCTGCTTTGCCCAAATAATCTGCGGATATCTGCAAAAGCCGAAGTCTTTCTTTTGCGATCCGATAGATAACACAAGTAGTTGTTAATCAGTTTGTAGAGCGAAGTATATTTCCTGTACAATACAGGTAAGTAGAGAATAATAGTTTTAGTCTATTGTTACAAAATTGATGTTTGATAAGAATCTTGAAGACTATTTTGAAATCTAAGGAAGAAATAGCCTTCTGCAGATCTAGCGTTTTTAAGAATATATTACAAAACTACAATACCCTCGGCTAATCGGTTGCCGCTATGCCAGTTACACTGTTATGATGACCACGAAGAGCCATCTCAGATCAATAGATGATGCGATACTCGTATAGGATGATGGGGAAAATGCAGTTTCATCAATAACACTTCAGAAAGGTGAAATTATGTTCTGCTCTGCAAAAAGGAGTTTTGCGAATATATATTCAGATCTACTATCTTCGAATTGAATAAAGACGATGGCAAACTTTGACAAGCGGTAAGTAACTAACTGCTAAGCAAGAGGGTCAGAAAGTGAAGGGCAATACACCATACAAGAGAGATGTGCGCAGGCTGGCGGAAGGGGCAGCCGATGCAATAATAGCTCGCAACAAAGAACTCTGTCAGATTCATGGCAAGGTATTTGGTGTAAAGAAAAAAGTGTTGGTCCATATACTGATAGAATCTTATGGACTGATAGACATACAAGATCCATTACAAAGAACTGCCCATATTGCATCTAGAAGAGCAGTTGGAATTGTACTGAAAAGACCATTTGCCCACTTTAATCGTCGGTGCTTTCAATGCAACGACTGATTATATTGAGAGCCAGGATTTCGTGCTTGATGAAGTCGAAAAGATACAGCTTTATTCTATACTGAAATTCAAACCGTCAATGGCAGTGGTTGAGGCTTATCTTACTATGCATCTGAGGCCAAAATAAAAAACCAACTGGTCGGTTACTCGTCATCGTCATATTCTTGGCCGATAATTCTTCTGTTCTCTTCGTCTGCCTTGCGCAAACTTTCCACCGTCGGTATCCAGAGCTTGTCTGGATAGAACTTTTTCTTTGTTGGCTGCGCAGGAGTAGTAGCCATGTCCAAGTATTGCATTGCCTGTCTATTTAACTTTCGCCGGGCTAGCTAGCTAATCCAAGTCAACTAACTATTTGTTCTCGGCTAGTGGGGATTGGCCATTCTAAGATTATGAGCATGAAAATGCCTACTTTAGATCCTATGCAACACAATCGTAAAGTAATTATTGTCTATTATGATTCTGGCAATACCGTGATCTGCAGAGGCTTTGACCACAGTGGTTGCAGAGGCCACACCGGCTCTCTAATGCCGTAGCTATTAGTCTGTATATTGAATGTAAATAGTGCTACTGATTCTACAGTGTACCGGCCTGGCGCATACAACTTTGGCGCGGAAGGAGGCTTGCTATCCCATGTGCTTTTGCCAAGATGCTCTCCAGCTTTTATTGTTTCTATGCTGTGAAGTTCCAGGGCAACGCCAATTGTAGTAATCGCTGGCCAAACTACCTGACCATCCTGATTTTTAATTTCACTAACGACCAATGGAGGCCAGTAGCCGATGTCTACTGACCTGTTACCATAATTTACTAGCTCTGTACTGATTGCAATGCTCTCTCCTGTTCTGTATTGCAGCTTATCTGTTGTCTGGTTAAGAATCAGAAGTGCACCATCATGGAGAAGATGGATCTGCGTTGGATTGCCATATTGTTCCTCAAACGGTTTATGTTCTCTTTGAATTTCAGTCAGTTGCTGGTCATAAACTCCAACAGTTGTCACCAAAACAATGGTAGCAATGACTGCAGAGACTGTGATGATGGCAATCGATGGTCGCTTCATCATCGTGAATGAGCATCGAGCAATTAATAACCTAAACACTGCAAAATGCCAAATTTTATTTTATAGCGCGACCATACGTGCAAAGTCCCCAACTATCTTTGATAGCTTGCAGCGATGATGCCGACAATAGCTACTGCCATCACCAAGCCTACTACTGATGTCTGAGCAAACTCTGGCGTAGCCACCGAGTCTACAGATTCAGCATAAAACGATACTGACTTGGGCTCAATGCCCTTTGGAACCTCTACCGGGATTGTGAATGGCTCGGACCTGTTTGGAGGGATGCCAACAGGCTCGGCTCCTGCAAAGCAGCACCATCCTATTGATGCATCTGAAGAACCCACACCGATTACCCTGCCGGCACTATCGTACAGCGTAGCAATTACGCTTCCTCCATACGTTCCGGAATTGGCATTATTCTGAAGCTCTCCAACAACGTTCCAATGGGAATAGGTAATGCCATCCATGAAATTATCAGACAAGCTATCATTGTGAATATTGTAAAAGTTGGTATCCAGAATTTGCAGAGTAACCTGCTTTGGGTTACCTTGTGAATATACAACAGACAGCTGGTAGCTTGCCGTTAGCTTTGCTATGATTGGATTGTACACAAAGATGTTAAATCCTGCCTTGCTATGAGGTTGCAACGTAAATATCCACGTTCCTTGTGAATCCTTGGATACTCCTTCAAGATCCGTTGTTTGAATACCAACAAGCTGGCCATCTTTATCAAACAGCCTTGCCTTTACCTGAACATTTGTTATTGGAGTGCTGCCGTCATTGATTACTTCACCAAGGATGTGCCGGCCTGCAGAGGTAGAGTTGCCAGCATATGAAAAATCATTGGCAATCCTGACAGGACCTATCTGGGCATAGGAATTTTGCATGTTTGTCGATATCAGCATGACGATGGCAATTGTAATGCCAAGCGAGATTGCAAGCGACTTTGTTTTGTCAGCCATAACCAAATCTCCTTTTGGCCAATATCCCGATACCAACTACACTAACAGTCGCTCCCGCCATGACCAGTTGAATAAGATGGGAGTTAAATTCTGGCAGATTTTGTATCTCTTGTACATTGGTTATTTCTCTGAAAGAATTACCATAATCATCACTTGCTCTTAGGAATATTTCCCGCGATCCATTAGTCGATATAACGTAAACATTGCCCGAATCAGTAGCTGCAGAAATTAGCCAAGAATCTATGAACGATCCTTTAGAAGAAGAATAAATTACAGAGGGGTTAGTAGACATGGAAGACTGGTTATTTTCTTCTATCTTGAGAGCCTCAAATTGGATTTTAGAATTATCAGAGCTTGTCCAAGTCAGGTATAGCATACCACCATCCGTAAGCTGAAATGGTTGTAACTGATTATCATAAGAGATAGAGCTATTGGGAATTGCAATTACTGTCTGCTGAAAGTTGGTTCCGCCATCCGTACTCTTAAGTAGATAAACTGTAATTCCTGTTTTATTACTTATTGATGCTCCTTCAAGATATAGAATATTAGAATAGGCGTGTAGAAATGGAGGCCAAGGATATGCCGTTGGGTTTAAGGCAGTAAAACTGGCGGTTATGTTGACTGGTGGGCTAAATGTTGTGCCGTTGTCTGAACTGTGGATGAAAAATATCGAGCCTGCACTGTATTGCCATGTAAGGTAAAGATTTTTACCAGCTGAATAAATGTCAGGATGATTAGGCAGGCCACAATAGATGCTGGCGCAGGGAGCATTGTTGTTATTGCCAGTGGCATTTCTGTTATTATTGGTGTCGTCGGTAACCGCCTTGCTAACCGAGCCACCATTCCAGGTACTGTTACCTTCTGCAAGCACTTGAGGACTGCCAAAACTCTTTCCCCTGTCTGTACTTTTTGCAAAAACTACCTCTGTGTGGCAGTTACTCAATTCTACCAAGTTCTTGCAGCCCGTATCCTCAGACCATGTGAGGTAGACATTTTGGCCATCGGCTGCTAGCTGAACGTCTTGGTAGTCTGCGCTAGTGTTGGAAAATCGGGCAAGGCCACTGAATGTCCTGCCGCCATCTGTGCTTTCTGTAAAGAACACTTCAACAGCATAATTTGCCTGCGGTTCGCTATATGTCCATGCGACATATACTCCGTTGTTGGAATCAGTAACAATATCTGCATTATATGTTAGAAAAGATGGAGGTCCATAGCCAAGGTACCCATTGCCCAAGACGATAGTATTGCCAAAAGTAGTTCCACTGTTATTGCTTGCCTTGAGCAGCATTTTCCCATCAGCGCTCCATAGCACATATACATTGTCCAGTCCTGTTCTTGGGTTGTGCGCTACTACCATTTGAGCGCCAGTGTAACATATAGAACCAGAGGTGCTTAGATTGATAGTTTCACCAAACGTCTTGCCACCATCACTACTTTTCTTGAAGTAGATTGTATGATTACCCATACCATTGCTAATGCTCCAAGTATCTTGTTCCCAGATCAAGTATAGGTTCTTTGCAGATGCCATTGCGTGCAATGGGCCAAGCGCTAATGGATCGCAGCCAGCCTCTGCAGAATGGATATCAAATGTTATGAAACCTGCTACAACTAAACCTGCGAGGACTAGTGAGACGAATAATCTTCCTATTGCCATCATGTTGTAGAGACTCTGATCAGAATCGCATCATAATAGAGACTGGCGATAAAAGCATTATGTATGCATCATTCATCGTTCTATTCACCTTGCTGCATGATTTTACAAACCTTGTTAGTGCTCAAGGATTGCTATATTCCTGATAATCAACCACATTGGAAGCTGAATATGGCTTGTTGCCCACTGTAAAGTAAACTGTAGGAGAGCCGCCACATATTCCAGGAGAGAATTCCAGCCAGTACGTTCCCTGTGGCGCATCATTTGCAATTGAAAATGTGAGCTTGACAATCTGTGTCTGATTGAATGCCAAGGTTTCATTTGCTGGATCTGCTGATATGGAGATTCCGGGATGTGTACTATTCATCACTCCAAATGTAACAGTATTAGCCGGTCGTTCCTTTGTTGGCCCGCTCCCGCAAGCAGTTCCATTTCCTACCCTGTAGCAGGCTTGGTATGACTCCATTACAGTACCATTTGGCAACGTTACAGGACCAAGGTCAGTAACATTCTGATATTCTGTTACCTTCTCAGAGTGTGCAAAGAAAGGCTGATTGTCAAATGTCTGCTTAGCAGGAATATCCAAAGGGCCGCTGGATATGATTCTTGATGGGTCACCTCTCTGTATTGAGTATGTAAGTGAGCCCTGATGTGCTGGCGGTATAACATAGTCAGAGATATTTGAGACGTTATAGATACCAAACCCGGTTGAATTGATGATGACAAAGTTATTGGAAAGTTCAAATGGACAGGGATGATATACCGAGCTGCCAGGAAAGATGGTGGCAGTTGTAGATGGCATCTGCTGCATGGTATAGCTTGTGCTGCTAACAGTAGATATTGAAGACATGCTGCTTGTAGAGAAAACGGTAAACGCTATGATTAAAGATATGCCAGCAGCAAATCCTGCAATGACTGTAACAGCCAGGTTATCTGTCATGATAGCTGAATCTCCTTCTGACAAGTATTCCTGCGTTGATGACACCAACTATAGCTATTGCCATTATCAATCCAGTACTAGAAGAGCTAAATTCTGGTAGTGATTGTGTATCGACAATCTTGATTGTTTCATAGAATGTCTTGCCACTATCAGTGCTGCTTCTCACAAGAATAATCTGATCAGGATAACTCTGAATTCTAGGTTGTTGATTGACGGTCTCAAGCCATACAATATTGAGATTGAGATTGTTGCTATCCTTTGGTGTTACCACTACCGGTCCTTGAGCAAGAGAAGTATCATTTCTACCTTCAGATATTAACAGCTTAACACCAGAGGAAGCAGACTGGTTCTCCTGAACAGCTTCAAACATAATTGTACCATTGTTACTCTCAGGCCATGTAAAATAAAGCCTGCCAGCACCTGTAACCGACATCTCTCCGTTAAAATTATTGTAGCTGTTACCAACTCCTTCTGGAATTGTTTGTTCGGCTACTCTGTGAAAGGTATTGCCGCCGTCAATACTTTTTATGATGTAAGGGTAATGGTTCGCATATGTATTATCAGCCATCTCCCATGCCAAGTAAAGGATGTTGTTACTGAATGCAAATCTGGCAGGGTATGAGGTTAGCCGTACACCTTGTAGAGAATATTCTTTGACCAAGTCTATCGGTGCAGAAAATGTCCTGCCACTGTCGTTGCTTTTGGTAAAGAATGGATCTGTAGAATTCCATTCATTGAGCCAAGTTACATATACATTGTTTCCTTGGGTCCTGATGGCAGGGTCGGCAGGCATTGTACCTGTCCAACTGCTGGCAGTATTTGAAATACGGTTACCAGAAATGTCGGCAGCGCTGCTAAAGGTTGTTCCTCCATCTACACTTTTTGCAAACATTACCTTTGATGAGCATTCAGGCGGATGGTTCTGGCTCATTGTGAAAAAGCAATCAGTATCTTCGGACCAGACAGCATAAAGGGTGGTATTGTCGCCAGATACGGCAATCTTTGGATTCAATGAATATGAACTATCTTCAGAGCCAGTAAGGTTTACCATGTTTCCAAATGTCCTGCCGCCATCAGTACTTTTTCTGAAAAGGATGTCATATCTCTCTGTTACTCTGTAATTGTTTGCTAATTTAGTGTGCTGCTCTCCAGAATATGCATTCCATATTGCATATACACTAGTGCCATTGCCAAGAATCTGGCCTCCATTTAGTATTAGAGAAGGCATACCTACCTCTCCCAAGGTGCCATGGCCCAAGGTGATTATATTGCCAAAACTACTACCTCCGTCACTGCTAGCTCTGAACAGAATTTTGCCAGAATCTTCCCACATCACGTATACATTATCGAGACTACTCTTTCCACCATTTCCTCCGCCTCCTGACCCAACAGCAAGGTGCGGATACAGCGAGCAGCGCTCTCCTTCTGTGGTGTATACCACTATAGCATTGCCAAATGTTTTTCCTCCGTCATGGCTTGCCCTGAGGAAAAGGTAGCTCGTACCAGTTCCATTGTTAGGTAAATCCGACTCCCATAAAATATACACATTATTGCCAGATATTTCATCAGAGAAGTCACCGACAGCATTTGGAGCACAGATTGCATCTACTTCCTTTGTAAGTAGAGAAGTTGGCAAGATTAGAATGCAGGATAAAGCCAGCAGCAAAACGATACTCAAAGGCGACATGGAAGACATTCAGATAGAAGCCCCGATATATTGCTAAAGAGTATCCTGATTTAATGAATTTATTGTGTTTAACATTTGATTTGGTGATGTTGCAGAGCCAGAGCTTTCAACCGGAATTACATCAGAATTACTTCTGGTTTACAAGCATTGAGAAATGGATTTTCAACAGCATTGGTTGCCATACCTTACACAACGAGCGGCCGAATGTGCAAAACTAGAGGGCCGCCTCCTGACTGAAAAAAAATTGATAAGTAAAACCTTGACCTCAGAGTCAAGAAGTGACAATCATTGAATTGTCTTGACAAATTCATTGGTATAGCCATTTATTACGCTAACTGTATTTAAGGCTGAATTTGTAACATAAACATTCCCATTTTCTGGATCAACCACTAAATTGGATAGACCCGGACTAATCTTAATTTCTTTTTCAATTTCGTAATTACTGCTGCTGATGACAGTGACATTTTGATTATCTATAATATACAGATTCTGATTGCGTAGATCAAATGTGCCAGCAATAGGCTTTACAAAAGAGCCAACTGCTTCTCTAGCCACAAGTTTGTTGGTAGTGCCATCAAATACCCAAAGGGTACATGAATATGGTGAATTTACAATCACGCTATTTAGAACATAGATATTTCCATTTCTGGGGTTAACATCAACTGACACTGGAGTGGTCCAGCCATAATTTGTCTGTGGCAGTGAGCCATCATCATATAGGTAAGTAACTATTTTATTGTTGGAAGCATTTACAATATAAATTATTGCTTGGGGCACATACCAAGAGCGATTTGAGATATAGAGATAATTGTTTACAGAGTCATATGTAATTAACGCTCCAGGCATAATATATATTCCCAAATCAATAGTACCCATGATTTGATTAGATTTGCCATTGATTACAAAAAGTGAAGTATCCCAATCATAAGTTCCCATACCACCTCGGAAGGCTACAACAAATACATTTCCATTTTTAGAGTCTGCAGCCAGATGAGACGGCTGGTACTGATATGAAAAACCAAGAGCATCTTTCCCAGCCGGAATATGAATAGTTGCAATTATTTTGTTATCGTGTCCACTAATCACCAAAATATTATCTGCTGCCGAATCAACAACATAGAGTTTTCCGTTAAAACTATCAAACGTTATATCAGTAGGATTAGATGTTTTAGGTAAAGGAATATTTTTGATAATATTATTAGTGCTACTGGAGATTACAGAGACGGTTTTTGAACCCGAGTTTATCACATACACTCTTCCATTCTTCAAATCAAATGCTATAGCAGTAGGGCCAGAAAAGTGACGCTTATCATCTCGTATGGCAGATGAGGTCGAAGTAACATTCATGTTATTATCCGTATGACTGGTGGCAGATACCTGTGCAATAGCGTATGCTTGACCAATTGGTACAATAACTGCAGAAGCTGAGATGCCGCAAGAACAGATGATTGCCAAGATAATAAATTCGATCTGATGCCTGAATACTCGAGCAGGCTGCATTGGCTTTCATCCGATGGATTTGCTTATAAGGTCACAGGAATAATGGTACAAGGAAATATTATACGTGATTCACGTAGAGAATTAATAGTCGTTTTGAATTCGATCTTCAAAGCTTTTGAAGCTAGATATCCTGATCAAAGCCTGGCTAATGCAAGACGTGGTTTTGGCACACCTGACCCCGGAATTGTATTTACAAAGCAAGTCGACACTTATCTTTACTACAACCAGACATCTCATAGTCAGTTGAGCTCAGAAGAGGCATATCAGTACAGATACTCACCCATCCTTGGGTCGGCTAGAACTGAAATAGATAGTGCTCCACGCTCTTACACTAACAGTCTGGTTCAACCGCTCAGGTGACATGCCCATCAGGATGGTACTTGTCTGTCAAGTTTATTCATTTGGCAGCGGTTTGAGTGACGAACTGGGAGGCGGGGACAACAGCAATCAAGCTGGATTGATTGAAATAATAAATAACATACCTGTATACCTCGATCGTAAAAGGATTGACTTGATGAAAATGCAATTTGTTGCGTCCTTATCTTAAAATTAAATCTCGTGCATTGGATGGATAAGCAGTTGCAAACCAAAAGTATGTCCCTTATTAGCCTACTTACTTTATGTCTCTTTGCAGTCGGTATCGCATTTGGCGCAATCGTACTATACCAGCAACTTGAAGTAAGTACAGCTAACACACAGGTTTTGGCACCCCAAGCCTATGCAGTATCAAAACTGGAAGCAGAAAAAATTGCCATGGACCAAGCCAATAATGAGCTTTATAGAGATTCTGCTGAATTAGCAAATGAAACGGTTCATGCAAAACTTGTGTATGTAACTGGCAATGGAGTCGGGTTTACAATTGACAATGGATTGGGATACTATAGCGGAAAATTCAATCAAACATATGATAACAAATACCTCTGGCGAGTAGATATTACTACATTTGATAATGGTGGCTCAGCGGATTATTGGTATATTATTGATGCAAATACGGGTCGTGTAATAGGAAACGACCGAAGCTTGTAATTATTTGATGGACCTACATGATTTTTGCCTATTTCAATCTATGACGTACGGAATCAATTAATGCTGCAAAATTCAAAAAGAGTATTGTGCAGATTCTTGTAATAGTTTGAATATCGATTCAGCTATTGTAGCAGGGTTCGCAACCGGAATTGCATTCGTTTTTGCACTGGCGTTTATCTTCAATCCATCCACCAGTTATGAAAATATTGAAATCACTGGTCTGAAGCCAGTATACCATATTGGCGAGAACATAACCTTTACAGAGCACATAACTGGTTTTGAAAATGACTGTGGTGGAATTCCAGATATCAATATTGAATCTGTTGACCATTCTCATGTAATATTTACCACTTATGACAGGAATGGTCCTATACCATCCTGTGGCGACAATTTTGAAAACAACCTACCGCATAGCATTGATAAAGAAATCAGACCACAAGAATTCTTTTCATATCGCCCAATAGTAGCAGATAAGGCAGGCAAGTACATATTGACAGCTTCATATGCTGATGGCAAGGCGGAAAGAGAACTAAGCGTAGTGCCATAAATAATCAACATTATCTATTCAAAAAAGAGCATACGGTCATGATAATAGTGATGCAGAAGGAATGAGATCAATAGCAGTAATCGGTGCAATTTCCATCAGATATCAAAATAGCATGAAGTAAAAGGAGATTACAGGAAAAGTAAAGGTCTTAACATTCAACACCAGACCTGCAGACAGTAGCGATTCTCTATGCTAGACCTAATGTCTGAGAATTAAGAAATAGTGTTAAAGAACTATAGGTTATGTTGGTGATATTATCACATTTCACTCTGCGTGACAACCAAGTAAGTTCTTGCTAAATTCCTTCTGGACGCAGCTAGCTAGTGGTATTGCTTCAATAGCAGTATTTTATCTGTAATTGCAAGTATCGCTATTCCTATTCCAAACATAACGAATCCAATGATAACTATTACAATTGCCAATAAGTTATCGGTACAATTCTGATAAATGCCATTAGGTACTGGCGCTGGACACTGTCCAAGAGAATAGATATAGCTAAATCCAATTACCAATGAAGCTATACCACTCGCTACTATAATAATGCCTGCAATAGATTTCCAGGTCCTAGATTTTGGATACTTCAATTATGATCATCGTATTACAAAACCAATATTAACAATTCTGTGTGCCTTATTGATGCTTTTTTTGAGTTCTGCTCTCTGAATGGCAACTGCAATTAATCCGACGCTTACAAGAATCATCAAAATACCGACCGTGAAGGTTATGAAGCCAGCTGAATGATCACAGGAAGTACCATATGCATTAGCTGGACATAGAGCAATACTAAAATCAGCAATTACAAATAGTTCAAGAATTGTACCGCAAATCAACAAACCAATACTGAAATTATCAGCTATCCCTTCAATCAGATGTGAAGTATACGCGCGAGCCTTAAGAATGCTAAGGCAGTGATTGTTGATGTTTCCTGAAACACTCCAAGCATTTTGGGCATACTCTCTGACCATTGAATACTATAGAACCAACAGGCCCATGCATAGCGCAGTTGACAGCTAAAGTGCCAACATAGCCTATACGGTAATTTGTCCCGATCATAAGTTTTGCAATATTCTCAATTCTGTTCTGCGCTTCTGCTTGGTCCCAATAATGAGACTCTTCCACCTTCTTGTATTGTGTACCAGCACCGGCCATCTGAATAGCGGTCATTTGGAGAAGCCGTCCAAGGTCAGCCAAGAGAGGGCTATAGAACCACCATTGAAAGTAATTACTTTCCTTGCCAAGCTCTGAAGCCAACTTCAATATATTATTCGCACTTTTGTAAACTTCAGCTGGATAGTATTCTAATGGATTACCCATAGAAATGGTAGGCGTCCTAATGTAAAATATCTTTAGTTCTTTTATAACCCTCCATTGTAGTAGGTTAATTATAGATAACCGCTTCGCACCTAATCCAAACAGGTTTTATCGTCAGGGTGCATAATGTTACTGCTATTTGGTATCTGAACGGCCAAGCTATGAGAAATCACCGCGAGCGCAAAATAATACGATTGGTCATTCCGGCCACAAGCCCTGCAACTACTGAAGGAGCAAATTATCTCTATCAATGATTGAATCTCCTTTTAGTAACTATTCCTAGGACCACAATTCCACTAACAGCTATCACCATTATCCAGCCGGAAGTAGAGGAACTAAACTCCGGTACTGCTGTAGTACCTGTAATTACTATCGATACATGTTCTGCAGGACTTGTATCAGTTAGCGGTATGTGAATAGTTCGAGTTGTGTTTGTAGTCTCAATTTCATGAGCCTGCGTTATATTGCCATCTACAGTCACGATAAATGGTACATCTTTCTGCTGCTGTTGTTGTCCTGCTTTGGCATCAAGCACATCTCTTGGAATCTGTATATCGGTATAGCATCCACCAAGGTTATTGAAGCATGGACCAAAAGTCAGTGTTACCAAAAGTGCAGGATTGTTATTGTCTAGCTTGATGTTCAGTATTGGAGGGAAGCTAATATAGTCAATCCAGTATTCCTTGTCGTTGTGTATCAGCTTGTAGGCGTCGGTTGCACAACCGATTTCGGGCAGTTCTCCATATTGGGGAATATCTATGGATGTGGTTGCGGAGGGAAAGTTAACAGAGATTGTGATATTTGTATCTGTAACTGATGTCACATAGGCATTGTAGTCAAGCCCATCAACCCCTCTAGGCGTATTAATTAAAACAGGATATTCGCCACCATTGCTAGGAAGATAATTGCATCTACTTGCCATAAGGTCGGCCGGTAGAGTAATGGTCAATGTCCCTCCGCTCTTTGAGACATTGGCAACGACAGCCACAATAGAATACTGAAAGTGAGTATGCAAAAGAAAATCGGTTTTGTTGAGGTAGATTTCAGATAAGGCTGCATTACTTATGGTGTAAGTAACGCTGAATGGACGTTCTCCTGCTGACAAGGTGTAGGTTTTCTCTGAACGACTGGCGTATGCAGCAGCAAAGGTATAAGTTGAACTTCCCTGAAATCCAGCAAGAGTCAAAATTAAAACAACAGCAACAAACGGAACTTTCATAACCCGATCCTAGAATGCCTTTATTAAAAAGATTTTCTAGACGATGAACCAAGCCATTATCTCCGAAATATTTTCAGACTCAGATTATTAGTATTTTAAAATACGGGTAATACTCCTATTGATCTATTTGTTCTAAAACAAGGCGTATATGGAAAATTCACCACTAGATTATAGGGAATGATAAAGGTAGCTGCCTCAGTCTTGTTTATTGGAATGATGGTAGCCTGCTTGCTGGTTGTCATCCCGATATCAGCAAGAAATGCCTATGGCCATGGCATCGGTCCCATCTTTTTTGCTCCGTTGATACGCATAGATAATGAGCAGTTCTCTAACCAAACTTCCGATACAGACGGCTCATTTGAGATTTTAGGCACTTTGAAAAATAGGGCAGATTTCCCAGTCAAGCTATCGCCATACGTCTATGTCAGTGGCGATTATGACATCGTTAATAGCCTGCTGCTTGAGGCTCAATACCCAATGGCCAAACAAGAAGATGGCATGTATTTCAAAATAGCTTATAATTTGACAAATCCTGTTATTCTAAGACCGCACGAATCGCTGGGCTACCAGATTACTCTTTATCCATTGAAGGCAGGAACATATCATGTCCATTCTCTATTCATTTCTGATGTACACCAGTTCATTGGCCCGGGACAAACAGTGGTGGTCACAGGTTCTACGGCGCCAACCTTAGGTGAATTCACTCAGTTGTATCTGCCACTTGTTATCGGAGTGGGTGTACTTGTATTCTTGGTAACGAAAGCATTGAGCTTGGCCAAGAAAAAGCAAATTCGTATGAACAGAGTCGAAAAAGGCATCAGGATATACTTTGCATTGAAATGTTCGCTTGAGGTTATGTGGTTATCTGCAATATTATTCTGGTTTGCGCTGGCTGCCTATTCATCGTATTTGTTCCCTTTTGAATCTAGGTTGGGCCTCGTATTAGCTATGGCTGCGGCAATTGCTGCAATAACGTTTGGCAGCTGCATGGCATCTATTGCAAGGCCGAAAAGACTGCATGTAGGATTTTCAGTTGGAACGTCAGTAGCTAGTGCCTTATTCTATCTTGTTCCGCTATTTGCCAATATCTCTTCTTTACAGCCACAATTTGATATCAGCCGTTTTTTGCTCTTTGGGACATACATTCCTGCAATTGGAAGCTTGGTCAACGCCATTCCTTCATGGCTTGGATTCCTGTCGGCTTTCTTGGTTTTCTTTACATCGGTAAATCTGATATCTATCAACTCTGCAGTTGCAATTTACATCATATTATCTGAGCTTAGAAGGAGACAAAGACGCAAGGATAGCGGCAAATCGGTAAGTCCTGTAACATTTTCAGAATAACTAGGGGAAGACGTTGCTGGTTGAGAAAGAGAACAAGTTTGCCACTTGTCCTATGATTGCTGGCATTGTTATACTGCCATATCCCAATGTTGTTGGTTGCAGAACCTGTAACGGTATTTGCAAAGCACTTCACATTTGCTTGCAAATCATAGTGGTTCTTTGCTTTTGCTATGCCATTTAACTGCAGTACTGCTTCTTACTCCTTACGCAGCTAATATTTATCTAAAATAAAGATAAGGTCTGTTGCGCCATTGTTACCGTGGGCATCATAGGAGCAGTAATTGTCGGTATTATCGCGCTGATAATACTAGTCGCAATAGTTGGCTTTGTAATAAAACTGCTTGCGCCGTTGTTTGTTGGAATATTCATAATAATTCTGGCCGTGGCTGCAGGCGGATGGTACCTTGCAAAGAGAAGATAATAATATAACAAGGTGCAAATGGCTGCACACAGGATGGACGACATGGCAATCATCTTTCTTTGATCTACCTTGATTTGAATTGACTTGACCTGAAGTTTGGTCACGCCGCAGCAGGAGACCAGCTAAAGCCTTAAGTAAATGCACGGGCCTTTTTGTTGCATGCCTATTGATTCAGATGGCTGGGCCAATAGGGGATGGCTCGAGATCATTTACCGGATACTTGAGTTATGCGACAAAAACAGATTCAAGACTCATGTCATGTATGAAACTGGCCTGAACTCCAGGCAATTGAAAGAATATCTTGATTTTCTTGTACGTTGCGGAATGCTACATATGACGAGGGTTTA
>Ga0070740_10001920_pt1 | contig 26481 bp, 20 predicted proteins | sample Coa_R2_FD_67286 | JGI IMG/M metagenome (GOLD analysis project Ga0070740, IMG submission 67286) | Surface soil microbial communities from Centralia Pennsylvania, which are recovering from an underground coalmine fire - Coalmine... | ecosystem: Environmental > Terrestrial > Soil > Unclassified ...
CTCCCGCCGCGCCTGATAGCGCGAGCCCGCGCCGCCATCAAATCCCTCATAGCTTGGAGGGTTCAAAAAAAGGGTATGCTTCACGCCCCGTCCTTTCCAGATGCGCTTTTAAGATCTGGTCCGGTAACAAGCCCCGAACACGAGCGCCCGCGGTAAGCGCGGCCGCCCCCCCATGGAACAGCTCAATTGTATCCGAGTCTGCGCCTCGCGCGGAAGCCAGTTAAGGGCCGTCTTAGTGCTACCGGAATATTTGTGCAAGTTGGCCGGTCGTGTGCAGCAGGTCAAGCTCTGCTTTCTGGCGCGCGATATCTGAGTCCAGAAAGGCGAGCCATTTTTCGTTTTCGTCGAGTTGCGCGGTTTCCAGATCGCGAATACTGACGCGGCCCTGCTGGAATTGTGATTGCAGCACCTGCAGGTTCTGCTGTGCCAACTCGAGCTCCAAGCGGGCCACTTCACGGCCGGTATCCATTTCCCTGGCTTGACGGGCCTTGTGGCGCACGTCGAGCGAAACCTGCGCGCGCTTGTTTTCCACCTGCATTTGCGACGCTGTCAAATTGGCTTGGGCAAAGGAAACCGCTGCACTGGTACGCGACGCAAAAATGGGGATTTTGACATCAATTCCCGCGATGAAGTTATTGCGCTGGAACTTATTGAAGAACTGGTCGTAGTTGTTGAATTTGGCCAGCAGGTTATATTGGCCAATCAGCCCGATAGTGGGCCAATATCCTCCACGCTCCCCTTTCAGACGTTCCTCGCTTGCCGCGCGCTCTGACTCCGCCATCTTGACGTCGGGGTTATCACGCAGCGCCGCAGCTACGAGATCGTTAATCGTTTGATCGGCGGCGGGCGGGATGGTTTCGGCGGTCACTTCGATGGGCTGGTCGGGCTCGAGACCGAGCAGAAAGCGTAGTTGATCAGCCGCGGTTTCTTCTTCATCTTCAAATTGTGCCAACCGCTGTTCCACCTGCGCAGCGGTCAACTGAGCGCGGGTAACCTCGATTGGCAGCTCGTAGCCCGCCTGCATGCGTTCTCGCGTGTAGTCCAGGATTTTTTGGGCGCTCTGGCGCTCGTTTCTCACGAGCTCAAGCTGGCGGCGAACCTTCGACAATTCCAGATATGCGGAAACGGTGCGCTCGATAACGCTATCGCGCACCGCGTCGGCAGACAACCGCTGCTGCTCGGCTTTCTGTTCGTCGGCGCGCACGTCACCGCGCGCGGGGAGATTAAAGAGTTCCTGATTGTAAGTAAGATTAAAAAGGGCGGGAGCGCCGCCTCCGGCGAGGATCGGAAACCCACTGGTATAAGCGACGCCCGAACCGGTGTACAAGTTCGGGAGAAACTGCGACCGGGTAAGGCCGGCTTCCTGGCGGGACGTTTCATACTGCAGATGGGCCAGCGAGATGTCACGGCTTTTTTCCAGAGCGGTGGCGACCGCCTGCTTGAGGGTGTACCGGAGCGGTGCAGCTTCACCTGCGGTTTGCGCCATTCCCATACAAGCGGAACCGAGAACCAGAGTCGCGGTCAGCAGTGCGCTCATCCATGCGGAGAGTCGAAGTTTTATTCGGGAGCGGAGGTACGGGTGCCGCGGAAAGATCTCTTGTACCTGCATCGCGCGGATTTCCTCCTGAAGGTGATTATTCATAACGAAGCGACTCTGTCGGTTGCAACCGCGCGGCTTTGTCGGCAGGGAGATAGCCGAAGAACAGGCCCGTTGAGCAAGCTACGACGAAAGCAACAACCACAGAGAGCCACGGAACGGGAACACGCAGATTGCCCGGCAGGAACGGCCGCACGATGACGGGAATAGCCAAAGCGATGAGAACTCCCAGGAGCGAGCCGATGCCACTGATCAGCAAAGCCTCAATCAAGAACTGCAACAGAATCTCCTGGCGCCGCGCTCCAATCGCCTTGCGAATGCCAATTTCACGGGTACGCTCGGTGACCGTGACGAGCATGATGTTCATAATCCCGATGCCGCTTACCATTAACGCAATGAAACCGATCACGAGCAACACTACCGTGAGCGCGGTTCCAATCTTCCGGGCTACATTGAGGATTTCGCTCAAATTCTGCACAACGTAGGTTGCCGTCCGCGAATGCCGGTTTCGCAGCAGGTCTCCGACCTGCGTTGTGACCAGGGCGACGTCTTCGGGGGCATCGGCCTGCGCATACAGAATTTCGACGGCGTCATCACCGGTAAAATACTGCATGAGCGAGAAAGGCACGACCACGGTGTACCGCTGGACTTCGGAAAGGCCGAAGGTTCCGACGCGTTCGCGGAATACACCCACGACGGTAAAACTGATTTGACCGACACGCAGACTGTTTCCGATGGGGTCCTCGTTGGGAAAGACGAGGGAGGCTAACTCATCCGTAATCAGGCAGACTTTGCTGTGAGTTTGTTGGTCAATTGGATCGAGAAAACGCCCCCTGAGGATCAGCAAGTTGCGAACGACTTGGAAGCCATCGGTTGCGCCAAATAAAGTCACGGCGTGTTCAGTCCCACCGATGACCACATTGCGCAGAAGCGGTTTCGACGTGGCCGCGACGGTAACTACATTGGGCAGCGTGTTCTTAACCGCTTCCATATCGGCGAGCGTGATCTCGTCGCTTCGAACCACCGCCTGCTGCGGATTAACTTCATAATTGGCGTAAACGAGATTTGCTCCGACACCCTCGATGAGACCAATGACGTAACGTCTGCCGGTGAGCGCAACAGTCACAACCAGTACGATACACGCGCTACCGATAATGACGCCCAGGGTGGTGAGGATCGCGCGCAGTTTGTTCGACCACAGCGCCTCTACCGCGACACGCCAGGTTTCATGCGGCAGCATGCATCACCTTTGGGACGAACAACAAACGGCAGCCGATTAGCGTCTCCTCTGAAGGGCCTTCAGCGCGTCGATAGCTTGCCTATTCCGTGGATCGGCGATCAGTGCGGCCTGGTATTCTTCGGCCGCGCGGTCCAGTTGCCCTTGTCTCTGGTACAGCTTACCGAGCCACTCATGAGCAGTCGAATGAGAGGGGACATTCGCATTGTCGGGGACCGTATCCAGATAATGGCGAAGATCCTTCTCGGCATCCGAATCGCTGTGTCCCGCCAAAATCAGTGCGATTCCCCGGTAGTATTCGAGGCGGTGATCGGACGGCGCCAGGGCCGCTGCCTTCTCAACCGCTTCGGACATGTTTGGAGCGTCGCCACGGTCGCGATAATACTCCGCGATTTCAAAATAGACTCCGACGCGACTGGGCATCATATCGAGGATCGTTTGGTACACCTGGCTGGCATCGTCGAATTTCTTGTGAGAAGCATAAACTTCGGCTTGCGCGAGTGCTCCTTCGGTAGAGTCCACGGCGGCGAGGGTATGCACTCGCTGCTCCGCCGCTCCCTGGCTTCCGCCTACAATTGCCGGGGCGTTTACGAGATAACGAATGAGGTCGCGTTGCGCTTCCAGATTATGTGCATCCAAGCGGACGGCGGCTTCAAACTCCCGATGAGCTTTGTGAGCCAGCGAGATAGAAGAAAAAGCGCTGAAACGATTGGTCTCTTCGGCTTTGCGGCCATAGGCCTTGCCCAGCCAGTCGTGATATTCGGAAAGATCGGGTTCAATAATGACGGCATGTTCAAAACTGGAAATGGCGCGATTGTAGTCGCGCAGCTCATACAGACAGCGGCCAAGCCAGTAATGCAGCGATGACTCGCCTGGAGAACGTTGAATTGAGGCGTTTAAAACTTCCACAGCCTGGCGGTACAGCCCGCCGTTGTATAGCCGCTCGGCATCGGCGGGTAGATCACGGACGGCGGCGGATGCATGTACCGTTATCAACAAACCCGCCATAAGCGAGGTAATGAGATATACGATCAGGAGAGTGATAGGCCTCATTCCGAGTCGTCGGATTCGGGAATTGCCACGCGGACTGACATATTGTCTCGCAACGGGGTGTTGCCCGGAAGAGCGAGGGTATCTCCCGCAGTGACACCGGAAAGGACCTGAAATTGCGTGGCATTTGAGACACCAACCCGGATTTCCGTGCGATGTAAACGCCCGTTATCGAAGCGATAGACGTATCGATGCGCGCCGTCAATTTGAACTGCGCCGCGAGGCAGAACCAAAGCGTCGGGAATTTCGTTGATTTCGATGCGAACGTCGACCGTTGTATTGGGTATCAACTCCATCCCCTGATTTTCGATGGTGCACAGCAATTCGCCGACATTGCGCGAGCCGAGCGCGACCACCTGACGCGGCAGGATTTCCGTTCGTCCCGTCCACGTCCGGCCAGGTAAGGCATCCCAGGTGACGACGACAGTCTGCCCAGGCTTCAGTTGTCCCAGTTCCGGCTCGTCGATATAGGCACGGACTCGCAACTCATGCAGGTCGGCTATTGCGGCGAGCAGGTCACCTGTATGCACGAAATCTCCGACATGCACCGGGAACGAGTAGAGCGTGCCGTTCGCAGGCGCCACGACACGGGTTGAGTCCGCCTTAGCCTGAAGATCATTGACAAGGGTCTCCGAATGCTGCACCAGCAGGGTCAGCCGTTCTTGATCCAACTCGGCTTGATGTTCGAACTCCTGTTTGGCCTTGTGCGCTTGATCCAGGGTGGCTTCGGCGCGTTCCAGAGCGGCACGATTTCGCTCGAGCTCCTGCGACGTTGCGGCGCTTTGTGCTGCGAGCTTGGTCAGCGTTTCCTGCTGGCGTTGCAGCAGGTTTCGCTCCACTTCAGCTGACTTGAGGTCGGCGACGAGTTTCGCCGCTTGATCAGCGCGCCCGCCACTTTTTGCGGCGCGAAGCTCATCCCGTTGGGCGGTCAATTGCGCACGAGCCTGGTCAAGCTGCGAGCGAATATCCCGATCATCGATTGTCAGCAGGAGCTCGCCTTTTTTGACGTTTTTACCCTCGGCAGCGATGACGCGGTCTACGAAACCATCGAATTGGGCGCGCAACGAATACGGCCGGATGGGTTCGACTTTGCCGTTGCTGGTAATCGAAGACCGGAACGTCTCGCGTTTCGCTTGCACGACGGCAACACGCGCTGAGGGCCTGCGGCTGTTCAGATACAGCAAAACCACTACCAGAAGCACCCCGAACCCAAGCAGGAACCACACCCGTCTGCTCAGTGTTCGCATACGCGCCTCACTCTGCCGGTTCCTCCGTATAAAGGCAAGGTTCACAGAAAATTGTAGCAAAATTGGTTGTCAGAAGTGTGATCTGGGCACAGAACGAGCGCCATTTGGAAATGGAATGCGAGTCGTTTTCGTGGTTTCGGGGGAATGGGAGTTGCGCGGAGCGGTCCGGGCGGAATTGCGCGAGAGGGGGATCACAGCTTTGGGTTTGGAAACGGTGGACGACATGGCCCGGACGATTGGCGGCGGTATTGCTCCTTCGCTGGTAGTGTTGGATGGCGCTCTGTTACACGACCCGGAAAGTCTGGCTGCGGTCGACAATTTGAGTTCTCACATTCCCGTGCTAGTCGTGGACTCACGGGTGAATCCGGCTCCGCCGATGCCCGGTGCGAAGAGGATGCTCCGGCCGGTGCAGGTCAAGCAGATCGTATCGCGCGTCATGGAAATGATTCCGCGCTCCTGAGCGCCGGCAAATCTTATGCTAGAATTTCGCCATGGCTGAGCATCCGACCACTTCGCCGCATGCTGCGGAAAACGCCGAACTGCCCCGCGGCACGCGCGTGATACATCGTGTCTGCATTCAATGCAACAACATGTTTCGCGTCACTCCCGATCGTTTTGACGCGAAACAGTGTCCCAACTGCCATAAAGGCTGATTGTCCCGGCGAATTTCCTTCCGCTCGCACATCGGCTAAAATCTCCGCCGCCCACGGAGAAGCACATGCGCATTCATAGCGATTACATGACCGTACAAACGAAGGAGAAGCGCGAATACCTGAACGTCACGCCAAATGTCAAATCGGCGGTGGAAAAAAGCGGAATTCGCGACGGCATTATCTTGATTTCGGCGCTGCACTCGAATTCGGCGTTATTCGTCAATGATGAGGAGCCCGGTCTTTTGCGGGACATTACCGAGTGGGCCGACCGGCTGGCGCCAATCGGGCCAGACTACCACCACAGCCGCCAGGGCGAAAGCAATGCCGGCGTGCACTTACAGAGCTTGCTGCTCAACCAGCAGGCTTTTGTTTCAGTGGCGGACGGCAAGCTGGAATTGGGACCGTGGCAGAAGATCATCTATGCCGAACTGGACGGCCAGCGGCCGAAACGTATCCTCATTAAGATTCTTGGCGAATGATCGTAGCCGAAAGCCTCGGCAAAGAATTCCGCAATAAGAAACGAGGCGCGGTTCGCGCGGTTGATGGCCTCTGTTTTTCTTGTGATCCGGGCCAGGTTTATGGGCTTTTAGGCGCGAACGGCGCAGGCAAAACGACCGCGCTTCGCATGCTCGCGACGATCCTCGCGCCTACGTCCGGAACAGCCCGGGTGGCGGGATTCGATATCCGCAAGCAACCCGAAAGGGCGCGAGGCAGCCTGGGCTTCCTATCCACGGCCACCGCGCTATACGGCAGGTTGACGGCTTTGGAGATGGTCGAGTACTTCGGCAGCCTTTACGGTCTCGACGCGGCGAGCGTCCGGAAGCGCACCTTGGCGCTTTTCGAGCGGTTGCAGATCAGCGCGTTCGGCGATCGACGTTGTGAAGATCTATCCACGGGGATGAAGCAGCGCGTCTCGATTGCGCGCACGCTCGTGCACGATCCGCCCGTAATGATTTTTGACGAGCCTACTTCGGGTCTCGACGTCATCAGCGCCAGAACGATTGTGGAGTTTATTCGTGAGTGCAGGAAAAACGGCAAGACCGTCGTTTTCTCCACGCACGTTATGAGCGAAGCCGAAAAGCTCTGCGACCGCATCGGCATCATCCACAATGGCAAACTCCTGGCCGAAGGATCCCTGAAGGAATTGCGCGGGCGATATGGGCATGACGACCTGGAAGAAATATTCATTCGGGTGGTCGGCGGATGAATCTGCGCAACATCACTGTCGTTTACCGCAAAGAGCTAAGGGATTCGTTGCGAGATCGCCGCACAGTCGTATCGATGATCGTGGTGCCGATTTTTCTTATGCCCGTGCTGACCATAATCGTGGGAGTTGTTTCGGCACGCTTGATTGGCCGAGCCATGTTGGAAACACCGTCAGTGATGATCATCGGCGCGGAAAACTCCCCGCAAATCGTGGCTGCCTTACGCGACTTACCCGACATAAAGATCGTTCCAGCGGCCGGGGATTATGCTCAGCAAATCGTCGATAAGAAGATCCGCGCGGCCGTCGAACTACCTTCGGACTTTGATGCAATCATCTCGCGCGGCGGCACTGCAAGCGTGCGCATCGATATGTATGAAGGTGAGATCAGTTCTGGATTCGGCGTCGATAAGCTGCAGAAATTCTTCCGTGATTTTCGGGACCATACGGTGCGGGAGCGTCTCGAAGCCCGCAGGTTGCCGCCAACTCTCTCCGACCCGATACACGTGGAAGAGAAAAACGTAGCTCCCCCAGAAAAGGTAAGCGGCGTAGTTCTAGGCGGTTTGGTCCCTTATTTCGTAATTATTCTTTCGCTCACTGGAACCATGTATCCGGCGATGGACCTGACAGTCGGTGAAAAGGAGCGCGGCACGATAGAGACGATCCTGTGCAGCCCGATTTCCCGAACGAGTCTCGTGCTCGGAAAATTCCTGATGGTGCTCACTGCTTCGCTGGCAACCGCCGCTCTTGCCATTGCTTCGATGGGACTGACATTTGCGATAGGCAGCAGAATGGTGGGCGGAATGAGAGCCGTCAGTGGAATGGGGCTGGAATTCAACGTGAGTCCCCGTGCCGTTTTCTGGGTTTTTGTGATGATTGTCCCGTTGGCTGTATTGTTTTCGGCTGCTCTGTTGGCGATCTCGCTTTTCGCAAAGAGCTTTAAGGAGGCGCAGAGTTACTTATCACCATTGACGATTGTAGTGATCGCCCCGGCTATCGTTTCGATCCTTCCGGGTGTGGAGTTGAACACGGGCTTGTCATTTGTTCCAATTTTGAGCACGAGCCTGGTCAGCAAGGAGATCGTCAGCGGAACCTTCCACTGGTACTACGTGGCCCTGATCTTTGGATCATCCTGCGTCTATGCTGCGGCCGCCCTGTGGATGGCCGTACGGCTTTTTCAACGCGAAGACGTTTTGTTCCGAATCTGACGACTTGGCCGGGCGGATGGATGTCATCACCGTGCATGAGGCAATTCGCTCAATTGCCGTATTGTTTCGCGCAGGCGCACGGCGAGATGCGCGATGGTTTCCAGACGCGCGACTGCCGGGGCGGGCAACTGGTCGCGTCTGGCCAAGAGCATTTCCGCATTCCCCAGAATTCCGGTCAGCGGGTTATTCACTTCATGACGAAGCATTTCGCCAAAATTGCTCCAGGTGTTCAGTTCGTTAAGGCTGCGCTGTCTGCCGCTCCTGTTTGAATCAAGGCGAAGTTTCACAAGCCCGGCAGCGAGCATTACGAATCTGCCTGTTCGCGCGACAAAGTCCGACAGGCCCGCAGTAAGCAGACCAGCCAAAGCCGACTGCCGGTTCGCAGCCGCGACGACGGTGACCGGAGCGATGGCAACGAGGCGCTCCACCGCATGTTTGAGCGCCTCTTTCGACCGGCCTTTGACTGCGGATTCGTCCAAAAGAAAAGCCGAGATCCTTTCCCGCAATTGCTCACGCACTGGAATTTGAGTCAGTTCACAGATGTGAAGACGCTTCCTGGGCTGCTGAAATTCGGCGGAGTATTCGCTTGCCAGGCGACGGTTGGCACAAACGATCGCTACGACACCGTCAGGCTTCATAACCCTTCCAATGATTGCGCCGCAGGCGGTTCGCCTGGCCGGAAGAAGTCTTTCGATCCATGCCGAACGCGGAATCTGCAACTCTGGCTTCTGCTTTGGCTAAACTTCGGGACACCGCCTTTTTTAATTCTTCCACCAGAAAGGGCTTTTCCAGATAAGGCAAGCCGCATTTCTGAAGAAAGTCCAAGGTGCGGGGCGCCAGGATGTCTCCCGTTACGAAAATCATGTTATTACGTGCAGGCGCATTCTCTGCCACGAGGTTTCGGTAGAACGTGCGCCCGTCCAGATGCGGCATGCGTAAATCGCAGATAACCAGGTCATAAGGCCGGGCTCGCGCCAGCTCGAGCCCCTCCCGGCTATCGAGCACGGTATCGACGAGATAGCCTTCCCCGACGAGGACGTCGGTGATGAGCTGCGCCACAGTTGGTTCGTCTTCCACCACGAGAATTCGGGCTATGGAATGGTTTTGGGTTATCAGGTGAGCGTCCGGCGGAACGGCCTGGATCAAGTAGGGGCGGTCCGGTTCAACCGATGCAGGCTGTATGCTGGGCAGCTCAATTGTGAACAGCGCGCCTCCTCCCAGCCTGTTTTCCACCGAAACTTCGCCGCCGTGCTGATGAACGATTCCGAACAAAATCGAGAGACCGAGACCTGTGCCGAGGCCCGCGGGCTTGGTTGTGAAGAAAGGGTCGAAGATTCGCAGGATGACCTCTGGCGGAATTCCCGGTCCGTCATCGGCGACTTCTACTGCCACTCGGCCGGCAGAAGCGATTTTCGTTCGTATCCAAATATGGCCGCTGTTTTTGTTTTGCCGAATGGCTTGCTCCGCGTTCAGAACCAGATTGAGCAATGCCTGCTGAATCTGTGCCGCATCGCCAATCGCTTGTGGAAGGTGTTCGTGAAGATCGGCCTCGAGCTTTATGTTCGCCAAGTGCAGTTCATGCCGACGGATTTCGATGGTGCGCTCAACGATTCCGTTCAAGTCCATCGGGACGCGTTCGGCTGTGCTGCCGCGAGCGAAAAACAGCAAATTACGGACGATACGACGCGCGCGTTCAGCCTCATTCAGGATGTATCCTGCCTCGGCCTCCCATTCGAAACCTCGGGTGCGCTTCCGCACAAGCTGGCCATAACCCAGAACGCTGGTGAGCGTATTGTTCAGTTCATGCGCAATTCCCGAAACCATCTGGCCGAGAGCCGCAAGCCGCTCGCTGTGGAATAAACGTGCTTCGATTTGGCGCCGCGGTGTGATATCGCGAAGTATTTCCATCCATCCGACCGGTTCTCCCGAGCGATCGAGCACAGGACGGGCGCAGCGTTCGAGGATTCTATTCTCCGGAGCAACCAGCTCCAACTCATCGCGAAAGCCCTTGCCGCTGCGAAATTGTTCGAGCCACCGTTCCGCAACTACATTGGGGCGCGAACAGCGCGGAGCCACAGTGCCGATGATTTGCTCCAGATTGCGCACTCCGCGTATTTTTTCGGGCTCCGCCCCCACAATCTCCGCGAAGCGCTCGTTAACGGCGCACACATCACCTTCGGTGCCGCAGATGAGGACTCCGCATTCGAGCGAATCAAGAAGGGTCGCCAATGCCGCCTCGGGAGGAGGGTCACGTCGGTCCGAGGGTGCAGGCATGCGTGATCCACCGGCCCTTGGCAGTCCTTCGGCCGGAGTTCTGGAATCGCGCCGCAGGGGTTGACTCATTGCTCTGCATCCCGGGGGGTGAGCGAGAGTGCCGGAGCATGCGGCCATCGGTCTGCGCTGGCGTTCCAGATCTTCAGCAAATTTCGAACCAAGCTTTGCGTATGCGTATGCGATGCGGCAGAAAAGAATCTGCGATCAATCATGAATTGCTCCACAGACGCGCATGCACAGCGCTGGCCAATCCTTGCGAGTTTATGTTTGCAGAATCAACGCTTTGGGCATGTTCCGTGGAGGTTCACGCTGCACCGCGTCCCACTCCGACACGCAAAAAGCAAAAGAAGTTCCCGCACGGGAATTCACAGAGTTCGAGTACAGTGAATAGCGTAGAGATCGCGGAAGAAGGGGTTGCCGTCAGTTTGTATCCAGTTCCTGGCCGTATTGTTTGAGCTTCCGATATAACGTGGTCTTGCCAATCCCCAATAATCTGGCTGCCGCCAGCTTGTCTCCATTCGTTTCCCGAAGCGCTCGCAAGATGAAGCGTCTTTCCATTTCATCGAGCGTCGTAAGTTCGTTTGACTCGAGCGACTTCTCGGTTGAACTCTGCTGCAGGTTCGAAGGGAGATCAGCGATATGCAAAATCGGCCCGGAACCAAGCGCCACGGCGCGTTCGATGGCATTTTCCAGTTCCCGGACATTGCCTGGCCAATCATGGGCCATCAGCCGCCGCATGGCGTCCTCAGAAATTGTGCGGATTGGGCGCTCTGGATCGCTGAATTTTTCCAGGAACGAATTAACCAACAGAGGGATATCACTTTTGCGCTCACGCAGTGGCGGCAGCTTGATTTGGACGATGTTGAGGCGGAAAAAGAGATCCTGGCGGAAGGCGCCGGTGCGAACGGCGGATTCCAGATCGCGGTTGGTGGCAGCGATCGTCCGCACATCGATCCGCACGCGATCTCTCGAGCCCACCGGCCGGATTTCGCGCTCCTGAAGCGCGCGCAGCAACTTGGCTTGCATATCCACCGGGAGATCGCCAATTTCGTCGAGGAAAACAGTTCCGCCGTTACCGGCTTCCAACAGGCCGGTGTGAGCGTTTTGCGCCCCCGTGAAGGCTCCTTTTACGTGGCCAAACAGTTCGGATTCGATGAGGGTCGGGACCAAGGTCGAACAGTCCACGGGAACGAATGGCTTGCTCTTTCTTACGCCCAGAAAATGGATCGACCGCGCGACGAGTTCTTTACCGGTCCCGCTTTCTCCAAGTACTAAAACGGGATGCAGGTGCTGGCTCACCTTTTCTATCATCCTGTACACACGTTGCATTTTCGGTGAGATCCCTATCAACCCTCCAAAGCCCGGGCGGGTGCGAAGCTGCTCGCGAAGGACACGATTTTCGTGATCCAACTCAACGCTCTGAATCAGCCGTTCGATCTTCGCGCGCAACTCCTCGACGTGAAAAGGTTTCGTTACGTAATCCCGGGCTCCGAGCCGGGTGGCGGCGACAGCAGTCTCGATCGAGCCGTATTGGGTCAAGACGATAACCGGCGTATTCGGCTGGATAGAGTTGATGCGCTTCAAAAGCTCCAGGCCACCCAACTCTGGAACACGCAGATCGGTGATGATCATGTCTACCGCAGATTGCTCCAGCAGGTCCAACGCTTCATTGGTAGTGGCAGCCGTGTGTACTTCCAGCCCGAGATCAACGGAAATGTCGCGACAAAGTTCTCTTGTGGCATCTTCATCATCGATGATGAGAATCGACAAATTACTCGCGTCGGCGTGCAGGCTGGCGGGATTTTCTTCGACTTCCACGGCTATGCTTCTGCCCAATTGGCAATACGCGTGCCAAAGCACGGATACAAACGGCGTCTAAATCGCGGGCATTACCCGAGAAACTCGGTCTTATGGGCGACGGTGTATACCTAAAGGGGAATTATGTCAATGAATAATAGGTAAACTGGACCGCAAGAGCTCTGGAGAGTGGCGAGTGCAAGATTGGGAAGGGATGCGGAACCGATTTGGGAAACCGGCTAGAACGGCCACGTACTGAATCCTAACTTCATTATAAATCCGTTTCGGTCGGCAGCGTTACTCAGATTCAGCATATAGCGGTAGCCGATGTCGATTGCCATTACCGGCAAAGCGTATACGCGAAAGCCCCAGATACCGTCGACGGGATCGCGGGGGCCAAACGTTGTGTTGGGGGTTGCGGCGCCGGTGAACACGAGAGCGTTGTATTCAGTCATGAACTGCAGCCGTTTGGCAGGGAATAGGATAAATCCGCTGCCCAGATGAACCTGATCGGCCTGCACAAGGTCTCGTGATCCTCCCGCGCGCGAATCGCGTGTAATCTCGTAGCCGGCATTTAGGGCGACCGTAATCAGGCCGAAAAAGCTGCGGCTGGCAGCAACGAGAATGAGGTCATCGAATGCGCCGGTTTGCGTGCCGTTCCCCAACAGGCTGGTCAATGCATACCGGGTCGGAATTATGGCATCGTTACGAATCGAGAGATTCAATGGCGCATTATCCGCTTCCGCAAGCAACCCGAACTTCACTCCCAGCGTCACGTTCCCGGGGCCGGAATCATTCCGCGATGCGAATGGGAAATCCTCCACATAGGCAGGCCGCTGTCCCGGGCTCAAGGTGCGATAGATAGTGTTCTGGTATTGCGGAAAGAGAGTAACGTCCGGGGGAGTTCGCAAGCTCAACTCGGCGGGACTGCCGATATGGGTGGCAACTTCGGGCTGGAAATTAGTATAGAAGTTTACCCACTTCCGAAATCCCCACCCAACCGTGAGTCCATAGTTAGAGACGACAACGCTGCCGGGCATCCGCGTAAAACGATTTCCGTAGGCGGAAAGAGACCAGCCGGCTTGCATCAATTCGCCCGTTTCCAAGGTAAAAAGTCCGAGAGTGCCGCTCGTCGCAGGAATGGGATTAAGATTTTCGTTTGGGAGACCCGTAGTCCCGCCGGGCTGCTGCTGCGCCCGGGCCGCAATTCCGGATAGCAGAAGCATTGCCCCAAGCAGGGATGAGAGAACGCCGCGGCAGATCCCAGGCGCTATGGAGCGCGGATTTCGCGAGCGTGACGGGTCACTTGGGGACATGAAAGAGTGAAGGCATCGATGAGATCGCGGCCCGTTCACGAGGGCGTGAGACAGATCCAAAAAAGCGGCCACAGTATAATGCACCGTGCCAAACGCGTACGACTGTAATTTGCCGGCGTTTCGAAGGCATTACTGCATCGGGATCAGGAAAGTCCGACAGTTTGCGAGTAGGTCAGGACCGCGTCTGCGCGACGCAACACTTACGAGACTCGCATCGTTGTTGGCGCAGCTTGGCATTCCCCCTTTCGACTGGTAGATTCAGTCGAGACACCCAACAGGAGTTTATGGCCACAGATCAGCTGAAATCGAACGATCGTGTGTTGATCGTAGAAGATGAAGAAAACGCTCGCCGTGGCTACGAAGCCCTTTTGCAGAAGTGGGGACTCGATGTCCTCGGGGTTTCCAGTGCGGAAGAAGCCCTAGCGCGGTTCTCCGATTACCATCCCTCGGTTCTCATTGCCGACGTGGAGCTCCCGGGCATGGATGGATTGACGCTACTTGAGCGGCTCGGAAACGAACTCGCATCCGTTCCGGCGATTATCATAACGGGCAAAGGGAGCGAAGAGCGCGCCGTTGCTGCAATTGAGGCGGGCGCATTTTGGTACATCGAAAAACCTCTCAAGGGCGCGGTTCTCCGGGCGCTGCTGAATCGCGCTCTCGGTAAAGCACGCGATCAGCAGCAGGTCGCGGCCTTGCGCCGGCAGTTGCGGGAGGCGGGCCGCATTGGCGAGCTGGTGGGCGGCGCCAAGCCTATGCAGGAAGTCATGCGGCTTGTGGAGCAAGTTGCGCCCTCCTCCGCGTCGGTGTTGATTACGGGCGAAACGGGTTCGGGAAAAGAGATTCTCGCTCGTACCTTACACCAGCTCTCGCCTCGGGCCGACCGCCCATTCGTAGCGATAAATTGTTCCGCCATACCGGAATCGCTGATGGAAAGCGAAATCTTTGGCCATGAGCGAGGCGCTTTTACGGGAGCCGCCGAGCGCCGGATTGGTTGTTTCGAGCTCGCCGATGGAGGCACGCTGCTCCTGGACGAGATCGGGGAGATGCCGGCGCCGACACAAGCCAAGTTGCTGCGTGTGCTGGAGGACAGGAAAGTTCGGCGATTGGGCAGCAAGGTCGAAACGCCGGTCGACGTGCGCGTGCTGGCCGCGACCAATAAAGACCCAGAGCAGGCCGTTGCGCAGGGTCATTTGCGGCAGGATCTCTACTTCCGCCTCAACGTATTTCACATCCATCTGCCGCCGCTGCGCGACCGCAAGGAAGATCTCCCGATGCTCGTGGAACACATTCTGCGCGACCTGAATGTCAAACACAGCCGGCAGGTCCGGGGTATAAACTCCGAAGTCACCGAGCTTTTTCACAACTACGCGTGGCCAGGGAATGTACGCGAGTTACGCAATGCGCTGGAGCGCGCGGTAATCGTTTGTGATCGCGATCTCATTGGCCGCAGCCATCTTCCAGCCGATTTTGGGCGCACTCACGCGACGACGGCTTCCGAGTTGTCGTCGCTGCGTTTTCCTCTGGGGACAACGGTGGACGCCATGGAGCGTGAATTAATCCTGCAGACACTTGCCGCTACCAATAACAAGACAAGAGCGGCGGAACTGCTCGGAATTAGCCTCAAGACACTGCATAATAAGCTTAAGGAATACGAAGCCGACCGGGCCGAGAGCCGCTGAGCTCGAGAGATGCGCCTGCGTTTGAAGACAAAAATAACGCTGACCATAGCCGTGCTGGTGCTCACGATTGTGGGCGTCACGTCCTGGCTGCACGTCATGACGTTAACTCGGCAGGTGATCCAGCAAGCCGACAGCCGGGCCAATCTTGTCGCGCAGCAGGTTTTCTTCCAAGCACAGAACGCGTTGGCTGAGGCCGCGACCGAGGCGAAAACGCCGGCCTCAAACAGCCCTGAGGACATCCGAGAGTACGTGCGCGACGCCTTGGATCAGAACTCGGCGTTGACTTCGCTGATCGACGCAGAGGTTGGCAATTCGTTTCTGGTGTATGAAGTCACGATTGTCGATCGCGACGGAACGGCGCTCATTTCGAGCGACGCGTCGCTTCCCGGCCGCAAGGTGCTGCCGCGCCCGCCGCTGAGCCAACTTGTGAACGCCGGATTCATCCAGCAACTACGACTCATTTACGGCGCGCCGCAGGCATACGACATCGCATACCCATTCAAGTTGGGGCCGCCGGGCCGGCAAGAGCCGTTTGGGGAAATTCGGGTCGCTTTGCACACCGGGCTTTTGGCTATCGAGATAACGCCAGCCTTGCGGTCGGCGCTTTTCTTTGCGCTGATTTCCGTTCTGGCATCGGTGTTCTTGGCGGCGGTCGTCAGCACTGCCATCCTGGCTCCGGTCGAACGCATCTCCGCCCAACTGGATCGCATCTCACGCGGCGAGTTTGATCAGAAGCCGCTCGAACGAGGCGATGAATTCGGACAAGTGAGCACGAAGATCAGCCAAATCGGCTTGCAATTGCGTGGAGTGCGCGAAATTTTCAGCACGTTGCGCGAAAACCTGGATCAGATTCTCGGCGGGCTTGAAGATGGCCTGCTGCTTTTCACTCGAGACGGGCGTGCCGTAATGGTCAGCCCGGCCGTGGCCAACTTCGTCGGATCGCCGGCCGATCAACTGCTCGGGCGCAAAGCGAGCGAGATTTTTCCACCGGGCCAACCCCTGCATGCGGCGCTCGGCCTGTCGGAAGATCAATTTTCGCCGGTTGCAGCCGCGGAAGTTGAGGTACCGGCATCCGATCCCAGGATGCCGCCGCAGCGGATTGGGGTCAGCGTGCAGGTGATCAGCGAACGCGGCACGCGCATGGGAGCGCTCGTTACATTGCGCGACCTGCAATCCCTCGAATCCATCAGCCGTCAACTGCAGGTTTCGGAACGTTTGGCCGCGCTTGGCCGCGTGACGGCAGGCGTCGCTCATGAGGTGAAAAATCCACTCAACTCGATGCGTCTCTGGCTGGAAAATCTCAAGGAGAACCTGCCTCCCGGCGACGGCGTCCCGCGCCAAGCAGTCGCTATCCTCGACAGCGAAATCGACCGGCTGGACTCGGTGGTGAAGCGGTTCCTCGCGTTCATGCGTTCCGAGGAGTTGCGCTTGGAAGAAACGCAGCTTGATGAGTTGCTGGATGAAATCAGCGCGATTGCGCGACCACAGATGGAGCGCGCGCACGTTCGGCTCGAGAAACAGTATGCTGATCTCCCGCCGGTCCGGGTCGATCGGCCGATTCTGAAGCAAGCTCTGCTCAATCTTGTATTCAATGCGATAGAGGCTATGCCCTCTGGCGGCAGCCTGACGCTTGGCCTGGAGCGTCGGGGTGAATCGGCCGAAATCCGGATCGAGGATACCGGACAGGGAATTGCTCCGGAGAATCGCTCGCGCGTTTTCCAGCTGTTTTTCACGACGAGGCCAGGTGGCAGTGGGATTGGGCTTGCCAGCGCCTATAAAGCGATACAATTGCACGACGGTTCCATTGATTTTGACTCTGAGCTAGGACGAGGTACAAGTTTTCGCATCGAATTACCGCTGGCGCGTCCCGCTGAACCAGTCGTCACCCGCATGCGGGAGGCAAACGGCGCGCTCGCGGGCAATGCGTCATGAAGCTGAAGCGAAACATCGCGATTGTACTTCTTCTGCTTGCTGCCACCGGACTAAGCGGCTGCAGGCGGAACATCGTTCGTGCCTCGCCGCCTTCTGTGACGACTCCGCCGGATACCGAGCCTTTTCCGCAGCCGACGGCCACGAACCAGCCTCCGGCGCCTGCGCCCGCCGAGCCGCCGGAGGTCAAATCGCCGCCTGAACCTGTACCGGCGGTGGCGGAGCAGCCGCGCCCCAAACCACCGGTGGAGACCGAAGCCGCTGCGCCAAAGCCCGAACCGGAACCCGAACCGCTTCAAATCGCTCCGGAGCTTTCGGCGAAAGCCCAGGCTGCCGCCGTTCGCACGACGACGGATGATATTCGAGTCGCCGAACGAAATCTCCAATTGGCTTATGGTCGGCAACTGAATGCGGCACAGAACGACCTCGTGGCTAAAATCGCCGGATTCCTCGCCCAGGCGCACGAAGCCATTCGCACAGGAGACTGGGTTCGGGCCCAGAACCTGGCGCAAAAAGCACAGGTCCTATCGATGGAATTGGTCAAGTCTCTGTAGATCGTTTGCCCCGCACTCGCGACGCTGAGAGATGGATTGTCTTGGTAAGATGAACCAGTGCCCGCGCATGATGCCATCGTAATTGGCGGCGGGCTGATCGGCTCAGCCATTGCCCTTCGGCTCGCGCAAGCAGGCTTGAAAGTAGCCCTCCTGGAGAAAAACACGGCGGGACGCGAAGCTTCCTGGGCTGGCGCCGGCATGTTATCTCCGGCACCCGACAGTTCGGCATCGATTCCACTGGTTCCCTTTGGCCGGGCCAGCCTTGCTCTGTATCCTCAATTCATCGCCGAAATCGAGGAGCTCTCTGGAGTCAAGACAGGTTACCGAAGCGACGGCGCGATCGATTTGCTCTTCGGCCCAGATGCGGAACGCGAGTTGAGCACGCTTATTGCCCTGCACCATGCCCTCGGGCTTCCGACCGAACCGTTGCCCGTCGACGAAGCCGTCAAAATGGAGCCAGGTATGTCTCGGCGGGCGGCGGCAGCGGCCTATTTACCCTACGAAGCCTCTGTCGATAATCGCGCGCTGACCGAAGCTCTAGTCTCGGCCGCCTCCAATTCAGGGGTGAACCTAATTCCGAATACCAAAGTTTCCGAGATTCTGATTTGGCAGGGGCGCTGCACTGGCGTGCGGACTGAACGTGGAACCAATCTCCCAGCGCACGAAGTGATCGTAGCAGCCGGTGCATTTTCGGGGCTGCTTGAGGGAATCGTTCCTCGATTGGCGACACGGCCGATTCGCGGTCAAATGGTCGCTTTGCGCGGGCAGGAACCGATTTGCCGCGTCATCCGTTGCGAGCGAGGCTATATCGTTCCCCGCGACTCAGGGTCACCTCAGAGAGTGGTTACCGGAAGCACGTTGGAGGATGCAGGCTTTGAAAAAGCTGTGACTTCAGGCGGCATTGAAAACATCTTGGCCACCGCGCGAGAGCTTGTCCCTAAACTAGCCAAGGCTGAGATCGCGGAGATTTGGTGCGGGCTGCGGCCCGATACACCCGACCATCTGCCTTTGCTTGGGCCGACAAGTATTGAGGGCTTAACGATTGCCACCGGCCATTATCGCAACGGCATTTTGCTGACTCCGATCACGGCAAAGCTAGTGCGCGAATGGGTGGTTGACAATCGCGTGTCACTGGATTGGGAGGTTTTCAGCCCTACGCGCTTCGCCGAAGGGAGGCAGGTCGTGGGCACGCCGGGATTAGGGGGCGAGGGTCGAAGGCCCGCAAATCAAGCCGGAAATAGAGTCGTCCGCAAATAACTTGTCGCCTTGCCAGAGCGTTTTTCAATCGGCATTAGAAGGGCAACCGTGTTCTTGAAGGTTGACGCGGCGGTGGGGCAGGCAGTGCCGTCGCCCGGCCGGGCTCAGTGAAGTTGATCTTCGAGGCGTCGAGATAAACAGGCCGGTCGAGCACGACATCGAGTGTGCTGCCGCGAGGCAATTCTAGCTCGGGGCCGCGCGTCATCATTACAGCGGCGAGTCCGGTGGCAGCGCCTATACCGGCACCGATCCCGGCGCCGCGCGCGCCAGATGCAATCGCCCCGATGCCTGCTCCAGCACCCGTCGTAGTGATCACGGTTCCCGCATCGGCGCCTTTGTCGCGATCTTGATTGATTTGGCCCCCTTCTTTACTCGCGTATGCGCCATTGCCGTTATCAGCATTGGTCGGCACGCCATCGAGTTTAACGGTGTAGCCATTCGGGAGGATGATCGTCGTCAGGCGCATGCGGATTTCCGCTCCACCTTTGCCTTTGGATGGGCGCTTTGCTTCCGTGATCTCTCCCTGGGCATAAGATCCGACGGGGATGACAATGCGGTCGTTTACGACCACGGGAAAAGTGGTTTCGAGGTAAACCTGTGTACCCGCCTGAGCATCACGGGTGCTGATGCCATTATGTAGAACGAGCGGCAAATGCGTTCCGGCAGGCACGACGATCTGATCCGGCTTGGCTTCGGCAGTAGTATTCGTGGAAGGCGTCGTCGCTGGTACCGAATTGCTTTGGGCGGAGTCGGACGGTCTCGAGTGATTTGAAGTTGGCTGCTCAGATGGATTTTGCTGGTTGGTTTTCCAGGCAAAACTCGGAGCGCTCATGACCACACTTCCAAGAGCCACAAGCGCGAGGGTGCCGAATTTTGTTCTGCGATTCATCGCCATCTCCCAATTGCGAAATACAGTATCCGCATAACACGGATGCAGGTGCCTGAGTGTAGTGAGTATACGCCGGAAACGCTCTACGGGTGAGTTGCCGTGGAAACCGGATTAACGGTTGCCAAAGTTGTCGGGGTCGAAATCGTCGCCGGGCTGGCTCGAGGGCAGGCCGGCGTCCGAGGTGAGTACGACGCTCTGGCCTGTCAGTTCGAAGCGCTTGCGACAACGAATGTTGCGGCAGGCAACCATTTCGTCGACACGCACCATATAAGAACGAGCATTGGCGAAGCGCCTTTGATCTTCCTTGCCGGCGCCGCGCGGCAACTCCTTCTTTTTCGTGCGGACCATCCAGCGAATGGGATACGTATTTTCCTGGCGGCAATGCGGACACACCAGGGTCAGAGTCTTGGTCTCCGGTCGCTCGGTGTAAAACTGGCGTTCATCCATCGTCGTAGATCGCTAAGCACGCGTCAGCAAGTCAGCCGCGACTTGGTTCATTGTAACAAACTCGAATCCAGCGTCCCGCCACCGAGGCAGCCAGTACTCCAACGCGGCCAGGACGTGATGTCGATCCGAACCCTGCTTGCGGGCATCTCCATCGTGCAGGAGAACGATTTCGCCGCCGTTCCGTGATATGAAGTCGGCATTTGCTGAGCGCGAGGAAGCGGGTGCTGGTGGTCTTTGCTTCAGGCTAGCCGAAATTGTGCCGTTTCGCTCCACGATAATGGCGAGGCGCTCGATCAGGCGCTCAGCACTCTGCGGTTTCCAGTCAAAACATTTCAGCGACCACATGGCTACTCCGTCCAGGCCAACATTCTTAACAGCGCTCCACAGTTGTGGTCCGCGATATCCAAAGGGTGGGCGCATAAACTTGGGAGCGGCATCACGTTCAAAGCCCAAGGCTCGCAAAATGCTATGTTGGCAAGCGCGTAATTCCTCGGCGATTCGCCATGGCGGCAGCCAAGTGAGATTGACGTGTGTCTCAGTGTGATTGCAAACGATGTGTCCACGATCGGCGATCTCTCGAACGAGTTCCGGGCAATCGCGCGCGAAGCGGCCTATGACAAAAAAACTTGCGGGCGTTTGATACCGTTCGAGCAATTCTAATAACTGCGGCGTCTGCGCTGGATTCGGCCCATCATCGAATGTCAGCGCAATCTGCGACGGCTTCGGCGTGCGGTGCAGGGTCGGGCCAAAAAGCTGCGAAGTCGAAGATACCGCGCCCCATGCCGCCACTCCCGCGCAGGCTCCAAGCGCCGGCAGAACGATCAACGGCCAAGAGTTCATGCGGGCGCATTTTCCCACGGGCATTCGAATCGGGCCAGAGTAACGTTTGGCGGAAAAGCCGCGTCTAAGATGCCAGTTGCAGGCGTGCTTGGGTACGGAAAATACTGGCCGTGGGCTGTTATGTATATTGTCGGCCATAGTTAGGTCGACCAGAAACCTGAGGTCACCGCGTCAGAGGGTTTGGGGTCTCTTGCCGAAAGAATGCACGATCCTCATGAGCCGATTCGGCTTTGCGTTTTTTCTCCTTCTGCTTTTTTCTCGTGCTCCGGCGCGAGCGCAGGATACGGCGTCTCCGCCTGGTCAAGCACAGTCGGCGGATTCGGCACCCAAAGGTCGATTAAGCGGAACGGTTGGAACGTCCAATGCCGTGCCAATTCCGGGCGCGACGCTTCGGCTGGTCGAAACCAGCAGCGGACGCGCTTGGGTCAGTTGGACTGACGAAAACGGTCATTTTGATCTGCCGGGTTTGCCTTTCGGGCATTACAAGATTGAAGTCACCCAACTGGGATTTGACACCGCGACGCAGAAATTCGATCTGAGTAACACGCCCTCCGCGATTACCGTAACTCTCAAGATTGCCTCACTCGAAAACATTCAGAGATCAGCGGCAGCGCAAGATACTCAACGAGAGAACGTGATCGCACCAGCGGGCAACGAAGCACCCCCCGCTGTCGCCCCAAACTCACGCAGCAGCGATAACCCGCAAGCATCACCTCAGACTCCCAGCGGAGGCGGATTTCGCCGCAGGCGCTTGCCTGGAAGTTCACCCGGATCTGATGGACAGCAGAACGGAGACAGCGCAAGCGCACAAACAGACACCTCTGAGGTTGCAGGCGCTGGACCCCGAGGTCAAAATTTTGGGGGCCGTCGCGGCGGGTTCCAGCAGGTCCTGCTGAACAATCAGAACGGCCTCGAAGGCCGGCAAGGTGACGCCGGAGAGCAATCCGAAAACGGAAATGGCGAACAAGGTCCGCTTGGACAGGCGGCGTCATCCGATGCGGTGCTTATGAATGGCACCGTGGGGCAGGGGGATCAAAACGCCGGTTTTGGAGGTTTTCCTCCTGGCGGCGTAATGATTGCAGGCCCGGGCAATACGGGGCCGAACGGGTTCGGCGGAACAGGTGGAACTTTTAACGGCGGCGCTCCCATGGGCAACCCCGGAGGCGCAGCGACTCCCGGGCTGCCGGGAGGAGGCTTTGCCGGACCCGGAGCGGGACCAGTGATCGCGTTTCAGCCGCGTGGCGGAGGACGGCCCGGCCCGAACGGCCGAGGCGCGCCGCCACAACGGGGAGTCGCAGCGCTTTACGGCATGCAACGCGTTCTGCGGCAAAGGATCAATCGCCTGCGGGCCAGTTTTTATAATGAATACAGTAATTCCGCTTTTAATGCGCGCCCGTATTCGCTCACTCAACCTGACGCGCCCAAAATTCCAACGTGGAGCGAGCGCATCGGCGGGAATCTAGGCGGGCCGCTTATCATTCCTCACGTCTATGACGGGCACGATAAAACCTTTATGTTCGTCAATTTCGACGGCACATGGGCGCGCAATGCTGTGGACCAATTCTCGACCGTGCCGACGGAGGCCGAACGAGGCGGCAATTTCTGTGACCGTGGCGCGCAGCTTTATATTCCCAATCCAGCCGACCTCAATGGCGCGCGTACGCCGGCGGGTTGCGACATTTCCTCGCACTTGAATCCGACGGCGCTCGGTTTACTGCAATACATTCCCGAACCAAATCTTCCCGGCTTCGTCGAAAATTATCACCTGCAAACACGAGTTCCGACGCAGCAGGACCGGTTGAATGCGCGCGTCCTGCACACGATTTCTCCCACGCTGAACGCGCGTATTTTTTATGGCTTCAGCCAATCGACCAATCATGCGTTCCAATCTTTCCCCGGCTTTGAGAGTGACGTCGCCACCCGGGGTCAATCTGTCACGCTGGGGTTGACGCAAAATCTGTCGCGCACCTGGATTAATGACTCGCAGCTCATCTTCTCTCGTAATCGCGTGCAGACCCTGAACAATTTTGCATTTACAAATGATGTGGCCGGTGATTTGGGAATTAGCGGCGTTTCTACTGCGCCGATCGACTGGGCCGTGCCGCAACTCACCTTCAACAACTTCACGAAAGCGGCCCCCGCCGTTCCTTCACTGCTCCGAAATCAGACTTATCGTTTCGTTGACGGTGTCACCTATATGCTTCCGAAGCACACCGTGACCTTCGGAGGGGAAGTTCGGCGCATTGAAAACAATACGGCAACCGACCCGATCCCGGAGGGCCTGTTTACCTTCAGTGGCCTGGTCACTTCGCTAATCGGACCCAACGGCCAGCCGGTGCCCGGAACGGGGCTCGATTTCGCGGATTTTCTTCTCGGCTATGCCGACAGCACGAATGTGCGTTTCGGCGCTCCAAGCAACTATTTTCGAAGTTGGGGAACCGCAGGTTACGTGAGCGACGATTGGCGCGCGCGCTCCGACCTCACTTTGCAGTTCGGCGTGCGATACGAATTCTTCACTCCGCTGACTGAGCTTTATGGCCATCTTTCCAATTTGGACTACAACCCGATGCTCGGACAGGTTGCCGTGGTTATTCCCGGCCAGGCCGCGCCATTCAGCGGCGCGTTACCGAATTCGCTGATCCGTCCGGATTACAACAATTGGTCTCCGCGTCTCGGGATTGCCTGGAGACCGCCGATCAAAGCGCTGCAGGGCAAACGCAATACAGTGGTTCGTGCCGGATACAGTCTTTTTTACAACGAGAGCGTTTATACGCAACTGCTGGCGGAATTGGCGAATCAACCGCCATGGTCGAATTCACAACTGCGCATCACGGGGCCGGCGGACGTTCTTACGCTGCAAGACGGATTCCCGGCTAGCGTCGCGGCACAGAACACAATTCACAACACATATGCGGTGAATCCGAACTACAAAGTGGGTTATGCGCAGATTTGGAATCTCGCGATCGAGACGACGATCGCCAATAACACCGCGCTCGTACTCACCTATACGGGCACGAAAGGCACAAACCTGGATTTACTTTTTGCGCCCAACCGCGCTCTGCCCGGGAGCCTGTCGCCCACGGGGCCGATTGCGAATGCGGGTGATTTTATCTACGACACGTCCGGCGCAAATTCGATCTACAACTCCCTGCAGGTGAGACTGCAAAAACGCCTCTCTCACGGAATCATGATCAATGGCACTTATACCTACGCAAAATCGATTGACGATGCGAGTTCGATCGGCGGCGGCACACCGATTGTTGTGCAAGATTCGGCGAATCTTGGCGCGGAGTACGGTCTTTCGTCGTTCGATATCCGCCAGCAGGCGAGGATCAACTATCTGTACGAATTGCCGTTGGGGGAGGGCCACCGCTTTGCGCAGAAGGGGTTGACCGCGGCGTTTTTCGGCAATTGGCGTTTCAGCGGCAACATCGGCGCGCAGACCGGAACTCCATATACGGCAGAAGTGTTGGGCACCTCGGCGGCAAACGTCGGTGGCGGAGGAATTTTCGCCACACGCGCTGACCAGATTTGCAATGCGAATGCAGGCGCGCTCGCCGCTCCTCTGGATTTTTTCAACACGAACTGCTTCGTGGTGCCTTCGGCTGGACAGCTCGGCAACGCAGGCCGGAATACGATCATCGGTCCGGGGATGTTTATCTGGAACGCGCAATTCGGCAAGACCTTCCCGTTCGGCAAAGACCATGAACATCGGGTTGATTTCCGCTGGGAAGTGACGAACATCACGAACACTCCAAACCTGACCGGATTATCAACCCTGGTGAATTCGGCCACGTTCGGCCAGGTGACCGGCGCCGGGGCCATGCGTGCCATGAATGTCGTGACTCGGTTTACGTTCTGAGCGCAAGCATGAAACAGCGAATCCGGCAGATCATAGCGTCCGTTGCCGCCCTGGCCTTGGTCGCGCCCACAGCTTGGGCTCAGAATCCGCAACAGCCGGCGCCGCCAACTCTACCACCGCCGCAAGTTTCGCTGAACCAGCGAGGCACAATCAGGTCGGCGGTCAATTTGGTGGAAGTGGATGTCGCGGTAACAGATCGCGAGGGCAAGCCGTTGAAAGGCTTGCGGCAGGACCAGTTCAGCATCAACGAAGACGGCAAGGAGCAGAAAATTTCCGTGTTTGACTACTATGACGTGGAAAAGCTTGAATTGGCAACAGCGGAAGAGACAGCACCCATTACCATCCCGATCGGTTCGGTCGCTCAGCCCGAAGAGGTTCGCGAGCAGGTGCGCGATCGCCGCATGATCGTTCTGTTCTTCGATCTCACTTCATTGCAACCAAACGATCTGACACGTTCCACGGCAGCAGCGAAACAGTTTCTGGCAAAACAGATGACGGCTGCGGATCTGGTCGGCGTGGTGGCGTTCGGAAATCAGCTGCGAGTCATCGCTGATTTCACAAATGACCGCGATCTGCTCGACAGCGCCGTCGACGCACTCCTCCCCGGCAAAGAAGCCCAACTCGCGGCGTTTGCCGCAGCCACCGCCACCGGTATCGATTCGGCGGTCACAGAGGATACGAGCGCCGCTTTTACGGCTGACGACACGGAGTTCAATGCATTCAATACAGACCGGAAGCTGGCCGCCCTGGAGTCATTGGCCGACTTGCTGCGAGATATTCCAGGCAAGAAGTCCGTCTTGCAGTTCACCAGCGGCATCACGCAAACCGGCGAAGACAATCGCTCGCAGCTTCGTGCCACAACGGATGCGGCCAATCGCGCCAACTTGTCGATTTATACGGTCGATTCGCGCGGGCTGCTCGCGGAAATTCCTGGCGGCGACGCCAGCGTAGGAGCGACCTCAGGAAACGCCATGTATAGCGGCGCGGCTGTTTTTCAACAAAGCGGAGCGCGCCAGGATTCACGCGAAACGCTTGCTACACTCGCTTCGGACACGGGCGGGCGCAGCTTTTTCGATCTCGGCGACCTGGGCCAAGCCTTTCGTTCCGTACAGGCCGACACGGACGGTTATTACTTGCTCGGCTATTACAGCACGAATTCGGCGCACGACGGCTTATGGCGAACGATCCGCGTGAAGCTGAACGGCCTGCCAGGCGCGCGCGTCCGCTATCGTCAAGGCTACTACGCGCCCAAAGATTTTGGTGTCTATACGACCGAAGATCGCGAGCGCCAGTTGGAAGAGGCGATGCGGTCTGACAGCCCCATCGTCGAGCTGCCTATCGCGGTCGAAACTGCTTATTTCCGCCTGGATAACAAGCAGATCTTCGTTCCTATTTCCGCCAAGCTGGCCTCAAGCGCTCTGCAATGGGCGCAGAAGAGCGG
>Ga0070740_10001921_pt1 | contig 26480 bp, 20 predicted proteins | sample Coa_R2_FD_67286 | JGI IMG/M metagenome (GOLD analysis project Ga0070740, IMG submission 67286) | Surface soil microbial communities from Centralia Pennsylvania, which are recovering from an underground coalmine fire - Coalmine... | ecosystem: Environmental > Terrestrial > Soil > Unclassified ...
TGTAGTCGGCAAGCCCCGCGTTCTCGGCGGAGATGACGCGGCTCAACTTGTAGGACGAGACTTCGTTCGCGAAGCCTGAGTCCGCGCCGAGCACGACCGCCGACACTTCCTGCCCTAAAGCTGTGCCCAACTGTTGCGCCGCCGCGACCGCCTCGAAAGAGGTTTTATTAATCGCACCCTGGCGGTGCTCGATGAAGACAAGGATTCCGTTACTCATGGTTAAGCTGTTAGCTTTTAGCTTTTTGCTGCTTGCTTTTGGTTGTTTGTAATACTTCTTCGTGTTCGTTCATGCCGCGCTGTTTTCCAACGTCTCGCATTCCGACGCGGCGAAACGAGAAAGTCGAAGGCTAAAAGCCAACAGCTAACGGCTAACAGCTCTCAAGCCACTCTCGCCTCCGTCCGCAGCTTCTCGGCAAGTTGGGCCGCGCCGCGCTTGGCGTCGCCGTCGCCGAGGAACTGCGTCTGCTTCTGCTTGAGCGGGAGGTAGATTCGCGTGACCGTCTGGAACTCGCCCGCGCCCGTGAGCGCTTCAGCCGAGGGCTGAACTTCGCGAATCTCTTTCTTCTTCGCGGCCATGATGCCCTTGAGCGTCGCGTAGCGAATCTGGCTGATGCCCGACTGGATCGTCAGCACGCACGGCGTCTGCATCGTGTACCACTGGTACCATCCGCTCTCAAGCTCGCGCTTCACGCGCAACTGCTCGCCCGAATAATCAACCTCGATGACGATGGTCGCGCTCGGCAGCCCCAACAGTTCTGCGAGAATCACTCCCGTCTGGCCGTAGCCGTAGTCGTCCGACTGAAGGCCCGTCATCACGAGGTCGGGCTGCTCGCCGCGGATGGCGTCGGCGAGAATCTGCGCGGTCGCGAACGGGCCGACGTGTTCGAGGTTGTCGCCCGCGACGTGAATCGCGCGGTCGGCGCCGCGGGCGAGCGCGTCCTTGATGACGCTTTTGACGCGCTGCGGGCCGAGCGAGCAGACGACGACCTCGCCGCCCTTCTTCTCCTTCAGACGCAGAGCCTCTTCGAGCGCGTAGCCGTCCGACTCGCTGACCTCGAACGAGAGGTCTCCCTCCTCGACCCACTTCTCTTCCCTGTTGACGCGCAGGATCGCGTCCTTGTTTGGAACCTGCTTCATCAGGACAATAATTTTCATAAGTACAGAGGTCAGAGACCAGAGGTCGGAGGTCAGAAGAAATCAGCTTTTAACTGACCTCCGACCTCTGACCTCTTCTTTCATTCTTCGTATCGCTTGAACAGAAGCGCCGCGTTCGTGCCGCCGAAGCCGAAGCTGTTGGAGAGCGCGTAAGCGACCGTCGCCTCGCGCGGCTCGTTCGGGACGTAGTCGAGGTCGCATTCGGGGTCGGGGTTGACGTAGTTGATGGTCGGCGGGAGTTTCCCCTCGTGAATCGCGAGCACGGAGAAGACCGCCTCGATGCCGCCCGCCGCGCCGAGCAGATGTCCGGTCATTGACTTCGTCGAGCTGACGGCGAGTTTGTAGGCGTGCTCGCCGAAAGTCCTTTTGATCGCGAGGGTCTCGAACTTGTCGTTGTAGGGCGTCGAAGTCCCGTGCGCGTTGATGTAGCCGACCTCTTCGGGCGCGACGCCCGCGTCGGCCAGAGCCTTCTGCATGACGCGCACCGCGCCCGAAGCGGTCTCGTCCGGCATCGTGATGTGGAAGGCGTCGCCCGTCATGCCGTAGCCGACCACCTCGGCGTAAATCTTCGCGCCGCGCGCCTTCGCGAACTCCAGCTCTTCGAGGATGAATATCCCTGCGCCCTCGCCGATGACGAAGCCGTCGCGGTCGCGCTCGAAGGGGCGCGAGGCGTGTTCGGGGTCGGCGTTGCGCGTCGAGAGCGCGCGCATCGCCGAGAAGCCGGCGACGGCCATCGGCGTGATGGCCGACTCCGCGCCGCCGCAGATCATCACATCGGCGTCGCCGCGCTGGATGATCTTGAAGCTGTCGCCGATGGCGTGCGCGCCCGCCGAGCAGGCCGTCGCCGTCGCCGAGTTCGGCCCCTTCGCGCCGAAGCGGATCGAGACCTGACCCGCGGCGAGGTTGACGATTGCCGAGGGGATGAAGAAGGGCGAGACGCGACCGGGGCCGTCGTTGATGAGCTTCTCGTGCTCGCGCTCGATGGCCCAGAAGTCGCCGATGCCGCTGCTGATGTAGGTGCCGACGTTCTCGGCGACCTCTTCGCCGTGCGCGTCGGCGATCTTCTGCCCCGGCTCGACGAGTCCGCTGCCGTGGATGGCCTCGACCGAGGCGGCGACGGCGTACTGGATGAAAGCGCCCATCTTGCGCGCTTCCTTCTTCTCGATGAACTTGAGCGGGTCGAAGCCCTTGACCTCGGCGGCGAACTTGACGGGGAAGCGCGCGGTGTCGAACTTCTCGATGTAGCTGACGCCGCTGCGCCCCGCCATCAGCGCAGACCAGGTTTCGGCGACCGTGTGGCCGACGGGCGTGACGAGGCCGAGGCCCGTTATCACAACGCGACGTTTCAAAGCTGCTGCCCCTCCCAGGGAGAGAATTACGCGAACCGCGTCGCACCGCGGCGACGCCCGAACGACGCCGCCCCGAACGAGACGGCGCGACTGCGAGGCGACTCATGCCGCGAGCACGCCGCCGGGCCGGGCCGGCGTCCGAGTTCGCGGCGCGAGCACGCCGTACCAGCGGAGGCTACTTGTTCTTCTCCTGATGCTGGTCTATGTAGTTGTAGGCGTCGCGGACGCTCTGAATCTTCTCGGCGTCCTCGTCCGGGATTTCGATGCCGAACTCCTCCTCGAAGCGCATGACGAGTTCGACGGTGTCGAGCGAGTCCGCGCCGAGGTCGTCGATGAAGCGCGCGTTGGGCGTCACCTCGTTCTCGTCCACACCAAGCTCGTCAATGATGATCTGCTTCACTTTTGCTTCAATCTCTGGATCGGCCATTATCCTTGCTCCTCGTTTGTCGAAAGTGGGAAAACTCGAAAACCATTCAAGCCGCCGCGCGTACTCTTCGCCGCGCGAGCGGCAGCAAACTCAGTCGCCGCCCGCGGCAAGCTCGCCCGACCGCGACTCATCTGACAGCGCCGCGAGCGTCGCGTCGAGGCTCGCCTTGTCCTCGACGTTCAGGCAGCGCGACTGCGGCGCGGACTGCCGGACGAGTCCGCATAAAACTTTGCCCGGCCCGACTTCCACGAACGTCGAAACGCTTTCGCGCGCGAGAAGTTCGACCGACCCGCGCCAGCGCACGGGCGAAGAGACCTGACGCACCAGCGCCTCTCGCGCCTCCGCGCCCGTCCTGATGACCGCCGCGCCGACGTTCGTCACGAGCGGCACGCTCAAATCTCTGAACTCGATCTCATTCAACTCCGCCGCGAGTCGCTCCTGCGCCGGAAGCATCAACGCGCAGTGGAAAGGCGCGCTCACCTTCAGCGGCACGGCGCGCTTCGCCCCGCGGGCTTTTAAAATCGGAATCGCGCGCTCGACCGCGGCGGCGCTCCCCGCGATCACGATCTGCCCCGGCGAGTTGATGTTCGCGGGCGAGCAAACCTCGTCGCCCTGACGCGCCTCCGCGCAAGCCGCCTCGACAATCTCAACGTCCGCGCCGAGTATCGCCGCCATCGCGCCCGCGCCGACGGGAACGGCCTCCTGCATGAAACGCCCGCGCTTGCGGACGACCTGCACCGCGTCACGCAAACTGAGCGCGCCCGCCGCGACGAGCGCCGAGTATTCGCCGAGGCTGTGGCCCGCGACGAAACGGGGACGCGGCAAACCCTCGGCTTCAGCCGCGCGCAGCGCCGCGATTGAAGTCGCCAGAATCGCCGGCTGCGTGTTCTCCGTCAACTGCAACTCTTCCGCAGGCCCCTCGAAGCACAGCCGCGACAGCGCGAAGCCGAGCGCGTCGTCCGCCTCCTCGAAGACCTCGCGCGCCTCGGCGAAGGCATCGGCCAACTCGCGCCCCATGCCCGGCGTCTGCGAGCCTTGTCCTGGGAAGATGAAAGCCAGAGCCATAGTTTTCAGTTTTCGGTTTTCAGTTTTCAGTTGATCGTCTTCAGGCAGCAGCACGCCAAGCCGCTTATTCTGAAAACCGAAAACTGAAAACTGAGTTCACCACTTTATCAACACGCCGCCCCACGTCACGCCGCCGCCGAACGAGGCGAGCAGCACGAGGTCGCCTTCGTGAACCATTCCCTTCTCGATGCACTCGTCGAGCGCGATGGGGATCGAGGCCGACGAAGTGTTGCCGTGGTACGCGATGTTTGAATAGACGATTGAAGGGTCAACGTCCAGCCGCGAGGCCACGCCCTCGGTGATGCGCTGATTCGCCTGGTGCGGGATGAAGAGTTTTACGTCCTGCGCCTTGTAGCCCGCCTCCTCCAAGACCTCGCGCGAAACGTCGGCCATCGAGCGCACGGCGATCTTGAAAAGCTCGTTGCCCTTCATCTTGAAGAAGTGAAGGCCGGACGCGAGCGTGTCGGCGGTCGGCGGAATGCGCGTGCCGCCGCCCGGCGAGTAAAGCTGTTCGGCGAAGCGACCGTCGGAGTAGATGCGCGTCGCGAGAATGCCGCGGTCTTCTTCAGTCTGGCCGACGACGGCAGCGCCCGCGCCGTCGCCGAAGAGCACGCAGGTCGAGCGGTCGTTGTAGTCAACGTAGCGCGTCAGGACTTCCGAGCCGATGACGAGCGCGTAACGCACCTGCCCGGAGCGAACCATCTGGTTCGCCATCGTCAGGCCGTAGAGGAAGCCGGAGCAGGCCGCGACGAGGTCGAAGGCGGCGGCCTTGTTCGCGCCGAGTTCGGCCTGAATCAGACAGCCCGTGGAAGGAAGAATCTGGTCGGGCGAGACGGTCGCGCAGATGACGAGGCCGATGTCGGAAGGGTCGATGCGGGCGCGCTCGATGGCCTGACGCGCCGCGCGGACGGCGAAGAGCGAAGTGAACTCGCCCTCGGCGGCCTTGTGCCGCTCCTTGATGCCGGTGCGCGTCGTGATCCACTCGTCCGAGGTCTCGACCATCTTTTCGAGGTCGGCGTTCGTCAAAACGCCCTCCGGGTACGAGCGCCCCGTGCCGAGTATCGCCGCTCTGACTTCTCCCATCGTCTCGCCTGCTTTCTCCGAAGCGTCAAGTGATTGACGCAACCGTTCAAGTCGGTCTAACGCACCTCACTCAGCGACCGCGCGAAGCGTCTCCGACTCGCGCGAGTTCGTCTCCGCGATGCCGCGCTCGATTCGCGCGAGCGCCCCGTGTTCCGAAAACTCTTTCACGTTTCGGACGGCGTTGCGGATCGCGCGCGCATTCGAGCTTCCGTGCCCGACGACGACGATGCTCCGCACGCCGAGCAGAGGCGCGCCGCCGTACTCCGCGTAGTCCAAACGCTTCCTCAAATTCTGGAAAGCCGGTCGCGCCAGCACCGCGCCGGTCTTCGTGATGACCGAGGCCGAAAGCTCGCGCTTGATCATCGTGACGACCGCGTCCTGCAACCCTTCGGAGAGTTTCAGGATGACGTTTCCGGTGAAGCCGTCCGTGACGATCACGTCAACCTCGCCCGTGAACACGTCGCGCCCCTCGACGTTGCCGACGAAGTTCAAACTCTGAAGCCCGCGCAGGAGCGGGAAGGCTTCCTTCGTCAGCTCGTTGCCCTTCGCCTCCTCCTCGCCGATGCTCATCAGTCCCACCGTCGGACGCTTCGTCCCCAGAACCGAGCGCGAGTAAGCGTCGCCCATGATAGCAAACTGCACAAGGTGCTGCGGCTTACACTCACTGTTCGCGCCCACGTCCAAAAGCATCGTCGGGCGGCCCGACTTCGACGGGAGCAGAGCCGCGAGCGCGGGCCGGTCAACGCCGTGCAGCATCCCGATGACCATCTTCGCCGTCGCCATCGCCGCGCCGGTGTTGCCGGCAGAGACGAAGCCGTCGGCCTCGCCCTCGGCGACGAGACGCGCGCCGACACGCATCGAGCTTTTGCGCTTGCGCCGCACGGCGTTCGCGACCGCCTCGTCCATGCGGATGAACTCGGGGGCCTCGACGAACTCGACGCCCTTGTCGCCGTCCCTGCGCCAGCCGCAGCGGCGGAGTTCGGGGACGACGATTTCGGACGGGCCGACGAGAATCACGCCGACGCCGAAGTCGCGCGTCGCGGCGAGCGCCCCGTCAATCTCCGGGTGCGGCGCGCGGTCGCTGCCCATCGCGTCAACGACGACTTTGCCGGTCAGCCTCGTCTGTCTCATCAAAGACCCAAGCGCCCGCGCGCCCCGCCGCGAGTCCGCGCCGCGTTGCCGCCGCGACATCACGCATGTCGAGATGATTTTTCAAACGTCAGGAACCGCCGTCTGGCCTTACGCTTCCTGCTCGACCTTCAGGACCTCGCGCCCGTTGTAGTAGCCGCACTTCGGGCAGACGCGGTGCGGCATGCGAGGCTCCTGACAGTTCGGGCACGAGACGGTCTGCGGCGCGCGCAGGGCGTCGTGTGCGCGGCGCTGGCGCGTGCGCGACTTTGAATGGCGTCGTTTCGGATTAGGCATTTTAAACTCCTTCGTAAATCGTAAACGTTAATCTTAAACCGTGCGTGACTCGTCGCCATCTCGATGTAAATCGCAAGCGAGGCAAGCTGCCTCGCGCCTTCACGACTTACGGCTCACGGCTCTTATTCCAGTCCGCAAGGGCAGACCAGCGCGGGTCAACCTCGCCCTTCTCGCAAGAGCACGCGCCCGCGTTCAAATCGGCCCCGCACTCCGGGCACAAGCCTTTGCAGTCCTCGCGGCAGAGACGGCGCGAAGGGAGAGCGAGGAGGATTTGTTCGCGAACCAGCTCGTCCAAATCAACCGCGCCGCCCTCGAAAGTCGCGAGTCCCATGTCCTCGCTCAGCAGCTCGACGTTCTCGGTCTCGCCCGCGGCCTTCTCCCGCGGGATGAACGCCGTGTCGAACTCGACTTCGAGCGGGACGCGGACTGCCGCGACGCAGCGGTCGCAACCGACCTCGACCTCGGCGCTGATCCTGCCGCGCAAGCTGACCTCGTCGCCCTTACGCCGGGCGCTCCCCTCGACCTTCGCGCCGGAGACGAGCCGCGCGCCCTCCTCGTCAAGCTCGACCTCGCCGGGCGTGTAAGTTTTGGCGAAAGGCCGCCCCGCGCCCGTCAGATTTTCAACCTCGATCCGCATCGCCTGGAACCCCTTGTCGCTTGCGGTGCCCTCGCGCGGCCTGGGCACAAAAGCTGCAATTATAACGGCCAGAACGAAAGTGTCAACGCGGCGCGGCGTACCGGAGCGCGTCTTCGCGAAGAGCCGCCGCGAGCCTCGCGTCGCCGCCCGTCATGAGCTTCGGCCCTCTCCTGCCTTTCGCGCCGAAGAGCGAAGGCTCGACGGCCTCCGCAACGTCTTCTTCCTCGCCCTCTTTCACCGCGTCGCACGGCTCGCCCTCGCCCAAAGCGCGGGCGGTTTTGAGCGACTGTTCGGCCTGCTCGTCCTCTCCGAGCCTCCGCTGAACGAAGCTGAGAAGTTGGAATGCTTCGACGTAATTCGGGTCGAGTTTGACGGCCCTCTTCAGATACCTTTGCGCCGTGCGGTCGCGGCCCAGTTGGTAGTTGGCGAAGCCGAGCAGGTAGTGCGCCTCCGGGCACGGACGGGCCGCGAGCGCCCGCTTGAACTGCTCGACCGCCGCGGCCCAGTTCCCTTCGGCGGCGGCGAGCCGACCGAGCGCGCAGTGGGCCGCGAACGAGGGGCCGCCGCGGTTGACGGCTTCGTAGAGAAGCTCGCGTGCGCGCGCCGAGTCGCCCTCGTCGCCGGCGGCGATGCCGAGCAGCAGACGAAGGCGCGTGTTTTCCGGCTGGACTTCAAATGCGCGCGAGAGGTAGTCGCGGGCGAGCGACATCCTCGCGTCGCCGAAGAAGTGCTCGCCGAGGAAGATGTTGAGCGGCGCGTTCTCCTTCGCCAACGCTGCCGCGCGCTCAAGCTCGCGCGCGCCGCTGACCGTTTTATTGTCGGCGAAGCGCGCGAAGCCTTCGCGGACAAGCTCCGTGAAAAGCTCGCGCTCGCCGCCCTTGTATTCGGCGATCACGCTCTCGCACAGCTCACGCTGCCGAGCTTTAATGTCAATCGCCGCGGCCTCGCCGTGGTAGCGCTCGCGCCAGAGGTCGTGAAGCCTCTGGCGGTTGACGACGCCGGACTCGGTCAGCACGGCGACGAGCGTGTCGAGCAGCACGTGGTCGAAGTAGGCCGAGCGCGACTGCTTGAGCATCAACTCCGCCATCCGTTCGAGCTTGTCAATGAGGCGCGAGATGTTGTTCTCAATCGAGGTGCAGCGCTCCAGCAGGTGCTCCTCCATCCCCGTCTGCGCCGACCGGCCCTCGAAGCGCGACGCCGTCGGCTCGAACAAAAGCATCAGACGCGTGCCGCAGCGCGAGCAAAGCTCCTCGCCGAGTTCGTTGGCAGTCCTGCACCGCTGGCAGAAGATTTTTCCCCGGACGTTCGCCATCGCAAATTTCAGTATTCGTAGAATCCACGGCCCGACTTGCGACCGAGCCAGCCGGCGTCAACGTATTTTTTGAGCAGCGGGCACGGCCTGTACTTCGGGTCGCCCAATTCCGTGTGCATCACGTTCAGGATCGCGAGGCACACGTCGAGTCCGATGAAGTCGGCGAGCGTGAGCGGCCCCATCGGGTGATTCATGCCGAGCTTCATGATGCCGTCAATTGACTCGCGCGTGGCGACGCCTTCGTAGAGCGCGAAGATTGCTTCATTAATCATCGGCATCAGCACGCGGTTCGAGACGAAGCCCGGCGAGTCGTTGCATTCGAGCGCGGTCTTGCCCATCCGTTCCGATAGCTCGCGCGTGCGCGCCCAAGTCTCGTCCGAAGTCGCGATGCCGCGGATGACTTCGACCAGCTTCATCACGGGCACGGGATTCATGAAGTGCATCCCGATGACTTTGTCTGGCCGAGAGGTCGCCGCGCCGAGTTTCGTGATGGAGATCGAAGAAGTGTTCGACGCGAGTATCGCGTCCTTTCGCGCGATCTCGTCGAGCAGGACGAAAAGCTCGCGCTTGGCTTCGAGGTTTTCGGTGATGGCCTCGATGACGAAGCTCGCGCCGGACAAGTCTTCGAGCGCGGTCGTCGTCCCGATGCGGCTGATGATGGCGTCCTTCTCTTCCGCCTTCAGCCGCTCCTTGTCAACGTCGCGCTGGAGGCTTCGGTCAATCGCCTTCATCCCGCGTTCGAGGAATTCGTCCTTAACGTCGCGCATGACAACGTCGTAGCCCGCGCGCGCCGCGACCTGCGCGATGCCGTTGCCCATCGTTCCCGCGCCGACGACTCCGATAATCTCAGCCACGAATAAAGTCTCCGTCCGAAAAATTCTAGCCGCGCCAGTCGGGCGGCTGCGGCGGCACGTAATCCCTGCTTCGTTTCTCGTCCGCCGTCCGCCTCGCGTCCCAGTCGTATGCGTTCGCGCTCGGCAGCGAGCCGCGCCAGTCCGAGGGTTGCGTGTAATCGCCGGCTCGGTAGAAGCGCTCGCCGTCGGTGAACATGAACCAGAAAGTATAGACGCAGAGCGCCGTCCCGAATGGGAAGCTGAGCGCGGTCAGGCACGCCGAGACTATCCCTGCGACGCGCGCCCAACTCTTCCGCTTCAACATCGCGTAGCCCGCGACCAGAGGCGGGATGCCCAGCAACACTGCGAGCGCGAGGAAGAAGAGGCCGAACGCGCCGAAGAGGAGGCCCAGACCGGGCGGCGCGTGCGGGTCGCTGCCGATGATGCCGACGAACGCGAGGAAGAAAGGCACGAGGATGAGCATCGTCAGCGCGTTGAAGCCGCCCCAGATGAGGTGCATGATGCCGATCACTTTGTTGTGGTCTTGCGGTGTCATCCGTGTCTGCTTCCCTTCGCCGGGTTACCGCTCGACGGCCATCGCGACGGCGTTGCCGCCGCCGAGGCAGAGCGCCGCGAGTCCGCGGCGGGCGTTGCGGCGCTTCATCTCGTAGAGCATCGTCGTCAGCAGACGCGACCCCGACTGCCCGATGGCGTGGCCGAGCGCGACCGCGCCGCCGTTGACGTTCACACGTTCGGGGTCGAGTCCGAGTTCGCGGATGATGGCGACGGCCTGAACCGCGAACGCCTCGTTCAACTCGATCAGGTCAACCTCGCTCAGAGACCACCCGGCCTTTCGCAGAACTTTCTTGATCGCCTCGACGGGAGCCATCATCACGAGTTCCGGCTCGATGCCCGAAGTCGCCTGCGCGGCGATGCGCGCCAACGGCTCGACTCCAAGCTCGCGCGCGCGCTCAAACGAGGTGACGACGACAGCCGACGCGCCGTCGTTGACTCCCGGCGCGTTGCCCGCCGTGACCGTGCCCGACTCTTTGAACGCCGGACGGAGTTTCGACAGCGCCTCCATCGAAGTGTCTTCGCGCACCGACTCGTCCGTGTCGAAGATTATGGCCGCGCCCTTCCTCTGCGGAATCTCGACGGGCAGGATTTCGTCTCTGAACTTCCCGGCCTTGATTGCCGCGGCAGCCTTGCGATGAGAGTTGAGCGCGTACTCGTCCTGCTCGGCGCGCGTAACATTGTAGCGCTCGGCGACGACCTCGCCCGTGTTGCCCATGTGATAGTTCTCGAACGCGCACCAGAGGCCGTCGTGAATCATCGAGTCCAGAAGCACGCCGTTGCCCATTCGATACCCTTCGCGCGCCTTCGTCAGAAGATAGGGCGCGTTCGACATTGACTCCATGCCGCCCGCGACGACAATCTCCGAGTCTCCGAGCTGCACGCCCTGCGCGGCCATCATCACGGACTTCAAACCCGAACCGCAGACCTTGTTGACCGTCACGGCAGAGACGCCGAACGGGATGCCGCCGTGCAGCGCGGCCTGACGCGCGGGGTTCTGTCCTAGTCCGGCCTGGATGACGCAGCCCATGATGACCTCGTCAACGTCTTCGGGTCTGACGCCCGCGCGCCTGACCGTCTCGCGGACGACCATCGCGCCGAGCTGCGGCGCTGTGAAACCTTTGAGCGCGCCCTGAAACTTTCCCGTCGGCGTGCGGACGGCTGAGATGATGACGGCCTCTCTTCTCTCCGGCATTGCTTGTACCTCTTCCTCTCGGCGCGCGGCTCCGCGTTTGAATGCGCGCTGTTTTAGTTGAATGTTGATTATTCCAAGTTGCGATTATACGTTGGCATGAGGGGGTGTCAAGCAAGTGGAACTTCGCCGCGAGTGGTCAACTGTCCGGTCTTTGAAAGCATCAAGTCGTGATGCTAGACTTCCCACCGCAGTTCTCTTAAACCGAGCCGAGGAAGCTTCAGACGAACTCCGTAATTTCTCGATAAAATCCATGCAAGCTCTCATTCTCGCAGGCGGCAAGGGGACGCGACTCCGACCGCTCACCGTCTATACGCCGAAGCCGGTCGTCCCGATCTGCAACCGCCCGTTCCTCCTTTACCAGATTGACACGCTCCGCCGCGCAGGCATCACCGACATCACGCTCTCGCTCTCTTACCAGCCGTTCAAGATCGAGCAGCAGTTGGGCGACGGCTCGGAGTTCGGCGTCAAGATCAACTACACGGTCGAGCCGCAGCCGATGGGCACGGCGGGCGCGTACAAGTTCGCCGAAGATTTGATACGCGAGCCGACCGTCGTCTTCAACGGCGACATCGTCACAGACCTCGACCTCAAGCGCGTCATCCGCGAGCACAACGACCACAAGGCCACGGCGACAATCGTCCTCGCGCCCGTGGAAAATCCTTCGAGCTACGGCGTCGTCGAGACTGAAGAGGACGGGCACGTCCGACGCTTCCTCGAAAAGCCGAAGCCGGAAGAGACGAACTGCTGCAACATCAACGCCGGGACATACATTCTCGACCCGAAAGTTCTCGACTACGTCCCGGCGGGCGAGAACTACTCGTTCGAGTACGGGCTGTTCCCGGACCTTCTCAAGCGCGGCGAGAAGTTCTACGCGCACGTCCCCGCGGACGCCTACTGGATCGACATCGGCACGCCCGCGCGCTACCTGCAAGTCCACCACGACATGCTCGCCGGGCGCGTGCGCGGCATCAAGCTGAAAGACCGCCGCGGCGCGTTCGACTCCGCCACGCACGCCGAGATTGACGAGCTCTCGATGATCGCCGACGACTGCACCATTAAGCCCGGAGCGCAGGTCATCAACTCCGTTCTCGGCGAGGGCGTCCACGTCGAGGAGAAGGCGCGCATCGAGAACTCGGTCGTCTGGCCGCACACGCGCGTCGGCTCCGGCGCGCAGGTCGCGGGCGCGGTCGTCGGTCGCGGCTGCCACGTCGGGCGCTCGGCGTCGGTCGGCGCGGGCGCGGTGCTGGGAGACAAAACGAACCTCACGGACTACACGCAGACCGGGGGCGCGATGTAAACTCATGTCGCCGCCCGTGCAGCGCCTGGGCGACTCGAATAACGCTTGCAAGTTCTCTTTTCCATCAGGCCCGTGTCGGGTAAGGCTGGGCCATAACGCAGTCTGCCAGCGGGAGTCCGCGGTCTCTCCTCGCGCTATGACAACACCAGGCAATAACATCATGCGCGTCTGCTGGGCGCGGCCCGACATCGGCGCTGAGGACTTCTTCGCCCTTCGTGAGAGCTTCGAATCGAACTGGATTTCACAAGGGCCGAAGGTTGTCGAGTTCGAAAGCCAGATAGCCTCGCTCTCGCGCCGCGAATACTGTGTGGCGGTCAACTCCGGCACCTCCGCGCTTCTGGCACTCATGACAGCTCTCAACGTCCCGTTGGGGGCCGAGGTCGTCATCCCCGCGATGTCGTTCATCGCGGTTCCCTATGCCGTCAGCGCGGTCGGCGCGACCCCGGTGCTCGCGGATGTTGACGGCGAGGCGGGGACGATCACCCACGAGACCGTCCTGCCCTGCATTTCGGCCCGCACCTCAGTCGTCATCGGCATAGATTATTCCGGCTTCGCGAACGACTGGGAGCGCGTCGCCTCACTCTGCCGCGAGCGCGGTGTCGCGTTCGTCGTTGACTCTGCGTCTTCCTTCCTCGCGACCCGCGACGGTAGGCCCGCCGGCTCCTACGGCGACGCCGCGGTCTTCAGCTTCCACGCCGCCAAGCCTTTCACGACGGGCGAAGGTGGCGCGGTCGTGACCGACGACCGGGGACTCGCGTCGAGGCTTGAGAGGGTTAGAAACTACGGCGAGGCACTCGACAGGAAATACCTGTACGAACTGCCCGGCGGGAATTACCGGATGACCGATCTGGCGGCCTCGGTGGGACTGTCGCAGCTACGGCGGGCCGACGGGATTCTGGAACGCCGGCGGCGGGTCGTTGACGAATACCTCCGGCACGCGACCGCAGGCGGGTTGGCGTTGAGGTCCTACCGAGACGATGGCGCCAAGACGAGCGGGTTCACCTTCACCATCCTGTGCGAGCAGCGAGATCGGGTGGCGCTCGGACTCGCGGCGCGCGGCATCGAGACGCGCTCCATGTGGCCGCTGTGCGTTGACGAGCAACCGGTGTACGGCGGTTTGCCCTGTAAAGTAGTTGGCGAAATCACGCAGGCGCGCTCCTTCTCCCGCAGGTGTCTTTCGCTGCCGGTGCATTCCGGCGTCGGCGAGGCAGAAATCAGTTACATCGTAGAAACCCTCGGAGAGCTTCTGAGCACACCTACGTGCTGACGGCTCCGCAGCACGACGCTTATGCGGAGCCGGGGCGCGGGCTACTTATCACTATCCTGAGAGACGGTCGAGATCGCCATGACTCATCTCGGAGTTATCCCTGCCTTCTGTCAATACTGCGGCGGCAGTTCTTTTTCCCCTTGTGCCGCCGACTCGGCCTACACGTGCGCGGACTGCGGCAGGGTAACTTATTTAAACTCGAAGCCGTCAGCCTGCGCCGTGATCGTCCGTGACGGGATGGTGCTGCTGGTCAGCGACGCCGCCACAGACCCTCCCTCGTGGGACTTGCCCGGCGGCTTTCTCCTCTACGGCGAACCCCCCGAAGAAGGACTGAGGCGCGAAATTAAGGAAGAGTTAAACGCTGATATATCCGTCGGCGAGATTCTAGCGGCGAAGGTTGATATTTATGGTAGTGAATCGTGCTACACTCTAAACCTGTTCTACAGGGCGGAACTTCTCTCGGAGGACATCCGGGCGGGGGCCGAGATAAAAGCTCACGGCTGGTTCGAGGTAATGCGCCTGCCCGAACTTAAATATCGTAGCACCAGCGAAATTCTTACAAATCAAACTCTGCTCGAAAGGAAATGAGTCCCGATGCGAGGGAAGAAGGAGAAATCAGTCAACAGTCTCGCGAAAGATTTTTTCGGCTTCGGTCGCTCGCACACCCCAATCACAATCGTCCTGCCCAGCTTTGAGAAGGAACGTATTTCCAACCTAGTCTGCGCCAACTACCCCCGCTACAACTACGAAGTCTCGCCGGACGATGTCATCTCAAGTCTTCGCATCTACTGCCTCTTGAGTCAATCTTACCCTAACAGAGTGCAGATGAACTTCGACCGGGAGTTTACGTTAAGGCCGGAGCACCACACTGTATTGATCGGTGGCCCGCCGACCAACACGTTTGTCGAGGACGCGACGCGGAATTGCCCCATCCATTTCAGCCCCGACGGCCCAGGACGACACCTCATCGGCCCCGATAAAAAATACAAGGTCGGGTTTTCTGACGGGTCGCTACAATCAATCGTTGAAGATTATTGTCTGATCTCCAAGCGCACCTACGGCACCAAGTCCGAATTCGTTATCGCCGGGCTGCGCGCCTATGGTCAAGTTCAAGCGTATAATTTTCTGGGCGACGCCAATTTTTATCGCCAGGCAGGCGGCGTCGCTAAGGTCGCCGACTTTCAGATTGTCGTGAAGGTCTCGGTGAAAGGCCCCGTCGCCACCGACTGGGAGATAGCCAAAGCCCTTGTCGTCGGAGAAGATTCTATGCCTCGGTATGATTTCGACGCCTTCCTCTGCCATTCGAGCCATGACGCCGCTTCGGTACAGGAAATAACAGCAAGACTCCGCGAGCGTGGTATCTCCGTTTGGCTCGACGCCGAGCAAATTCTGGTGGGTGATTCTGTGGTTGCGAAAATCCAAGATGGTTTACGCAGAAGCAAGTATCTGGTGACGTGCCTAAGCGTCCATCTAGACCAGTCCAACTGGTGCAGAGCTGAGTACGCGCCTATCCTGCACCGCGAATTCAGCGGCAACAACACGCGCGTCATACCGGTCGGCGTCGCCGATTACGCGGAAGATGACATACCGATCCTGCTCTCCGACAAAAGGCGCGTGGACGCGATGACTCCGCAAGGTTTTGAGGAGTTAGTCAAGAGGCTCAAGATGTAGGTGCGGGTTCTGGCGCGGCGGAAGAGACGAAACCGAATTCAACCAGGCGCTTGGCGGTCTCTTGCCACGAGTTGACTTGGACTGTTTCGAGCGGGCATGGGGTGTCGTGCGGCCAGTTCTCGGCGAACTCGCGGATGGGCGCGTCGTTGCCGCCCTCGAAGAGGGCGTCGCCGATGAAGATGAGGCGCTCGACCCCGGCTTCAAGGAGCGTCCGCACGGCGTAGGTCTTGTCGCGTTCGGTGACGCTGAAGTCGAAGGAGGTCTCGCCCCCGAGGACGATTGAGAGCCGGCGCTCGGAGATCAGGCGCGCCAACTCACCCCTCATGTGTTCCAGCATCCTCTGCCTGTAGCCGCGGGCGCGGTCGAACACGACGAAGTCGTTCCGGTTGCGGCGGTACTCCACGCTCTCGCGCTCGGCGCGACCGATAGGGCAGAAGTTGACCATCGCCCCCCTGCAAGTAATCGTCTCGCCCAACACCTTTAGCGGCGGCGCGAGGCGAAACTCGCCCCTCGCCAGAGTCCTTTCGAGCGTGTCAACGAGAAACCCGTAGTCCTCCTCGCCGAGATGCGCGCGCAGGTCAAAGGCGGTGACCACTTCGACGCTAAGCCCGCGCGAGTAGTCGCAGCGGTAGTGGACGCCTCCGAGGCTCAGAAAGGCGTCAAACTTCCCGCGGAAGCCATATTCAAAGAGTGGGGTAAAAAATTGATCTTGTAGAATCTCAAGGTGGCTGCCCGCGGCCACGTGAAACGGGACGGTCAGGCGCTTCAGCACGCCGGCCATTGACTCGTTGAGAGGTTGGCGGGGGGGCGTAAGCGTGTTGTCTATGTCCAGCAAGAGGGCCGTGTTCACGTTCGCGTTGCTCCTGGTCAATCTGTCGGCACGGTCGGTAAGGCCAATGGCCTTTCATGCTTTAAAATAACAAAGCGGCACGACGTTATCAAAAGGCCAGGCTTCTCGCTAAGACTAAGAGCCATGCCCGAACTGCCTGAAGTCGAACTCGTCGCACGTGCGCTCGACCGCCTGTTGCGCGGACAGCGCATCACGTCGGCGAGACTCATTCGCGCCGGCCTCGCGCCGGACACGTCGCCGCGCACGTTCGCGCGCAACTTGCGCGGCGCGGCGGTCGAAAGCACCGGGCGGCGAGGCAAGTACATACTCCTCCGACTGGACAACGGTCTCGCCCTCCTCACGCACCTTCGCATGACCGGGCGCTTTCTGCTTCTCCCAGAATCGAAGCCGCTCCCCAGACACACGCACGCGCTCTTCCACCTCGACGACGGTCGCCGCCTCGCCTTCACAGACCAGCGCCACTTCGGTCTGATGAAACTCGCCCGCGCCTCCGAGCTTGAACAACTAAAAGAGCTGCGCGGCCTCGCGCCCGAACCATTCTCCGAAGAGTTCACGCCCGACTATCTCGCACGCGTTCTCTCCCGCTCGCGGCGCGCTCTCAAATCAGTCCTGCTCGACCAGACGAAGGTCACCGGCCTCGGCAACATCTACGCCTCGGAAGTCCTCTTCCTCGCGCGCACGAATCCTTCCGCCGTCGCCTCCGAACTCCCGCGCCGCCGCGCCGCGCGCCTCCACCGCGCCATCCTCGACGTGCTCGGCGAAGCAATCGCCCACGGCTCGACGATGAACGTTGACCCCGAAGACATCGACTCAAGCTACTTCGGCGGCGGCCATCAGGGACGCTGGCGCGTGTACGAACGCGAGGGCGAACCATGCCCGTCTTGCGCCGTCCCGATTCGACGCCTCACGCACGCCGGACGCTCGACATACTTCTGTCCACGGTGCCAAAGGCCATAGCATTCAAGTCATGCTTGATGAACTTGACAGACTCGCGCCTGCGGGCGTATAAGCGCGTTGACAAGACGTGGTGAGTTAAGGCGACTTGCGGCCACGTAAAACAAGCAGCTAAACAGCTCGGCGCTTCGAGGCGACCGCCAACTTCGACTGATGAAGTCCCGCGTTGTTTGGCGCGGGATATTTTTTTGAAGCTGTTAGCTATTAGCAATTGTCTTTCAGCTTTTCTCGCCGTCGAATGTTGGGCGTTGGAAGCGAAGGCAATGCGCGTAAGTCACAAAAGCTAAAAGCTAATAGCTAACAGCCAAAAGCTAATCATGCCTGACTTCAGAGAACTTTTGGAGAGCGATCACGTCACCGTCTTCGACGGCGCGATGGGGACGATGCTGTACACGAAGGGCGTCTATATCAACCGCTCTTATGACGAGCTGAACCTGACCGCGCCCGAACTCGTCCGCGCGCTGCACGAGGAGTACGTGCGCGCCGGGGCCGAGGTCATCGAGACCAACACGTTCACGGCGACCGCGCACAAGCTACAGCAGTACGGACTCGAAGGCCGCCTGCGCGACATCAACATCGCCGCCGCGAGGATCGCGCGGGAAGCCGCCGGAGGGAGATGCTTCGTGGCTGGCGCGGTCGGGCCGCTGGGCCTGCGGATAGAGCCTTACGGCCCGACCTCTTTCGACGAGGCGAAGGACTTGTTCAAAGAGCAGGTCGCCGCCCTGCTCGAAGGCGGCGTTGACCTCTTCGTCCTCGAAACCTTCTCCGACATCTCCGAAATCCGCGAGGCCATACGCGCCGTCCGAGAGCTTTCCGACCTGCCCGTCGTCGCGCAGATGACCATCTCGCTCGACGGCAACACTTCGTTCGGCACGACGCCCGAAGTCTTCACCTCGCGCCTCGAAGAGTGGGGCGCGGACGTGATCGGCCTCAACTGCGGCGTCGGCCCCGCGATTGTTCTGAACGCCGTCGAGAAGATGCGCGCCGTCACGTCACGCAAACTCTCCGCGCAGCCGAACGCGGGACTTCCGCGCGACGTGCAGGGCCGACAGTTCTACATGTGCTCGCCGGAGTACATGGCGAAGTACGCGAAGCGTCTGATTCAAGCCGGCGTGCGCTTCATCGGCGGCTGCTGCGGCACGACGCCCGCGCACATCAAGCTGATCTCGGACGCGGTGCGCCCGCTCTCGCCGCGCCACACCGGACGCACCGGCAAACTCACGCAGGCGGTTCGCGTCGAGGAACTGAAGGCGCAGTTGGCGGCGGAGGTCGCCGTCACGCCGCTCGAAGAGCGCTCGAACTGGGCGCGCATGATTGCAAGCGGCGAGTTCGTCACGACAGTCGAGGTTCTGCCGCCGAAGGGCTGCGACCCGGCGAAGACACTCGAAAGCATAAAGCTTCTGAAGGACGCCGGAGTTAACGCCGTCAACATCCCCGACGGCCCTCGCGCGCAGACGCGCATGGGCGCGCAGGCCACCGCCGTGCTCGTCGAGCGCGAGATCGGACTCGAAACAGTCCTCCACTACACCTGCCGCGACCGGAACCTTCTCGGCATGATGTCAGACCTCCTCGGCGCTGCGGCACTCGGGCTTCGCAACCTCCTCATCATCACCGGCGACCCGCCGAAGATGGGGCCGTACCCCGACGCGACCGCCGTCTTCGACATTGACTCCATCGGCCTGACCAACATGGTCAACAAGCTCAACCACGGACTCGACCTCGGCAACAACCCGACGGGCACGCCGACGAGTTTCTGCATCGGCGTCGGCGTCAACCCCGGCGCGGTCAACCTCGACGAAGAGATCAAGCGCTTCGAGTGGAAGGTCGAGGCCGGGGCGGAGTTCGCCATCACGCAGCCCGTCTTCGACATCGAGCAGTTGCGCGACTTCCTCAAACGAATCGAGCACGTCCGGCTGCCCGTCGTCGCCGGCATCTGGCCGCTCGTCTCCTACCGCAACGCAGAGTTCCTGCACAACGAAGTGCCGGGCGTCCGCGTGACGCCGCAGATCATGGAACGCATGCGCGTCGCCTCCGAGAAGGGCAAAGAGTTCGCGCGTGAAGAGGGCTTGCAAATCGCCCGCGAACTCCTCCTCGACGTTCGCGACTCGATTCAAGGCGTCCAGGTCTCCGCGCCCTTCAACAATGTCCGCTACGCCCTCGACGTGTTCGAGGCGCTGCCGGAATTCGCAAGTCGAAAACAGGCCGGGCCGTTCGCCACGGCCTGAGTTTTCCTTTGTGACCTCTGTGAAATCTTCTGTGACCTCTGTGGTTAAGTCGGTCTCACTTTAACCACAAAGAACACAAAGGATTTCACAGAGGTCGCAAAGTTTTTTCCTCGCCCGCCGAAAACTTTTCCTTGCCTTTCGCCCGCAAGTATGTAGAATGTCGCTCGCCGTTTTCATTCACCGAACAAGGGCGTCAAGCATTACCTCAAACCCCAGGGCTTTTTAATTCCGCGTCCCGTCTTTTCGGGCGTGCCGTCAAAGGTTGAGCAAGCGGTCAGCACTCAGGGTCGCAAGCAACCTCGCTCCGTTTAACCTCAGACCTCGACAGACAAAGGAGTACCGCCTTGGCCTCAACCGCAAGGAGACGTTTCGCCGTCGCCCTCATCATCGCTGCTGTTTTCTGCCTCCTCTTCAACGGCGCGCACTCGCAGACGGAAGCGCCGCGCCGCTTCACCCAAACGCCCGACGAGGCGCTCAATCTCAACCCGACTCTGAGCGGCGACGGCAAGCGCGTCGTCTTCGAGTCGAGCGCGGACGTAGCCTCGACGGGCACGCCCAACTCGTTCCGCGTCGTCGCAGCCGACACTTCCCCGGAGAGCTTTAAAGAACTCTCGCCCACGCGCGGCCCCGCGCCCGCGGTCTCGCAGGACGGCGCGCGCGTCGCCTTCGCGAGTGGCGGCGATCCCGTCGGGGAAAATCGCGACGGCAACTCCGAAATCTTCTTCCACGACGGCACACGCCTCCGGCAGTTGACGAAGACAACGCCGGACGACGCCGCGCAACGCACCTCTCAAGGCTGCTTCGCGCCCTCGATGTCCGACGACGGAAGTCTCATAGCCTTTGCTTCAAACCGCGACCTCGCGGGCGCGAACCCCGACCACAACTCAGAGATTTTTCTCTTCGACACTCGCACCGACTCCCTCACGCAGATAACTTCGAGCGCAGGCGACACAGGCGCGCGCGAGCCGAAGATGAGCGGCGACGGCTCGCGCATCGCATTCGTCAGAGACGACACGGCGGGCGACGCCGCCGCGAGCGACCTGTTGCTCTACTCTGCGGCGACGCACGAAACATCCGTCGCGGTCAGAAACGTCGCCGGACTTCAGTTGACATACGGTCGCGCCGCGAGCGACGACGGGCTGCGCTTTGTCTATTCGGCCCGCGAAGCAAAGGGCGCGGCGCAGGTCTTCATGCTCGACGGGCGCAACGGCTTCGTCGTCCGTCAAATCACGCAACTCAACTCGCGCGCGACGGACGTTCCGCCCGACGCGACGATCAGCGGCGACGGCAACCGCATCGCCTTCGCCACGCGCCGCAGCGTCGTCGGTGGCAACTCTGATTCGAGCGTCGAGCTTTACGTCTATGACATTCCCTCGGCGCGAATCATGCGCGTCACCGACGCGCCCGCCGCCGCGACCGCCGAAGTCGTCTCGTCGCTCGACGACGACGGCTCGCTCGTCGCCTTTAACTTCCCGCGCGCGCTCGTCGAGCCGAGCGTCGCGCCGGAACTCGCCAACAACTCCGAAATCTTCGTCGCCTCTCTCGCGCCGCGCGGCGCGTCCGACGCCTCTGTTCAGGTCTTCAACGCGGCGGTGCCGAACAAGAAGCCCGCGTCCGTCGCGCCCGACTCGATTGCGATTCTGACGGGCAAGAATCTCGCGCTCGCCCCTTCGCTCGCGGAGCGACGCGCCGACGGTTCCTTCCCGACCGGCCTTCAGAACGTGACCGTCAACGTCGGCGGTCGCGCGGCCCAAATCTTTTTCGTCTCGCCGACGCAGATCAATCTCCGCCTTCCGCCCGAACTCGCCGCCGGCAACAACGACGTTTCAGTCTTCAACCACGACGGCTTTGAAATCCGCGGCACGATCCCCGTCACGCAGTCCGCGCCCGGTGTCTTCACCGTCAACGCGAACGGCACGGGCGAGGCAATCGCTCTCGACAACAGAACGCTCGCGCCCGGCCCCTTCGACTCGACGGACGAGCGGGGCGAGCCGCGGCGGCTCATCATCTTCTGCACCGGACTCCGCGGCGCGACGAAAGTCGAAGCGACCGTCGCGGGTCGGGCCGTCAAGGTCGAGGCCGTAGTCCCCTCGCCCGACTTGCCGGGACTCGACCAACTACACATCGCTTTGCCTTCGAGCTTGAAAGGCGCGGGCGCGGCGACTCTCGTCGTGCGTGCGGACGGAATCGAAAGCAACAAGACGACGCTCACGCTCACCGGTGGCGGCGCTCCGCCGCGTCCAGCGCGAATCGAAATCACGCCCGCAGCCGCAACAATCCCCGTCGGCGGCGAGTTGAAGTTCATCGCCAAGGTGCTCGACTCGCTCGGCGACGAGATCGAAGGCGCTGCCGTCTCATTCTCTTCGAGTGACACAGGCGTCGCCGCAATCGGCAACGCCGCGACGGCTGTCGGAGTATCTGCTGGGCCGGCGACGATTACGGCGAGCGCTGGCGACGTTTCTGCGGAGGCGCAGTTGAACGTCGTCGCGCGCACGCTCGTCATCAACGAAGTTCTCGCAGACCCGCCCGACGGCGCGGCGGGCGACGCGAACCACGACGGCACGCGGAGCGGCAGCGACGACGAGTTCGTCGAGTTGGTCAACGGCTCCGGCGCGGCGCTCGACCCTTCCGGCTGGACGCTTCGCACTCGCGCGCTCAACTCCGCGAGCGAAAGTGTCAGACATAAATTTACCGCGGGAAGCACGCTCCCCGCGGGCGAGGCGCTCGTCCTTTTCGGCGGCGGCGACTTCCGTCCAGACGACCCCGTCTTCGGCGGCGCGATTGTCGGCAAAGCTTCGACCGGCTCGCTCTCGCTGACCAACGCCGGCCTGACGATTCTCGTCCGCGACGCGTCGGGCAACCTTGTCACGCAGTTTTCTTACGGGACGGGCGGCGACAACTTCGGCGGCGATTCGGTCAACCAGTCAATCTCGCGCTCGCCCGACATCGAAGGCGCGTTCGTGCGTCACACGGAAGCGAATCCGGCGCGCCGCTTCTCGCCCGGCGTGCGCGCCGACGGCTCATTCTTCCTCGAACGCGCGGGCCGACTCACGCGCGCGACGCTCACGCCCACGCAGCAGCAAACCGTCTTCGTCGGCGACACGACGCAACTCGCCGCGCGCGCCTTCGACCAGTTCGACCGGCAGATGAAAGGCGTCACGTTCAGTTTCACACCGGACGACGCGGGCATCGCGGTCGTTGATTCGACAAGCACCGACGCGGCGACGGGTGTTGTCAACGTCAACGTCCGCGCCGTCGGCGCGGGCACTACTCAACTGCGCGCGGAGGCGACGGACGGGCAAGTACAGGTCAGCGCCGATCCGGTTGAGATAACGGCCAAAGTGCGCCCGCCGAAGATTGCGCGCGTCGAGGTCACGCCTTCAACAAGCACACTCAACCGCGGCGCGACGACGCAACTCTCCGCGCGCGCCTTCGACGAGAACGACCGGCCCGTGCCCGGCGTGAGCTTCACGTGGGATTCGGACGCCGCGCCGGTCTTGACTGTTGACGCGGACGGACTCGCGAGCGCCGTCGGCATCGGAACGGCCAACGTCAGCGCGGCGGCTTCCGACAACAGGGGCGGCACGATTTCGGGCGGCGCTTCCTTGACGGCGCGCGTGCCGCTCGTCATCAACGAACTGCTCGCGGACGTTCCGCCCGACAACTCTTCGACGGCGGAAGTCGAAGGCGACTCGAACCGCGACGGAGTGCGAAACTCCGACGACGACGAGTTCGTCGAACTCTTCAACAACACGAGCGACCCCGTTGACATCTCAGGCGTGCAGATCGCCGACGCGACGACCAGCCGCTTCACCTTCCCCGCGCACACGACGCTCGAAGCGGGCCGCGCCGTGGTCGTCTTCGGCGGCGGCTCGACCGACGCGGACGACCCGAACTTCGGCGGCGCGCTGATCCTGAAGACGAGTTCGCTCAGCCTCAACGACACGGGCGACACCTTGACGGTCAAGCTCAAGCTCTCGGACAACACAGACGTCGTCATTGACTCGCTCGCCTACGGCGCGGGGACGAGCGCGACCGCGCCCAAAGACCAATCTCTGACGCGCGCGCCCGACGCCGAAGCCGGAACGACGGGCGGCGGATTCGCCGCGCACACGAGCGTCGCGTCCGCCACGGGCCGCGCCTATTCGCCCGGCACCCGCGCCGACGGCACGCCCTTCGGCTCGCCCGCGCTGACGAGAATCGAGGTCACGCCGAACTCTTCGACGCTCGACGCGCAGTCGCAGCAGGAGTTCAGCGCGCGCGCCTTCGTCCAGAACGGCGGCGGCGAGCAAGAGCTTCCGCGCGTCTCGTTCATTTGGTCTTCGAGCGACCCGAAGAAGGCGACGCTCTCGCCGACGAACGGACTGTTAAGCACCGCGACCGCGCTCGCCTCCGGCGCAGTCACAATCCGCGCACGCGCCGGCAACATCGAAGGCGACGCGATACTAAACATCAACCCGATTCCCACACCGACTCCTTCGCCCACGCCTTCACCCACCCCGACTCCTTCACCGACCTCGACACCCTCGCCGACGCCTTCGCCAACCCCAACACCTTCGCCGACCCCCGCGGCGACTCCGACGCCGTCGCCGAGTCCGACGCCCGTGCCTACGCCCATGCCGCTTGTCGTGATCAGTCAGGTTTACGGCGGGGGCGGAAACGCGGGCGCGCCTTTGAAAAATGACTTCGTCGAGTTATTCAACCGCGGCGAGACGAGCGCGGATTTGACGGGCTGGTCTGTCCAATACGCTTCCGCCGCGGGGGCGACCTGGTCGGTCACGAACCTTCCGGCAGTCACGCTCGCGCCGGGCGAGTATCTGCTCGTCGAAGAGTCGGCGGGCGCGGGCTGCTCCGGCTCGCCCTGCGGACAGGACTTGCCGATGGCGGACGCGACCGGCGACGTTTCTTTGAGCGCGAGCGCGGGCAAGGTCGCGCTCGTCGCGAGCGCCGTCGCGTTGAGCGGTGCCTGTCCGAGCGACGCGCAGGTCGTTGACTTCGTCGGCTACGGCACAAGCGCGAACTGTTTTGAAGGCTCCGCGCCCGCGCCCGCGGCGAGCAACACGGCCTCCGCCCAGAGACAGAACGACGGCTGCTCAGACTCCGGCGACAACGCCGCGGATTTTCATTCAGCCGCGCCCGCGCCACGCAACAGCGCGTCTCCCTTCAACTCTTGCGTCGTTAGCCCGACTCCCACTCCGACGCCAACTCCGTCGCCGTCGCCCACTCCCGAACCGACGGTCACACCAACGCCTTCGCCGACAGTCACGCCGACTCCAACACCTTCGCCGACGGCGACACCAACGCCAACTCCCAGTCCGACTCCGATTCCAACTCCGACGCCTTCGCCAACACCGAGTCCGTCGCCGACACCCAGCCCTTCTCCGACGCCGGAACCGACGCCGAACCCGCTCGTCGTCATCAGCCAGATTTACGGCGGGGGCGGCAACAGCGGCTCGATTTACAAAAATGATTTCATCGAGCTTTTCAATCGGGGCGATGTGCCCGTTGATTTGAGTGGGTGGTCTGTGCAGTACGCGTCCGCGGGCGGCACTTCTTGGCAGGCGACGAACCTTTCCGGCGTGCTGCTGCCCGGCGAATATTACCTCGTGCAGGAGGCGCAAGGTTCGGGCGGCACGACGGGCCTGCCCGCACCCGACGCCACCGGCTCGATCAACCTCAGCGCGACGGCTGGCAAGGTCGCGCTCGTCAACACGACGACCGCGCTCGACGGAAACGGCTGTCCGTTCGGGGCCGCGGTCGTTGACTTCGTCGGCTTCGGCTCGGAGAAGACTTGCTTCGAGGGAGCGGGGGTCTCACACGCCCCTTCAAACACGAACGCGATCCTCCGCAACGGAAACGGCTGCGACGACAGCAACGACAACTCTTCCGACTTCGCCGCCTCCGCGCCTGACCCACGCAACAGCGCTTCGCCATTCAACTCCTGCTCCGCAACGCCGACGCCGACACCCACACCTACGCCAACTCCTTCGCCGTCTCCTACACCAACACCCACGCCTAGTCCCACACCGACGCCCTCGCCTTCTCCAACCCCGTCGCCGAGTCCGACACCGACTGCAACCCCTACGCCTTCTCCAACGGCGACTCCTACTCCGACACCCTCGCCGAGTCCGACGCCGTCACCGAGTCCAAGTCCGAGTCCTTCGCCGACGCCTTCGCCATCGCCGACGCCGGCAGCGGGTATCGTCATCAGTCAGGTTTACGGCGGGGGCGGCGCGACGACAGGCTCGCCGACCTACAAGAACGACTTTATCGAACTCTTCAACAGCGGGTCTTCGACCATCAACGTCTCCGGTTGGTCGGTTCAATACGCCTCCGCGTCGGGCACGGGCGCTTGGTCTGTGACGGCTGTCTGTCCCGCGGGGCCTTGCAACGTCGCGCCCGGCCATTACTTCCTCGTTCAGGAAGGGACTGCAACCGGCGCGCTCGGCGATACTCTGCCGACGCCCGACGCGAGCGGCAACATCGCGATGGCGGCGGGCAGCGGCAAGGTCGCGCTCGTCGCCAACACGACGGCGCTGAATGGAATGTGCCCGGCGAGCGACGCGCTCTCTGACCTCGTCGGCTACGGCACCGCCAACTGTTCGGAGACGAGTCCGGCCCACTCGCTCGACAGCACGCACGCCGCCTTGAGAAACGGCGAGGGCTGCGACGACACGGGCAACAACGCAGCCGACTTCACGTCCGGCCAGCCGAACGCGCGCAACGGCAGCACGCCCGCGCACGTCTGCGGCTCGTCTTCTCAATTCGGCGGATGGTCGCACGGCTGGAAGGAATCGGCGCACGTTGCTCCGCCGACGGAAGCGGGCGCGAGGTTCTTCAAAACAGAATCGGGAGCAGGCATCTTCAATTTTGAAGAGCCGCCCCCGCTCCTGTCCGTCTCCGATTTGTTTGAACGCTTCTCTTTTTCCGACCGGCTCGACCGGCTCAGCGAACGACGCCCGCGACCGGACTCGACGCGCTCGCGTACAGACGCCTCGGCATCCTGCCCGCGAGAAAAGCAAGCCGGCCCGCCTCGACCGCGAGGCGCATCGCCGTAGCCATCCGCTCTGAATCCTCAGCCTCGGCAATCGCCGTGTTCATCAAGACCGCGTCCACGCCGAGTTCCATCGCGATGGCCGCGTCGCTCGCGGTGCCGACGCCC
>Ga0070740_10001922_pt1 | contig 26470 bp, 17 predicted proteins | sample Coa_R2_FD_67286 | JGI IMG/M metagenome (GOLD analysis project Ga0070740, IMG submission 67286) | Surface soil microbial communities from Centralia Pennsylvania, which are recovering from an underground coalmine fire - Coalmine... | ecosystem: Environmental > Terrestrial > Soil > Unclassified ...
GATCCCCGTGCCGGACGTTGTGTCGCAGGCCGAGTCGGCGACCGCCGCCTTGCAGGACGTTGACGACGACCTCTCGTCGGATCAGGCGACGGCCACGGTCGAGAGCCAACTGCCGGTGTTGACCGGCGAGATCAACTCGCGCCTCGACGAAGACTCGAAGCTGCTCACGCCCAACGCCTCGCTCGAAACCCTGCGCGCGCTTGAGTCCGACTGGCGGAAGACCGGCGACACGCTGTCCGGCTGGGGCCGCGACCTGACGGCGCGCGCGGTTCAACTCGACAAGCAGCGCGAACGCCTCGACCAGCTCCTTCAGACCTGGACGCAGACGCTCGGCCCCGCCGAGAGTTCCGGCGCGCCGCCGGAGATCGTCCAGCGCGTCCAGAGCGTCATCGCCGACGCCACACAGACGCGCGACCTCCTCGAACAGAGGCGCGCGCAAGTCCTGACGCTTCAGAACCGCGTCGCCCAACAGCAGGCGCGCGTCGGCGGCGCGCTCTCTTCAATCGCGCAGGCGCGCGACGCCGCGCTCGACCGCCTCTTCGTCAGAGACAGCCCGCCCGTCTGGAGCGCGGAGGTGCGCGCGCGCACGGGGCAGAGCCTCGTCGAGCAGAGCCGGAACTCATTTTCGACGCAGGCGCGCGCGCTCGCCGCTTACGCCGCGCGGCAGGGCGTGAGCTTCGTCATCCACGCGCTGGTCTTCGTCGTGCTGCTCGCCGCGCTCTACCGGGCGCGGCGGCGCGTCTGCGCGCGGGCCGACGAGGAGGGAGACCTCAGGCACGCGGCCCGCGTCTTCGAGCTGCCCGTCGCGGTGGCGGTCGTGCTCTCTGCCGTCGCCGCCGTCTGGATTTACCCGCAGCCGCCGCGCATCTGGTGGGCCATACTCGGCGCGGCGGCGCTCGTCCCGACGGCGATCCTTCTCCGCCGTCTCGTCGAACGCCACCTGCTTCCGGTTCTGAGCGCGCTGGTCGTCTTCTACTTCATAGACCTCCTGCGCTCGGCGGCGGCCTCGATTCAGCTCGTCTCAAGGCTGCTGTTCCTCGCAGAGATGCTCGGCGGCATCCTCTTCTTCGCGTGGCTCGCGTGGGCGCGGCTGCCGCAGGTGCCGGAGGCCGAGAGGAATCGCCTGTGGAAGACGATCAAAGTCGGCACGCGCGCCGCGCTCGCCGTGTTCGCCGCGAGCCTCGTCGCGAACGCGCTCGGCTACGTCAACTTCGCGAAGCTCTTGGGGAGCGGCGCGCTCGGCAGCGCCTACATCGCCGTCATCCTCTACGCGGTGGTCAGGATCGTGGACGGCGTCATCATGTTCGCGCTGCGAGTCCGCCCGCTCGCGTCGCTCGGCGCGGTGCGCGAGCACAGGGCTTTGGTCGGTCGCCGCATCTGCGCCGTGCTCCACTGGGCGGCCACGCTGCTCTGGCTCATCTACACGCTCGAACTCTTCTCGCTGCGCGCGCCGCTCTTCGGAGCCGTCAGGGCCGTGCTGGCGGCGAGCCTGACGGTCGGCTCGCTCAGCCTCTCGCTCGGCAACGTGATCGCGTTCTGCCTCATCGTGTGGGCCGCCTTCCTGCTCTCAAGGTTCATCCGCTTCCTGCTCGAAGAGGACGTTTACACGCGCGTGCATCTCGCGCCCGGGCTTCCTTACGCCATCTCGACGATGCTGCACTACGCGATACTGCTGCTCGGCTTTTTCGCGGCGGTCGCGGCCTTGGGCTTCGACATGACGAAGTTCACGATCCTCGCGGGCGCGTTCGGCGTCGGCCTCGGCTTCGGCCTTCAGAACATCGTCAACAACTTCGTCTCCGGCATCATCGTCCTCTTCGAGCGGCCCGTGAAGGTCGGCGACGCCATCCAGATGAATTACGCGGCTGGCGTCGTCAAGCGCATCGGCATCCGCGCCAGCGTCGTCCACATGGAGGACGGCTCGGACATCATCGTGCCGAACGGCAAGCTCATCTCCGACAACGTCACCAACTGGTCGCTCTCGATCCCGCAGCGCGAGATTGACGTGAGGGTCAGCGTCGCGAAGGACACGGAGCCGCGGCGCGTCCTCGACATCCTGAAGGCCGCCGCCGAGCATCACCCGCAGGTGACGAAAGACCCCGCGCCGCAGGCGCTGCTCGTCGAGTTCGACGCCGACGCGCTCAAGTTCGAGCTGCGCGCGTGGACGAACCACTTCGAGGAGTGGGCGCGCATCCGCAGCGACCTCACGCTCTCGATCAACGAGGCACTGGCCGAGGAGCACGTGGCGGTGAAATAGGCGGAAATGACTTGCGGTTCGCGGTCGGGCTACTCGCCGCGCGCGGCGCTCAGAACGTAGCGCGTGATCTCGACGCGGTTGCTGAAGTTCTTCTTCGAGAGGATGTGGCTGATGTGGTTCTCGACGGTGCGGACGCTGATCTCTAGTTCGGCGGCGATCTCCTTGTTCGCGAGGCCGCGCGCGACCGCCGCGGCGACGCGCCGCTCGGCCTCGGTCAACTCTTCGTCGCGGAAAGATTCAGCCGCGCCTGCCTTCGCGCCGACGAGCCGCGCGATCTCGGCGTGCGTGCGCTCGACGCGGCGCAGGATGTTCGAGATGACGGCGACGAGTTCGTCCGGCTCGAACGGCTTGACGAGGTAGGCGTCAACGCCGGAGCGGAAGCCCGCTACGCGGTCTGACGTTTCGTCCCTGGCCGTCAGGAAGACGATTGGGATGAGGTCGGTGCGCGGGTTGGAGCGGAGCTGGCGCGCGAGCTGGAAGCCGTCCATGCCCGGCATCCTGATGTCGCTGACGACGAGGTCGGGCAGACTCTCGGCGACGCGCACGAGCGCCTCCGCGCCGCTGCGCGCCGTCACCACCTCGTACCCTTCCGCGCGCAGAGTCACGGCCACCGCGCGCAGAAGGTTCGGCTCGTCGTCAACCACGAGCAGCCGCTTCGGCATGACTCGCCTCCTCCGTGTCCGCACTCACTTCTTCGACCAACGCATCTCCGCTTCTCCACGCGGGCAGGTGAACGGTGAAGATGCTGCCGTGACCCGCGACGCTCTCGACGCCAACGCGCCCGCCCAGTCGCTCGACGATGGTGCGCGCGAGATAAAGTCCGAGTCCCACGCCGGGCACGCCCGCGCACGAGGCCGAACCCGGTTCCGAGTCGGGGCCGCGCGCGGCGGCGGGGCGACCGCGGTAGAACTTCTCGAAGACGTGCGGGATGTCCTCGGCGCGGATGCCGCAGCCCGTGTCGGCGACGCTGACGACAACTTCGTCGCCGTCGGCGTATGCCGACAGCGTGACGCGACCGCCGTCGGGCGTGTACTTGATGGCGTTCTCGACGAGGCCGCACAGGACGCGGCGCAGGGCCGCGCCGTCGGAGAAGACCAGCGGGAGTCTTTCGGGGAGTTCGGCGCGGAGCGCGTGGCCGCGCGCCTCCGCCGAGTGGCGCGAGACCTGCACGCAGGAGAGCACCACGTCGGCCACCTCGACGCGCGCGCGCGTGACCTCGAACGCGCCCGACTCGATGCGCGAGAGGTCGAGCAGGTTCAGGACGAGATCAATCTGGCGGTCGCACTCGGCGGCAATCGTCTCAAGATGCTCGCGCCGCTCGGCGTCCTCCTCGCCGCGCAGCAGCACGCGCGTCAGCGTCTTGATGGTGGTGAGCGGCGTGCGAAGCTCGTGCGAGACGCCGCCGACGAACTCCGACTTCAGGCGGTCGAGTTCCGTGAGCCGCCCCGTTCGCTTCTCTATCTCCTCGGCCATGTCGTTGAAGACGGCGCCGAGTTCCGCCAGCTCGCCGCCGCCTTTGACGGACGCGCGCGCCGAGAGGTCGCCCGCGCCGAAGCGACCGGCGGCGTCGGTGAGGCGAAAGACCGGCGACGTGATGCGCCGCGCGATGAGCAGGGCAGCCGCGAGCGCGCACAGCAGCGCCACGAAGCTGAAGACGGAGTAGAAGAGGAGTTGTCTGCGCGCGGGCCTGTAGAGCGCGTCGGTCGGCGCGCCGACGGCGACGACGCAATCGGTCGCGCCGACGCGCACGAGTCCGTAGATGCGCCTGATCCGGTCGTAAGGACTCGTGGCCTCGACCACGGCGCTCGGCTTGTCGCTCAAGGGGACGAAGAGCGGCGAGTCGCTGCGGTCGTCGCCGAGGTTCTCCTTGAGCGCCGTGCTGCGGTAGAGCACGCGGCGCTGCGAGTCGAAGACGACGATGACGGCGTTCTCCGACAGTTTGATCTCGCTGAAGATCGCGCCCATCGCCGCGCCGTCCATGCGCGCGATGACGCTCCCGCCGCCCTCGACGGGGACGGCGACGGCGATGATGGGCCGGCCCTCGCCGCGCGTCCAGTCGGTCACGACGGCCCAGTTGTTTCGTCGTCGCACTTCGGAAAGAATGGTGGCGACGAACTCCGGCTGAAGCGCGGCGGCGTTCGACGGCTCGGCGACGACCGTGTCGCCTCCGGCGTCGAGGACGCGCAGGTCAATCCAGTAAGGTCGAGTCCTGACGACGAAGGGCAGGCTGTCGGCGAAGGCGTAAGGCGGCTCGCGGTTCTCGGCGGCCTGCGCGGCGAGCGCGGCGAGCGGCTGGCGCTGGCCGTCAACCCAGCGCTCGAAGGCGACGGCGGCCAGCTCCGACTGCTCGCCGATGGAGTCGTCGAGCTGCCTCCGGCTCTCGCGCCAGAGTCCCCACATCATCGCCAGTCCCACGAGCGTGAGCGGGACGGCGATGCCGACCGAGAGCGTCACCAAACGCTTGCGGATGCCCATGCCTTTCGCCTTCTCTCGACTGCGGTACGCCCAAGTATAACAACCCGCCCGCCCGCGGCATAAGGGTAAACACTCACGCCCTTTGCGTGTTCACACGGTCGCGCGCGCCCGTCGCGCCCGCCTATGCTGCACACAAATGTGTGAGGAAAAGATGAAATTTTTGAGCGATGGCAAAGAGTATCGTGGTTCTTCGGCGGTCGAGATCGTGGACGCGCTCAAGCGTGACGCCTTCGGCGACGGTCACGAAGATGTTTCGCTGCGGCAGTTCCTCGCCGACTCGCTCGCGCAGTTCGGCGACCGGATACCGCGCCGCGAGTTGGAGGTGAGCGACCGGCTCGACGCCGAGACGCTCGCGCTCAGCTACCTCTGCCTGCGCGACGAGTTCGGACTCGGCGAGTTGCGGGACGCGGTCGGCGAAGGCGCGCGGGAAGGATGATGGTTGAACGGACTGTCAAAGCGGGTAATCGAATGAGGGGGAAATTTAAGTTGATTATTAGAACCAAGGCGGCGCGGCCCTTCGCGCTCATCATCACGTTATCGCTCGTCGCTCTGTTCGGGGCGTGCGCCCAAAACATTTCCGGGCCGAGCCAGGGCGGCGGCGGCAGCACGCCCGCGCCAGCGGCGACTCCGGCGAACGCGACGGCGCAGGGGCCGAGCATCGAGGCTTCGCCGGTCGAGCGCGCCGACAACGGCTACCAGTTCTTCAGTTCGGACAACGCGACGCTCACGGTGCGCGCGCCCGGCGCGCGCGAGGTCAGGATTCTCTACCAGCCCGTCGGCTCCGACGAGCAGTTCATCGAACTCGCGACGCTGACGCAACCGTCGGACGCTTCCGCGGGCGAGTTCCGCGCGCAGTTCAAGCCGCCGCAGGATTTCAACGGCGAGGTCTGGGCGCGAGCGACTTACCCGGACGGCGGCGACAAGGAGTCCGAGCACATCACGCTCGCGTCGAAGGACGAGGCGGCGAACGTCGCCGCGCAGCAGAACGGACAATCAAACGGACAGCCGGGCGCGCAAACGCAGCAACAGGTCAAGGGCGTGACCGCCGACTCCGACGACTCCGCGCGCTCCGACCGCGTGACCGGCGGGCACATCGAGCACGCGGCTTTCAAACCGGGCGACGGGAACATCAGCATCAGCGTCAACGTCCCGGCCTTCATGCTCACGCTCTGGCAGGACGGCAAGGAGGTCGCGACCTATCACGTCGGCGTCGGGCAGAAGAAGTACCCGATCAAGATCGGCGAGCGGAAGGCGACCGAAGTCGTCCTCAACCCGACGTGGATTCCGCCCGACAGCAAGTGGGTCAAAGACAACATGGTCGGCGAGCACATCACCGCCGACGACCCGCGCAACCCGCTCGGCAAGGTCAAGATTCCCTTGGGCGACGCGTACCTCATCCACCAGGCTGAGTCGCCTTCGGACATCGGCCACCTCGTCTCGCACGGCTGCGTCCGGCTGCTTCAGGACGACCTCTTCGACCTCGCGACGAAGATCGCGCTGGCGCGAGGCGTCCCCAACGCCGCGCAGGACATCGAGCAGGCGAAGCAGAGCACCGACCGCAAAATCCTTCGGCTCGGCGACCCCGTGCCCGTTGACATCAACTACGACACGACGGTCGTCGAGGGCGGCGTGCTGCATATTTACCCGGACGTGTACGACCGCGAAGCCAACACCGTGGAGCGGCTGCGTAGCGCGCTTCAGGCCGCGGGCGTTGACGCGTCGAAGCTCGGCGACGACGTGCTGAAGCAGATGTTCGACCGCGCGAGCAGGAGCGAGCAGTTCGTCGTGAGCGTCGCCGACATCAAGTCGGGCCACGCGCTCGACCGCGGCCAGACACAGCCGCTCACGCCGACCCAGCAGAACCAGAAGGGCAAGGGCCAGAAGGCGGGAGGCGAAAGGCAGCGGAAGAAGGCGGCGCGCGGATAGGGGCAAGTGTCGAGAGGTGACTGAGGCGGGTGAAGTTTGAACGCCGCCGCGCGTCACGTGAGCGGCGGGCGGTGAGGCTCAAGCGTCTCCTTCGTCCCGCTGAAGTTCGGCGTCACGGTCTTGTCGAGTTCGCCCGCGTCGAGCGCGGCGCGGGCCTGCGCGCGCACCACGTCGCTCATCGTCAGCAGCCCCACGAGCCGGCGGTCGTCGCCGCGCTCGACGACGGCGAGTTGGCGCACGTTCGACCGGTTCATGTGAACGACCGCACGCAGGAGCGGCTGGTCGGGGAAGACGCAGTCTCCGCCGTCCGCGATCTGCCGAACCTGATTCTCGCCGCCGCCTTCGGCCTGAGTCCGCCGCAGACGCGCCTCGCTGACCATCCCGGCGAAGACTCCTCCGTCCTCCGTCAAGGGGAAGGTCGAGAAGCCGCAGTTGCTGATTCGCTTCAACGCGTCGGCCACGGTCGCCGCCGCCGGCAGCGTGAAGACTTCTCTCGTCATCGCCTCCGAGACGCGTAGCTGTTCGAGCGCGTGCGCGACCGCGCCGCTGCGCTTGTGCGGGAGGTGTATGCCGTCCTGCTCCAAGAGCGCGTCGTAGATGGGCACGGGTCGGAAGCGGCGCGCGACGCCGTAGGCCGTCATGTTGGCGATCATCAGCGGGAGGATCAGCCCGTAGCTGCCCGTCATCTCGAAGATGATGAGGACGGAGGTGATCGGCGCGCGGATGACCCCGGCGAAGACCGCGCCCATGCCGACGAGCGCGAACGCGCCGACCGAGTTCTCCGCGCCGTGATGCAGAAGCGCGGTGTCGAGGTAGCCGAACGCGCCGCCGAGCATCCCGCCGATGAAGAGCGTCGGCGCGAACAGCCCGCCCGCCCCGCCGCTCGCGTAGGAGAAGACGGTCGCGACGATCTTCAACGCGCAGAGCGCCAGCATCACGCCGATGACGATCTTTCCCGAAAGGGCCTCGGAGAGCGTGTCGTACCCGCCGCCGTTGACGCCGCCCGTCTTCAGCCACGCGAGCGCCGCCACGACGAGCAGTCCGGTCACGAGTCCGCCGACCGCCGGTCGCATCCACGCCGGGATTACGCGGCTGCCGCGGAACCAGCCGCGCAGTTTCAGAAGCGACTCCGAGAAAAAGAGCGAGACGACGGAGGCGGCGACGCCGAGCGCGGCGTAGAGCAGCAGCGAAGAGGCGTGGCGCAGCCCGTAGCCGGGCGGCACGTCGAAGACCGGGTGTTCGCCGAGCACGCCGCGCTCGATGGCCGCCGCCAGCGCCGCGGCGACGATGACGCCGGAGAGTACCGTCTGGTCGAGGTCGCCGACGACCTCTTCGACGGTGAACGTGACGGCGGCAATCGGCGCGTTGAAAGCCGCGGCGATGCCCGCGGCAGCGCCGACCGGAAGCAGCCGTCTCAAGTGGTCGCGCGAGAGCGCCGCGGCCCGACCGAGCAGGCTCGCGATGCCGGCGCAGATTTGCACCGTCGGCCCTTCGCGACCGAGCGACGCGCCGGAGCCGATCTGCAAGATGCCGACCAAAAACTTCCCGACCGTGGAGTGAGTGAAAGAGAGCTTGCCGCCGCGGATCGCGTAGGCGACCTTGACCTGCGGGATGCCGCTGCCGCGCGCGTCGGGCACGACGTATTGCAGGAGCGCGCCGCTCAGGAGTCCGCCGAGCGTCGGCGTGAGGATCGTCCACCAGACCCAAGAGCGCCCCGAAGCCGTCATGGCCCGGTTGATGAGTTGGCTTTCGGCGGCGCGGATGCCGAGGTGGAAGGCGACAGCCGCCAGCCCGCAGAAGACGCCGACCAGAATCGTGAGCGCGAAGACGCGCCGCCGCTCCGAAGGCAGGAGTCGCAAAAAGAGCCGGAGCGCCGCCGTGTTGGCCCTGCGCCAGCGCGGCCTCCACAGCCGCACCAATGCCTTCAGCTTACGTTTGAATGCCACCGACTTTTGCTCAGGGATTGAATCGTAACCACTATACCAAAACTGCGGGCGGTGCGTGAGCGTCGAGTGCCGCAGTTCGGTCGGGCAAGTGGCGAGTCTGATGTGGAAGAGCAGAGTGCCGGCTGACCGGCTGACGAGCTTTACGGAACGCGCGTCTTTGCCCTGACGCGTCGAAGGGCGCGGAGTGAGCCTGACGCCCTTCGACGCGTTGAGAGCAGGTGCGCTTTCGCCGCAGCCGCCGGACTCTTCTTTACCGGCGGTCGCCCTCTTGCGCGCCGCGCGCCTTCGCGGGCCGGTACGTGCCCGGCTCGGTTCTCGACGCGATGGCGAGACGGTTCCAGGCGTTTATCGTGGCGACGGCGAGCGTCAGGTCTGCGAGTTCCTTGTCGCCGAAGTGCGGGCGCACCTCCTCGTAAACCGAGTCGGGCACGTGGCCCTCGGCGACGAGCGTCACGGCCTCCGTCCACGCGAGCGCCGCACGCTCGCGCGCAGTGTAGTAAGGGCACTCGCGCCACGCGTCGAGCGAGTACAGGCGCTGCTCGTCCTCGCCGGCGGCGCGCAGGTCTTTCCAGTGCATGTCGAGGCAGTAGGCGCAGCCGTTGATCTGCGACGCGCGCAGCTTGATGAGATGGAGCAGCTTCTCTTCCAGCCCGCAACCGTGGAGGTACTGCTCAAGCCCGTACATCGCCTGGAATGCGCCGGGCGCGACCTTCATCCCGTCGAAACGTGTTTCCATAAATCCTCCCCTTACCGTTAAAAGTCGGACGGGCAAAATTTCGTCCGGCGGAGGAGGCGCGCGCCTCCTCCGCCTGCCCGCCGACGAGCCTTCCCGTTCCGTCTCAGTTTATCGAAAACTGGAGCGACGAACAGTGCCATTTTCGTCATTCTTTATGTGCCACTACGACAAACGAAGGGCCTGCCGCGCGGCTGCTCGTGACCACAGGCTGGCGCCGTTGCGAGTTTGAAAGAGTCGAGCGCCGTGGGGGCGCAGGCTAGGGCGTCCAGTATTCTCCGGTCTCGTCTTCGGTTTTTACGAGTCCGAAACCCTTCAACTCTTTTTCACTGCGGTCGAGAAAGGTGAAGTGCGGGCAGTCGTTTTTGACCGTGCGGAACCAGCCGTGACGCGCGAGTATCGAGCGCACTCTAGCGTCCGAGTATTCGTTCACGTCGAGCGCGAGGAGCGAGAGGTGCTGCGACGCGCCGGGGGCCGCGACCGAGTGGAGAATGGGTTTTGAAAAGTCGCGGCTGAAGAACATGCCGCGCGCTTCGAGTTCGAGGACGGCGGCCACCTGCTTCATGACGCTCAAGGAGGCAAGCCTCTCGGCCTCCATCTCCGTGATCGCGCCGCGCGCGCGCCAGTGTTCGAGCGCGGGGATAAAGCGCGTGTCCCAGAGCCGCACGGTGTCTTCGTAACCGCGGCGCGCGGCCTCCGCACCGTCGCGCGGCGTGATGTCCAGCCCCCGGCTGTGCGCCTCGGCCCGTGCCGCGAGCAGGGCGCGCATCGCGCCGGCCTGCAACTCAATCGTCACCCCGCCGATTTCGGCGCGGGACACCTCGACCCGATTCTGAAAGGCCGCGACTTCTGCCGCGCTCGTGAAGACGCAGACCGGCGGCGCGGCGACCGACTTTCCGGCGATGAAGACCGCGCCGTACTCCTGAAGGACGCGGCGCTGCACCGAGTCGTTTTCGTCGCACAGGTCTGCGACGTTCAGGCCGCGGCCCGCGAGCACGCTCGCAAGCGAGGCGTGAAAGCCCTTCGCTCCAGCCATCCCTTCGCTCTTGTCGTCGTCAGCAGTCGCGGCGCGCGTGGCCGGCGACAGATTCAGAAACAGGGATAACAAGACCGCTGACAGCAGTAATTCTCGTTTGCGCTTCGACACTGCTTTGCACCTGCACGGATGAGAACGTCTCGTCACCCCTTGCGGCGGACGGCCAGCCCCGCGTCGTTCGCACCGACGAGGCCGTGGACGGCTTCAAACATCTGCCGCTGCCGCGCCGCGCCGTGCGCCGCGTCGGCTTCGAGGCAGACGTACTCGACGCCGTGCTGACCGGCGTAAACCGAGAGCGAGCCGTCGTCCTCTCCGCACTGACCGGCGGAGAGTTGGCCCGCCGGTTTCTGCACGACGACGTTGAAATCTTTTGCGGCGAAGTAGCCGACGAGCTTCGGCGTCGAAAGCAGGACGAAGTTGTCGGGGTCGTCTTCGGCGTTCGAGAGATAGACGCCCGCGGCCTGTGCGTCGAACCCGGCGCGCGAAGCGCGCGCCGAGTCGTGCGACCTGACGTATGCGGTCGCGGTCAAATCGCTCGCCCTCGCGGCGGGAGCTTTCTCGCCCGAGTCCGCGTTGTTGTGGACGGCGACCAGGACTCTCCCGGCGACGCCCGCGCCCTCTTCGTCCGGCGGCAGGATCAGTCGCAGCAACTCTTCGGCGAACTTCGCGACCGCGGCTTCGGCCTCCGGCGCGAGTCCGGCGCAGCGACGCCCGCTCGCCGTGAAAATCCGGTTCGGGTCAACCGTGTAGGTCTGGCCTTTGACCTGAAACCTGAGACGGCGCGCTGGAACGCCCGACTCGTCGAACGACTCGACCTCGACGAGCCGCCCGCCGTGCTGCGCCACGGCCTCTTTCGCGAGCTTGAGCGCCGTCTGCTCGTCGTGGTGCGGCGCGAAGTACGTGACCGCGTCGCCCGGCTTCGAGTAAACGTTGACCGAGACTTTCGTCTCGCCGAGCGGGAGCGCGAGTCTTTTAACTTCCTGCGCGCGCGCCGCCGCGGGGAGTGCGATGAGAACGAATGTGATCGCCGCGAGTTTAAGTTTCATGGAACCAGTCCTCACCCTGTAACGCGTAAAAGGAACGTCGGGCGGCTCGGCTATTTGCGCAGGCGCAACTGCCACGTGACGGTCGTCTCCATCCTTTCCTGCCCCTTGAAAGTCCCGCCGCCCGCGATCACGTCACCGTTCTTCGCGTCGAAGCGCCCCTCGACTTCAATCGGCATGGGCTGAAACTCATCAAGGGAGGCGCAGGAATAGACCCGCGCCTCCCCGTCGGCATGAATAAGTTTGAAGGTTACTGGTTGGTCAGGACGACGCGCAGGACGGTCGCGGCTGATGCGGTCCGCAAACGGCGCGTAACGCCGATACACGCCGGGGCGGTTTTCAACGACGCACCTTTCGTCTCGCGCGCGACGCGCTCTTCACCGCGTGCGTGTGGAGAGTCGCGGCGCGAGGCGCATTGATGCGCCCCGGCCTTCGTCGGTTTTATTCCGCCGCCGATTTTATTCCGCGGCCTGCGGCGGCTTTTCTTCTTTCTTCGTCTTGCGCGCGGGGCGGCGTTTGGAAAGCGCCTTGACCTGTTGTTGAAGTTCGTCGAAATTTTTAAGGTTGTCTTGCAGGGCTTGGACGTGCGTTTCGAGTCGGGCGACGGTCGCGTCGCGCGAGGCGAGCGCGGCGGCGTGCTCCTCCTGCGCGCGGTCGAACGACGCGCGCAAGCCGTCGAGTTCGGCGCGCAGACTCTGAGCGTCGTCGCCCGCCGCGCCCGCGTTGACTTCGCCCGCGGACGCCGTCGCGGCCAACGCGTCGGACTCGACGGCGCGCGCCGTCGAGTCGCCTGCCTGCGCGCCGGCCCCGGCCAACGTTCCGCCCGCCGCGCCCGACGTGTAGTTGCGAACCGTCCCGTCTTCGACGGAGAGCCGGACGTGCGCGCCGCTCGTCAGGCGCGCGGGCGCGCTGAAGAGTCGCGCGAGGTTTTCAGTCCAGTTGCAAGGATCGTAAGGCACGATCCCGTCCACGTTCACGCCGCCGTTGCGGAGAAGGCCCGCCGCGTCTTCGAGCCTCGCCCCGATGATGTCTTCGCGCTTGAGCGCGGGCGGCTGTCCGAGGTCGCGCGCGCGGCACGCCAAGAGGTCGCGCAGCAGCCCGCCGACCACACGCGAGAGCGCGCCGAAGCCGTTGCCGAACATCGCGCCGAAGTCCGTCGTGTGCAGCGCGCTCGCGGCCATGTACAGCCCCGCGCTCGTGAACTTGTTTGGCGAAGTGCCAGACCCCGAAGCCTTGAACGCGCCGAAGAGTTCCGGCAGCACGGCGCAGCAGAACGCCTCGACGGCGCGCCCGACGAGCGGGATGAAGGGGACGGCGGAGAGCCAGTATTCGACCGTGGGGAAGCTGTGGACGTACTTCCGCTTCGAGAAGTTGCAAATCTTATAGACGCTCCCGCCCTTGATCTGGACGCAGGCGAGGTAGAGCTTGTCGTCGGGTTCGCACTGCGGGCAGTTGACGAGCAGGTGGTCGCAGAGGCAGTCCTTCAGATACTGGAGCAGCCCGCCGAACAGACGGACGAACGCTTCGAGTATTTCAGCGCGGTACTCGACGAGCGGCTGAAGCGGCAACTGCTTCGAGGGGTCGAAGCGCGACGCGGGGACTGTGGTGATCGTGTTGCTGACGGAGTTGAGCACGAAGACCCTCTGCTGCCCCTTCGCGCCGATGTCGGGCGCGACCGCGATTGAGGCCGGCCCGATCTGCACGGGGTGGCGGAAGGCCGCGACGAGCTGATTGTTCTGCCCGACGAGCCGGACGCGGTAGCTGTCGGCGTAGGCGAGCATCAGGTAGTGCGTCACGGGATTGTAGGCCAGCGAGACGCCGGTCGCCTCTTCCAGGTCGAGGCTGACGACGGGGCCGGCGCTCTCGCCGCGCGCGTCGAAGATTATCAGTTGCTTGTTGTTCGAGTTCGACGGCGGGTTGGTGACGACGTAGAGGCGCGGCGGCTTCGCGTCATACGCGACGGCGATGTCGTCCGCGCCGGTGACGTTCTGTTTGTTGATGACGAGGTGGAACGTCTGCGGCTGCGCCTGCGGCTTGTTCAGGTCGTAGCGCAGGACGTGGTCATAGACGCCGAGGGGCGTCCCCTGCCCCTGCGCCGTCGCGTAGGCGTAAGCCTCCTTGCCCTGCTCGACGACGACGAGGTTGCCCGAAGCGTAGAAGCCGATGTCGGGCGCGGCGTTCGGCTTGATGTTCGCGACGTTGAGGACGTAGATGCCTTTGCCTCGCCCCGCCGCGTAAACCTTGCCGGGCGCGCCCGCGCGCGTGGCGAGCGTGACGAGCAGCACGTCGCAGACGACCGAAGGGTTGTGCCAACTGTGGGCCGCGCCCTTCACGTCGGCGACGGCGAAGAGGCTGTCCTTGCCGTTGATGGTCGCCACCGCGTAGAGGCGTTTCCCGTCCGGCGAGAAGGCCACGTCCTGCACGCTCGCCCCGTCGTCGGGGAACTTCAACTCCGCGACCATCTCGTCCGCCGCGAGGTCATAGACGTTGATCGTGTTGCCGAGGCCGACGGTGTAGGCCATGCTCCCCGAAGGGTTCACGCGCAGACGCCTGTGGTAGCCCTTGCCGAAGATGGTCGGGACGAAAGGCGGCTTCGTCGCGGGGCTGTTCAGCCCCTTGTAAGGGTATTCGGGAAACTCAGTGTCGTCGAACATCCCGCAGAAGGTGTGACTCTGCAAAAGCGCGCGCAGGCCCGTGTAGAGGTCGCGCAGGATCGTGTGCTCGGTGCGGTCGTCTTCGAGTCCCTGCTCGCCCGAAAGATAGACGTACTGCCCGTTGGTCTGGTTGAAGAGTTGGATGAGAAGGTTGAGCAGAGTAATCAGGCGCTTCTGCGTCGGCGTGACGAGTTGGTTCGACTGCCCGCTCTTGTCGGTCAACTCGGCCTGAAGAAACTTGACGAGATCGCCGAGGCAGTCGTTGAGGAAGTCAGACCAGAGCGTGTCCTTGAAGACGGACGGCCACGTGTCCCACGTCGGGTCGTACCTCTCAAGGCTGTACGGCGTTTCGGCGTCGCCGCTCAACACGATGCAGACTTCGCCGTCGCCGCCGAGGATCGGGTTGTTCGGATTCTGAGTGTTGTACTCCTCGATCATCTGGATGAGATCGAACGAGTCGTCCTCGTCGTGGATGATGTCGTTGCCCTCGCAGTCGAGCGCGTAGCCGGAGCGCACGGTGACGTGGCGGCACGGCTGGCCCTGCTCGTCCGGCCCGCAGTTGACTTGCAGGCCGCAGACGATGCCCCAGCCGTGCAGGTGCTTGTTGTGAAAGCACAGGTCGCGCTCGTGGCAGAGCTGCTCGATGGCGTCCTTCACCGTCTTGACGTTCGGCATCTGGCAGGACGAGTTCTCGAAGCAAACGTCCTCGGCACAGATGTGCGTGAGCGGAGGGAACTGCGCGCGGCAATCGTCAACTACGGAGATGCCGCTGCTGTCGGAAAAGAGCAGGGCGAGGCGGCAAAAGTGATGTGTCGTGCCGTGCGGGGGCTGCGGCTCCGGCGCTGTGAGCGGGACGGAGTACGGCGGCCACTCGATCTCTGCGGTCGCGGCGCGCGCGGGGATGAGCCAGTAGTCGCCCGTTCGGTAAGTCCCTTCGGAAAACCGCACCTGCACGCCGCCTTCGAGGTCAATCCAGTCGTCGGTCATCACGACGCCGCCTGCCGTCGCCGCGTCGCCCGTCTGCTCCCAGCGGCGGAGCTTGAGTCCGGCCTTGCCGCTCAAGGATGAAACGTCCGTGTCGAGCGTTATCTCGCGGAGCGACGGCTCGATCTTCTTGACGAGCGCGAGCGTCGCGGGCGTGCCCGTCAACTCCGACTCGTCGCCGACAACCTCGACCCATTCGCCGCCCGCGAAGCCGAGCACGTCGTCGCGCCCAAGGTCTTTGACCGTGACGACGCTCCCGTTAACCTTCTCGACCGAAGTTACGACCGAGCCGTTCTCGCGCGACCACTTGAACGTCGCCTCGTCGCGCGCGCCGCCCTCGTGAACCTCAACGCGGTAGAGCTGATTCTCAAGCCGCCTGTATCCCGCCTCCGGCGGCAGCGAGCAAGGGTCTTTCGGGTCGTCAACGGGTTCGGTGCGCGCGTTCATCATCCCCGACGGTTGAGCGACGAGCGCGTCCCATTCGGGGAAAGAGGTCTGGCAAGTGAGCGGGTCGGGGCCGGGACTGCTCACGGCCAGAAGCCCGACCTGCCAGACGTTCCTGATGCGCGTCGTCGTGTCGGGGCCGCCGAGCGCCTTCTCTCTGAGCAGAGGGTCGTCGAGCGCGGTGACGTGCCGCTCCCGGACGTGAAGGTAGGCGACGTAGTTCCCCGCGGGGAGCGTGAGCGTGGGCAGTTGCACGGGCGCGTCGGGCGCTGGAAGAGTCGAGAAGTCGAGCGCTGGTGCGTCGGGCTGCGTCAGGTAGCTCACGATGCGACGAAGGAAAGGATGATCCGCGTCGGCGTAGGGCGGGAGGTCTGTGTCGAAGGTGAGCACGCCGAGGTCAGCGTCAACGCCGGTGATGAGCCGAGAGGTCGTCTGCTTGTCGTCGCCGGAAATCTCGACCCACTGGCCCGCGGCGAGCGCGCGCCCGTCTGCGTCGAGCGTGGCGGCGGTCGCCTGCTGCCCCTGAATGTTGCCGAGCGGGACGGTCGCCGCATCAGACTCGCAGAGGAGTCCGTCAACGTAGATGCGACCGGCTGAGACGGACAAATCATTCACGCCCGCCGACGCCGAGTTGAGCGGCTGGACGGCGAAGCCGCCGCCCTCCTTCGGCACGCCGCACGCGCCGACAAGGTCTCGCGCTTCCACCTCGGCGCGGTGGTGCTGTATCTCAAGCTGCTCGTTCCAGTCGGCGTCCGTCTGGACGCGGCCCTGCTGCATGAGCACGCCGCTGTAGTGCTTCCGTGGGTTGAAGGTTCGACGGCTGAAGTCACCTTTCATACAGTCCTCCGCGACACAAAGGGGTTCGTCATTGCTCAAGCGAACAACCGAAGAGTGTGGGGCCGTCTGCGCCGTCTAGCTGGCGTAGAAGATGCCGGCTTCGAGGCCGAAGCGCAGGTACTCGTCGAGCCGCGCGCGCAAGTCCGCGACGCGCTGCGGCTGGTAGAGTTGATGGAACGCGCCCATCTCGGATTCGTCGTCAGCGCCGCGACGTATCTCCCGCGCGCAGCGCAAGTCGAGCTGGCAGTAAGCAGCGTCGCCGTAGCGCAGCGAAGTGAAGACGGGGCGCACGCGCGCGAGTTGTTGCGCGTCGTCTGCCTTTTGCGGCTGGCAGTGGTACGTGCGCGGGACGCGCGAGCCGGGCGGCACGTAGGAGAAGCGCACGCAGCCCTGCTGCAAACGCTCGGCTGAAACGGGCGCGACGCCCGGCATGACTGATGCGGCCATGAAGATCGTGTTCGACGCTTCGATTGAGCGCGCGCGCACGCGCCCGACGATGGTGCTGTTCGAGACTTCGAGCGCCGCGCCGTCGTCGGTCGCAACCGGCGCGGCGTAAGCCGACTCCGTCTCGCCGCCGCCGTCAACGATGCTGTCGGCGACGCTCACGCTCGCGCCCGCCACCGCGTTTATCGCGCCCACGATGCTGCGCTCTATCTCTACCCGGACGCCCGCCGCTTCGACGACGACGCGCGCGGTCTGTGCTTGCGCCGCAACGCCGCCGATTGCCGGACTCGGCCCCGGAAGCAGTGTGCAGTGGCGCACTCGAAGCGCGGCGAGTTGATTCGTCTCGCCCGACTTGTCCGCGACGACGTGCAGCGCGCCGTGTGTGAAGACGAGACCGTTGACGGTCAACTCCGCGCCATCGCCGCCGAAGATGGAGACTCGACCCGAAGGCACGACGACGGCGCGCGCCCCGTCCGCCGCGCGAAGCTCTATCTTCTTCCCCGCGGGCACGTCTATGTCGGGCGTCTCGAAGAAGTAGCCGTTGCCTTCGACTTCGACGACGCCGCCTTCGGTCAAAGCGTCCAGCGCGTCCTGAATCGTCGGCGCGTCCGTCGGCACTCTGACGACGGGGCGCAGCGCGTCGTCGAAGGTCACGGCGCGACCGTACTCGCCGCCGCCCGTTTCGGCGCTGAAGCCGTAGTGAAAAGTCGTCCGCACTTCCGGGTCGTTGTAAACGCCTTCGGGCAGACGCAGGCGACCGAGCACCGGATCGACGGCGTGCTTGTCCGTCGCCTTCGCTTTGTTAGCCCAGTCGCCGCCGTCGTCCGACAGGTCGCAGACGACGACCTCGCCGGACGGGATGTCGTTGCCGTCAACGTTCAAGAGCAGGCTGTTGTCCGCGCCGTAGTAAGTGTCGAGCGCGGCGTCCAAGGTCAGGCGGCTGAGCGGCGCGGGGACGTTCACGCGCTCGGCGAAGTGCGTGATCTCGTCTTCCGTCGCGGGGCTGTTGTAGAGCGGCGTGTCGAGGCCGAGCGGGTTGAAGCGGTAGCGTCGCTCGTCCAACTTGTAGGCCGGGGCGAGTGTGAGCGAGTGGCTGCCGACGCGCCAGAGGAAGATTCCGACATCGGGGATGTTGTACTTGCCGCGGCGCGGCGCGACGCGGCGCACTTCCATTGTGTGCGCGGCGGTGTCGAACGGCGTGTTGACGAGTTCGAGCGACGGCGCGCGGCGCATGTCGGGCGCGGCGAGGTTGAGCGGTCGCGCGTGGTTCACGTGCTGCGTCGTCGAGAGCAGTTGGAAGAACTCGACTGCGCGCGCGTCCCAGCCCGTCACGTCGCGCGCGAGTTGTTCCAGCACGGCAGCCGTGCCCTTGCGACGACGGTAGGCGAGTGTGTTCGCCACCAGCGCGCGGCTGCTCGTCCCGACGCCGCCGGGCAGCGCGCGCAGGTCACGCGCGCCGACGAGTTCGCCGATGTACGGGACGACCCACTCGGCGCAGGTCTCGACGAACTGGTCGTCGTAGAGTTGTTCGAGGTCTTCTTCAATCACCGCGACCTGCTCGGCGATGACCGACAGCAGACCTTTCAGCGGCCCGCCCTGCTCGGCGTCGCGCAGGCGATAGACGGAGGGCAGCAACTCGTAGAGTCTCTCGGCGTCGAAGCTCACGGCATGACCTCCAGTTTGAGCGGCGCGGGGTCGAGCGTGAGAAGCTCGGCGGCGGAGGCCGCGCTCGGCACGGCTGCCGGCAGACGCACCTGCGGCCCGCTGTCTTCATCCCCCACGCGGTAAAGCTCGTCCACGTCCACGGCGACCGTGCCCTCGACCGTTTGCATGACGGCCAGCACCTCGCCGAGCGTGACGGGCTGGCCGAAGTCGCGCGCGTCGAAGGAGAAGTGCGCGCGAAGGGCGCGCTCGACCTCGGCCAGAACTTTCTCCGTCACGTAATCGTCGCCGACCTTGACCTTCGCCTTGAGTCGGAACAGGCGCGGCCCGTAAGACGCGACCGTGAGCGGCACGCCCGCGTCGCCCGCCGCGCGCATCGCGGCGAGCAAGTTCTTCATGAGTTCGCTGCCTTCGGGCACGTCCGCGCCGTCCGCGCCCGCGACCGTCAGGAAGACGCCGCGACGCTCGCCGTCCCAAGTCCAAGTCGCCAGAGCCTTGCCCACGCCCGCGAAGGCACGCGCGAAGTCTTCGTAGTCGCGGAGCGAGACGACGCGACCGAGCGTCATCACCGTGAGCGGTGCGCTGCGTCGCGCGTCCGCGAGCGTCTCGGCGTCGTCACCGCCTTCGGCGGGCAGAGGGTTCGTCACGCCTTTCAGGCCGAGCGGGCGCGACATCAGTTGCGAAAGCTGGTCGGCCTTCACGCGGCCCGCGAGTCCAGAACCTTTGCGGTATGTGGCCGTCACGTTGTCCTGACCCGTCGGCAGCCGCGCGCCCGTCACGCCGTCGCCGAAGCGCACGGTCGTCGTGCCGCCGTCGTCCGTGCGCGTGACGTAGATTCGCTCTTCGGGGCCGTGGCCGTAGAAGGACGGGACTTCGTGCCAGAGGACGCCGCCCACGCGCACCGAGAGCGTTGTCGCCGTGCCGCTCTCGGTCGCCGCGCCGACGTATGTGAGCGGCGGCTGTCGGAGCGTGAACGACTGGAAGGCGCGCGTTGCGTCGCCGCCGCCGAGAACCTCGCGCACGGTCTCGCCGTGCGTGGCGAGCGCGACGTTGGCGTTGATCTCGACGGTGTCGCGGACGTACGTGTGCGCGAGCGGCGCTGTGAGCGTCAGTCGCGTGAAGCCCTCGGTCGTCAGCACGTGCTCGACCTTGAGGACAGTCGCCACCTCGCTCGCGGTCACGCCGCGCTTGTCGTGCAGCTCGCCGCCGACGAAGATGTTTCGACCGGCGAAGAGGCCGTCCACCCACGTGTCCAACTCGACGACCGCGCCCGCGACCGTCGCGTCCGGGTTCGGGAAGCGCGTGAGTGAAAGCTGCTCGCTGTGGCCGAAGACTGTTATCGAGCGCGGCGAGAAGTCGCTCCAGTAAGTGCGCGTGTCGAGCGCGAGGCGCGTCACCTTCGCGCTCAGGCCGAAGTCGGCCTTCGTCACTTCCGCCGCGCCCGTCACGAGGTAAGCCTTCGCCTCGTCCTGCTGCTTGAGGACGATCCAGGTTCCGCGCACCATCCCCTGATAAACGTTGTCGAGAAAGATGAACTTGTCGTTGGGGCCGACGCCGTGGTAGTCCGACAGCCGCTCCTCGATCCAACTGTTCTCGCGCCCCGCGTATGCGCCGGGCTTGTAGCCCTGCACGAGACCCTGGCCCGTATCCACCGTCACGTACTCGCCGTAGCGCTGGCTCGCGGGCAGAGACTCCCAGAGCTGTGCGTTGTGGCCGAAGATTGCGGCGCGCGCGCGGAAGACTACGAGACGCGGCGCGGGGTCGCGTGCCGCCGCGAGGTTGTCGAAGAGTTTTTGAACCTCGAAGCCGTCCTTCCGCGCGTCGGCCTCAAGGTCTTCGGCGTCAACCGTCTTTCCGAGGTAAGGCTGGACGAACGGCGCGACCGGCCTCCCCTTCTCGTAGCCGTCGAAGATCGCGCCGTATGCCGCCGACGCGCCGTCGGGAAGATTTGTGAGCCGCGCCTTCGTCAACTGCCGGTCGTTGTCGTTCGTCACGTCGGCGACGAGGCGAAAGATTGCGTCCTGCCCGTAGGGCGTGACGAGCACGCCGTCGCCTTTCCTGAGTCCGGTGGCGAGTCCGTCGAAGTAGAGTGTGTCTGTGTCCCAGCCGACGGGGTGGCGCACGGTGAGGCGCGGGCGTATCGAGTCCCACGCGACGCGCGCCTCAATCTTTTCGACCGTCTCGAAGAGGACGGGCTGCTCGCCGGGGCCGGGCACGCTCTGAACTTTTATCCCGGCGTCGAGCACCGTGCGCGAAGGCACGCCGAGCGCGCGCGCCTGCTGCGCGGTAGCGCCGGGAACTTTCTCAAGCGTGAAGGCGAGAAAGGCGCTGGTCGCGACGCCGGGGCGCAGCTCGTAGCCGATGAGCCGCGCGAGTTCGAGGACGGAGAGGCGCTCGGTCGCCGTGCCGAGATACGACTCGTTGGCGATGCGCTCCTGATAGAAGGTCAGAACGTCCGCGACCGCCGCCCACGCGTCGAGGAGCGCGACGGAGAAGTCTGCGTCTTCGCGCGCCGTCAGCCCGCGGAGTGCGGGACGCGAGGGGTCTGAGAGGCGCGCGACGAGCGTCTGTTTGAACGCCGCGTGAGTGCCGACGCGGTAGGCGATGGCCGACAGGCCCGGTCGGTTGCTGACTTCGACGGGCGTGTGCACCGCGATGCCTTCGCAGCAGCCGCACGAGTCAAGCCCGCTCAACGTCTGGTCGAATGAAGTGCTCATCGCCCTCCTTTCAACACGAGGCGCAGCACGCCCCGGTCTGGAAAGTCCGGGTCGTTGTCGAGGCGCGCGATCTCAAGCCGCCCCACCTCAAGCTTGCCCGTCTGCAACGCCGAAGCGCCCGCCACGCCCTGCCGCGCGAACTTCGTGACGACGACCGAAGAGACGCCCTCGACCGACTGCGCGGCGGCGTAGATCGGGCTGAGATAGACCGTCTGCCCGAAGGTGTAGTTGTCGGGATGAAAGACGGCGCGGCGACCGTCGGGCAGCGTCCGGCGGCTGAAGAGTTCGAGCAGCGCCGCGCGCACGTCGCCGCGGAAGTATCCCGGCTCGACGCAGACGCTCAACTCGATCTCAAGCGGGACGTAAAGCGGCCCGTCAACCTCCACGTCGTGCCCTGCCATTCGGAAGCGTTCGAGGTGCGCGAGCATTTCGGCCTTGAACGGCTCGTCAACGTCGAGTCCGCCGACGCGGTCAACCGTGAGGAAGACCGTGCGCCAACTCCCGGTCCAGCGCATGGTCGCCGCGGCGCGCTGCACTCCCGCGTGTCGCTCGGCGACTGCGGCGTAATCCTCCGGCGTCACGGCGCGCTCCTGCGTGCGGAAGGCGACGGGCGCGTCCTGCCGCACGCGCTCGATGCTCTCAGGCTCTGTGCCGCCGCGCGCGGCGAGCGGGTTGGTGACGGCGACGATGGCCGGCTCAAGGCTGACGACGTGTGCCAAGACGCCTGCGCCGACGTTCCCCTGCGGGCCGTTGCCGACGCGGTAAGTCGCCGTGAAACTCGCGCCGGACGCGGGGCGCGCGCCGAACTGGTCGTCGCCGAAACGTATGAAGGCCGTGCCGTCCGACTCGGTCTCGACGACGAACTCGCGCGTCTCCGCGCCGCTGCTCAAGAGGTCGCGCTTCGGGAACCAGTCGGAGTCGTTGCCGCCGAGCGTGCCCTTCAGTTTTATGTCGGGCAGAAACTCGGCGGCGGGCCAAGCAATCGTCGCGCTCGCCGAGGCGGGCGGGTTCTTCGGGTCGAAGGGCGCGGCGTGCGTCAGATTTTTTTTGCCGAGGCGAGGGCGAAAGCGCGGCGGCGTCGGCGTGCGCGAAGGCTGCTGGCAGGAGTTCGCGCTGCGGGCCGCGATCTTGTCGAGCGCGGGGTTCGACGCGGGCACGCTGCCGAGCGTCTCGTCCGCGATTGTCTGGCCGTGGTCTGCGAGGACGATGTTGCCGAGTGCGACGCTGACGGGCTTCGACTCGCCATCGACTTCGACTTCCCAGAGGCAGAGCGGGAACGGCAGAGCGTCCGCGGCGTCCCAAGCGACGTTGAGGACGCGAAGCGGTTGCGCGCCGTTCTCGTTGAAGAGCGGGTCGGTCGCCGGTTTGATTTCCGTGAGGCGAACGGCGTGGCGGTGCGAGGGGTCGGCCTCCTGCTCTTCGCCGTTCTGCGGGTTGCGCGTCTCGATAAGGACGAGAACGTCGCCGGCCTTCAGATTTTTCAGGCGCTCGCCGTCGTTCCGAAGAGTCGCGCGCGTCGCGCCGCGCGGCAGGCAGCAGCGGTCGTCGCCCCACGTGTGGAACAGTATCTCGTTGTGCGCCTCGAAGAGCGTGGCGTCGTGCATCGTCTCGAAGACGACGGGCCGCGACGTGAGCGCCTCTTCGTATCGGGAAGAGTTCGGCTCGATGCGCGTCCCCTGCTTCGGCACGCGCGTGAGGATTTGCGTGCCCGCGGGGACTGAGACGTTGTCCGCCGCGACGCCGAACTCCACCCACGCGCGAGCGTTCGAGCCGTCGTGCACGTGGTAGTCAACGAGTCGCGCGTGGCGCCTGACCGAGACGCGGCGGCGCGCAGTGCCGATGTAGGCTTCGGTCGCCACGGCGTCCTGCTGGTAGCTTAGGTAGTCGCCGACGTATGCCAGCACTTCGACGAGCGCGACGCCGAGGTCAGCCGCGTGGCGCTCCGTCCACTGCGGCGCGAGCGTCGAGATGCGGTCGAGCATCAGGCGGCGGAAGCTCGCGTAGTCCTTCGCGAGATAGTTAAGCTCAGGCGCGGGGGCCGGCTCTTCTTCGCACGCGCGCCCGGCCTCGCAGTCGAAGTCGGTCTGGCACGCGACCTTGAAAGAGAAGTCTATGGCGGCGAGCACGGGGTCGAAGTCCGCGGGCGGGAGCGTGTCGTCGGCTGCGTCAACGAGGCGGAGCGTGTAGGTCGAGAAGTCGCCGCGGCGGTCAACCTCGACGGCGATGACTTTGGCGTCGCCGCCGAAGGATTCGGTGAGAGATTGGACGGCGACGCCGCGCACGCGCTCGCCGCCTTCGACGCGGACGTTCGCGGCAGTGAGCGCGCCGGGCGCGAGGTCTTTGAAGAGGTGGGCGTAGAGCGTGCGCTGTCGAAGCTCCAAAGGGTCGGCGGGGTCGTCCGACACTTCGAGGAACTCGACGCCGTTGAGCGTCGCGTGCGCGGCGACGGCGTTGCGCCGCTTCTCGTCGCAGCAGAAGTAGATCATGCGCTCACGTCCCCGCAACTGTTCATGCGTTCACACCTTCGCAGTAGCTCACGCGCCCGTGTCTCCGCGGTAACTCGCACTCTCTCACCTCCGCGGTTGTTCACGCGCTCGTGCCTCCGCGCGCGAAGCGTGCCACCTCGCGCCTCTGCGTGCGGCGGTTGACGTACTGGACTTCGACACGCAGCGCCGAGTCGTCGTTTATGACGACGACCTCCTCGACTTGAATCAAATCGCTCAACCACTGTTGCAGCGCGCCCTGGACGAGAAACTGCGTGGCGGCGGCGAGTTCGTCGGAGTTGGGCGCGAAGACGAGCTGCGCGAGGCCGCAGCCGAAGGTCGGGCGGTTGACGCGCTCGCCGGGCGCGGTGAAGAGCACCTGCTCGATGAGGTCGCGCGTGTGCGCGTCCGCGTCCGTCGTCGCCGCCGTGTGCCCGCTCGCGTCGAAGCCGTATGGAAAGTCAACGTCCATCATCGCCTCGCAATCCGTCTCGTCTCTCTTCGCAATCCGTTTCGTCTCGCCTCGCAATCCGTCTCGCGTCACATGGCGGTGACGCGCACCTGTGTCACGGCGGGGATGAGCGGCGTGCCGGTGGGCGCGCAGACGGCCTGACTGTCTATCAAAAGGAGCGGCTGGCCGTTTGAGGTGACGCGCGTCGCGCAGGTGACGTACTGCGCGGTCAGGCACGGGCCGCCCGCGTTGGGCGGCAGCGCGCAGCCCGCGACGACGTAAGGGCTGGCAACCGTCACCGTGGGCTGTCCGCTCACGAGCACGCGCGGGTTCGGCACGACGGGCTGCGCCTGCCCCCCGTGCGCGCACATCACGGTCGCGCCGACGTGCAAAAGAAATCCGGGCATGGTGTCTGTCCTCCGCGGAGGGTTGAAGGTTAACTGCGGGCGGCGGGGTCGAATCGTTCCCGCCGAGTAGAGTCGGCGCGCGCGTGGTCACTTGTAGAGTCGCCGCACGCGCGGCCACGTCAGACGATGACCATCGCGCCCGCGTTGATCGTGACCGAAGGGCCGACCAAAAAGATTGACGCGCCCTTGCCGTTCTGGATGTAGATGCCCGTGTCGTTGACGATGATCATCGCGCCCGTCGTGCTCTTGAGCACGATGCCGCCCGTGGGGCCGGGCACGTCGCTCACCTGTATGCCGTTCTGCAAAGGCGTCTGGATCGTGATGCCCGGAAGCACCGGCGGGACGAGGTGCGACATGGCGGGCACTTCGGCAGCGCTCCCCCAGAAGCAGCCCGACCAGATCGGGTAATCGGGGTCGCCCTGCTCGAACTCGACCCAGACGCCGGAGCCGATGATGGGCACGGTGTAGAAGCCGTTCTGGATGCCGGCGAGCGGCAGGCACGGCATGGCCCACGAGCCGGGGATGAGCGAAACGTCGGGAACGATTACCTGCAAGCGCCCGATCTGCATCGGGTCAATGTTGTTGATGACCGTGCCGCGGTACTTGCCGTAATACTTCTTCGGCGCTTTGTCGGCGGCCTTGTTGACGAGTTCTTCTACTATTTGGCTCATACGGGTATCTGCTGAAGTGTGGAGACTAGTCCGTTGCGCGTCAGCTCGAAGGTCTGCTTGTACTCTCCGCGCTTGATATTGTGCGTCACGCTTTTCACGTAGTAGAGGCCGTCGTAGGCCATCCCGACGCCGCGCACGCCGACGAGCTTGCGCGCCTTGAGCACGCGCCCGTAGCGCAGAACGTCGAGGCTGCCCGTGCCGCTCACGGCGTCCGCCATCTGCGACGCCTTCGCCATCCCGATGAGCGCGCCTTGCACGGGGTTGTACTTGGCCGTCTCGCTGATCCATTCGAGCTTGTTCGGGATCGGCATGATCGCGCCGAGCGGAGGGTTGAGCGGCGTGATGGGCGGGATTGGAATCGGAATCGGGACGTGCGTCTCCTGATTCTGGATGACGACGACGGGCAGCACGGCCTTGTCCTTGTCGAAGCGGAAGCTCAAAGACTCGACGTTCGAGAGCGCGTCCATGTCGAGGTTGAGCGCGGGCTGCACCTCGCCGAACTTAATGTCGGGGCCCCAGTAGGCGAAGCTCATGCCCGGCGACGGGCCGGGGTCAATGTAGAAGACGTAGCCGACGAGGTCTGCGAGGTAGTTGATGTATGCGAGGTCTGTGCCGCGCTGCGTCGGGATGCGCTCGATGGGGATGGGCACGTCAATGAGCACGCTCGGTATCACCTTCGGGATGACGCCGAGGAACATGTACTTGAGGAGCATCAACCCGACTCGGCCTTCGGGCGGCAGGCACGGGTAGGGGATGCCGCTCAGGTCGAGCCAGTCCATCACGGCGCTCAGGTCTTCGCCCGTGAGGGTCAGGGTCGAGTGGCCGGGCTGCGAGCCTTGCGTGATCTGGTGGTTGGTGACGACGCCGTCCATGATCACGTCGGGCGTGCCGTTGATTGTGACGACGATGATCGTGCGAAGTACGGGCGGCACGCTCCCGCCCGTCAAAAGGAAGAGCGTCTGAAGCGGCGAATCGTTCTTCACGTCGAAGCTCAGCTCGAAGCCGCTGCGCTTGCCCGCGGTGGTCGTCACGCGCACGCTCACCAGCGCGTCGAGCGCCCACTGCGGCACGGGCGAGGCCACCGCCGGCCCCATCAACAGTGTCAGGTTGATGCCTTTAAGCATTGGGTGTCGCCGGCACGCCTTCGGGCAGAGTTAGTCGGACGCGCCGCCCCGTCTCAAGAAGTTCTTCGGGGCGCAGAGCGCCGTTCGCGTCGCAGATGCGCCAGAACTGTTCGGGGTCGCCGAGGTACTGCGCCGCGATCTGGTCGAGACGCTCGCCCTGCGTGACCGTGTGCTCGAAG
>Ga0070740_10001923_pt1 | contig 26444 bp, 21 predicted proteins | sample Coa_R2_FD_67286 | JGI IMG/M metagenome (GOLD analysis project Ga0070740, IMG submission 67286) | Surface soil microbial communities from Centralia Pennsylvania, which are recovering from an underground coalmine fire - Coalmine... | ecosystem: Environmental > Terrestrial > Soil > Unclassified ...
TTGTGCCGGTCTCCTCCTCAGTCACCGTCAGCCAGGGACTATCCTGCGGGAGCGCCGGCGTCCCGGGCATCTCCTCCAGGGACAGATCGTCCAGCGCGTCCGGTTCCTCAGGCTGGCCGGACGGCTCCTGAGCGGGGAGCGCCTTCTGTCCGTGCCAGGTAGGCGCCGCCGCCTGCGCGAGCACGGCCCCGCGCACAGCGCGCAGAACTGCCGCGTACACCCGGCGCTCCCTGAGGAAGCGAATCTCCGTCTTCGCGGGATGGACGTTCACATCGATCTGCGAGGGATCGACGGCGATATTCACCACCGCGATCGGATGGCGTCCGGGCAGCAGCAGAGAGTGATACGCCTCCTCGACGGCGGCGTTGAGCATGCGGCTGAGCACCCAGCGATGATTGACGAAGAAGGACATATGCTGGCGTGTGCTCTTAAAGCAGCCGGGCAGACTAGTGTAACCGCTCACCACAGGCCGTTCGGGATCGTCGTCGTGGCCGTCCAGGCTGCTAATCGGCACCATCTGCTCCGCCACCTGCAACCCATAAATCTCCACCAGCACGCTCGTCAACTGACCGTCGCCGGGCGTAGCGAAGATCTGGCGACCCTCGCTGGTCACGCTGAATCTAATCTGCGGATAGGCCAGCGCATACTGCTCCAGCAGGTGCAAGCAGTGGCTGACCTCCGTGTTGCGGCTCTTCAAGAACTTCAGGCGGGCAGGCACCGCGCTGAAGAGATTGCGCACCGTCAGCGACGTCCCGACGGGAGAAGCGGCGGCAGTCACATCCGCCAGCGCGCCGTTCTGCGCGCTAATCTGCGCCCCCTGGTCCGCGTCGCGGTGCCGGCTGAGCAGGGTCACATCCGCCACGGCTGCGATACTGGCCAGGGCCTCGCCGCGAAAGCCCAGCGAGCGAATATGCTCCAGATCGTCGATCTGCGCCACCTTGCTCGTCGCGTGGCGCGCCAGGGCCAGGGCCAGCTCATCTGCGGGAATACCCGAGCCATTATCCGTCACGCGGATCAACTGCAAGCCGCCATTCATCAGCTCCACGCGAATCTGCGTTGCGCCGGCATCGATGCTATTCTCAATCAACTCCTTCACGACCGAGGCCGGGCGCTCAACCACCTCGCCGGCGGCAATCTTAGCGGCGACATCGGGCGCGAGCTGGCGAATGGGCATGATCGACATTCCTCCACGTCTGCATTGCTGAGTCTCTAAATAAGAACGAGTGTTCAGGTGAATATTATAGCACATCTCGTCGCGGAACAAAACCGTCCAGCTTCGGCGCTTGCCAGTTTGCAGCCACTACAGTATAATAGCCTGGAAAAATCGACCGATCATACGTTGATAAAGTATAACCGTCGAAAGGGCCAGAAACGACCAGAGACGTTCTGCGCAGACCACGCCTTCTGGCCCGCAGCAACGTGCATCATCGAAAAAGAACACAGATGGTTTGTGTTCGTCCAGCCATTATAGCAGTCTGAGGAGACTTATATGGATGTGGTAAACAGACCGGCAGTTTCTGGCTCGCTCAAGTTTCTCACCGGCCCGCTGGCGGGTACCACCCTGCCTATCAGCAAGCCCATCACAACGCTTGGCCGGGACGAGACGAGCAACGACATTGTGATCTCTGATCCGGCGGTTTCGCGTCATCACGCACGCATCGTCCAGAATGGGTCGCAGTGGATTATCGAGAAGCTCGCGCCCCAGAACACGGTGAGCGTCAACTCGCGCGATGTGCAGCAGGCCCCTATTTCGGATCGGGATACCATCGGGCTGGGAACGGGCACAACGTTTCTTTTCCAGGTGGCTCCGGCCCAGCCCGCGCCGTACAGCGCGCCCCCGGCTGCCCAGCAACAGTCGGCTCCGTATGCGGGAGCGTCAGCGCCTTCCTGGGCGATGCAGAGCCAGCAGACACCCTCCTATGCGCCGGGAGGACTTCCATCCCCGGCGTTGCCAACGCCGCAGCCGCCTCTCTACAACTCGACCGAGCCGGCGGAGGCGGGAACGCAGCGCGCTCCCCTGCCGGGAGTCACCAGCGGTGCGCCCACCGGTATCCCCTCGATCGAGGTCAGCAGCAACGTCCACGCAGAAAAGCACACGTTCTTGCTCAATAAGCCGATAATCAACATCGGGCGCGAGCCATCGAATGATATTGTGATCAGCGAGCTGGTGGTTTCCGGCTTCCACGCGCAAATCGTGCAGGAGGGCAATCAGTTTGTACTGGTTCACCCGCACCCCTCGCGTCCCAGAACCCTCAACGGCCTGCTCTACCAGGGCCGCCATATCGCGGGCGATCAGCCGTTCCGCAAGCCGCTGGGGCGCGGCGATGTATTTCGTATCGGCGATGAGCACGGCACGCTGGTCACGCTGACCTTCAACGACGGCAGCGGCACGGTTCAGGAGGCGGTGCCGGAGATTCGTCCGATTCCGCTGGGCGCGCCGGTGATTACGCTGGGCCGCCTGCCCGACAATGACGTCGTGCTCAACCACCCGCAGGTGTCCGGCCACCACGCCCGCCTGGAGCGTGTTGGCAACAACTATCGCATCGTCGATTTGCACAGCACGAACCACGTCTATGTGAACGGCCATCGCGTGAGCACGCATATGCTCAAACCCGGCGACGAGATCCACATGGGCGCGTTCCGCCTGATCTTCACCGGCACCGAGCTGACCCAGCACGACGAAAGCCAGGGCATTCGCATCGACGCCCTCCAACTGCGCAAGGTTGGCAATAACAACACCGTCCTGATCAACGACATCTCGGTCGCCATCCCCCCGCGCAAGTTCGTGGCGCTGGTCGGTGGCTCCGGCGCCGGAAAATCGACGCTTATGGATGCTCTAAACGGACTGCGCCCGGCGCAGAAGGGGACGGTGCTCTACAACGGCAAGGACTACTATCACCACCTGGCGGCTTTCAGCACCCAGCTTGGCTATGTGCCGCAGGATGACATCATCCACCGCGACCTGACCGTCGAGCGCGCGCTCTACTATGCGGCCAAGCTACGCCTGCCCAGCGACATGACGAAGGATCAGATCAAGGGGCGCATCGACGAGGTGCTCGAGGATGTTGATATGAAGCACCGCCGTCACCTGCTCGTCAGCAAACTCTCCGGCGGCCAGCGCAAACGCGTCTCGATCGCGCTTGAGTTGCTGGCAAACCCCAGCGTCTTCTTCCTGGACGAGCCGACCTCGGGCCTCGATCCGGGTCTGGACCGCAAGATGATGACCCTGCTGCGCAACCTTGCCGACAAGGGCCACACCATCATCCTGGTCACGCACGCCACAAACAACATCAACTCCTGTGACTACATCTGCTTCCTGGCGCAGGGCGGGCACCTGGCCTTCTTTGGACCGCCCAACGAGGCAAAGACCTATTTCGGCAAGACCGACTTCGCCGAGATCTACAGCGCCCTGGAGCCGACCGAGGAGAATCCAAACATTCCGGCGCAGGCCGAGGCGCGTTTCAAAGCCTCGCCCGAATACCAGAAATACGTCGTCATGCCGCTCAACCAGGGTCCTGCGGGAGCCGGACGCGCCGCCGCGCTCGCCCAGCAGGCCCACGAAGTGGTCCCGCCCAAGCGCGGCAATCCCTGGCGGCAGTTCCGCCTGCTCTCCGAGCGCTATCTCAACCTGCTGTGGAACGACAAGGGCAACCTCGCCATCCTGCTCCTGCAAGCGCCGATTATCGCGATCATCCTCTACCTGATGACCGCCGCCGGCGCGTTTGCCCCGACCAGCGTGGTCACATGCGCGCCGGGCACGTACCAGGCGGCGGGCATTCCCAGAACAGTGTTGAGTAACGCCAGCGACTGTCAGAACGTACTCAACTTCCTGCAATCGAACAATCCCAGGGCCCAGGCCATGCTGCAACGCGCGGGAGGCGACATCAACGTCGCTCTCCAGCCCTTTATCAAGCCAGGTTCCGGGGCAGATGCGCAGACCACCCTCTTCATCATGGCCTTCGCGGCAGTCATGTTTGGGATCATCAACGGCGCGCGCGAGATCGTCAAAGAGGAGCCGATCTACAGACGTGAACGCACGGTCAACCTCGGCATTGTGCCCTACCTCTTCTCGAAGATCGCCGTGCTGGGCGTGTTGTGCGCGTTGCAGAGCCTCGTCCTGGTCGTGGTGGTCAACGCCAAGACACCCTTCCCGGACAAAGGACTGATCCTGCCTTCCGCCGGCGTGGAGATCTACGTCACCATGTTCCTGACCTCCATCGCTGGCCTGATGCTGGGCCTGGCGCTCTCCGCCCTGGCCCCCAACAACGACCGCGCGACCAGCTTTATTCCCATCCTGCTCATCCCGCAGGTCATCTTCTCCGGCGTCATCTTCGCGCTCACAAATCCAGGATTGCAGATAGCGGGCGGCTTCTTCGCCGAACGCTGGGCCATGGCGGCGATGGGTTCCACTATTGGCCTGCACAGCCAGTTCCTGATACCCAGGGGCGTACCGGGATTGAGCGACACCGATGTAAGCGGCGAGAGCTTCTCCTTCCAGGGAACGCTCTACTCCACCGTCGATAAGACGCATGCCGTCGAGCACCTCCTGCTCTCCTGGGGCCTGCTCGCGTTCATGAGCGTGGCGCTGGGACTGGCAACCGCCTACTTCCTGAAGCGCAAAGACGTGCGCCGTTAGGCGCGGACAGAAGACGCGGGCAGAATGGTACTTCTGGGCTTCAAGCTTGTCCCTTTGTACCATTCTGTGCTATTGTAGCAATGACCTGATGCGACGGGGCCATTGTAGGGAGGCTTCTTGCGGGAGATTGAAAATTGCAGGACAGGCGAATCGTGATTGGCGTCTGCGGTGGTATCGCGGCGTACAAAGCAGTCGAGCTGGTTAGCCGCTTGCAGCAGGCGGGGGCAGTGGTAGATGTCATTCTATCGGAACATGCCGAAGAGTTTGTCCGCCCGCTCACCTTCTCGACGGTGAGCCACAGGCCGGTCTATAGCGATCTGTGGGAGCCGTCGGGGCGCGCTGCCGAACTGCATATCGAGCTTGCGGAACGCGCGGAGTTGCTGGCGATTGTGCCGGCCACGGCCAATACCATCGCCAGACTGGCGCATGGGATGGCGGACAATATGCTCACGGCGGTGGCCCTGGCGACGAAAGCGCCCGTTCTGCTCGCGCCGGCTATGCACCATCACATGTACACCCATCCGGCCACGCAGGCCAACCTGGACCTGCTGCGGGCGCGGGGGGTCGTGGTGGTCGAGCCTGATGTGGGGCGCCTGGCCTCGGGCGAGGTGGGCATCGGCAGGCTGCCGGAGACGCCGGTTCTGCTGGGGGCCGTGAGCATGGTGTTGGGGCGCAATGGGGACCTGGCAGGCCGCCACGTGGTCGTTACCGCCGGCGGCACCCAGGAGCCGATTGATCCCGTGCGCTACGTCGGAAATCGTTCATCAGGCAAAATGGGGTATGCCCTGGCAAGCGAAGCGCGAGATCGCGGCGCACACGTGACTCTGATCTCCGGCCCGGTTGCCCTCGAGGCTCCCTTTGGAGTCGATGTGACGCGAGTCGAGACGGCGGCGCAAATGCGCGACGCGGTGCTTGCGGCAGTAAGCCAGGCCGATGTGCTGGTGATGAGCGCGGCGGTTGCTGATTATCGCCCGGCTCAGGTGGCAGCGCAGAAGATCAAGAAGGAGGGGTCCGGCGGTGCGGAAGGGGCCGGTATGGGAGACGTCTTCTCCCTCTCGCTGGTGCGCACCCCCGATATCCTGGGCGACCTCGCCGCTTTGCTCGATAAGCCGTCCGGGGAGCCACACCGCCGCCTGGTGCGGGTGGGCTTCGCCGCCGAAACCAGCGACCTGGTGACATACGCGCGCGCGAAGCTGGCCGCCAAGCATCTGGATTTGCTTGTGGCAAATGATGTGAGCCGCGCTGATAGCGGCTTTGGTTCAGATACCAATAAGGTCCTGCTCTTCTATGCAAATGGCGAGATGGAGGACCTGCCGCTGCTCTCCAAAACGGAGGTGGCAGCGCGCATTTGGGATCGTATCGTACCTATGCTGCCGAAAGCATAGTACGGCTTTCATCTGGGGGTGGGCCTGTGTCGGGAGAGATTGTTCTAGAAATGTCGGGTATACGTAACTTGCAGGAGGAATCCATGATGGATCGGGCCGCTAGTGCTGGCTTTGAAGGCATAGCTCAGATGCTCCTTGAGCAGAAAAAATTGATGGACGCCCTGGAAGCGGAGAATCGCGAACTGCGCCGCCAGATCGCTGACCTGCGCCGTGGCATCGGCATCGCTGTTGTTATCGATGGCAAAACTATTCAACTCGCTACCGACCAGTCCGGTCAGGCAGCCGCGCTGCAGAGCTTGCAGAGCTTGCAGAATACACCCGCCGCCTCGCCAGCCGTGGGGAATAGCGGCTACGGTCAGGCGCGCACAACGGGCAATCAGCAGACGGTCAACCTGAATAGCGAGAAACGCGAGAATGGCAGCGGCACCCGCAGCCCGCTCGCCGATAGCTTTGTGCTCTAACTCTCTCTGTTGCTTCTATAAATTGGCTCCTGGCAATACAATAGGTGAAAGCAGGAGGCGGCATGATCGTGCCGCCTCCTGCCTCATGCCTTCAACCTGTTGTATCTTCGCTCGTAAAGAATAGAGATCGCCATCTCTTTGTGTAATTCGTCACTTGCGCGGGCATAAAGATGTGGTATGATCAGCAAAAAGGTTCACTCTTCGGCATATGAACGCGTCTGCGGAGCGGAGAGTGTCATTAGCGATCGCTAATAAGAGGAGGACTTGCATGATTTGCCCCCATTGTCAGAGCCAGGTAGCCGATGGCGTGAAGTTCTGTGGCTCCTGTGGAAAGCCATTGGCAGGCGCGACCCCGGCTCCACAGCCGGCAGGCTATCCGCCGCAGCCGCAAAGCCAGTACGGCGCGCAACCACAGCCCAATATCTATGTGCCACCCAATCAGTACGAGGAGTATACCAGCAATGAGGCATTTGGCGCCGCCGTGCCGCGCGCCGAGTTGCACAATCCCAAAGGACCCCTGCGGGTGGGCGATATGACGATTACCATCGATGGCGAGCTGGTGCCGGTGGTGGATGTGATGCTGGGAAATCAGCTCTCGATCTACTTCGAGCATCATATCCTGCTCTGGAAACATCCCGGCGTGCAGTTGGGCTTTAAGTCGCTCAAGGGCGCGGCCAGGCGCTTCTTCGCAGGCTTGCAGATCTTTATCAACGAGGCGCACGGTCCCGGCAACATCTCGTTCTCACGCGATTCGGTGGGACAGATCGTAGCCCTGCGTTTGCAGCCCGGCCAGCTCGTCGAGGTGCGCGAGCACCAGTTCCTCTTTGCCACCAGCAACGTCGATTACAACTTCACCTTTGTGCAGGGCGCGGCCAACATTCTGTTCAGCCGCACCGGCATCTTCATCGACCAGTTCACCTGCCAGGGCGGCGAGGGCATGGTCCTGCTGCACGGCTACGGCAACGTCTTTGAGAAGATGCTGGCGCCCGGCGAGACGCTCGACGTTGAGCCCGGCGCATGGCTGTGGAAAGATCCCTCGGTGCAGATGACGGTAACGACCGTGGCAGGCTCGCAGCGCGGCGGCGGCATTCTCGGCGCGATCGGCGGACTCGTCGCCGGCTCTTCGTTCATCCTCAACCGCTTCACCGGTCCCGGTCGCCTGGGCATTCAGTCGATGACCTACCATCCGCCCCAGGCCGAGGGCGCTCCCCAGGCCGGCGGCCAGAGCAACCTCAATCTCGGACAGTTCTTTAGCTAAGGCATCAACGGCCCCATGCATGGAGCAGCGGCCTGGCGCTGCTCCATGCATGAAACGATAAAAAGGGCGTATTGTATGGAACTGTGATTGCTTTCTATCCCTGATTATTCTTCTCTTTATTAATCCGCAGAATCTTCAGCATGTATTGCTCGGAATTGAGATAGTACGGGTTGCGCTTGATATATTTGCCGACCACCGCGATCGGGTGCAGCTTGAGCATCTCCACAACCAGGCTGGGCAGCAGCTTGCTGTGATCGTAGTGCATCAGCGCAATGATCGGCGCGTTCTGGAAGGTAAAGACCGCATCGGAGGCCGCTTCGTACTTCAAAATCTGCTCGGCGCTGGCGATATCTTTCGTCAGCCAGGTCATATCGATCGAGATGCGCACCGCCTGCCAGCCCTCGCGCAGCGCCTGAGCGATAAACGTCTGATGCGAGGAGAGGAGCGCATACGGATCGAAACGCTTGCCCGAGGAGAGCAGCGCCTCGCGTTCCTCATAGAGCACCAGTTGCCCGCTGGCGATCAGCGCGTCCACATCGATCTGGAGCCTTTCCAGTTCCTCGCGGAACTCCTGTACCTGAGGCGGAGCGGCGGCAAACATGCATTTCTCGGACAGCGAGAGGCCCACGCGCATCAGGTGCGCGGTCACTTTGGGAATCTCATTGACTTTACTGTAGAGCTGGCAAATATGTGAGCCGGGCGGGATACGCTCAGACTTACCCTCAACACTAAGATCCATAGCAACCTCCACCGGTCATGACCGACCGTTCTGGGCCTTCCAGGCCTGGCGAATATGAGCAGCTCGATTGCTCATAAAGACGATCAACACACTCAACATGCCAAAGATGAAAGCGCCCGAGAGAAACGCAAAGATAAACCTGCCGAGCATGCCTTCGGTACCAAGACCCGCCAGCAGGGTGATCGCTACTGTGCAGAGGGAGAGTGGCAGCGGGAACACCAGCGTCCAGGCCAGTATCACCCGCAGGCCCTGCTTCGCCGAAAGTGGATCTTCTCCGTTGTAGGGAAACAGCAGCCGTCTCAGCAAGGAGAAAAATCGGAAACGCAACAGGTTTTGCATACGGCTCTTGCTATCCTTCCTTTTGCTGATACTGCAACCAGCGTTGCAGCACATCCTCTGCCTGATAAAGAATATTGATCTCGTTCTGGTATGTTAGACGGCGACAAGCCTCTGGCAGAGGAAACCACTCTACCAGGTCGTATTCGTGATCGTGCAAGGCCATATCGCCCCCAATCGCTTCAAAAAGGAAATGGCGCACCTGTTTGTAATAGCGCACCTGCTCGCGCACAAAGGTATAGGAGATGCTGCCCACGTAACTGATCAGGCGAACCTGCAAGCCGGTTTCTTCCTGGACCTCGCGTGCCGCCACCTGCTCGATGGTTTCACCGGCGCGCGGGGTTCCTTTGGGCAAGGACCAGATGCCGGGATGGCTCCGGCCCACCAGAGCCACCTCAACGTGTACGGGCTGTTTCTCCACAGGCCAGCGGGACGACCCATCTTGCCCGGCGTAGTCCATCGGAACAAGGCGAAACACAACTCCCCCAGCAGAGTACGCTCGTATTGTTCGATATCGTTCCATATGTTGTCGAAAGCCTTCCTCTCCCACCTCAAGCACGGCTTGATAGTCAGCAAAACGAATGGGGGCGAATCTCCGCATCCTTACCTGTTCTCTACACTATACAACATCTCCCGTCCGCTGGGTAGAATCTTATCCATTGTTGGCTACTGCCGCGCGCACTGCCTCAAGATTTTTCACCGGCGTCTCGGGGGAAACAGCGCAGCCGGGGGCCAGCAGGAAGTGCCGCCCGCCGGTCTCTTCGAGCGCGCGGGCAACCTCTTCCTGCACCTGGGCGGGCGAGCCACTTTTCAGGGTGCCGCGCTGGTTGACGCCACCCATGACCGCCTTGCCGGAGCGTTTCTGGCCGTCGAGCAGGCCGGGATTTCCCTCCGCATAGATGTCCCAGTTCAGCGCATGTACCGGGTAGGAGGCCAGTTGGTCGAAGTAGATGTGCGAGCCGCAGTTGTGCAGGATGTTGAACTTTGCCCGCTTCTTCACCGCGTCCAGAAACTCCAGGTCGTACTGTTCGCCAAATTCACGATACTGGTCCTGGGTGAGGAGATTCTGTGAGGCCCAGCCGTTTGTGGCGTAGAAGATGCCGCTGGCCCCGTACTCCATGCAGGCGAGCGCGAAGGTGATGAAGGTTTCGGTGATGACGCGCAGGGCCGCGTGCATGGCCGAGCGGTCCTCGCGAATGGTCTGCAGCACCGGTTCGTTCTGGTGCCCGGCCAGGTACATCGCGACTCCCAGGGGGCAGAAGATGGTCTGCACGAAGTAGGCGTCGTAGCCGATGGCGTGGTTAATCAACTGCAGGGCCTTGAGCTGCTCCCCCAGCGCGCCCTGGTCCGGCTCTAACTGGCGCAGGCGCTTCCAATCCGAGGAACTCTTAATGGGCGTGTCGTCGAAGATCGGCGGCTGATATTTGTTGCCGGAGGGACGAACCCTGGCGTTCCAGCCCTCGACATGATAACAGGCGCGCGGATTGACTTTCAGGTAGTCCCAATCGTAGCGCGTGAAGTTCTCTACCATCGCCTCCGCCAGGGTCTGGGGATTCCACTCGCGCTCGAAGTCGTGCCCCCACATGCTGGCCGGCACGCGATCCACCGGTTCGCCGCGCAAGGCGGCATCGATGCGTTCTTTTTTGTTCATGCTCTTTCCTCCTCATGGAAGCAGCTTTGGCGCCGCTTCCGCTGGTTTTTCTCTCTACATCTGCGCAAAAAGCGTCAGAACACATGGATCTCAAGTTTGTAATGCGCCTGGAGCGTGGTGTCCGGCGCGTATGCCGCAACGATCAGCACGACTCGCGTGACCTGCTTGCCGAAGCCCGCAATGACCAGGCTCCCTTGAGCCGAGGCCAGGTCTACGTTCATGGTCTGTACCGCGAAGGTCGAGCCGCTGTAGACAATAGCCTGCACCAGGTAGCGTTCCGGCAGGACGTTCTGCGTGTATACAAAGCCCTTGCTGGTCCAACCACTGCTGGCCGCCGCATTGTCCTGAAAACCCAGTTCGGGAATGCGGATCTGCGCGACGGCAAAGCCCTGGAGGGCGATAGAATTGTCCGTCACCTCTTCAAAACGCAGTTGAACCTTCTTTCCCGCGTAAGGCGCCAGGTCGATGCTCTCTTGAACCCAGGCCGGCGCCGCTCCACCGCCGCTAATCCCGGTATAGCCGTTGCCCAGGTTCTCGCCGGTGGGATTGCTGTCGCTGGTGAACTTGCCTTGCAAGGTAGTCCAGTGTGCCCCATTGTCCGTGGAGACCTCGACATATGCGTAGTCGTGATTCGCCTCCAGGTCGAACCAGGTAGCAAACTGGAGCGTGGCATGCTGGCCTTTCAGGCCGGTCAGGTCGATGCTGCGCGTCAGGGTGCTGTCCATGTTATTCGCGCGATTTCCCCACCACTCGCCCGCCGCATCGAGCGGATCGTTGCCCACCAGGCGCACGGTGGGCGAGCCGCTTAACTGGATGGAGAGCGCGCCGACCTTTCCCCCGCGCGGAGAGAGATCATAGTATTCGCCGGCGTATTGAGATACCTGGCCCGCCTGGCTGAAAGGATAGGCGCTGACAACCTGCTGAGGCGTCACGCCGGGCAGATGGATGCCGGGATAGCCGTATTCGCCGCCATCAATGCTTGGGTCTGCGACGAAGTTGGCCACCAGCCATTTGCGCCAGACGTCGAGAAAGCGGTCTGCATAGCCATGCTTTGCCAGCACGTCATCGAAATTCGTTGGCGGCGGCGCGGGATCTTGCAGCAGCTCTTTGAGCACGCCGTAGCCCCCGTAGTGCTCGGCAAAGTAATCGACGAACAGGTAGCCCGCGCCGGCGTGCTCGGCCACCAGGGCGGGATCGCTGGACCAGTCGTTCAGCTGCGTGTCGGGCGCCTTGAGCAGCGCCTGGTCCACGCCGTTCACCGAATATTTATTGACATGCTGCGCCAGCAAAGCGATGCCCTCGTTCATCCAATCCAGCGTGAGCGGGTGTTCACGCCAGTTGAGCAACTGCTGAAATTCATTGGCCAGCGCGCCGGCATAGTCAGCGGTGCCGGGTATCTCGCTATCGAGATTCATATAGAGCATATCGCGCCCGTTGCTATAGGGATTGAGGCCGGGGGGATACTCATCCTGAGCCGAGAAATAGCCGCCGACATTTGTGCCCATGCCCACGGCGTTCAGCACGGTGATATGCGCGTCCCCATCGACGCCCGCGCTCCATGTGCTGCCCGCGAGCGAGCGATCGGCAGAATAGATCTGCTGCTCAAAGGTATTGGCGGAGAGCTGGAGGGCAGTCTGGTTAAAGGACTGGCCATCCTCGACATACATATAGACGTGGGGTGTGAGATACACCAGGCGCGCGCGGACGCGGCTGTAGCTCGCCGTGTCCTGGTTGCCAAGCCAGAAGCTCTCCTCCTCACCCACATGCCTGGCGGGCGGCGTTTTTTTGCTCATGGGCGCGTTTGTGCGAGGAGCGAAGCGCCGGGCCAGGTCCAGGGGATTGCTCGCCTGCGGTGGCGTCATCAAGAGAAGCTGTTCGGTTTGCAGCAGGCCCGGCAGCGCCTCGATCGTGGGCGAAGGCAGATTGCTCCCCGGCTGCGTTACGCCCGGCGTGGCCTGAGCGTTTACACCACCGGAAGAATCGCATGAAGAGAGCAGGAGCAGGCAGAGGCAGAGAATCACCAGGCCGCGCGTCTTCATGCCTCCCCCTCTTCCAGCTCTTTGAAACGATAGCCCAGGCCGCGTTCGGTCAGGATATAGCGGGGGTGGGCGGGATCTTTCTCCAGCTTCTGCCGCAGGTAGGTAATATACAGGCGCAGGTAGTGAGACTCGTCGCGGTACTCATGGCCCCAGACCTTCGAGAGCAGCGTTTCGTGCGTCAGCAGGCGTCCGGCGTTGCTCACCAGGTGATAGAGCAGGCGATACTCAGTTGGGCGCAGCACGACCTTCTCGCCGCGCACAATTACCTCGCGGCGCGAAAAATCGATGGTCAGGTCGGAATCGACGACAATCCTGGTCTTGCGAGCCGGGGGCGCCATCAGCGAGCGGCGCAGCAGGGCTCGGATGCGCGAGAGCAGTTCCGGGGGACTGAACGGCTTGGCCAGGTAGTCGTCCGCGCCCAGGTCGAGGCCACGAATCTTATCCGCCTCGCTCTGGCGGACCGTGAGCATAATGACCGGCACGGTCGAAACCTCGCGGATGTGGCGCAGGGCCTCAAAGCCATCCATTTCGGGCATCGAGACATCGAGAATCACCAGGTCCGGCAGGAGATCGCGCACCTTCTCCAGCGCCTCCAGACCATTGCCGGCCTCTTCCACATGATAGTGTTCCAATTCCAGGTTCATACGGACGAAATCGCGAATGCGCGGCTCATCATCGACTATCAGAATCGTCATATCTCGCGCGTCAAAAGCTTCTTTTAGCATCAAAACACCACCATCGGCAACTGTGCCTTCTCCTCACGAAGGAGACTGAAAGAGAATGTCGAGCCGCTGTGCAGGGTGCTCTCCACCCAGATGCGGCCACCGTGCGCCTCAACGATCGCGCGGCAGATATACAGGCCCAGGCCGGCGCCCTGGATCGCGCTCGCTTTGCTATTGCCGGCGCGCTGGAAGCGGTCAAAGATCCCGGCCTGTTCCCGCAGAGGAATGCCCATCCCCTGGTCGCTGATGCTGACGATTACCTCGTCGGCCATTGCCCGGCAGGTCACAGTAATGTGCGCCTTGCCGGGCGAATATTTGATAGCATTATCCAGCAGATTCTGCAGAACCTCCTCGATCCGTTCACGGTCCGCCATGACCGGAGGCAGATGTGCGGGCAGGTCGAGCGTAATCGTCGCCTCGGGATGCTTCACGCGCAAGCGCTCGGCGGCCCGCTCGATCAGGGGAGCGAGGTCCAGCGGCGTGATATCCATCTGCAGGCCGCCCGCCTGGATACGCGAGGCATAGAGCAGGTTGCCGACCAGCTTGTTCAAGCGATCCGCCTCCTCCTCCACAGCCTTGAGACGCGTGCGCAGCGCCTGCGGGTCCAGCACGGCATCCGAGCGAGCCAGGGTCGAGGCGTAGCCCTTGATGATCGCGATCGGCGTCTGCAACTCATGCGAGATCACCGAAATGAAAGTTGAGCGCTGCTCCTCCTGCTCGCGTTCGCGCGTGATGTCGCGAATAGTGAGAATGCCGATCGTCGGCTCGCCATGCGGCGAAGTGATGCATGAGGCCGTGACCGAGACGGTAAACTGCTGGCCGTCGCGCGCTACGATGACCAGTTCGCGATCTCTCACGTGCTGGCCGGAGAACGCCTGCAGGATGGGCGAGCCCTGCAGACCCAGGTCGTGTCCCTGGCGATCCTTCGGGCGCAGAACCTCGAAATAGAAGCGCCCGACCACCTCATGCTCGCGCCAGCCGGTCAGCCGCTCCATCGCCGGATTGAAATCGAGAATGCGTAGCGCGGAGTCCACCGAGAGAATCCCCTCGGCGCTCTGCTGGAAGATCGCGGCCAGGCGCTGCTGTTCCCGCACCAGGGATTGCGCCCGCAGAGCCGCGCGCAGTCCCGCCGCCAGTTGAGTCATCACCAGGTGGCGGCCCTCCTCCGTCAGCCCCGCCTGAACCTCGCTGCCGACGGGCCGCAGGCAGTGTAGAATCCCCAGCGGGCCGGCTGGATCGGAGACAAAAAGCGAGCAGCGTTCCAGGGCCGGCAGATCTCCATCCTCGTCCAGCAGAGCGCGCACGCTCTCCAACTGAGCGACCAGCGTTGGAGCGAGTGCATCGACGACCAGCGGGCGAGCCGGTCCCGGCTGCGGGCGTTCGCGCATACTATTGAGAAACAGCGCGGCCTCTTCCTCATGCAGCCCGTAAAGAGTATACTCTGAACTGCTCTGCGGGTCAAACGCCGCGTTGGCCAGCACAAACACCCCGGCCAGTCCCCCCAGAAGCCGCACGCTGCTGCCCACAAGGATGAGCATCTGGTCATACGATTCCTCGGAGCGGCGCTGTTGGGATAATGACATGACAGGCTCCGTGACGGATTGGTGTCTCCCTCTGCACAACCCACTTGCCGGGTTGCGAGAGATAGTGCTATTGTAGCACAGAAATTGAGATTGTGAAGCCATGCCCTGTGTTTTGGGCTGACCGGAACGGAGAATTGACCCGCCTATCACGTGGTTTGAACGCTTGGCCGGCTTGATCATCTCTACCCTACAGCGAAGACAGCCTTAACCTTCTAGATCAAAAAGGGTATTCCTGGATGGAGGCAGTCCTTTTTTCTGCTTTTTAGAAGAACGTAGCCGCAAATCTTTAGCATTTTTCTTGCTGACTACTGGCACACCTGTCCTTTCCTCAATTAATTCGCGAGCAGCTCTTGTCGTATCTCCTGCATCGATGGCATCTTTATGGAGTTCGCTGATTCCCTGGCTATCCCGTGTTTCATGATAGGTAATCGCTGTAGCTTTTGAGAGTGCATTGAATGCTAGTTCCTGAACAGTCATATTATCTGGCAAATTCGCATTTGGTGAGATGCCCTTATAGACTTTATAGGATTTAATTGTCAAGCCAAATGTATGCTCAACGAGCACATTTGTCAGAATTGGATAGTGAATTTCTGCCGCACCTCGCTCTTTCCATGTGGCGGTAATTTCGTTACGAGCAAGTAAATCTACGATCCTTGCCTCAATCCAGTTATCGCTGTAACCCTTTTTGCGGTATTCATTACGAAGCAGCTCCAATTCGGATGCTTCCTGTTCAATCTCTTCTAAACGTTGGTTGCCAACTTCTGCCAACCAACGTTTAACTTTTTCAGCATTCTTCGACGGAACACTCTGGACGAGACGTAACAATGTTTCACGATTGGCGGTTTCAGTTTGACGCCTTCTGCCATCAGCAGCCCTCATAGGAAATAAGATAAGCTGGGTATCCATGATCTCTCGTAACCCAGGATCAGCTCGCTGCTTCATTTGCCGCCAATAGGCGGTAGGATTCTCAGAGTCTGTCCAGATTCTGACAAAATCCACAACAGCGTAAAACCATTCGTTATTATGCCAGACTCGGCGAACTTCTGGGAGATTTGTACCGGCAACAAGCGCTGTACTTTGCTCTTGTGACTCTCTTTCTGACATGTTTTTGCCTCACCCTTTCCTGATTGCCAACCCGTGACATTTTGTCACGGGTTGGGTACGCACGCTGCCTGCTTTGCCACGTTTGCACGCAAAATATAGCACAGACGTTCCTGTTCTACAACAAGCAAGCAGTGAAAACAGGCTCTCCTGTGTTGCAAAGAGGCTCCAATGTCTTTTTATACACACAGGTTGTGACTCACCGCCCACTCTGCTACAATAGCCGCAGCAATCATAGCAAAATTTATCTCATCCCTGACGATTTGAGGAGCACTATGAATCTCTACGAAGAATTTCAGTGGCGAGGACTGCTCTATGCTGAAACCGAGGGCGTGCGGGAGGAACTGACAAAACCGCACATTACCGGCTATGTCGGCTTTGATCCAACTGCGGCGAGCCTGCATGTTGGTAATCTGCTGCCCATTATGGGACTGGTGCGCCTGCAACGCGCCGGCCATACGCCCATCGCGCTGGCCGGCGGCGGCACGGGCCTGATCGGCGATCCCAGCGGCAAGACGGTCGAGCGCCAGTTGCTGACCAAAGAGCAGTTGGCTGAGAATCTGGAGGGCATTCGCGCGCAGCTCGCCCACTTTCTGGATTTTGAGAGCAAGAGCAATCCGGCCCTGCTGCTCAATAACGCGGACTGGCTGACAACGATCAGCATGGTCGATTTCCTGCGCGATGTGGGCAAGCACTTTACGGTCAACTATATGCTGGCGAAGGAATCGGTCAAGCAGCGTTACGAGCGGGGCGACGGCATTTCGTTCACCGAGTTCAGCTATATGCTGCTCCAGGCTTACGACTTCTTGACGCTGCACGATCGCTACAAATGTACGTTGCAGATGGGCGGCAGCGATCAGTGGGGCAATATCGTGGCCGGCACGGAGCTGATTCGCAGGCTGCGCGGCGCGCGCGGCTATGGCGTGGTCTTTCCGCTGGTGACGACCAGCGCGGGGGTGAAGTTTGGCAAGACCGAGGCCGGCGCGGTCTGGCTCGATCCCAATCTGACCTCGCCGTTCCGCTTCTATCAGTTCTGGCTCAACACCGACGACCGCGACGTAATCAGCTACCTCAAGTTCTTTACGCTGCTCAGCCGGGCGGAGATTGCGGAACTGGAGGCCAGTGTGCAGGCCGCGCCGGAGAAGCGCGAGGCGCAGCGCCGTTTGGGCGAGGAGGTGACGCGCATGGTTCACGGCGAGCAGCAGTTGCAGCGCGCGTTGCAGGCGACGCGTGTGCTCTTTGGCGGTGAGATCGCGGGACTAAGCGCCGCCGATGTGCTGGATATCTTCGCCGACGTGCCCTCGCACGATCTGCCCGCAGCCTCCTTCGAGGACGAGGGCCTCTCCCTGATCGAGACGGTGGTGGCCTGCGGCATCGCTCCCTCGAAGGGCGCGGCTCGCCGCCTGATCGAGAGCGGCGGCATCTATGTCAATAATCAGCGCCGCGCCGATCCGCAGACCATGCTCACGCGCGCGGACCTGATCGAGGGCCGCGCCCTGGTTCTGCGCAAGGGGGCGAAGGACTATCACCTGGCGCGTATGGTCTAGCGTCTTTTGTTTTAATTACGTATATTAATCGCACAATAAAACAAAAGACACCAGGTTACATCCACATGCGCCAGCGCTCGGTTGTAGCGACGCCGGAATCGCTGGAGAGGCCGGCATCATTTGGCCACGCGCCGGCCTCTCCAGCCAACGCTTTCAAGGCCACCGCCACCGCGCCGGCCCAGGTTTCGTCGGGGCCCAGCCCGGCCAGTTCGGCGCGGGAAAAGAAGCGCGCATCATCGATCTCTTCCAGGTTGGGAACGAGCTCGCCGGCAGGAGAGAGCAGGCGAGCGCGGAACATAAAAAAATAGTTATGCACGTCGTTATCCATCGCCCAGATGCGCACGCCCAGCAAACCCGTCACCTGCACGCGCAGGCCCGTCTCCTCAAAGGTTTCGCGCTCCGCCGCATGGTCGGGCATCTCGCCGGGATTGACGCGGCCCGCCGGCAGCAGGTAGCGTCCGCGTGTCACCCCGAAGCGATTGCGCACCAGCAGCACGCGCTCAGCATCCACCACCACCGTCCCCGCCCCGATCAGCCAGGGGTCACGTGGGCTAACAGTCGCTCGTTTTTCTTCCGTTTCAGCCATGCAGCCTGCTCCTTCTCAGTCCTCTTTTTGCCTGGAGTGATAATATTTCTGCAATTCACTGTCCATCCAATGAGCCAGATGATCTAACAGTTCTTCATAAAACTGGCCATTATTTGGTTTCAAACCAAATTCTTGCAACTTCTGTTGGATATATTTCAGAAATCCCTGTTTCGATGACTCATCTTTACAAATGAATTGTATCATCCAGGGCAGAATCAAGCGGCTGTCGCTCACAAAAGGAGCGAGCATACTGTCAACAACTCCTTCCTGCCGCATTGAGTCCTCGAAAGCTTGTCGGTTGAATATATCCGGGCGCTGCTTACGCCTTTGGGACTGTCTCGCTCCAGAATGATGCGCCTCATCTCGTTTTTCGCGCAAGGATTTCTCCCAATAAGCGTGACAATCCTGGGGAGCTAAGGATTGCAGGTTAATCTTTTCGCCTAAGGTGCGTACTCGATCATTAATAGCACGGTCGGTTAAGCGTAATGTATGAGTGCTGTCTTTTCGATTCCCTACAAACAACGCTTCATGTTGTGATGGAAATCGTAAGTAGTCTCTTGCTACTTCTAACGTTATATTATCTAAAATGATTGTTTGCTGCTCTTCGCTACTGTAGTCATAAAATGTGATTTCACCTTTCTCTAGATCTAAAGAATGGCGATCGAGAGCCGCAATTTCTCTGGGCCAGAGGCCACATAAGAGGAGTAAAGCCAATAAAAGTTTATCCCTATAGCCACGTTGAGTAGCTGGCTGAGCAAGTAATTGCTGTACCTGTTCATCTGTCAAATCATAATACTCGCCCCTCTTCTCACCACGCCTTATTTTTTGTTCGGCATCAGGGCGAGCTTGAACATTCTGGATTTGTATATATTCGTCAAATGGTAGTTTCTTATCTTCCATTGCCAGCCGTGCATAGGTCTTGATGGTGTGAAGCTGCATAGCAATGCTTGAAGCTGTATAATGTTGTTCCTCCAGGTGTGTTACATAAGCCCATATATGGTCCCCGCTTATTTTCGACCAGCTTGAAGGATCACTCGCAAGATTACCTAATGCTAATCCACGATCTAGAAGAAATGCGCGCAGCGAGGCAAGTTCTCTCCATTGCCGTTTTCGTGTTCGCGCGGCGAGAGGCTTGTAATAGGAAGAAAAAACGTTTATTTCTTCCTCCACTTCTGTTAATCCTACTGCTTCTATAAACTTTTCCTTATCCTCTTCCATATATTTCTCCTTTCTATGTTACATGGGGAGATACTTGCTCTCGCAATGCTTGAAACTCGAGCGGGGTTTAGCATGGTATTAGAATAAAACCCCGCTCAGCCCTCTGGTTATTTCTAGCGAGAAAACTAATGGCCGAAAACACGGCCAGCACTAGAAACGATCACTGTTATCAGATCTATTACCCGATCATCGCGAGTGATTAGAAAGACAACGGTCTCGAGAACAATGATGATAAGAATGCTGACCGCGAGAAATCGCCGGAAGCCATCATCAGGCGATGACGACGTAGAAGGATGCTTATTTTTGTTTTGCATCTCATCTCCTTAATCTAAAAACACACTGACTAATTTACTTCTGACTAAAAACCGTTACGTGGAGTATAACATAGCCGAGGAGAAAATGCAAGAGGCGACCGGAGAAGAGAAGAGATTCTGCTAACAAGCGGGCGCTGGCCACTGTCCCCGTCGTCTGCTATACTTTCCTATACAGCCTTTGCAGATTGCTCGAACGGGACAGGTGCTTTTTTTATCCGCTTACAGAAAGACAATAGAAGGTATTATTTGTGAAGGAATGGCAGTCACTCACCATTGGCCTTGTCCAGATGCGCTGCGAGAAGGGCGCGCTGGAAGAAAATCTTGCAGCCATCCATGCCAGCCTGCGCGCGGGCGCGGTCAGGGGCGTCGATTTTATGTGCTTTCCAGAGATGAGCATTACCGGCTATATCAATCCTCAGCGGTCGCCCGAAGCCGTGCTACGTCTCGATGGACCAGAGATAGCTCGTTTTGTGCGTATGACGAGCGATATGCCTGTGACGGCCATCGCGGGTTTTGTCGAGGCGAATCCGCGCGGAAAGCCCTTTATCACACAGGTCGCTGCGCGCGCAGGCGCTATCCTGGGGGTTTATCGCAAACTAACGATCGCTGAGGACGAGGTTGAGTGGTTTGCGCCCGGCTCTGCCGGGGAAGTGTTTCGCCACCCAAAGGTTGTGTTTGGGATATCCATCTGCGCGGATATCGATACCCCGGAGCTATTCAGCGCATACGCGAACCAGGGCGCGCGGATCGTCTTCGAGGCAGCAGCGCCCGGCCTCTATGGAGCGCAGGAGACGCGCGACTGGCGCGCAGGCTACCAATGGTGGCGCGACGAGTGTTATCACAAGCTGGGTCAGTACGCACGCGATAACGCCATCTCCATCGCCGTCGCGACGCAGGCCGGGCGAACCAGGGACGAGGATTTCCCCGGCGGGGGATATATTTTCGGGCCAGATGGGAAATGCCTGGTCGAAACGCCTGACTGGTTCGAGGGAGTGATATGCGCGGAAATTCCCGTCGCTTAAGGCGTCAGCGAAGTCAATCGGCGCTCAATCTTCTCCAGCGTAGGAATCCCCGTAATGCCGGGTGCCTCCACCGAGAGCGAGGCCACGCAGTTCGCGAAGTTCATGGCTGCGTGGGGATCGCGATGCTGGTAGAGGTGGACGAGAAAGGCGGCGGCGAAGACATCCCCGGCTCCGGTTGGATCGACCTCGGTGGCGGGATAGGCGGGAAAGCGCGTGGTTGTGCCGTGCTCGAAGAGCGTAGCCCCGTGCCGTCCGTCGGTTGCGACCAGCAGGGGAACGCGCCTGCTCCAGTCCGCCAGCATGGCATCGGCGGCGGCGCGCTGATTATCCGCGAAAGGCAGCAGATCGTCGTGGCTGAGAATCAGCGCATCGAGCAGGGGGAGAAGCTCCTCGGCGTTCTCCCAGGGAGTTGGCCAGACGCGTCCATCGGCATCCCAGCGTCTCAGCCAGCCCTGGGGAGTCGCGGCCAGCAGGGAATTCGCCTGGCGTGGCAGGCTGCGCAGCAGGGTTGGAGGAATCTCCTGAGCCAGGGGAGCGAGCAGAACGATGGGCGCGGCCAGCCAGGCGGGAGGAATATCTGAGAGATCGAGTTGTGGAGCGCGGGCGCGTAGATACTGCGTGCGAAATCCCTCATGATAGCTATTCTCGAACGCAGTTGTAACGGGAGCCGGGCGAGCGGCCAGCGCGATTGGAGGTAGCAGCGCGGGTAGATCCGCCAGCAACGTTTCATCTGCGCAGGTCACAATGCCCGCGACCAATCCCAGGTGATAGGCGGTCAGGGCAGCGAATGTCACCGTGCCGCCGAGCGTGAACGAACCATCGGGCAAGAGATCGCGCGTCACGTGCCCGATGGCGAGAAATGTAGGGGATGCTCCAGAGCCACTCATCTTCCCGGGCGTTTCAGCGAAATCACCACGCGGCGGGCGTCGCCTTCGCCGATGCTCTCGGTGCTGATATCGGGGCTATCGGCCAGCGCGAGATGCACGATGCGTCGTTCGTGCGGGGGCATAGCCTCGAGCGCAATCGAGCGGCGATAGTTACGCACCTGCTGGGCCACGCGCAGGGCCAGGGAGCGCAGATTCTCCTCGCGGCGTTCGCGATAATTCTCCGCGTCCACGATAATACGCATGCGATGTTTCGTGCGGTGGCTCACAATCAGGCTCACCAGGAGCTGCAGGGCGGAGAGCGTTTCCCCGCGCCGCCCGATCAGCAGGCCAAGATTCTCGTTAATGCCCTGGATGTTGAGCGTCAAAGGATTCTGCGAACGCACCTGGACAGCCGCGCGGATATTCATATACTGCAAAATATGCTGCAAGACATCGACCGTCACGGCGATATCTTCGCTGCTGGGATGCTCAACCTCCTGCATCTCGCCTTCTGCAACAGTAATCCCCTCCATCTCAGGGGCGGCTTCAGCCATTGGCAGGGCGGACTGGTACGTTTCATCCTCGTATTCCTCGCCGAACTCCTCATCCTCATCTATCAGCTCCTCCTCCATCTCCTCCTCATACAACTCCTCCTCCTCGCCCTCCTCCAGGTCCTCCTCCTCATACAACTCCTCGTCATCGGGACCGAGGAGCGCGTCGGCCATCTCGGGAGTAATCACCGCGCTGCCACGTGGGGGAAGGACAGTGACGCGGACGCGGGCCTCCTTGCCGCCGATCCCGAACGTGCCACGCGCAGGCTCCTGGAGGACCGTCACCTCCACCTCGTCGCGCCGTTTATGCAAACGCACCAGAGCCTGCAACAGAGCGTCATCAACACTTTTGCCACTTACCTCAATGCTTTCCACGATTTTGTTGCCTCCATGTATTTCTCTATCCCAAACGTTTCAGCGCCGGGATCAGGATATCCCCTGTTCAGCTACGCGATGGATTGCGCCTGGGAGTTGCCCCTCGTCGGCGAGCCGACGAACTGTTCGGTCTCCTGCGCCGGTTTGACGAGCCGCTTGAGTACCCATTTGCCCGCGCGCCGCTAGTGCGCTCAGGGCGAACCTCCGCATCAGCATCAACCACCTTATCCAGCAGCGCCCGCTCTTTGCGCGCATCGCCGGAGTACGCGCTGGACCTGTCCACATCCTTCGGCTCAGCCCTGCCGAACGTGGGAAGGCTGAACAGCGAACCCCAGCCGGTCACAAAGTACTGCTGCACCATGCTGAAGATCGAAGTGGTGGTCCAGTAGAGCGCCAGGCCCGCCGGGAAGCCCCAGGCGATAAAGAGCGTGACAAACGGCATAATAAAGGACATGATCTGCATCTGCTGCGTCATCATATCCTTTGCGCCCGACTGCCTGGTGCGCGCCTGGGACATACGCAACTGGATGAAAGTGGCCAGCGCGGCCAGGATTGGCAGGATGTGCGTTGGGTCGGCGGCGGCCAATGAGAGCGACCAGTGTGGATTGATAAAAGTAAACCAGCGCAGATCGAAGTTGGGAATTGCCGAAAACTTGGGCAGGAAAGGATAAATGACATTGTTAATATCAGAAAGCTGAAGCGGATGGCCCGGCCTGAGCACCACATTCATCGCGCCATACAGGCCATACAGAATTGGCAACTGAATCAACAATGGCAGACAGCCCGACATCGGATTGATGTTATATTCCTTGTACAGTCGCTGCATCTCGCGATACTGCGTCTGCTGGTCATTCGCGTATTTCTTGCGAATATCGGCAATCAACGGCTGAATGGCCTGGGTGGCCTTCGACGAACGCAATTGTTTGAGCGTCAGAGGAAAGAGGCACAGGCGAATGATCAGCGTCAACACGATGATGGAGAGGCCCAGATCGCCAAAGAGGTGATCCAGCAGCATCAGCGCGTTGAAAATGGGAAATGTAAAGATGATATTAAAAAAGTAGCCTATCTGACCCACGGGAGTTATCCTACCTTCCTCAATCTCGTCAGCCGAGCCGTTCTGGGACCGGATCGTAGAGATCGCCGTGATAGAAAGGATGGCAGCGACCAATACGTTTGATCGTCAGCCAGCCGCCACGGAAAAAGCCAAAACGTTGAATTGCCTCATACCCATACTGAGAGCATGAGGGAGTGAACCGACACGATGAGGGTAGAACGACCGACAGCGTGCGTTGATAGAGACGGATGAGAAAAAGAGCGACGTATTTCACTGTCGTGTCCTTTTTAGTATGGGTTCCTCAACTATCTGTCTCCTGCCTCTCGCTGATCGGGGCGGGCGAGCAGGCGCGCTCGTCGCAGCAGGGCAGGTATATCTTGTTCAAGTGTTTGTAAATCAGCCGTAAGCGTCTCCCTGCGGGCGCTGAACACGATATCCCAGCCGGGGGATAGTTCCGGCAGCACAGGCCGGACGGCCTCGCTGAGCCGGCGTTTCAGCGCATTGCGCTCGACCGCGTGCTTTGCGATACGCTTACTGACCACGAACCCGATGCGCAGCGCAGCTACATCGTTTGGCATCCATGCCAGGGTAAGCAGCCGGGACGTTACGCTGCGCCCCTGCTGCCTGACTCGCTGAAACTCACTACTTTTTCGCAGACGAAATGCACGTTTGAGTGCCACTCTATTCCGAACGATTCAGCGCAACACTATTTAAACAGTCAGCTTCCAGCGCCCTTTGGCGCGGCGTGCTTTGAGAACGCGACGGCCATTGCGTGTTGCCATGCGCTTGAGAAAGCCGTGTTCGCGTTTGCGCGGGATGCGCTTGGGTTGCCAGGTACGTTTCATAAAAAAACCCTGTACTCCTCCACTTAAAATTGGTCTTGTAAATTATAGCGGCAAAACCTGTTGACTGTCAATCAGGCGTTGCGAACCTGGGACTATCGAACCAATCGGCCAGCGGGGCACGCGCTCCCTTTGGTCGCCCGCCAGCTCCCCCAGCAACTCGCAGCGCCGCCTTGTTCTGCTTGCGCCGCTTCTTTAGTATTATATACGGCCCGCCGGTCCCTGCGGTTCCTTTTTGGAGGGGAGACAGGAGACGAAGGCCGGCCCTCCCCCAGGCTGGTCTCCCTGCATAGCAATCGGAGAGAGGGAGCGAGGGAGACGGAGGCCAGCTCCGTCTCTACTGTGTAGGTGGGTTTGAGGCAAGCTCAAACCCACGAATCCCAGCCCTACGGGCTGGCAGATGGCAGCTTGCCTGCCATCCACCTATACAGTAGAGACGGAGCTGGCCTCCGTCTCGCAATCATACCTCGCATGTAGAGACGGAGCTGGCCTCCGTCTGCCTGTGGTGCCGTCTGCCTGTGGTGCCGTCTGCCAGAACGCGTTTCCTGCGCCCGTCTGCCTCGTCCCCTCTCGTCCGTCTGCCAGGAACCGTGAGCTTGCCTCCGTCTGCCTGTGGTGCCGTCTCCCTCGCACCGTGTGCGTGCGCGGATCTATGCTTCTTTGAAGCGCAGGAGGACGCGGCCCAGGCGAATTTCGTCGTTATCGTGCAGGGGCGTGGGGGTTTTGCCCGGCAGCTTCTGCCGATTCAGGAACGTAAAATTGGTGCTATTCTCATCCTCCAGCATATACTGGCCATTATCGTAGAAGATGCGCGCGTGCAGGCGGGAGACGCCGCCTTCTTCGCCGCCGTGCGGGGTGAGGTCAACGTCGGGATAGATGTTGCTCACGGCATCCTCGCGGCCAATCACGATGTTATCCTTCCCGCTCAGGTCGAACTCCTGGTTGTCGGCCTCGACGATCAGACGGGCCGTGAGGGCGGTTGCTGGAGCTGCCGGGGCGGCTGCGGGCGCGGATGTTGCCGCCGGGGCGGGTGCGCCGAGCATGCTGCCGCAGTTGGAGCAGAAAGCCTCGCCGGCGGGATTGATTGCGCCGCACGAAGGGCAAGTCTGGCTGCCGGCCGGCGCCGCGGCAGGAGCGGCGGGAGTGGGTGCAGGCGCGGGCGCGGCGGTTGCAACGGGCGCAGCGGCGGCCAGCGGCTCACCACATTCGTCGCAGAAGGCCGAGCCATCAGGATTTTCGTGGCCTAAAGAACACTTTATCGTCATTGTTACCTCCTAAAACGATCACATCTAGATTTTCTCCCCGGCTCATCAGGGAAGTATGTCGTCGAGACGCTGGGTGAGCTTGCGCGTTTTGTTGCCGATGGACTTCACCTGTTCCTGCGAGATCTGCCCGCCCTGGTTAATCTGCTCAAGCGCGAGCTGGGTCTCTTCATCGAGCACGCGCGTGACGTTGGGGGCCAGGCGTGTGGTGGCCTTGCCGGTCCGCTTATACTCGTCGAGCACGCGCGTCACCAGGCGATGGGCGTTGGCTTTTTCGGCGAAGTTCATCACCAGCGCGTTCACCGCTGCCGCCTGGTTGGCATCGTGAGTAAACGTGACCTTCACATCATCGCGCACGCTCTCCCCGACCACGCCCATGATCGGCACGTCGTAGTTCAGTTCCGCCTGGGCGATACGGAACAGGCCGGCCTGGCGGGGATCGATCATCAGCTCGAAGAGCACCGATTGCGGCTTATCCTTCTCCAGGTCGCCCAGCGGAATAACGACCTGGCGATCGGCGAGCACGTTGGGGCCGAGGTCGCTGATGATCGGCAGCACCTTGACCGCCTTCTTCGGCGTGACGCCGGCGGGCAGGCGCAGGATGAGCGTGGCGTTGCGGATGGCCACGTCGACCGCGCTCTGGATCTGCTGCTCGAAGATGCTCAGGGCGTCGGTGGGATTCTGAATGAACTCGGCCGGCATGCCACCGCTCAGATGGCCGATATTGTCCAGCAGGTCTTCGTCCCAGTCGGCCCCGATGCCCAGTGGGTAGATGGAGATACCGGCTGCGGCGGCATCGCGGGCGAGCTGGCGGCAGCGATCGGAGTCGCCATAGGTTACGCCGTCGGTCAGCAGGATCATACGATTGATGGCGTTAGGAATATTCCAGCGCCTTA
>Ga0070740_10001926_pt1 | contig 26403 bp, 25 predicted proteins | sample Coa_R2_FD_67286 | JGI IMG/M metagenome (GOLD analysis project Ga0070740, IMG submission 67286) | Surface soil microbial communities from Centralia Pennsylvania, which are recovering from an underground coalmine fire - Coalmine... | ecosystem: Environmental > Terrestrial > Soil > Unclassified ...
GGAGCCGAGCCGCTCCTTGAGATTGGGGAACAGCGAGAATATCTGGTCGAGCGTCAGCCCGCCCGGTTTGACCTGCGGCGGCAGCAGCAGGTTCTCGCCGACGCCGAGGCTGGCGAAGATGCCGCGTTCCTCGGGGCAGAAGGCGATGCCGGCGCGGGCGATGCGGTCAGACGGCAGCCCGATCAGTTCGCTGCCGGCGAAGCGCACCGAGCCCGTGCGCTGGCCGACGATACCCATGATCGACTTCAGTGTCGTGGTCTTGCCGGCGCCGTTGCGGCCGAGCAGCGTCACCACCTCGCCTTCGCGCACATCGAACGTGACTCCGTGCAGGATGTGCGACTCGCCGTACCAGGCTTCCAGGTTCTCGACCGCGAGCAAGGGCGACGTGCGCTCAAGCATGGCCCACTCCCATATAGGCCTCGCGCACGTCCGGGTTGTTCGATACCGTCTCGTAATCGCCTTCCGCCAGCACGCGGCCGCGCGTGAGCACGGTGATGCGGTCGGACAGGTCAGCGACCACCGAAAGATTGTGTTCGACCATTAGCACGGTGCGGTCGGCGGCGACGCGTTTAATGAGCTCGGCAATTCGGGCGATGTCCTCGTGTGCCATGCCGGCCATCGGCTCGTCGAGCAGCATCAGCTCCGGATCAAGCGCCAGCGTCGTGGCAATCTCCAAAGCACGCTTTCGGCCGTAGGGCAACTCGACTGCCATCCAGTTGGCGAAATCGCTCAAGCCGACGTCGGCGATAAGTTCATTGGCGCGAGCATTGTATAGATCGAGCGCGGTGACGGAGCGCCAGAAGTCGAATGACGCGCCACGCTGCCGCTGCAGCGCGACGCGTACATTTTCGAGCACCGTCATGTGCGGGAAGACGGCTGAAATCTGAAACGAGCGCGCGATGCCGAGGCGAGCGACATCGGCGGGAGCGAGCCCCGTGATGTCCTCGCCATTGAACAGGATCCGTCCATGCGTCGGTTGCAGGAACTTGGTGAGCAAATTGAAGCACGTGGTCTTGCCGGCCCCGTTCGGTCCGATCAGCGCATGGATGCTGCCGCGCTCGACGCGCAGATTGACGTCGTTGACTGCCACAAACCCGGCAAACGTCTTGGTCAGGTTCTCGGCTTCGAGAATAACGTCGCCATTCATGCGCTTCCCCACACCCAAGCTTGGCAAGTTTCTTGCCGCGATGTCCAGACCGCAAGACATCGGCGACCGAGCCGGTGGAAGCGTGTCTGACGGCCTGTGCGGCCTCAATTGAGATGTTAGCTGTTGGGCCGTAGCGGACAATCCACCGAAAGGATGCCCGCTTTGACCGCACGGGCGGCTTGGTCACCGAGCAGCATGAACGTGGGCCTGCTCGCGCGCCTCGCAGGCCGCGGCAAAAGCGCGCCGCAAGCGGACGATATCGGGCGCAACTCCGGTGAACAAGCGGAATGCTTCGGCCGCCTGATGCACGCACATGCCGCTGCCGTTGAGCACGCGCGCCCCCTTCATGGCCGCGGCCTTGATGAACTCGGTTTCTAGCGGCGTATAGATAACGTCAGCCGCCCAGTGTGAAGCTCGGAGAGCGGATACCGGCACCGGATGGCCGGGAAAGCCGCGCATGCCGGTCTGCGTGGCATTGACGACGCCGTCGGCCGCCGCGATTTCGCGCGCGAGATCGCAACCAAGCCGGCAGCACGTCGCACCGAAATGCGTCGACAGATCGGTGCAGAGCGCTTGCGCGCGCATGCTATCGCGGTCGTGCACGATCAGCAGCGCGGCGCCAAAATCCATCAGTGCGAAAGCCACCGAGCGGCCGGCGCCGCCCGCCCCGATCAGCACGACGGTCTTGCCGCGGGCGCTGTCCGCTCCGAGGCTTTCCTCGAAGCTCTGGCGCCAGCCGCGCCGGTCGAAATTGTGGCCGGTCGTCCGCCCATCCGGCGCGACAGCTACTGTGTTGACGGCGCCGATCTGCGCAGCCTCGGCATCGACATCGTCGAGCAGCGCGAGAATGTCCTGCTTGAATGGATAGGTGACATTGACGCCAGCAAAGCCAGCGGTCTTGATCGCGTCGAGGAGCTGCGGCAACCGCCGCGCGCGCAGCCGATCGACGTCCATGAGATGGTAGAAGCCCTCGATGCCTGCCGCCGCAAAGGCTTCCGCGAACAAAGTGGGCGACAGCGACCCCATGATGTTGGCGCCGATCAGCCCCAACAATATCCTGCGTCCGCGCATAGCGGCGCCTATTTGACCGCGCCGCCGGTGATGCCGGAGATGAAGCGGTCGAGGAACAGGTTATACGCGATCGCGACCGGCACGGCGGCGATGAGCGCGCCGGCCATCAACTCGCCCCAAAAGAACACATCACCGCGAACCAGATCGGTTGTTACGCCGAGCGTAATCGGCTTCTGGTCAGACGATGACACGAAGGTCAGGGCGTAAACGAATTCCTGCAAGGTCAGCGTAAAGGTAAAGATCACCACCGTCAGGATGGCCGGCACCGAAAGCGGAATGGCCATCTTGATGAAGGCACCAAAGAGGCTGCAGCCGTCGACGATTGCCGCCTCCTCGATCTCGACGGGCAGCGCCTTGAAGAACCCCATCAGCAGCCAGGAGCAGAACGGGATGGTAAAGGTCGGATAGACCAGGACCAGCGACCACAGCGAGTTCTGCAACCCGAGATCGGCGATGATCCGCGACAGCGGCAGGAACAACAGGGTCGGCGGCACCAGGTAAGTCAAAAAAATTCCGATGCCCAGGGCCTCGCCCTTGCGGCTTTTCATCCGCGCCAGCGCGTAGCCGGCGGGGATCGCAGTGACCAACGTGATCGCGACCACGCAGACTCCGATGATGAGCGAATTCAGCAGCCAGCGCGCGAACAGGGTCTGGCTGAAGAGATATTCGACATGATCGAGTGTGGGCCATTCGTTGAACCAGAACGGGACGTTGGTGACGTTATAGAGATCGCTGTTCGGCTTGAACGCCGTGATCAGCATCCAATAGAACGGGAACGCAGCCAGGATCACGAAGAACGCGACCGCCAGAAAAAACAGCGCTTCGCCGATGACCTTGTTGAGGGTGCGCGGCATGTCAAATTTCCCGGCGGCGGATGAAGCGCAACATCAGAACGACGACCACCAGCAACACCGGCAGCATGAACAGCGAAATAGCGGCACCATGCGAGACGTCGCCCGAAACGATGCCGGTCTGAAAGCCGGCAAAGCCGAGCACCGAGGTCGCGCCAACCGGACCGCCGTTTGTCAACAGGAACACGATGGAAAGATCAGTGAAGGTGAAGACGATACCGAAGATCAGGCCGATCGCCACGATCGGCAGGATCATCGGCATGATGATCTGGTAATTGCGACGCCAGAAGCCGGCGCCGTCGACCGTCGCGGCATCGATAATGTCCTGCGGGACCGCGGTGATGCCGGCGAGGAAGATCACGATTGCGAACGGGAAGAAGCGCCAGGCATTGATGATCACGATGCACAGCATCGCCAGCCACGGGGTGCCGAGCCAGTTCGGCACGTCGGCGCGCTCCATCAGGCCCAGCGCGATCAATGTCCAATTGATCACGCTGTACAGCGAATCGAACAGCCATCGCCAAGCGATGGTAGCGAGCGCGACCGGCACCGCGAAAGGCAGGATGATCAGCGCCCTCACAATCTTACGGCCGGCGAACGGCCGCAGCAGCACAAAGGCGCCGAACTTTCCGAGCACGAGCCCGAGCAGTTGCGATCCGAACGTGAAGATAAAGGTGTTGGTCAGCGTCTGAATGAACGTCGGATTGTCGACGATCTGCTCGAAATTCGTCAGGCCGACAAATTTCCAGGTCGGATCGTAGATCGTGTAGGCGCTGAGCGAATAATAGATCGCAAGCAGGAGCGGCAATCCGACCAGCAACAGCACATACAGAATCGCCGGCGCAACCAGGATGGTTTCGAGCACCTCGCGCCGGTCTAGAATAAAGCGAAATCGCGACACCGGCTTGATGGCGATCGGTTCAGCGATGACGGCCATCGGCAAACTCCTTAATGTGCCTTGACCCGCTTGCCGTCGTGGTCGAAACGCCGCAACTCGCTGTTCTTCACGGCAAAGGGATGCCATTCGCCGGGGCGAATGCTTTTTTCGGCGACATGCGCGGGCGGCAATTTTGCCGTGATGAGCTGCTTGGATTCAAAGCCTTCCACCACGCCGTACACGATGCGCTCGGATCCGAGATATTCCGAACGGTCGATGCGGAAGGAAAATTCGGTGGCTGCGCCGTCGTCGATCATTTCTTTGGGCAGGAAGTTCTCGGGGCGGAAGCCGAGATAGCTTCCGCCGTTGTGGCTGACGATGTTCATCGGCGGCGCACCGACGAAGGTCGCAACGAAGAGGTCGGCGGGATCGTTGTAGATTTCCGTCGGCGTTCCCACCTGGCGGATTTTTCCGTGGTCGATGACAGCGATGCGGTCGCCCATGCCCATGGCTTCGACCTGGTCGTGGGTCACGTAAATGGTGGTGAGGCCCACCCGCTGCTGAAAGTTCTTGATCTCCTGCCGAGCTGAGGTACGCAGCTTGGCGTCAAGGTTCGACAGCGGCTCGTCAAGCAGCAGCGCCGTCGGTTCACGCACCAGTGCGCGCGCCAACGCGACGCGCTGGCGCTCGCCGCCGGAAAGCTGCCGCGGCCGCCGGTCGAGCAGATGGCCGATGCCGAGCAATTGCGAGGCCCATGACACCTGCCTGTCGATTTTGTCGCGGGCCATTCGCTGCGTTTTCAGGGGAAACGCGATGTTGTTGCGCACCGTGTAGTGAGGATAAAGCCCATAGCTCTGAAACATCATCGCGACGCCGCGAGCGCGCGGCGGCATGTCGTTGACCACTGTGCCGCCAATCAGCAAATCGCCGCTCGTCTGCTGTTCAAGGCCGCAGATGATGCGCAGAAAAGTCGTCTTGCCGCAGCCCGATGGGCCGAGCAGCACCATGAATTCGCCGTCCGGCACCGTCAGTGAGATGCCGTTGACGGCGGGGACTTCGCCAAATTTTTTGACGATGTCCCGAGCCGACACCGCAGACATTGAACCTCCCAGAACTCCGAATGCGCATGTTCCCACCGCCGATTTGATTCGGCGGCCTGCTTCTTCGTTTGTCGATAACCGTCAGGTCCGGACCGCGCATCACGCGCGGCCCGGACATCGGCAATCAGGCTCGCTGATTCCATTTCTTGTAGATGGCTTCGCACTGTTGCGTGGCCCACTTTACCGAATCCTCCGCCGACATCTGGCCGGTTGCCGTTTTTGCCATCATGTCGCAGATGATGAAGTCGTTGTAGACCTCGTCGACGGCTGGCCAGGATGGGCCCGGATAGCCCGGAGCGGCTGACCACTTGTCCGAGTCCTGCAGGATTGCCAGCTTGTCGGTCGGGGTCGACGTAGGGTCATTGGACAGGATCGGCATGGGCTTCGGCACCAGGTTGGCGAAGCACGGATTGTTGTAGCCCTCGCTCGCCTTGAACGCCTCCGGCCAGTGGTCCGCGTAGTACTTGAGGAACTCGATCGCGCCTTCCTTGTTCTTGGCGAACTTCCAGATTCCGTAGTACTCGGCGGCGCCGCCCATAATCTGACGGACCGGTCCTTTCGGCGGTGCCATCACGAACGTATCGTCGGCGCCCGCCTTGTTGGACTTCTGGAACGTGCGGTAGGCCGAGATCGGGTTGACGATCATCGACGCAACGCCCGACACAAGATAGCGGTTGTTACTGGAGTCGTCCCAAGACAGCACTTCCGAGGTCATCGCCTCCTTGTAGAGAGCGGCGACGAACTTGACGGCTTCAACGCTCTCTTTGCTGTTGAGCACGACTTTCTTGCCGGTTTCGTCTTGCACGGCACCGCCGTAGCTCCACAACAGGCCGCGCCATGTCGTGTTCGGGTCGTTGCTGTGACCGAGCGAAATGCCGACCGGGTGGCCTTTGGCCTTCAGCTTCGCGCCGCCGATCCGTACATTGTCCCACGTATCGGGCTTCATCCCGATCTCGTCCCACATGCTCTTGCGGTACATCGACGGGAAGTTGATGTAGAAATCCGGGAATGCCGACCAGGTCTTGTCCTCTTGGTTGTAACCAAGCTGACGACCGATGGTGGTGACCTTGCCGTATTTCTTCTGTGTCTCTTCGACCAGGCTCGTCACATCGACGAGGAATTTTCGATACAGGTGCGCTCCGCCTGAGCCATTCCAACCGAACAGATCGTGCCCCGATTGAGCCGACGCTTCTGCGGCTGCGCGCGCGGCAACGTTGCCTACGGGGATGTGGTCGACCGTGACCGAGATGTTGTTCTTGGCGCCCCACTCTTTGGCGAAGTTGTCGAACCATTTGTCGTATTCCGGAACGAAATGACTCCATTGCACGATCGACAAAGTCTTCGTGTCAGCCATTGCCCTCGACACGAATGGCGCGGAAAGCGCCGGTGTAGCGCCGGCGGCGGCAAGGGTCAGCCCCGTTTCCCGCAGGAAACGACGCCTCGTAATACGCGGAAATTTATTAGCGCTCATCTTGGGCTCCTCCTCTGGCTTGCTTCAGTTGGACGCGACAAGCCGATCGTGTCCGCCCACTGAATTATTCTTGCAACGCTACCATAGCGCGCCCATCCCGACGCGCCAGCGCTTTGCCGAAAACCGGCGGAACAGTCGAGCATAGAACGACGTCGGCCGCTGCCAATGCGGCAGCACATCCCAGGCCTGGGCTGAGACAGGTCAATAGGCCTGACCTATCTGCAACTACGTCTTCGCGTGGTTTTGAGGCTCGCGCTTGGCGGATAGATCCCGTCCGCCAAGATCAACGCAAGACGGGCGACATGACCGAAACGCAGCCGGCCTAAACGCGACCGCGGGGCCGCTTGCGCGAGACGACCAGTGCACGCGCCTTGCTGAACAGCGACCACAGCCGCGGATTCTGCTTGATCGCGCGCTTAAGCCTGCTGAAGGCCAGCAGCGGCGTCGCGGCGGCCAGACCCCGCCAACTTATTACCGCCACCATGTCGTAAAGCGGCTCGGCGCGGTCGCACCAGTCACGCTTGTAGGGCTCGTCGCCGATAGTGAAATCGAAGACACCGAAGCCTCGTTCGATGGCATAGCGAAACAGCTCATGCAAATGTGCGGCACCCGGACCAAGCCGCGCCATCTCGCCGTCTGTATAACTCGACAGCACATAGTAATAGCGTTCCTTGAACGTGAGGGCGAAATTTGTTGCGGCAATGGTATTCCCGACCCGTAGCGCGCTGATATGGACAAGCGAGCGCGTCTGTGGATCGGTCGCCAAATCGCGGTAAAATTCAGTGTAGCCCGCGCGCGAGAAAATATTGCCGATGCCACGCCGCGCAAACGCGGCCGATTTTTGCTCGATCAAGACCTGCAGCGTGGAAAGAGCCTGCGACGCCTCCGCCGCCGTGGCAAATTGGATCTGGCCATGGGCCGCCAGACGCTTGCGCTTGCTGCGGTCGCGTGCCCGCGTCGCCGCCGAGCGCTTGGCTTCATAAAACTTGTCCCAGCTTGAGCCGAGCTTGGTTGCATAGCAGCCGCTCGGATTGAGCACCGTGGGCAAGGCGAGCATCGGGTTTGGCTGTGCGCCAATGGTCGCCGGCATCTTCTCCAGGCGCACGATGTCACAGCGTGCGCGCATCTGCACGGCTTGCACAATGCGGCGCCAAAGCGCGGCAAACGTTGCCGCGTCGAGCTGCTGGGCGAAGCCGGCGGCAACTAGTGGCGCATTGTAGTCGCAGAGCTCGGAACCGAGCCACACCAGCTCACGCAGCGGCCCGCGCTGGGCGCTGGCGAGCGGCAAGATGGACAGCAGTGTCCCGTTCGCGTCGCGAACCGTGATAATATGGGGAACGACGCCGGCGCGCGCGCCGATATGGTGCTGCCAGGCCGAGAGCCATTCAAACGTCTGGAATACGGTGCAATCGGCGGTCTCCTGAAAGGCGCGCCAGACCGGCTCCAGCGAGGACAGATCGCTATCGAGCGCGACTGTGAATGCGTCCACGGTCCGAGCGGAGACAGCGCGGGCGGCGGCCGGCGCCACCGTGCGACAATAAGGCGTGTCACGCGCCAACACGTTGGCCCGGGCGGTCATCACGTCGCTGTCCGCATCGAATGGCCGCTATCCGCAACAGCCGTCGATTGGGTCTGCGATCGGCGCAGCTTGCCCCGGCCGTAATGGACCACGAATTTGAGCCGGCGCCGAAGTTCCCATCGCAGACGGCGATCGGTCGAGAAGGACTTCAGTGCGAACGCCTTGTTGAAGGAGAACCGGTCGCAGGCCCGTTTCACCGGATCGGCATAGAAGGTCGCGATCTTGTCGATGCCCATGCCCCGCGTCGCCAACCAGCGCGGGATGTGAACGTTGCAGAGCCGCTCCACGTCGGTGAGCACTTTGCGCGCGCCGCTGCCGGCGGCCGGGCAAGACGTGGAAAAGGCGTCGCCCACGAGCACCACGCCCGGCTGCAAATGCCCGCGCGTGACGTAGAGATCGACCGGCCGGATTTTGACGTGGTCCAGCACGGTGAAATCGCCGACGAGGGCCCGCAATCCCGGCATCAGCGCGAACAATGTGTCCTGCGGTTGCGCGCGCATCTGCTGCAGCCATGGATCGTCCATGGTGCGGTACACGAAGAGATTGGCGCGCATCGTCTGGCCGATCGGGAACATGGTGATCAAAGCCGCGCCGTCGCTCGGCCGCTCGGCGTAATACGTGAGAGCTGGAAAGTCGAATTGCCGCCGGCCCAGCGGCGCCATGTCGAAGCCGATGCTGATCGAATGGCAGGCGCTTACGATTTCGCGCGTGAGATGAAGTTGATCGCGCAAACCGACGTTCAAGCCGTTGGCAAGCACGATCAACCGCGCGGAGATCGTGTCGCCGGTGGAGACGCTAACGGTTTGCCGCTCGGCGCTAGCGGCCAGTGCCGTCGCCTTGCCCACGATGAAACGGGTGGAGGGCGGGATCTGCGCGCGCACCGTGTTGACCAAGGGCGCATAGAAAATGCCCTGCTGGTCGCCGGGCCGTTTGTCGACCAGCCGGCCGGCGCGTGCGACCCACGACACCTGGTCCGGCGTGCAGGCGCGTAGCACCGCATCGGCGAGCCCGGTGCGCTGGAGAATGGCGACCTGCTCGCCGTCGAGTTTTTCACAGCGGAAGTCGGCTGGATATTCTGCGCGCGGATCGACCAACACCGCATCGATGCCGGCGCGACCGAGCATAGCCGCCGCAAGCGAGCCGGCGAAGCCGCCGCCGACAATTGCCACATCCGTAGCGATCGCCTCATGCCCGGATTTGCTCTTCGGGCCGCCGACAGCCGCGATCGCCTTCCGCTCGATCACCGCTTCCACAGCCGCCTCCCCGCGCGATGCAGGTCCTTGGCCGCTGCACGCAATCGCAAATAGGCCCTCTGCAGACGCGACAGCGTGACGAAAGCGAGCGTGCCGCCGCGCCGTGCATCGATCCATACCTGCGCGATCGCCTGTCGCTCCGACCACGCTGCCATGAAACTTGACGTGTCGTAAGCACAGGAATCGACACGCGCGATCGTCTTGTCGGTCAGAAACGCCTTCGTGTATTCCTCGAGCAACAGCATGCCTGGCGAAAAATCGGCATAGGTTTCGTCGTAGGCCGTCTTCCACGTATAGGCGATCGCGCCCGAGCGCAGAACAACCTGCATGCTGATCGGTTTGCCGGCGAGCGACAGTGCGTAGATCGCCGCCTCCCCACGCCGCGCCAGCGCAGCGACCATGTCTTTCGCAAACTGGGCATCGGCCGGCGCGCAGGCGAGCGCGCTGCCGCGGCGACCTTTCCAACCGGCCGCTTCCAAAGCAAGGAATTCATCGAACGCCTTCACCACCGAATCCGGCGTATCGACTCGCATGACTGCGAGAGCGCCCGTCTCTTCGAGCCTGCGCCGATGCTGGCGCAGTTTTTTGCGGCTCGCGCTCGAAAGGGCGCGTTCGAAATATTGCTTGACCTCGAGATCGGACTGCAAAACCGGCCGCTCCCCGACAGCCACGGCGTAGGGCGCGGTGCCGCGGGCGCGCAGCACGCGCCCTAAGGCATTCATCGCTCGCCCGTCGGCGGCGACAGGATCGAGCGCAATGATCTTCGGCAGGCTTCGATCGCCGGCAATGAAGTCCAATATGGCACCCAGGGTCTCCGTGGCGAACGCCTCATCGAGAACCGGCGTCCCCAGATAACCGTGCGGAACCGCAGGTGCGCACAAGACCTTGCACGGCAGCGGAGACTGGGCGGGTGCCGCAACGGCAAAGGCCCAGATGCCGATTAATTTGTTTCTGTCACTGCCGCGCTGCCAAGCCAGCAGGGTGACGATGCCGCCGCTCGCGCAATGACGCTCCGCTGAGCGCAGCATCGCCGGCGCCATGAACACATTCGGCTCGCACGTGCGCGCGACGAGATCGCGCCAGTCGGACTCGATTTCTGCCAGGCGCGCGCCGTCGGCCCGCTCGACCGTCACGGTGGCCTCGCCAGCCCTGGACTGATCGAGCGGCATATTGGCCGCCGGCAGCGCCCCTTCGGCTGTCAGCAAGGCGGCCGGTGCTGCAATGCTCATTTCGTGCGGCACATCATCCTCCGCCCGTGAGCCAGCCTGTCCGCCATCGCCGCAGCAACGCCACGGCCGCGCATCGGCTTGCGCGGGGCCCAAACAAACATGTGCAGCCCGAGCCCGCGTTTGGCGATGATGAAGAGGCAAATCGATTCAACCAGAAATGCTCCGGCCGTGGCGCCGGCAGCGCCAACGGCGCCGTACAACGGCGCCAGGATCAGACAGGCGACAATGTCGAAAGCGAAGGCCGCCGCATAAGCGACGGCACAGGTCCGCTGATAACCGAGCACATTGAGCATGCGTTCGGCCGGCCCGACCGCCGCCCGCGCCAGTTGACCAACGGCAAGGATGACAATGACCGGATAACCGGCGACGAAGTCCGGCCCGAACAGCATCAGCAGCGGATAACCGAAGGCGATGATCACCGCACTCAAGGCCAACGAGGGCCAAAAAACCCAGTGCACGGTTTTCGCTGCAAACACCGCAAGGCCGTCGCGGTCGCCGGCAACGTGATAGTCCGTATAGCGATGTGCAGTTGTCGCAGCGACAGCGAAATAGATGAAGCTTACCAGCGCCAAGAGCTTGGCGGCGGCGTAATAGTGCGCCACCTCCTGCTCGGGGCGAAACTGCTTCAGCAGCAGCACATCAATCGAGGTCAGCAGGGTGTAGAGGCCCCACACCAGGATGATCGGGACAGCGGTCGCGAGCCAGCGGCGCGTCTCGTAGCGCGCCGGGCCGGACCCGCCGATCCCCTTGAGCCTTCGATTGAGACGCACGAACTGCAGCGCCGCCGCAAATACTGCTGCGAAGGCGAGCGCGCCGACGATCGCACTGGTATTCAGCGGCATGCCCGCGGCACGGAGCGCGAAGACACCGGCGATAAAAACGAGAGGCCGCACCACGTAGCCCGGCAGGAGCGCGACATCGATCCAGTTGTACGACCGCGCCAAGCCGTCGCTCATGAAGGTCACCGAATAGAACGGCAGCGACAAAGCCGCGAGATAAAACGGGACGACGAGATGCTGATCGATCCGGTCGGCCAATGCATAGACCACCCCGGCGCCCATAAGCGCGACGATCGCGCCGGCGGCGAAGGTCAGCCATCGGCTGCCGTTGATGAAACCGCGCAGGCGCGCGAAAGATTGGGCCTGTGTATACTCGGGGATGAAACGCTGCGCGGTGAGCGGCAGGCCGAGATGAACGAGATCGCTCGCCAGCAGCAGCCAGGTCCAGACATAAACATACGAGCCGAATTCGTAGCTGCCGATCCAGCGCGCGATCAGCACCTGTGTGACGAAGACGATGCCGGCGCTCACTACGCGGATGCCGAATACAGCGCCGGCCAATTTCTTGGTCGCGGAATGCTCGTCGGATAGCAAATGCGTCAGCTGACGCCGCACGTCGGCAACGGCCGCCTGTGGCGCCGCGGCCCGCGCTCGCATCAACTCGACGACGGTCATCTCAATCCCCACGCGATCGAGCGACCCTAGCCGCAATTGGTGATTTAATTCTCAAGCACGGCGCGGAAATCCGCACCGGCGAAAATGCAATCCATTAACTTTAATGCTTGCCGAACTCTTGCACCGCGGCCAGGGCGTCGATCACACCGGCGCCCACGTCGCGGCGCGACGCGGGGACCTCATGGGCAGCACGAACCAAGGCCCGCCGCAAAGCGGCCGGCGTCAGCTTTGGATCGCGGGCCAGCAACAGCGCAGCGACGCCGCTGACATGTGCAGCGGCAACCGACGTTCCCGATGTCACCTGGTATGCGCGATTCGGCGCCGGTTCGATCACGTCGACGCCGGGCGCCGCAACCGCCACTTGGCGACCGCGATTGGCAATTGCCAAGACCTTGTCGTCGGCATCGGTTGCCGTCACACCGATCACCTCGTGATAGGCCGCTGGATAGAGCGGCGGGGAGCGCGGGCCTGAATTGCCGACGGCGGCGACCAAGATCATGCCGCGCGCATACGCCTTGCCGAGCATATCGGCGAGCAGCGAGTCGGCCGGCCCCGCGAAACTCATGTTGAGGATGCGGGCATTCTGCGCCGCCGCCCAGTCTATGCCTTTGAGCACGTTGAACGTGGTGCCGCGCGCCGCGGCACCCTCGCCAGCAAAGGCGCGGATCGCCAGCAGCCGTATTTTGGGAGCGACGCCCACCAGTTTGCCGCGCGCCGCGATGGCCCCCGCCATAGCGGTGCCGTGCGTGTGCGGGCGTGCCTCGCCACCCAAGGCGTCGTAGTTCATGCTGACGATGCCGGCGAGATCGGGATGGGCGCCGTCAATTTGCGAGTCGATGATGGCCGCCGGCACGTCGTCACCATTGGTGACGCGATGTGCTTCGCGAAGATGCATCTTGGCTACGACGTATTGTGCCGTCAGCGCTTGGGCTTCCGATTGCTCCTGTACGGCGACAAAGACGTGGTTCGGCTGCGCCGCAGCGACCGCGGTATAGCGGCGCATCGCCAGAAGCGTAGCCCCCACGGAGCGACCGCTGTCGATGCGCAAACGCGCCACCGTGCGGCCGATCAACACGAACGTCTGCTGCTCGAGCTGCGTCAATTGCAAAGCAGCCAGCATCGCGTCCGGCGATGATCCGGCGCGAAATTCGACGAGCACTTCATTCGGTACAAAATCTGCGACACCGGCAGGCGGCACTTCGATATTACCGCCGCGGCGTCGCTGCCCGTGCGGTGCGAGTCGTCTTGGGCCGCGGCCGTCGCCGGACGGAAACAGCCGGTCGGCCAACCACCATCCCGGCGGCCCAAGGAAAAGCCCGAGCTCGAGATGCCAAACTTCGCTAATGGTGAGTTCGCGGCCAAGCACCGCGCTCGCGATCATGGGCGCGACCGCGGCCGCGCCGACAGCGCCAATGGCCAAGCCTGCGCCAAGGCCGATTCCAGCCCCGCCTGTTGCCGCGGGTGCCGCACCGCCGCTTGGAGCGAGCTGCGCGCAGGCTGTCCGCCCCGCCGCCACAAAGATTGCGATCGACAAAACCGCCGCAGACGCCCAACGCCGCATACCGCAACCCCCCCTCAACCCAACCACAATTGTACATGGCGGCTCAGGATAGGCCACGGCGGTACGGGGCTAAGCTATCCGCTGTCTGCCACCACCGCATCGATGAGCTTGCGGCACTCCGCCAGCTCTTGCAGTGCTGCCTGCAGGCATCGCAAATCATCCGGGGCAAGGCGCGCCGCAGCAGCGGCTCGTCCGCCCGGCGGAGGCGGCGCCGGCTGATGCATTACCCGATCAGCCGGCAGCATCCGCGGCATTGGTGTACTGTGCATCGGCGGCTCTTGACGTTGGCCATTGTGGCGCTCGCCGAGGTCGCGGCCGATGAAGCCGCTCAGACCGCTCTCGTGTTGCAGCACCTCGGCTGCGAATGCCTCGTCGGCTGCTTCTTCATCTTCGACCGCGCCGTGCGGCGGCTGCGGCGCGCCATCCTGCCACACGACTTGAACAAACTTGGAGCCGTGCTCGCGCAGAATGCGTTGCACGCCGCGGATAGTATAGCCCTCGCCATAAAGCAGATGACGAATGCCGCGCAGCAGATCGATATCGTCGGGCCGGTAATAGCGGCGTCCCCCGCCGCGCTTCATCGGCTTGATCTCGCGGAAGCGCGTCTCCCAAAAGCGCAGGACGTGTTGTGGCAGATCGAGCTCGTCCGCCACCTCGCTGATCGTGCGAAATGCTTCAGGCGCTTTGCTGTCCAAAGCGACTCACCTCGTTAATGTTTTAGTTGAACGCGAAATGTGCGCCGACGCTATAGCAAACGTCAGGCAGGACTGTGGCTGTCCCCGCCGTTGATACGCTGCTTGAGGATCGCGGACGGTTTGAACACCATCACCCGGCGCGGAGAGATCGGCACTTCTTTGCCAGTCTTCGGGTTGCGTCCGATGCGCTGGCCCTTCTTGCGGACCACGAAGGAACCGAAAGACGATAGCTTCACGGTCTCGCCACGCTCGAGACAGTCCGTAATCTCTTTCAGTACCAACTCCACCAACGCAGCCGATTCCGTCCGTGACAGGCCTACCTTTTGATAGACCGCTTCACAGAGGTCAGCCCGCGTCACAGTCTTTCCGGTCATCCTGCCCTGCCCCCGGCGAAGATATCCCGCTGAATTATCAACGATATTAACATGCCCGGGGTGGGTCAACGGGGCTAAATCCATCAATTGTCACAGCGTGGCACGGCGGCCACAGGGGTCCTGTCTGTCACCACCGTAATAGAGCCGACCCCCAAGTGAAGCCGCCGCCCATCGCCTCAAGGAGAATCAGGTGGCCGCGCTTGATCCGCCGGTCGGTAACGGCATCGCAGAGCGCCAACGGGATAGAAGCAGCCGAGGTGTTGCCGTGGCGGTCGACGGTGACGACCACTTTTTCCGGCGCAATGCCGAGTTTATGCGCCGAGCCGTCGATAATACGCTTGTTCGCCTGGTGAGGGACAAACCAGTCAATATCGGCGGCGGTGTAGCCGGTGGCTTTGAACGCGTCCTCGATCACATCGGTGATCATGGCGACCGCGTGCTTGAACACCTCCCGCCCTTCCATGCGCAAATGGCCCACCGTCTGCGTCGATGATGGACCCCCGTCCACATAGAGCTTGGCCTTGTGGCGGCCATCTGATCGCAAATGGCTGGTCAAAATGCCTCGGTCCGCCTTGTCGCCCGGCTGTTCTTGGGCTTCCAGCACCAGCGCCCCGGCGCCGTCGCCAAACAGAACACAGGTTGTACGGTCGCTCCAATCGAGGATACGGGAGAAGGTTTCTGCCCCGATGACCAGCGCCCGTTTGAAGCCGCCCATTCTCAGCAGGCCATCCGTCACCGATAGCGCATAGACAAAACCGGAGCAGACGGCCTGCAGATCGAAGGCCGCGCCTTGGGTGATGCCCAGCCCCGCTTGCACGGAAACGGCGGTCGCCGGGAAGGTCTGGTCGGGCGTAGAGGTCGCAACCACGATCAGGTCAATGCTGGCAGCCTCGACATGCGCGTTGGCGAGCGCCGCCCGCGCGGCGTTGAGCGCCAGATCGGACGTCAATTCACCCGCTGCGGCAATATGCCGTTCGCGGATGCCGGTGCGTTGCACAATCCACTCGTCGGTCGTTTCGACCGAGCGCGCGAGCTCGTCATTGCTGAGAATGCGCCCGGGAAGATAGCTGCCGCAGCCGAGCACCACCGAACGGGTTACGCTCACGAGCCGGCTCCGTTCGCCTGCCGCGCCGTCGCCGTCGCCCGCAGATCCTGCGCCATGGTCTCGCCGATCTTGCCCAACAGGGCATAGCGAACCATGTCGTAGCCCATATCGACGGCCGCGGCGAAGCCTTCGGCATCGGCGCCGCCGTGACTCTTGATGACAACACCATTGAGGCCGAGAAACACGCCGCCATTCGCCTTGCGCGGGTCCATCTTCTCACGCAGCGTGCGAAATGCGTTGCGCGCGAACAGGTAGCCGAGCCGCGCGCTCCAGGTGCGGTCCATAGCGGCGCGGAGATACTGGCCGAGCTGGCGGGCGGTCCCCTCAGCGGTTTTAAGGGCGATATTGCCTGAGAAGCCTTCGGTCACCACCACATCGACCGTGCCCTTGCCGATGTCGTCGCCTTCGACGAAACCGTGGTAGGCGAAGTGAGGGAAATTCCCCTCGCGCAGGATGCGGCCGGCCTCGCGCACCTGCTCCAGGCCCTTGACCTCCTCGACGCCGATGTTGAGCAGGCCCACCGTGGGCCGTTCAACGTCGAACAAGACGCGCGCCATGGCGCTGCCCATCGCGGCGAGGTTGATGAGATGCGCCTCGTCGGCCCCGATCGAGGCACCGACATCGAGCACGATCGATTCCCCGCGCAAAGTCGGCCACAAGGCTGCGATTGCGGGCCGCTCGATGCCCTCCATCATCTTCAAGTTGAAGCGTGCCATGGCCATCAATGCGCCGGTATTGCCGGCCGAAACCATGACGTCCGCCTCGCCTTTCCTGACCGCATCGATGGCGAGCCACATGGACGATTTCCATCGCCCACGGCGTAGCGCCTGGCTCGGCTTGTCATCCATGCGAATGGCGACGTCGGTGTGGGTGAGCCGGGATGCCGCCTTGAGCCGTGGGTGCCGGTCGAGGAGCGGTTCGACCACCGCGCGATCGCCGAACAGCGCATACTCCATGTCAGGGTGGCGCGTGAGGGCGATTTCCGCGCCGGGCAGAACGACCGAGGCGCCATGATCGCCACCCATGGCGTCAAGGGCGATACGAACCTTAGTGGGCATGGACCGACCGGCTGCGATGCGAGGCGGCGACCATACAGGCTTGGACAAGCCAGAAAAAGCCGCCCGTTCTGCGGATCATGCTCTGGGGCGCTTACGAATTGCCGCCAAATCGCTGCTTTAGCGTTTTGAGCGCGGCAAATGGCCGTTCTCCGGCTTCTTCTGCTTTGGGTGCGACGAACGTCACCCCCGCCTTGCGCGGATAGGGGTCGATCGCGAGAAGGAGGAATTCTGTGGCCAGGCCCCCCACATCCAGGCTGCCGTTGATCAACGGTTCAGGCGGGTCGTCGGCGTTTGGCCCAACGCTCCCGGGCGGCGCATAAGTCACATCAACCGCCTCGTCCACCTGATTTTCAACTGGCTCGAGGCTGACCACACAAGTCTGCCCGACCACCGCCGTCACGCGGCCGGTGACGTGCACTCTCGCGCCCTGCCGCATCAGGTCGAATACGGCGGCCAATTTCGGCAGCTCGCGAAGGCCTGCAAGCTCCGCGACGCCTTTGCGCGCGGGCGCCGGCGCTTCGATGTCCAGATGCAAGCCGGTGTCCGGGATGTCCTCCATGGCGACTGGCACGCTCCAAGGCGTTTTGTCCATGGTGATCAGTCCTTTACATCGCAAGCTTCAGAAATCGCGGCCGGGTCTGGGAAGTCTAGCAAGCCGGCTCCAAGTGCCTGCCGGTCCACTGCCGCGAGATGCCTGGCCGTCTGCCACACATAGTTCGCAAGGCGCGGCGCATGCACCGCCGGTTCTATGCCATAGATATTACGGGCAATGACGCTCGCCAGCGCCCCCTCGCCGGCAGCCAGCGCCTCGCCATAGGCCTTGGCACGGTCGTAGTAGGCGGCGCCGATACCGCGCATCTTTTTTGGAACAGCAAGGTCGCCAACCCCCATTTCCCTCAGGTTGTCATCCATATCGCGGCAAAAGGCATCGAAAATGCCTTGGCCCAAGGGGCGTAAGGCCTCGTCATGGGCCAGCCGATCGAGCAGAAGGACCAGATGCAATACGAGGAGCTCAAAACGGCCATTAATCGTGTCGGGTACCGCAAAGCCGCGATAAAACTCGGCCAATCGCGCTTGCGCCACGATCGTGCCATACAGGACGGAAATGGTGTCGGGCCGCGCCGCGCGGCGAAAACGGGGGAAAATCATCGCGTTGGGGTGAACCCTTCAGGCTGGCGATAGGCCAAGACCGACGCGCTGACAAGATCGCATGGCATCACCGGAATCGTCTGCGAAAACCGCATGCGTCGCCGCCCTGCTTGCGGCCGCCCTGGCCCTCGGCGGCTGCGGGCGCTTTACCGAGACATTCCAGCGCGGATACGTGCTGCAAGAGGGCGCGCTCGAGCAGATTCCCATCGGCGCTTCGCAAGAACAGGTGCTCATCGTGCTTGGCACACCCTCGACGGTGGCCACGCTCAACGGCGAAGTGTTCTACTACATCTCGCAGAAGGCCGAGCGGGCCGCAGCCTTCATGCCTCAAGAGGTGGTCGACCAACGCGTTGTCGCCGTGTATTTCGACAAGGATCGCAAGGTCGTCAAGCTTGCCAACTACGGATTGAAGGACGGCAAGATTTTCGATTTCGTATCGCAAACGACGCCCACCGGCGGCCAAGACCTCGGCTATCTGCGCAACGTGTTCAAGAACCTGACGCCCAAGCTTTAGGGGCGCAGCAAAAAGGGCCCGCGCAGGCGGGCCCTTTTTATTTGTGGTTCCGTATCTCAGTGCGAGAGCACGGCGAGCAGCAAAAGCGCCACGATGTTGGTGATCTTGATCATCGGATTGACCGCCGGCCCCGCCGTATCCTTGTAGGGATCGCCCACCGTATCGCCGGTGACCGCGGCCTTGTGCGCCTCGGAGCCTTTGCCGCCGTAATGGCCGTCCTCGATGTACTTCTTGGCGTTGTCCCAGGCCCCACCGCCTGAAGTCATTGAGATGGCCACGAACAGCCCGGTGACGATGACGCCAAGCAGCATGGCGCCGACGGATTCAAAGCCGTGCGCCTTGCCGGCCGGCCCGCCGCCGGCGATCAGGTAGATGACGAAATAGCAGAAGATCGGCGACAACACCGGCAACAGCGAAGGCACGATCATTTCTTTGATAGCGGCGCGCGTCAGCATGTCGACGGCGCGCCCATAGTCCGGCTTCTCTTTGTGCTGCATGATGCCGGGCTTTTCACGAAATTGCCGGCGCACTTCTTCGACGATGGCACCGGCGGCGCGGCCGACAGCAGTCATGCCCAGCGCACCGAAAAGATACGGCAGCAAACCGCCGAACAAGAGACCAACGACCACATACGGATTGGTCAGCGCGAAATCGAGATGGATGCCTTGGAAGTATGGATGCGCCGCGGCACTCGCAGTGAAGAACTGCAGGTCCTGATTGTAGGCGGCAAACAGAACCAGCGCGCCCAACCCGGCTGAGCCGATGGCGTAGCCTTTGGTGATGGCTTTGGTGGTGTTGCCGACGGCATCCAGCGCATCCGTCGCCTTGCGCACGTCTTTCGGCAGCCCCGCCATCTCGGCGATGCCGCCCGCATTGTCGGTGACGGGACCGAATGCATCGAGCGCCACCACCATGCCGGCGAGCGCGAGCATCGCCGACACTGCGATGGCGATGCCGAACAGGCCGGCAAGACCGAAGGCCGCGAGAATGCCGCCGATGATCACCAGCGCCGGCAGCGCCGTCGACTCGAGCGAAATGGCAAGGCCTTGGATGATGTTGGTGCCGTGGCCGGTGACCGAGGCGCCGGCGATCGACTTCACCGGCCGGAAATTGGTGCCGGTGTAGTACTCCGTGATCCAGATGATCAGTCCGGTGACGACCAGGCCGATGATGGCGCAGCCGAACAGGTCGCCGCCGGAGAAGCCGATAGCGCCAATGGGGCCGAAGCCGATCATCACATAGGTGATGATGGCGATGCCCAGGAGCGAGAGCAGCGCCGAAGCGATGAAGCCGCGGTAGAGCGCGCCCATGATCGACTGGCTTGCCGGCAGACGCACGAAAAACGTGCCGAGGATCGAGCTAACGATGCAAACGCCGCCAATGGCGAGCGGATAGGTCATCATCGTGTACAACACCGGCGTGGTGGCAAAGAAGATCGAGGCCAGCACCATGGTGGCAACGATGGTCACCGCATAAGTTTCGAAGAGATCGGCTGCCATGCCGGCGCAGTCGCCGACATTGTCGCCGACATTGTCCGCGATGGTCGCGGGGTTGCGCGGATCGTCTTCGGGAATGCCGGCTTCGACCTTGCCGACGAGGTCGCCGCCGACGTCGGCGCCTTTGGTGAAGATGCCGCCGCCGAGCCGGGCGAAGATGGAGATGAGCGAAGCGCCGAAGCCGAGCGCCACCATCGCATCGATCACCGTGCGATCGTTCGCCATCTTGTGCAGCGTGCCGGTGAGAAAGCCGAAATAAAGGGTGACGCCGAGAAGCGCGAGGCCTGCGACCAGCAGACCGGTAATGGCGCCCGCCTTGAAAGCAAGCTCAAGGCCGCCGGCAAGCGACTGGGTCGCCGCTTGTGCTACGCGCACGTTGGCTCGCACCGAGACGTTCATGCCGATGAAGCCGGTCGTTCCCGAAAGGATTGCGCCGATGGCAAATCCGACCGCAACCAGCCACCCCAACGTCACGCCAATGATGACGAAAATCACCACGCCGACCATGGCGATGGTCGCGTACTGACGCTTGAGATAGGCCTGGGCGCCCTCGCGCACCGCGGCGGAGATTTCCTGCATTTTCGCGGTGCCGCTGTCGGCGCGCAGCACCGAACCGGTTGCCCAAATGCCATAGAGGACAGCGAGCCCGCCACAGCCCACGATCGCCCACAAAGTATTCATGCGAATTCACCCTCAACTTTGAATATGGCTTGGCGGAAGAACGCTCCCGCCGGTGCCAGGAGCGTCGAGGATGGCCGCTTTGAGGGCGCTTCACCCCGACCGGGAAGCGCGCGGATATAGCCAAAAACGAACGGTCAGCGCAACGCGGAATTCATGCGCTCGACGGCGCAAGGGTCGGATGCGCGGATGAGCACCTTGCTTGTTGTGGCCCATGCGGGGACAGCCCCGACCGATGCTCCGCTTAGATCATGCGGCAATCGGCGCGTTCGCTTCGCCCGAACGAAAGCCTCGGGCAGGCATCGAGCATCAATGGGAGTGCCGGGTTTGGCCGAGAGGCTTAGGACTATCGGCCTTGCCGACGGGCTTGGCCGGACGCCCGGACCGCCGCATACTGGGGCCATGAAGACCCTAGTCACTCGTCTCGCCCTCCTCGCCGCCGCGGCCTTTGCCGCCAGCCCCGCTCTTGCGCAACAGGCCGGCCCGCCCGGATCCACCAATTCGGGTTCGACCATGATGATGCCGGGCATCGACTTGGGAGGAGCCGAGCATCACTACACGCCCGAGGAAAAAGAGCGCTTCGAGAAGATCGACAGCGACTATAAACGGACGATGCAGAAGGTTCCCGACAAGAAGGCCTCATCCGATCCCTGGGCAAACATGCGGCAGGGTCCTTCGCGGTAGGCGCGTCACACGGCCGCAGCCTGAGCGCGGTCGCGCCATCTGAGCCAGCCGAGCGACAGCGCGGCGACCAAGACCGTCGGGAACAGCACCGCATTGACCGTCGCCCATCCGAAGTCGGCGAGCAATTGCCCGGACGAAAACGAGCTCAGCGCCATCGAGCCGAAGATGAGGAAATCATTGAACGCCTGAACCGCATTGCGCTCCTCCGTACGGTGACATCGCGTCACCATCGTCGTCGCGCCGATGAAGGCGAAGTTCCAGCCGAACCCGAGCAGCACCAGCCCGCTCCAAAAATGCGCGACCGTGACACCGGAGATGCCGGCGATGGCGGCGAAGGCGATGAGCCCAAGGCCGACAGTAGTTATCCGCTCAACGCCGAAGCGCGCGATCAGCGAGCCGGTAATGAAGCTCGGCGAATACATGGCCAGCACGTGCCATTGGATGCCGAGCGCCGCAGCGTTGACGGAGTGACCGCAGCCAACCATAGCGAGCGGCGCCGAGGTCATGACCAGATTCATGGTCACATAAGAGGCGACACCGCAGGCGGCGGCCACGACGAAACGCGGCGCGCGGACGATCTCGAAGAGCGGCCGGCCTCTCGCCGCGTGGTGTGCCGGTAGCCGCGGAATGCGCACGAACTGCAATACCGCCGCCGCCGCGAGCGCACATGCCGATTGGCCAAGGAAGCTCGCGGCAAAGAGGTAAGGCGACAAGTCTTTAGTGTAGATAACAAGCTGCGGGCCAATGACCGCAGCGAATACACCTCCCGCCAGCACCCAGGACACGACTTTCGGCCGGTAGGCCTCGCTTGCCGTGTCGGCGGCGGCAAAACGGTACGACATATGCGCAGCGGCGTAGAGGCCGCCACAGAAAGTGCCGAGCAGCAGCAACGTAAACTGACCGTGTGTGACCGCCGCATAGGAGATCAGACCGGAGAGGACGCCGAAGGCGGAGCCCACTTGAAGTGCGAAACGACGGCCGAAACGGCGGGCCAGCATGCCGACCGGCAGCGTTCCGAACCACATGCCGAGCACCATCATGGTGATGGGCAGAGTTGCGAGGCCTTTATTCGGCGCCAGGACGGCGCCGATGATCGAGGACGTCGCCACGATGACGGTGTTGTTACCGCCGGCCAACGCCTGCGCGACCGCCAGCACCACGGCATTGCGCCGCGCCAGTTGATCGTCGACGGCGGGGTGCTCCGCTGGCTCTTCTAGCGTTTCGACGACGGCAGACATTGGCGGCGCTCCCGGCAGGGCATGCTTCTACCGGTGCGCGCCGTGAATCGCCACTGCATGGAGCGCAGGGCAGCGTTGAGGCCGTTCACCCGTGCGTTCACGCGCAGCGGGCGTCAGGGCTCGGCACGCCCGGGTGCCCGCCCCCGCTGGCGGCGAACGCTCGATTCACGCTTTCGCGCGCTTTGCCGGCGCTTTCTTCGGCTTGGCGCCGAAGTCGATGGCGCCGGGGTGGTGGATCGCGGCCTCGCGCGCCTCGGCCGGCGTGTGGGCCCCGATCTGGCCGAGAGACGCGCGCAACTCGTCGATGTAGAGATCGATGAGCTGCGCCGGTCCGTCGTCGCCGAGCGCGCCCAAGGCCCACAGGAACGACTTGCCGGCAAACGCACAGTCGGCGCCGAGCGCGAGCGCCCGCATCACGTCCTGGCCGGAACGGATGCCGCTGTCGAGAATGATGGTGGCCTTTTTGCCCGTCGCCGCGGCGATGGCGGGGAGACAATCGATCGACGGACTGAGCGCTTCGATCTGCCGGCCGCCGTGGTTCGACACCCATATGCCATCGACGCCGAGCGAGGCAGCCTTCTCGGCATCCTCGGGATGCAGCACGCCCTTTACTGCCATCGGCCCTTTCCATTTGTCGCGATAGCGCTTGACCTCTTCCCAGGTGAAAGCGCCGCCCATGTTCTGCCGCGCAAACTTGATGATCTTGTTTGTATTGTGCGTGCCGGCATATTCGCTCAGCGTGGCAAAACGCGGATAGCCGTGACGGAGAAAAGCCCACAGCCATTTCGGGCGCACCAGCATCTCATAGAGCATGCGCGCATTGGGGCGAAATTCGTTGGCCAGGCCGGCGTACGTCTCGCGCGAGCGCGTGGTGCGCACGGGCACATCGAGCGTGAGCGCGAGCACCAAGGCGCCGGCATCTTGCGCGCGGCGCACCAGATCGAAACCCATTTTGTGGTCGTCGCGCCAGAAGCGGTAGAGCTGCAGCCAGAACACGTCGGGCGCGTTCTTCGCGGCTTCTTCGATCGTCGCGCCGCCTGCGGTGCTCAGCGCATAGGGCACACGCGCGCGCTGCGCCGCTTTTGCCATCAGCGCGTCGGCGCCCGGCCACACCAATGCCGGCGCTCCCATCGGCGCGATGCCGATCGGCGCGTTGTAGCGGCGGCCGAAAATTTCCACCTCGACCGGCGGCGGGGTCACCACCTTGCCATAGCGTGGCGTGATCTTGATGTCGTCGAAGGCGGCCCAATTGTGCTCAATGCCGGCGTCGTTGCCGGCGCCGGTGTCGCCGTATTCAAAGGCGAACAGCGGAATATTTTTCGGCGCCTTGCGCCGCAGCCAGGCGGTGGTCGGAAAAAGCTTGTGGTGCTTGGCGAAGTTGGGGTGCGGCGTATAGGCCGTCAGCGCCGCTTTCTTGGCCGTCATGTCATGCATGGCAAATCCTGGCTGGGCGAGCTTCGCATTATACAGGGTTTCAGAAGTGACTGAAGGCGGCGTGCGCGAAGACGAGCGGCCGGCCATCGGCACCGAGGAACCGGACGCCCTCGCCCGCTTCGATCGCGCCGATCTCGGTGACCTGGACTTTGGCGGCGGCGGCAGCGGCGCGGAAGCTGTCGGCCTTGGCTGCCGGCACCGTGCAGAGAATCTCATAATCGTCGCCGCCGGTGAGCGCAGTTTCCAGCATGGCAGGGTCGGCGGCGACGGCCGCTTGGGCCGCATCGGACAGCGGCACGCGGACGACTTCGATGGCGGCGGCGACTTTGGAAACCCGGCACAGTTTTGCGACATCGCCGGCGAGACCGTCGGACACGTCCATCGCCGCGGAGGCATGCGTGCGTACGGCTGCGGCGAGCGCAAGACGCGGCTGCGGCAGCAGATAGCGCGCGAGCAGATGCTCTCGCTGCGTATCGTTGAGCGCGAAGGCCTTGCCCTTGCGCAATGCGAGCCCGAGCGCGGCATCGCCGATCGTGCCGGTCACGAAAACGCGGTCGCCCTGCCTTGCGCCGGCGCGGCGCACCATGGTGCCCTCCGGCACGGCCCCGAACATCGCGACCGATATCGTGATCGGCCCCGGCGTGCGATCGGTGTCGCCGCCGAGCAGCGGGCAGCCGTAGAGGGCGGCATCGCCGCGCAAGCCCTCGGCAAAATCGGCAAGCCAGCGCTCGCCGAGGCCGTTCGGCAGCGCCAGCGATACTAAGAAGCCGAGCGGCTCGGCGCCCTTGGCGGCGAGGTCCGAGACGTTCACGCGCAACGCTTTGGCGGCGACGGTCTGCGCCGCGTCGTCCGCGAAGAAATGCACACCGCCGATGATCGCGTCGCTCGTGAGCACGAGGTCGCAGCCGGCCGGCGGCTTGAGGAAGGCCGCATCGTCCGTCAATCCGAGTGCGCCGGGGTGCACGGCAATGGCCGCAAAATAGCGCGCGATCAATTTGTCTTCGGCCGAAGGCTCAGACATTGCCGAACTCATCGGCACGCATGCCGCGGGCAAGCTGGTCGAGCACGGCATTGACCATGCCGGTCTCCTGCTTCTCGACGAAGGCAGCTGCAACGTCGGCATATTCGGAAACGACCGCGCGCGCCGGCACGTCCTTGCGATGCGCGAGCTCATAGGCTCCGGCGCGCAGCACCGCGCGCAGGATGGTCTCGATGCGTTTGAGCGGCCAGCGTTCGGCGAGCGCGGCATCGATCAGCGGATCGAGCGTGCGCTGCTCGCGCACCACACCGGTGACGATATCGCGGAAGAAGGCAGCTTCCGCCGGCAGGTATTGCGCGCCTTCCACCTCGCGACCGATCCAATGGCTTTCGAATTCGGCCAGAATTTCGTTGAGGCCGGCACCGGCGAGATCCATCTGATAAAGTGCCTGCACTGCCGCCAAGCGCGCCGCTCCGCGCTTGTTGGCCTTGGCGGCTTGCGCGTTGCGGGCCATCACGCAAGATCGCGCTTGAGGCGCGCTAGGACAAGGGCTGCGCGCGCGGCCTGGGCGCCCTTATTGCCTTCGGCGCCGCCGGCGCGCGCTTTGGCCTGGGTCTCGTTTTCGACGGTGAGGATACCGTTGCCGATCGCGAGACCGCGCAACGACAATTCCATCAGACCTCGCGCAGATTCGTTGGCGACCGCCTCGAAGTGATAAGTCTCGCCGCGAATGACGCAGCCCAGCGCCACCACGCCATCGTAGTCGGCCGCCTCGACGGCCATTGCAATCGCCGCCGGCACCTCAAGCGCGCCCGGCACGGTGATGCTGGTGTATTCGCAGCCCTCCTCCTCGAGCACTGCACGCGCGCCGGCGAGCAGCGCATCGGAGATGCCGTCGTAGAAACGTCCTTCGACGATGAGGATGCGCAGCGGCTTGGCTTTGCCGCGTCGCGCGCGCCGCGTTTTGGCCATGGGCCGATCCTTTGCTGGCGGCGTGGTAGCAAGCGCGGGAGCGGCGAACAAGAGCCGCTATTTCGTCTCCATGAGCCGCGCGGCGTAGCGGGCCATGATGTCGACTTCGAGATTAAGATCGTCGCCTTTGCCGATCTCGCCCAAGGTTGTGACCTTGAGCGTGTGCGGAATGATCAGCACGGAAAACGTCTCGCGCTCGACGGCATTGACGGTCAGCGACACGCCGTCGAGCGCAACCGAGCCTTTGGGCGCGATGAAACGTGCAGCCCCGTTAGGTGCGCGCAGAACCAGCCGCGCCATGTCGGTTAAATCCTCGCGCGCGACAACGGTGGCGAGCCCGTCGACGTGGCCCTGCACGAGATGCCCGCCAAGCTCGGCGCCGAGCTTGAGCGGCCGCTCGAGGTTTATCTTGCTTCCATGGCGCCAGCGGCTTG
>Ga0070740_10001930_pt1 | contig 26352 bp, 20 predicted proteins | sample Coa_R2_FD_67286 | JGI IMG/M metagenome (GOLD analysis project Ga0070740, IMG submission 67286) | Surface soil microbial communities from Centralia Pennsylvania, which are recovering from an underground coalmine fire - Coalmine... | ecosystem: Environmental > Terrestrial > Soil > Unclassified ...
CTGTTCCTCGACGCCGACCGGCAATACAGCTGCGCCTATTTCGAAACGCCCGAGCAGACGCTCGACGATGCCCAGCTCGCCAAGAAGCGGCATCTGGCGGCCAAGCTGCTGTTGTCGAAAGGCAAGCGCCTGCTCGACATCGGCTGCGGCTGGGGCGGGCTCGGCCTCTACTGCGCCGAATATGCCGGCTGCGAGGTGACCGGCATCACGCTGTCGCAGGAGCAGCACGCCGCCGCCAATGCCCGCGCGGCCGAAAAAGGCCTCGCCGCACATGCGCGTTTCAACCTGCAGGACTATCGCGACGTCAACGAACCGTTCGACCGCATCGTCTCGGTCGGCATGTTCGAGCATGTCGGCGTCGGGCACTATGACACGTTCTTCCGCAAATGCGCGCAGCTGCTCGCCGCTGACGGCGTGATGGTGCTGCATTCGATCTGCCGCTCGGAGGGACCGAACGTCACCAATCCGTGGATCGCCAAATACATCTTCCCGGGCGGCTATATTCCCTCGCTGTCGGAAGTGCTGCCGCACATTGAGAGCTCCGGTCTTCTGGTCACGGATATCGAAATCCTGCGCCTGCACTATGCCGAAACGCTGAGGACCTGGCGCGAGCGCTTCCTCGCCCATCGCGAGGAGGTCGAGCGCATCTATGACCGGCGCTTCGTGCGCATGTGGGAGTTCTATCTCGCCGCCTCGGAGATGGCGTTCCGCGAGCAGAACATGATGAATTTCCAGATCCAGCTCACCAAGCGCCAGGGCGTCGTGCCGATGACCCGCGACTATATCGCCCGCGAGGAGCAGCGCCTGCGCGCCACCGAAGGCAAGCAGCGCCAGCCGCTGCGGCTCGCCGGCGAGTAATTTTCTGTCGCGCCTTCACAAGCGGCGTCAAGCCCTGCGCTGACTCGTCCAATCCAATTTTTGCGGCGGTGAGTAGTGTGGACAGCGGCTATTAGTGCCGCGAAGCCGTCCCACTTCGCGGTCAGCGATGTAAACCAAAGCCAACCAAAGTTTCGTCAAATTGACGGAACAGGAATTCGAATGGCCCCGCTCGAATCAGTTGCCCGCAAGCCGGCCGCCGAACCGGCTCCGCTCTACCGCTCCGCACCGCACAATATCGAGGCGGAACAGGCGTTGTTGGGCGCCATCCTCGTCAACAACGAGGCGTTCTACCGGGTCTCCGATTTCCTCGAGCCGCGGCATTTCTTCGAGCCGATCCACCAGAACATCTACCAGATCGCCCGCGACCTGATCCGCGCCGGCAAGATCGCAACGCCGGTCACGCTCAAGACCTTCCTCGACGCCAATATCGACATTGGCGGGCTGAACGTCAGTCAGTACCTCGCCCGGCTCGCCGCCGAGGCCACGACGATCATCAACGCCGAGGACTACGGCCATACCGTCTATGACCTGTCGATCCGACGCGACCTCATCCAGGTCGGCGAGGACATGGTCAACCTCGCCTATGACGCCCCCGTCGATTTCTCGCCGCGCAATCAGATCGAGGACGCCGAGCGGCGCCTGTACGAGCTCGCCGAAACCGGGCGCTACGACGGCGGCTTCCAGCGCTTTGCCCAAGCGCTCACCACCGCCGTCGACATGGCCGCGCGCGCCTACCAGCGCGACGGCAAATTGTCGGGCACAGCGACCGGGCTGGACGATCTCGACCGCATGATGGGCGGCCTGCAGCCGTCCGACCTCGTCATCCTCGCCGGCCGCCCCGGCATGGGCAAGACGGCGCTCGCCACCAATATCGGCTACAACGTCGCCAAGGCCTGGCGCGGCGAGGTGCGCCCCGACGGTCATCAGATCACCGTGAACGGCGGCATCGTCGGCTTCTTCTCGCTGGAAATGTCGGCCGAACAATTGGCGACGCGCATCATCGCCGAGCAGACCGGCATTCCCTCGAACCAGATCCGGCGCGGCGGCATCAGCGAAGCCGACTTCGAGCGCATCAAGGACTATTCCATCGAATTGCAGAACCTGCCGTTCTATGTCGACGAAACCGGCGGCCTGTCGGTCGCGCAATTGGCGGCGCGCGCACGCCGCCTGAAGCGCCAGCGCGGTCTCGATCTTCTGATCATCGACTATCTGCAGCTGCTGCAGGGTTCGACCAAGCGCTCCTCGGAAAACCGCGTGCAGGAGATCACCGAGATCACCACCAAGCTCAAGGCGCTGGCCAAGGAGCTCAACGTGCCGATCCTGGCGCTGTCGCAGCTGTCGCGCCAGGTGGAGAGCCGCGACGACAAGCGCCCGCAGCTTTCCGACTTGCGTGAGTCGGGCTCGATTGAGCAGGACGCCGACGTGGTGCTGTTCGTGTTTCGCGAGGAGTACTACCACCAGATGCGCAAGCCGCTCGAATCCAACCGCGAGAAGTTCGCCGAATGGCTGGCCGAGGCCGACAAGGTCCACGGCAAGGCGGAAGTCATCATCGGCAAGCAGCGCCATGGCCCGACCGGCACCGTCGAACTGCAGTTCGACGCGCACGTGACGCGGTTCTCTTCGCTGGCGCGGGAAGAGCGGCTGCCGGAGCGCATCTAGCCTGCCGCGAAGGCGGCGGCCGCCCCGTCGCCGTCCTGACAGCGAGCCCGCATCGGAGGCGCGCTCCGCCGCGTTATTTGCATCGCTTCGGCCTCCCCGACCCCAGATCGGCAGCCGAACCGTGGTCGCCAAGCATCATGTGGACGGAATCCCCGGCACTCCCTTGACGCGTTAACCATAACCCGCGAACCTGCCGGCCTCTTCTTTCCGTGGCCTTGGGAGGCTCAAAAAATGTCCAGGAAACGCGTTGCTTGTTTTGCTGTCCTTGCCTCGCTTTTTGCCCTTTTCCTGACCGCGGCCGCGCCCGCGCGCGCCAGCGAAGTGGGCCTGCTCACCTGCCGCAGCCCGCAGACGACCGGCTACATCCTGTGGTCGTCGCAGGCCTATGACTGCTGGTTCCAGTCGAGCGTCGGCGGCGGCTCGCAGCACTACACCGCGGTGATCAACCGCGCCGGCGCCGAAGCCGGCTGGAGCAACAACGTGACGCTGGTCTGGGCGGTGTTCGCACTCAGCGGCCGCGTCGGCCCCGGCACGCTCGAAGGCGGCTATGTCGGCGCGTCCGCCGGCGCCGCGGTCGGCGTCGGCCTGCGTGCCAACGCGCTGGTCGGCGGCCTGCCGAATTCCATCACGCTGCAGCCGGTGAGCGTCGAAGGCGAAGGCGGCCTCAACGTGCGGGCAACCGTGACCGGCCTGTGGCTGCAGTCGGCCCGCCCGGCGCGCAAGCATCATCGGCGCAAGTAAGACGCCGAACGTCTGAAGTTAGACGGACCGCCTGGCTTTCGGGCCGGGCGGTTCATTATTTGCCGAGCATGGACTGGCCGCGCGCAGCCCGGTAAACGTCAAGCCCATGGCCGAGGCCCAGACCGCAGTCCAACAGCCCGCTCCTTCGCCGCAGCCGATCGAGACCGCAGGTCCGCCGGCGGCGCAGGCCGGCGGCATTCTGACCATCGACCTGTCGGCGATCGAGGCCAACTGGCGCGCCCTGGGGCGGCGCGCGACGCCGGCGGAATGCGCCGCCGTCATCAAGGCCGACGGTTACGGCTGCGGCCTCGAGCCGGTGGCGCGCATGCTCTGGCACGCCGGCTGCAAGACGTTTTTTGTCGCCGATCTTGCGGAAGCCGCCCGCGCGCGCAGCGCCGCGCCGGAAGCGGCGATCTACGTGCTGAGCGGGCTGATGCCGAACACCGCGCCGGCCTTTGCCGACCTGCGCGCGCGTCCGGTGATCTGCAGCCTGGTCGAACTCGCCGAATGGGACGCCTTCTGCTCCGCGCAAGCCTGGCACGGCGGTGCCGCACTGCATGTCGACACCGGAATGAACCGGCTCGGCATTTCCGCCAACGAGGCGGCGGCGCTGGCGCCGCGCATCCGCTCCGAGAATCACGGCATCACCTTGCTGATGAGCCATCTGGCCTGCGCCGAACTGCCGGAGCACCCGCTCAACGACCGCCAGATCAAGCTGTTCCGCGAGGTGCGCCTGCTCTATCGCGGCATCCCCTCTTCGCTCGCCAATAGCTCCGGCATCTTCCTCGGCTCGGCGGCGCATTGCGACATGGTGCGGCCGGGTGTTGCGCTCTACGGCGTCAATCCGACGCCGGGCAAGAGCAACCCGATGCGGCCGGTGATCGAATTACAGGCGCGCATCCTGCAGGTGCGCAGCGTGCCGCGCGGCGAGACGGTCGGCTACGACGCCATGTGGACCGCCAAGCGCGCCACCCGCATCGCGGTGGTGGCGGTCGGCTATGCCGACGGCTTCATGCGCTCGGCGGGATCCTCGGATGAGACGCCCGGCGCCGTGGCCATCGTTGCCGGCAACCGCTGTCCGGTCGCGGGCCGCATCTCCATGGACCTGATGGCGATCGACATCACGGATATTCCCGACAATGCCGCCCGCCGCGGCGACCTCGTGACGCTGATCGGCCACGAGATCAGCGTCGACGACGTGGCGAATGTGGCCGGCACCATCGGCTACGAGGTGCTGACAAGCCTCGGCAAGCGCTACCATCGGATCTATCGGGGCTGAGCCGGCAGAAAGAAGCCCCGGCCGCTATGGCCGGGGCCTCCCTGTCGCCCCGGACCCAGACAGCCTCCAAACCCAGAGCGGTCGCGAGGCTATGGCATCGGTCTTACCGGGCCTTAAAGCGTTACCCCCTCAAACCGGCCCTGCGGCTTCGCACATTCTTAAACTTTGTTCTTGTATTGTTCTCACGGCCGCTCTAGCCTTGCAGGCAGCGATTCAGGGGCATTTCCGGTGTCAAAACGCAGCCTGACCTTCATCTGCCAGAACTGCGGCGCCGCCTTTGCGCGCTGGCAGGGCAAGTGCGAGGCCTGCGGCGAATGGAACACCCTCACCGACGAGAGCGCGGGCACGGCGGCCGGGCCCGGACGGCCCCCGCGCAAGGGCCGGCCCTTCGCGCTCGAGCCCTTGGCCGGGGAGGCCCATGACGCGCCCCGTCTGCCCTGCGGCATCGCCGAGCTCGACCGCGTCACCGGCGGCGGCTTCGTCCGCGGCTCGGTGCTCTTGGTCGGCGGCGACCCCGGCATCGGCAAGTCGACGCTGCTGATCCAGGCGGCGGGCGCGCTCGCCCGCGCCGGCCACCGCACCGTCTACATCTCCGGCGAGGAGGCGGTGGCCCAGGTGCGGCTGCGCGCTGAACGGCTGGCCTTACGCGACGCCCCGGTCGAGCTTGCCGCCGAAACCGCGGTCGAAGACATCATCGCCACCCTGTCGGAAGGCAAGGTGCCGCGCCTCGTCGTCATCGATTCCATCCAGACCATGTGGACCGACCGCGTCGACAGCGCGCCGGGCACGGTCACGCAGGTGCGCGGCTCGGCGCAGGCGCTGATCCGCTTCGCCAAGCGCTCCGGCGCCGCCATCATCCTGGTCGGCCATGTCACCAAAGACGGCCAGATCGCCGGCCCGCGCGTGGTCGAACACATGGTCGATGCCGTGCTGTCGTTCGAGGGCGAGGGTTCGCACCAGTTCCGCATCCTGCGCGCGGTGAAGAACCGCTTCGGCCCGACCGACGAAATCGGCGTGTTCGAGATGACCGGCGCGGGCCTTCGCGAGGTGTCGAACCCGTCCGAGCTGTTCCTGTCGGAGCGCGAGCTCGGCACCCCCGGCACCGCCGTCTTTGCCGGCATGGAGGGCACACGGCCGATCCTGGTCGAAATCCAGGCCTTGGTGACGCCGACCACGCTGGGCACGCCGCGCCGCGCCGTGGTGGGCTGGGACCAGAGCCGGCTGTCGATGGTGCTCGCCGTTCTGGAGGCGCATTGCGGCGTCCGTCTCGGCGGCCACGACGTCTATCTCAACGTCGCCGGCGGCCTGCGCATCCAGGAGCCTGCCGCCGATCTGGCCGCCGCAGCAGCGCTGGTCTCCTCGCTCGCCAATGCGCCTTTGGCGGCCGACGCGGTCTATTTCGGTGAGGTATCGTTGTCCGGCGCGGTGCGCCCGGCGGCGCACGGGGCGGCGCGGCTCAAGGAGGCCGCCAAGCTCGGTTTTGCCCGCGCCATCGTGCCCGAGGCCGCCCGCGGCGAAGCGCCCGACCCCGGCCTCCAGATCAGCGACGTAGCGAGCCTGGCAAGCCTGGTCGCCGATATCGCCGCCCGCGGCAACCAAGGTTCCCGAAGGACCGGACAAGAGGCGTGACGGGCGGGTGATGCCCCGCTATAAACGCGGCGCGTTCAAACCCTGACGGCGCCAGGTCGGGCGCCGCAGAAAAAACGGGCCTGAAATCATAGGCTTAGAAGGCTTGCCGCCCGGACCGGAGCCGCCGCTCAGGCTTTGGATTCGCCATACGGGAACCGCTGAAGCGATGCCGATCACGCTGCTCGACATCATCCTGCTGCTGGTGATGCTGGTGTCCGGCCTGCTCGCCATGATCCGCGGCTTCATGCGCGAGATCCTGTCGATCGGCGCCTGGATCATCGCCGCGATCGCCACGCTTTACGGCTTTTCGCGCCTGCTGCCGCTGGCCAAGAGCTACTTCAACAGCGACATGGTGGCGACCGGCGCCACCGTCGGCGGCATTTTCCTGGTCACGCTGCTGGTCGTCTCGGTCATCACTGTGCGCATTTCCGACATGATTCTCGACAGCCGGGTCGGCGCGCTCGACCGCACCCTCGGCTTCCTGTTCGGGCTGGGCCGCGGCCTCATCATCGTGGTTGTCGCCTTCCTGTTTTTCGCCTGGCTGGTGCCCGACCGCAGCCAGCCGGAATGGGTGCGCGACGCAAAATCGCGGGTGGTCCTACAAAGTACGGGACAATGGCTTATCTCCATGTTGCCGGACGATCCCGAAAAGACGATTCTGCAGCGACTCAAAAAGCGGAAGCCGGAAGACCAGGATCAGGATGCGGGACCCGACCAACGCTCTGAATTGCCGCCGGCAACCGGACAACGATAGCAATGCAGCTTGAGCCAGACCTCGCGCCGGCCGACACCGAATACGATCCGGATGCCGACCGCCTGCGCGAGGAATGCGGCGTATTCGGCATTTTCGGCCATCCCGACGCCGCGGCGATCACCGCGCTCGGGCTGCACGCGCTCCAGCACCGCGGCCAGGAGGCCGCCGGCATCGTCTCCTATGACGGCAAGCGCTTCTTTTCGGAACGCCGCCTGGGTCTGGTCAGCGACGCCTTTGCGCGGCGCGACGTCATCGACCGGCTGCCCGGCATGTCGGCCATCGGCCATGTGCGCTATTCCACGACCGGCGAGACCATCCTGCGCAACGTACAGCCGCTGTTCGCCGAACTCGAAGGCGGCGGCTTCGCCATCGGCCATAACGGCAACCTGACCAACGGCATCGCGCTGCGCCGCCGCCTGGTGCACGAAGGCGCCATGATGCAGTCGACCACCGACACCGAGGTGATCCTGCATCTCGTCGCCCGCGCGCGCCGCAATCGTTTCGTCGACCGCTTCATCGAGGGCCTGCGCCAGCTCGAGGGCGCCTATGCCTTCGTCGGCCTGACCAACAAGAAGCTCGTCGGCGCGCGCGATCCGTTCGGCATCCGCCCGCTGGTGATCGGCAAGCTCGACGGCTGCCCGATCCTCGCCTCGGAAACCTGCGCACTCGACATCATCGGCGCGCAATACGTCCGCGACGTCGAGAACGGCGAGGTGGTGATCTTCGACGAGGACGGCGCGCAATCGCACAAGCCGTTCCCGCCGATGGCGCCGCGCCCCTGCATCTTCGAATACATCTATTTCTCGCGGCCGGATTCGATCGTCGGCGGCCGCAACGTCTACGACGTGCGCAAGGCCATGGGCGCCGAGCTTGCGCGTGAAGCCGCCGCCAAGGTCGACGTCATCGTGCCGGTGCCTGACTCGGGCGTTCCCGCCGCGGTCGGCTTTGCCCAGGAAGCCGGCATTCCCTTCGAGCTCGGCATCATCCGCAACCACTATGTCGGCCGCACCTTCATCCAGCCGACGCAGGCCATCCGCGATCAGGGTGTGCGGCTCAAACATTCCGCCAACCGCGCCGTCGTTGCCGGCAAGCGCATCGTGCTGGTCGACGATTCCATCGTGCGCGGCACCACCTCGCGCAAGATCGTGCAGATGATGCGCGACGCCGGCGCCAAGGAAGTGCACTTCCGCATCGCCTCGCCGCCGATCACCCACCCCGACTATTACGGCATCGACACGCCGGAGCGCGACAAGCTGCTCGCCGCCACCCACGATCTCGAGGGCATGCGGGCCTTCATCGGCGCCGACTCGCTCGCCTTCCTCTCGGTCGACGGCATCTACCGCGCCATGGGCCTGCCGGGCCGCGACAATGCCCGTCCGCAGTTCACCGACCATTGCTTCACCGGCGACTATCCGACCAGCCTCACCGATCTCGCCGCCAGCGAGGCGAGCCCGCGTCAGTTGTCGCTGCTGTCGGAAGCGAGCTAGCCCCCGTCATGCGCGGCCTTGTGCCGGGCATGCACGTCTTTTAAACGCAGCACGGAATTAAAGACGTGGATGGCCGGGACAAGCCCGGCCACGACAAATGAGCAGCCGTGATGAGTAAGCCTCTCGCCAACCGCATCGCCCTCGTCACCGGCGCCTCGCGCGGCATCGGCGCGGCGCTGGCGCTCGATCTCGCCGCAGCCGGCGCGCACATCGTCGCGGTGGCGCGCACGGTCGGCGGACTGGAGGAACTCGACGACAAGATCAAGGCGGCGGGCTCGACCGCGACCCTGGTGCCGCTCGACGTCAAGGACATGGACGGCATTGCGCGCCTGGCGCTGGCGCTCAACGAGCGCTACGGCCGGCTCGACGTCCTGGTGGGCAACGCCGGCGTGCTCGGCCCGCTGTCGCCGCTCGGCCATGTCGAGCCCAAGGACTGGGATAACATCATGGCGGTGAACGTCACCGCCAATTGGCAGTTGATCCGCACCATGGACCCGCTGCTCAAGCGTGCGAGCGCCGGCCGCGCCGTGTTCATCACCTCGGGCCTGAGCTTCATGGCGCGCGCCTATACCGGGCCATACGCCGCCTCCAAGGCGGCGCTCGAGCAGATCGCGCGCATCTACGCCGCCGAATGCGCCTCGACCAATGTGCGCGTCAACTTGTTCGGGCCGGGGCCGACCCGCACCCGCATGTTCGCCAGCGGCTGGCCGGGCGCCGATCTCGATGCGCTGCCGACCGCCGAACAGGTCGCCAAGGCGATCGTGCCGCTGTGCTTGGCCGACTGCACGGAGAACGGCCGGCTTTACGACTACCGCGCCGGCAAATTTCTGGACTTCCGCCCGCCCGCCTAGTGCTTGCGCTTGGCCCGCCCGCGGAACGGATTGTCCTTTTCCCGCAGCGTCAGGCGGATCGGCGTGCCCGGCAAGTCGAAGGCCTCGCGCAGCGAGTTGACCAGGTAGCGCTTGTAGGCCTCGGGCACCGCGTCGGCCCGCGTGCAGAAGATCACGAAGCCGGGCGGCCTGGTCTTGGCCTGCGTAATGTAATTGAGCTTGAGCCTGCGGCCCGACACCGCCGGCGGCGGGTGCGCGCTCACCGCCCGCTCGAACCAGCGATTGAGCGGCGAGGTCGGTACGCGCTTGTTCCACACTTCGTAGGCCGCCATCACCGCCTGCATCAGGCGGTCGAGCCCCTCCCCGGTCAGGCCCGACACCGCGACCAGCGGCACGTCCTTCACTTGCGTGAGTTTTTCGGCGGCGAGTTCGCGAAGCTTGCCGATGGCGCCGGGCTTGGCCTCCTGCAGATCCCACTTGCTCGCCGCCAGCACCAGCGCGCGGCCCTCCTGCTCGACCAGGTCGGCGATGCGCTGATCCTGCTCCTCGAAGGGATGCTCGGCGTCGATCAGCACCACCACGACTTCGGCAAAGCGCACCGCGTTGAGCGCGTCGGCGACCGAGAGCTTTTCCACCTTCTCCTCGATGCGCGACTTACGACGCAAGCCCGCGGTGTCGTAGAGACGGAACGGACGGCCGTGCCAATCGAGGTCGACGGCGATGGCATCGCGCGTGAGGCCGGCCTCCGGCCCGGTGAGCAGGCGTTCCTCGCCGACCAGGCGGTTGATCAGGGTCGACTTGCCGGCATTGGGGCGGCCGACGATGGCGACGCGGATCGGATGCGTCTCGGCCGGCCCCTCGTCCGCCTCCGCCGCCGGCAGGGTCGCCTCCGGCAGGGCGGCGCGCAGCGCGTCGTAGAGATTGGCCATGCCCTCATTGTGCTCGGCCGAGACCGGCACCGGCTCGCCGAGGCCGAGCGCGTAGGCTTCGAGCCGGCCTTCCTCGCCGGCGGCGCCTTCCATCTTGTTGGCGATCAGGATTGTCGGCTTGCCCGAGCGCCGCACGAGATCGGCGAAAGCGCGGTCGACCGGCGTCGGCCCCTGCCGGGCGTCGATCATGAAGAAGATCGCATCGGCCTGGGCGATCGCGGTCTCGGTCTGCGCCCGCATGCGGCCGGACAAGCTCTCGGGGGCCGATTCCTCGAGGCCCGCGGTGTCGACCGCGGTGAAACGCAAATCGCCGAGCCGCGCTTCGCCCTCGCGGCGATCGCGCGTCACACCCGGCCGGTCGTCGACCAACGCCAGCCGCCGGCCGACCAGCCGGTTGAACAGCGTGGACTTGCCGACATTGGGCCGGCCGATGATGGCGACGGTGAAGCTCATGCGTGTCCGTCCCGCCGGAGCGCGGGCGAGGCTTCTTTAGCGCGGTGCGGGCGTCAGCGCGAGAAGGTGCCGGCGGGCGGCGGCGGCGCCGTGTTCCAGGCCGGGTCTTGCTGCTGGGCCTGCTGCGGCTGCTGCGCGGTCGACGGCCACGGCGCCTGGCTCGATTGCTGCTGATTGGGCGGCGGTTGATTGGCGGCAGGCCACGGCGCCTGTTGCGCGGGCTGACGCGTCGGCTGCACGGTGACCTGGGTCGCTGGTTTTGCCGGCAGGCGGACGACTTGCGGTTTGGGTTTAGGCTTTGCCTTCGCCTTGGCCTCGGCCCTCGCCTTTGCCTTTTCGGCCTCTTCAGCCGCCTCAGCCTTTTTCTTGGCGGCTTCGGCGTCCTGCGCGGCCTGCTGGCGTTCCTGCTCGGCAGCGGCGGCGGCCTCGGCCTGCTGCTGCTTCTCGACGTTCTCTTTCAGATACTCGGGCGGAATGCCCTGCGTCACGCCCGGCACGCCGCCTGGAAAGACGTCGCGTCGGTCGCCGGGCAACGGCTTCTTCTTGTTGATGCCGAAGACGTCGAGCTTGTCGAGGTCGAAGTCATCCATGCTTTCGCAGCCGGCAAGCGCCGGCGCGACGGCAAGGATTGCGGCCATGAGAACGATGCGGCAGCGCATGGCCCTTGCCCGTCAGCTCTTGCCGCCGGCGGCGAGCAGCGCCGACAGCACTTCAGCGCGCGTGCGCGCCCCGGGCGGGGTTTCGGCGTCGGCCGTCAGCATGTCGATATATTTGCGCGCGGCCGCGGCATCGTGATTGCGCCAGGCCGACAGCGCCAGCATTTCGCGCGCGCTGGCACGAAACGGGCGGCCCGGTTCGGCGAGCGGCGCCAGACGCTTTTCGAGCTCGGCGAGCGGGGCCGTATCGACCAGCAGCATGCCGGCGCGCAGCGCCGCCAAATCCTGCATGGTCTGGCCGAATGAGCCGTCGGCGGCGATCTGGTCATAGGCCTTCACCGCGTCGGCAGGCTTGTCCTGCGCGAGCTCGGCGGCGGCACGAAAACGCGCCAGCACGCGGTAGCCGGCCGGCGCCTCGGCGGCGATCTTGGCGAAAGCCTGTTCGGCATCGGCGTGCTTGCCCTCTTCGCTGAGCGTCAGGGCTTGCTCGAACTTGCTGCCCGCCTCGGCCGCCTGCTTTTCGATCCACCATTCATAGCCGCGCCAGGCCGCCATCGCCGCGACAATGAGGACGGCAACGCCGATAATGTAGATGCTGTAGCGCTCCCACAGCTTTTGCAGCCGTTCGCGCCGGACTTCCTCGTCGACTTCGTGAAAGATATCGGTCAAGGACCGCTCCACGCCCGTCCACCGGGCCCCCGGAACATCACGGGCGCCCGCGTAACCCAATGATGTGGCGGGCGCAAGGCAAAGCTAGCCCGCCAATCGTTAAGATTAGGAAACTCTAGGGCTTTTTCGCCTTCATCGGATAGACATGGTCGGGGCCGGGGAAGCTGCGCGCGCGCACCTCGGCGGCGTAATCGGCGATCGCCTTGTCGATGCCCGGACCGAGATCGCCGTAGCGCTTGACGAATTTCGGCACCCTCGGGCTCAGGCCCAGCATGTCCTCCATCACCAGCACCTGGCCATCGCAGGCAGCGCTGGCGCCGATGCCGATGGTCGGGATCGCAACCTCGGCCGTGATCTTGCGCGCCAGCGGCTCGGCCACCGCCTCGATCACCAGCGAAAAAGCGCCGGCCTGCGCGACCGCCTTGGCGTCGGCCTCGAAGCGATCCCATTCGGCGACATCGCGCCCTTGGGCGCGGAACGAGCCGATGACGTTGATCGCCTGCGGCGTCAGGCCGACATGACCCATCACCGGCACGCCGCGCTCCACCAGAAAGGCGATCGTCTCGGCCATGCGGGTGCCGCCTTCGACCTTGATGGCGCCGCAGCCCGTTTCCTTGAGCACGCGCGCGCAATTCATGAAGGCCTGCTCCTTCGAGGCCTCGTAGGAGCCGAACGGCATGTCGACGACCACCAGCGCGCGCGTGGAGCCGCGCATCACCGCGCGGCCCTGCAGGATCATCATGTCGAGCGTCACCGGCACGGTGGTCTCGAGCCCATGCATCACCATGCCGAGCGAGTCGCCGACCAGGATGACGTCGCAGTGTTTGTCGGCGATCGCCGCGGTGTGCGCGTGATAGGAGGTCAGGCACACGATCGGCTCGCCGCCCTTGCGTGCGCGAATATCGGGGGCGGTGAGACGCCGGACGTCGGACTGCAAGGACACGGCTTTAACCCCGGAAGACCGCGACACCGATGACGTAAGGGTGGAAGTAGTAGCCGAGCAGCAGGTAGATGATAATGCCTGCGACGACGACAATGATATCGTTGGTCCAGCCCGACGGCGCCGCGGTGAAGCCGCCGTCGCCGCGCCGCTTGGCGGCGATGCGCGCATAGCCGCCCCACAACAGAAACGCGCCGAACATCACGATCGAGCCGAGGTCGCCGTTGGACAAGAGGTGCGCGAGCGACCACGTCTTCACGCTGGTCACCATCGGGTGCTTGATCCAGGCCCGGATATGGCTCGGCGTGTACGAGGTGGTGATGAAAACGACCGCGAACAGCATCAGGCCGACGGTGATGTGCCGCATGAAGGCCGGCGGCGTCCACACCTCGATCCATTCGTGGGCGCGATACTGGCCATAGCCGTAGACGATGAGACCGAAGCCGACGATCGACACCAGCGAAAACAGGCCGCGATAGGCGTTGCGGCCGAGCCGTTCGATCGCCCGCGCGCGCGTGTCGCGGAACGTCACGAAGATATGGCTGCCGAGAAAGACGATCAGCCCGACGACGAGAGTTGCGAGGCCCATGCTTCACTCGCTGACACATTGCCGAAGCCCAGGTGCCGCGATAGATGATAGCCGCGGGCAATGCAAGCCCGCGCCGAGGGGGATCGCTCATGCCTGCAATGCGCGCGCTGCTGAATTGCCTTCTGCTGTCGCTGCTTGTCGCCGGGCCGGCCGCCGCGCAAGGCTGGCCGCCGAAGACGGTGCGGATCGTGGTTCCCTTCGGCGCCGGCTCCACGCCCGACATCATCGGCCGCGTGCTTGCCGACCAATTGCAGAAGAAATATCCGGGCAGCGCCTTTGTCGTCGAAAACAAGCCGGGCGCCAGCGGCAATACCGGCACCGACGCCGTGGCCAAGGCCAAGCCCGACGGCTCGACAATCGGCATCAGCATCGGCGGCCCGCTCGCCATCAACACGCTGCTGTTTTCGAGCCTGCCCTACGACCCGCGCAAGGACATCGCCCCGATCACGCAGCTCGTCACCCAGCCGAGCGCGCTCGCCGTCAATCCCGACCTCAAGGTCAACACCGTCGGCGAACTGGTGGCGCTGCTCAAGGCCAACCCCGGCAAATACAATTTCGCCTCGATCGGCAACGGCTCGCTGTCGCATCTCGCCATGGAGGCGCTGGCGCTCAAGGCCGGCACGCGCATCGTCCACGTCGCCTATGCCGGCTCGCCCGCGGCGATCACCGCGGTCATTCGCAACGACACGCAGATGGCATGCCTGCCGGCGGTGTCAGTGGTGCCACTGGCAAAGGCCGGCAAGGTGAAGATCCTCGCGGTGTCGACCGCCGGGCGCTCGCCTTATCTGCCCGACGTGCCGACGCTGAAGGAGAGCGGCATCGATGTCGAAGCCGACGCCTGGAACGGCCTGATCGCGCCGGGCGGCACGCCCAAGGACATCATCGACGCCGTCAACAAGGACGTCGTCGCCATCATCAAGCTGCCGGAGGTGCGCGACAAACTGGCGACGCAACTGATGACGCCGGTCGGCTCGAGCCCGGAGCAATTCCGCGCCCAGATCGACGGCGAGATCGCGCGCTGGAAGGCCGTGATCGAGGCGGCGAACGTCAAGGTGAATTGACAAGAGCGCCGCGAGCACAGCGCGCTCCCTCTCCCCGTCGTGGAGAGGGTCGGAGTGAGGGGGCCTGACTCGCGATCGTTTGTAACCCCTCACCCGCCCGCGCTTCGCGCGGTCGACCTCTCCCTATGGGAGAGGTGAAGGAAGGCCGCAGCTCACCGTCACGCGGAGGCTAGGCCGCCTTGCCCTTCACGTCCTTGATGTCGGTGAAGACGATGCCCGGCGCGCGCTCGGACGTGTAGTCGAGGATGAACTGGTTGCGCGCCATGAACACCTTGTCGCCGTCGAGGTCTTCCGCGCAGCTCGAATAATTGGCCTGCACGAAGTCGTCGAGCTTCTTGGTGTCGCCGCTTGCGATCCAGCGCGCCAGCTGGAATTCCGGCTGCTCGAAACTGATGTCGAGGCCGTATTCGTCCGACAACCTCACCTTGAGCACGTCGAGCTGCAGCGGGCCGACCACGCCGACCAAGGCCGGCGCGCCGTCGAGCGGGCGGAACACCTGCACCACGCCCTCCTCCGCCATCTGCTGCAGCGCCTCTTTCAGCTTCTTGGCTTTCATCGGATCGCCGAGTTTGACGCGGCGCAGGATCTCCGGCGCGAAATTGGGCACGCCGAGAAACGCGATATCCTCGCCTTCGGTCAGCGTGTCGCCGATGCGCAGCGTGCCGTGGTTGGGAATGCCGACGACGTCGCCGGCGAAAGCCTCGTCCGCCACCGAGCGGTCCTGGGCGAAGAAGAACTGCGGCGCCGACAGCGTGATCGGCTTGCCGGTGCGCGCGAGCTTGGCCTTCATGCCGCGCGTCAGCTTGCCGGAGCAGAGCCGCGCAAAGGCGATGCGGTCGCGGTGGTTGGGGTCCATGTTGGCCTGGATCTTGAACACGAAGGCCGTCATGGCGCCCTCGTGCGCGTCGATGACGCGCGCATTGGCGGTCTGGGCGCGCGGCGCCGGCGCGAAGGATGCGAGCGAATCGAGCAGATCCTTGACGCCGAAATTCTTCAGCGCCGAGCCGAAGAAGACGGGCGTCAGATGGCCCTCGCGGAACGACTTGAAGTCGAAGCGGCGGCAGGCGTCCTTGACCAGCGCCAGTTCCTCGGCGGTTGTCCTGGCGTCGAGCATCGGGTTCTTAGCGGCAAGTGCTTCGAGATCGAGCGGCTGGCGGTCGACGGTCTTGCCGTCCTCGCCGATAAGCCGCATCTCGCCGGTCGCTATGTCATAGGTGCCGGCGAAGTCGCGGCCCCTTCCAATGGGCCAGGTCATCGGCGCGGTGTCGAGCGCCAGCGTCTTTTCGATCTCGTCGAGCAGTTCGAAGGGATCGCGGCTCTCGCGATCCATCTTGTTGATGAAGGTGACGATCGGGATGTCGCGCAGCCGGCAAACTTCGAACAGCTTGCGGGTGCGCGCCTCGATGCCCTTGGCGGCGTCGATCACCATCACCGCCGAGTCGACCGCGGTGAGCGTGCGGTAGGTGTCCTCGGAGAAGTCCTCGTGGCCCGGCGTGTCGAGCAGGTTGAAGACGCGGCCGTCATAGTCGAAGGTCATCACCGAAGTGACGACGGAAATGCCGCGCTCGCGCTCGATCGCCATCCAGTCCGAACGCGTTGCGCGGCGGTCGCGCTTGGCCTTGACCTGGCCGGCGAGATTGATGGCGCCGCCGAACAGCAGGAGCTTCTCGGTCAGCGTGGTCTTGCCGGCGTCCGGGTGCGAGATAATGGCAAAGGTGCGCCGGCGCTCGACCTCGGCGGCCAGCGGCGTCTGCGGAATCGAATCGGCGGGCCGCAGTGGTATATTCATGCCGTGCATGTGGCGGTAACCAAGCCCGAAATCAAGCTGAATTGTATCGGCGTCGAGGCGTCCGGCGCCGCAGTCGTTAAATATTACCGCTTACCTTTGATCGTTCGCTTACCCCACTTGCCACTCTACGCACTAACCCGGAAGTGATTTTTGCTCAGCCATCGGCGAAAAAGTCCGCGGCATTTAAGCGCCGAGGGCCCACGATGGTTCATACCGTTCTCCGCGTCATCGCCGCGCTGCTGCTGATGCTGCCGGCATTTGCGGCCGCCGATCCGATCACGCTCAAGCTTTCCTTCTTCTCATCGGATCGCACCGTCGCCTACCAGACTGCGATCAAACCGTTCGTCGATGCGGTCAATATCGAAGGCCGGGACATTATCCGAATTGACGTCTACCCCAGTGGGACGCTCGGCAGGGTGCAAAAGGATTTGCCGCAACAAGTTCTCGACGGTACCGCGGATATCGCTTTCATCATTCCGGGCCAAAATCCGGAGCGGTTTGTTGACAATTCGGTGATGGAGCTTGCCGGCCTTTTCCGCGACGTGCGCGAGGCAACGCTGACCTATACTCGGCTCATCGCGGCGGATGCACTCGCCGGCTATCGGGAATTCTACGTCATCGGCGCCTACGCGACGCAGCCCGAAATCATTAACACCCGCAGCCCGGTTCGGACGCTCGACGATCTCAAAGGGCTCAAGATCCGGGTCAACAATCCGATGCAAGCCGCCGCCCTCAACGAACTAGGGGTGCTACCGAGGATCCTTGCCTTCAACGAAACCGGCCCCGCTCTCAACAGCGGAGCAATTGACGGCGCTACGGTGCCGCCGGCGCAATTATTCGACGTCGGCATCGGCCGGTTCACAGGCAATCACTATCTCCTCGCGACCAGTGTCGCACCCCTCACGCTGTTGATGAACCGCAGCGTGTACGACCACCTTCCACCGGACGCCAGGGACATCATTCGCAAACACAGCGGCGAATGGATCGCCTCGCGCTTCATCAACGCTTACCAGGTCATCGACAAAAAGAATCTGGCCGACATCACATCCGATCCGCGGCGCGCGGTCGTTTCTCCCACGCCCGCCGACTTGCAGTCGGCGCAGCAAAAGTTCGAACACGTAATCCAGGCGTGGGCGGCCAGAGGCCCGCACAATCAAGACCTGCTCAACACAACCCGATCCATTCTCGCGAAACTACGTCAAACCGAAACCGAGGCTGACCACACACGCGGCTCACAGGACTAGTGAGTTCCGAGCGCGACCAAATCGCATTCATCCACCGCATTATGGTCCACCAATGCCTACTGCTGAAATGCCGCGACCATCACCGAAAGAGACTCGTCGGTCTTTCCGTTGCATCGCCTGGGCCGGCACTCTCGCGGTTGCGCTATCGTTGCCGATCGTCGCCGCAGCCGATCCGATAGAGCTCAAGCTGTCGTTCTTCACGTCCGATCGATCGCAAATCTATCAAAATTCCATAGAACCCTTCGTGACTGCCGTAAATAACGAAGCGAATGGACTGATCAATATTCAAGTCTATTTCAGCGGCGCCATCAGCAGATCTCAGGCCGAACAACCGAAACTGGTCGCCGACGGCGCCGCCGACATCGCCCTCATCGTACCGGGCCGCACGCCTGAACAATTTCCCGACACCGAGGTCATGGAACTGCCCGGCCTATTCAGCGATCAGCGCCAAGCCAGCCTGGTTTACACCCGTCTGCTCGAGCTTGGCGCCCTTAAAGGCTACAGCGACTTCTTCGTCATCGGCGGTTTCGTCGCCAGCAGCGAGAGCATCCATAGCCGCAGGCCGATCAAGTCCGTCGGCGACCTCCAAGGACTGACCATCCGCGTCAACAATCCGATCGAGGCCGATACCATCAGGCGGCTCGGCGCAAAACCCGCCCTCATCGCGATCAATGATACGACGGAGGCGCTCATGCAGAATGCGATCGACGGTGCGACCTTTCCGCCATCGGTGCTGTTCGAATTCGGCATCGGGCGCGTCACCAACAGCCACTACATGATTCAGGTCGGCGCCGCCCCGACCGCCATGGTCATGAACCGGAAGAAATTCGACAGCCTGCCGCCGCAGGCTCAGGCGATCATCAGGAAATACAGCGGGCGCTGGCTGGTGGAACGGTCGGCGATGAGTTTCGACAAGATCGACACGCAAACCACCGCGCAGCTGACATCCGACCCAAGGCGACAGGTCGTGTTCCCCTCGCCGGCCGATTTAAGCCGCGCCGACGAAATTTTTGCCGCGGCAGTGGAACATTGGGCCGCCGCCAGCGCGCACAATCGCGAAATCCTGTCCCTGGTCAAATCCGAAATCACCAAGCTCGGCGGAGTCAAATAAGGTGCTGCACATCAAATTCATTGGCGCATGTTTCGCGGGAACATTGGCGGTGCTGGTGCCGGCGGCGTTTCCGGTGAAGGCCGACCCGATCGAGCTCAAGCTCGCGTTTTTCGCGGCCGAAAGCACCGACACATTCAAATACGGCATCAAACCGTTCGTCGACTCCGTCAATAGCGAAGGCAGCGGTCTTGTGCACATCACGGTCTTTGCCGATGGCGCGCTCGGCAAGACGCTCGCCGAGCAGCCTTCGATGGTGCTCGAAGGAACCGCAGATATTGCCTGGGTGGTCCCCGGCCAAACGCCCTACCGCTTTCCCGACAACCAGCTCATCGAGATGCCGGGCATTTTCCGCGATCTGCGCGAAGGCACCCTTGCCTATACGCACCTCGTTGCCGCCGGCGCGCTGCGGGGGTATCAGGACTTTTTCGTCATTGCCGCCTATACGAGCGCTCCCAGCATCATCCATAGCCGTCGGCCCATCCAATCATTGGCCGCGCTGAAGGGACAAAAGATTCGCACGAATAATCCGATAGAAGCGACCGCTCTGGAGCGCCTTGGCGCCCTGCCAACGATCATTCCGGCCTCGCGGCTCGCCGATGCCATCGACAGGGGTGCGGTCGACGGCGCCGTCGTCAGCCCCACCGGGCTGTTCCAGTTCGGCGCCGCCCAAACCGCGCGGAACCATTATCTGCTCGGCGTTGGCGCTGCGCCTCTGGTCGTGGTGATGAGCCGCAAGAAATTCGAAAGTTTGCCCGAGCCGGCGCAGGCCCTTATTCGCAAATACAGCGGCGAGCGCGCGGCCGCCGCCTGGATCGAGTCGTTCGGCGCAACCGAAAAGGCGTCTATGAGAAAAATCGAGACGGACGAGCAGCGCATTGTGATCGAACCCTCGCTGGCCGATGCCGCGGCGGCGCAACAAACCTTCCGATCCATGATCGACTCGTGGGTGGCGGAAAGCGCGCACAACAAGGAGCTGTTGCGACTGCTTGAAGCGGATCTGGCAGCCGTTCGTTCCGGACAATAGGCACGATCATGAGCCGCATCAAAAAGCCCGAGCTTTGGCAATTCGCCGGCGTCCTGGCGATCATTTTTGCCGTGCTCGTTGGCGGAACCTGGCTCACGGTCAAGACCACGACCGACTATCTGCTCTACCGCAATGCCACCGCCACCGCGCGAAACTGGGCGCAGTTCCTCGCCGCCAACGTCAACGATCTCGAGCAGATCGCCGCCGGCGAGACGCCCTCCTCCGCCAGCATCGCGTTCCTCGAATCTGCCCGCAAATCCGACGAGGTCTACCGCTACATCATCTACAACAGGTACGGCTATTCGGTTCTGCTGTCCGACCGCGACAAGATCACGCCGGTCGATCTTTCGGAATTCAGCGCCGCCGCTGCGCAGTCCATCAAGGAGGACCGCCCTATCGTCGACGCCAGGGAAGGCGTGCCGGGGGAACCGTCCTATTTCGCCGAAGCGATTGTTCCGGTCATGGTCGATGCGCGCCCGGTGGCGACGATCGCGGCCTATGTCAATCAGACCGCGGAGCACGAAAGCTTCTACCGGACGTTCCTGCTCGCGGCCACGGGGCTTTGCGCCATGGTCGGGCTGTCCTTCGGCGTCCCCGCCGCGGCCTGGTACGCGCGCACCAAGCAGAAGCAGCAGGCCGACCGCCGCATCCAGTTTCTCGCCCACCATGATGTCCTGACCGGGCTTGCCAACCGCGCGCGGCTCATCGAGCGGCTGGAAGGCGCGCTCGCCGCGTTGCCGGCGACCGGGGCCGCCGTCGCCGTCCACTTCATCGACATCGATCACTTCAAGCAGATCAACGACATGCTCGGCCACGATGGCGGCGACTTCCTGCTCGGCATGATCGGCGAGCGGCTGCGTGCCATAACGCGGGTCGAGGACATGGTGGCACGCCTCGGCGGCGACGAGTTCGTCATCGTCCAGACCGGGGTGGCCGACAAGACGCAGGCGGAGGAGTTTGCCAAGCGCACCGCCGCGATCCTCGCTTCGCCCGCGTACTACAAGGAGCAAGAAGTTCGAACGACCTATACGATCGGCGTCGCGCTGGCGCCGGCCGACGGCCAGACGGCGGAGCGCATGCTCAAGAGCGCCGACCTCGCGCTCTACAGCGGCAAGATGGCCGGGCGCGACTGTATCCGCTTTTTCGATCCGGAAATGGACGAGACGCTGCAGAAGCGCATCACGCTCGAAAAATACGTCCGCAACGCCGTCGCCAACGATGCCTTCGTGCTGCACTACCAGCCGGTGCTCGAACTGAACAAGGGGCAGCTGATCGGCTTCGAGGCCCTGATCCGGCTGCCGGCGCCGGACGGCAGCCTCATTCCCCCGGCCGTCTTCATTCCCGTCGCCGAAGAGCTGCATTTCATCAACAAGGTGGGCGCCTGGGTGCTGCGCGAGGCGTGCCGCACGGCGACGACATGGCCGGAGAACCTGACCATCGCGGTCAACCTGTCGCCGGCCCAATTCGAATCCGGCGACATCGAGCAGCACGTCGCCGCGGCGCTGGCCGAATCCGGCTTGGCCCCGCATCGCCTCGAACTGGAAATCACCGAAACATTGCTGCTCAAGAATACCGAGGCCGTCATGGCGACGTTGAAGCGCCTCAAGGACAGGGGCCTGTCGATCGTGATGGACGATTTCGGCACCGGCTATTCGAGCCTGAGCTACCTGTGGAAGTTCCCGTTCGACAAGATCAAGATCGATCGCAGCTTCATGGAGAGCTTCGAGCAATCGGGCCGCGACGTCGAAACGGTGGTCAAGACCATCATTGCGCTCGGCCGCGAGATGAAGATGCGGGTCACCGTCGAGGGCGTCGAAACCGGCGACCAGGTCAATTTCCTCTACGACAGCGATGCCGATCAAGTGCAGGGGTTCTATTTCGGAAAGCCCGTGCCGGCCTCGCAGATCAATACCGACCTGATCAATTTCCTGCGCCGCAACGGCGCCGGCGCCGCGGCCGAGGTCCAGCGGCTGATGGCGGCGCAGGCGAAGTGACGGCGCTCAACGCGACGCCCCGCGCCGGCCGAGAGCCTCGCCGTAGCGGTCTGGCGCAAATCCGACGACAAGCCTGCCGCCGGGCAATTCCAGCACCGGGCGCTTGATCATCGACGGCTGCTTGAGCATCAAGGCGATCGCCTTCGTCTCGGTGACGCCTTGCTTGTCCTTGTCGGGCAATTTCTTGAACGTCAGGCCGGCGCGGTTGATGAGCGTCTCCCAGCCGGCCTTCTTCGCCCAGGTTTCGAGCCTCTCGCGTTCGATGCCGGCGGTCTTGTAGTCGTGAAAGGCGTAGGCGACCTTGTGCTGGTCGAGCCAGGCGCGCGCCTTCTTCATGGTGTCGCAGTTCTTGATGCCGTAGACGGTGATGGGCATGGGCGGCCCTACTCCCACTCGATTCTCTCAATGCATCGTAATGCGCTGATTTATAAGCGCAAAATATTTCCTCTGACGGTCTAAATCCGACTGTCAGTCCGTCAAAATTTTTCGCTTATGATTTCAAAGGGAAATTCGCGCAATTCGAATTTAGCGACGTTTCAGCGTCTATCGACAACGATCGGTCGATTCTTTGCGCCATCGACCATGTGGCGCGCTCACGCGCCGATGCAAGGAAAGGCCGTCAGTACTCGTAGCACAACGCGGTCGTGCTCGCTATCTCATCGTCACTCTATCGTGTAGCCCGGCTTCTTGTATTTCTGGACTCCCATGGATGCCCGGTTTGTCAGACCTTCAAGTTCCTGATCAAGGATGCTGCGCACCACCTCATCTAGACTAGCCCTTGGCACATAACTTCATCTGGCCGGATGCTTCTTCAATCTCCTTGATGGCCTGTATCGCGAAGCGCCCCAGATCAGGATAGACCGACCAAACGCGAAGCAGTGGAATGTCGCTCGCGCTGCCGAACCGTCCCACATTCACCAAAGCCTTTTCCATCAGGTCTTCGATGCGGAAGAATTCGAAATAGCCGGATTGAAGGGTCGGCTTTTCAAGGGCCGCCCGGTAAATCGCCGCGACCTCATCAGGGAAGAATTGTCCAAAAGAGGTCACCACCGGCTCCGAACCCGGGAGCCGCTGCGCGCTTTCAGCGAACATGTGGTCTGACCTGAAGAATTCCCCAACGACGGCAGCCGCGACACCGGTTTCATGGCGCGACAAGATGGCGAGCTGGGTTGCACAATTCGTCTTGCGTTCCGAAGCTGGAAGATCGTCGCGATTCAGCCAGTAGAGAATCCGGCCGCAAGCCAGCAGCGCATGGTCCGCTGCAGAAACCGCTTCGGCCGACCGGTCAGGCAAAGGGCAGCGCAGGCGCGCCAACGCCACGTAGGCCATTTCGAACGTGCGAATGCTCTCCTGAGAGAATGCATCCTTCTTGGGCGGCAATCCCGTCCAAGGCTCAATGATTGGCCCGACGGTCGGGTCCGAATGTGATGCGACCTCCGCGATCAAGGAAGGGGTGAACATCGAGTCCCGATCGACGCTTTTGGCGGCCATGACCTGCAAGGCCTTACGGTCGTCACAGGAAAGGTCGTTCCAGCCTTCGCAATACGCGCCATCATAGGGATGATCGAGTTGCGCGTTCCAAAGACCGGCCGCACGCCTCCATGAATCAGGATTGTCTCGGTCGGCCAATACCTCGTTCATCTCTGCCCTAACGGTCGCGACGTGTTCCTCCTGATCGTCGTCGAGCGCGCCGAGGGATTTGAGCGCATCGATTATCCCCCAGGCGTCAAAGCCGCCATTGGTCATGCACGTTGCCTCGATGGCGGCAATCAATGCACGACGCTCATCGTCATTTAATGCGTGGGCGCTCATCATCGCCGCATGCATCAGCCCGAGCCGCAGATGATGGGCGGCTCTCGGCCAGATTCGGGCGAGAATTCCGGGAAGGATCGTTCCGATCGACGGCGCGTCACGACTGGAATACTTGTCGAGCTCGATCAGCAGGCCAATCTGACCAGGGCTCAAGGTTTTGGACTGCAACCGCCCGCGCAGGTTCGCATTCGCTGCGACCTTCGGTCCGTTGTAGAGATGACCGCTCGAAATGGGGCTGCAAATGCACGAAAGCCCAATTTCGCGCATCCCTACGCCCGCATAGCAGACCGCATAGAGGCCCGTTCGCAGGCCAAGCTTCTTTTCCCTGGCTTGATCTAGCAATCTGCGGTGCTCTTCGGCTAGCCGATCATCCATTTTTCCTATGAGACCGAGCAACTCATCGAGACGGCGGCCCGCTACCAGTTCATGCGGAATGGCTGCAAGAAGCGCACGGTCCTCCGTGGACCATGGCTGAACCGTCTCCGGCTTTGGTTGCACGTGCCACATGAATTCGTTGGAAACATCAAACCGCACGGTCGCGATTTCTTGGCCGACCCGCGCAAGCACCTTGTCGCAGCGCTCGTTTGCCCAACGCTGCGCATCAGGTCCGCATTGGCCCGCCAGGCAGGCCTGGATTACCCGCTCGTCTGATAGCCGCGACAACACCTGACGGCGGAAGCTGTCATCGTCGATCGCTCCCAGTACAAAAGGCCTCATCTCGAGGTGTTGCGGCAACCGCAGCGCGGCCACCACCGCTTCGGGATCGTCGCCCGCGCGCCGGATGATCGCTTCGGCCGCGAATACGTTGAGGAACATTTCGTGGCTGAAACTCACCCGGTCGCCACGCCTGTCCAGAAGGTTCGCGTCTTGAAGCATCTCCAATAAAGCGCCCGATACCCCTTCGCGGTCTGACAGGCGGTCTATCTCCCGAACCGAAAGGCCGAAACTTATGCGCTCGGTCATCATCCCAGCGATGCGGGACAGAGCGCGAATGCCATCCGAGGCGGCAGAGCCGAGCCGTTCGCGCACATAGGCATCAAACAGGCCATACTTACTGGTGTCGGGCGGCAACTGTTGTCCCAACTGCCCGATCATCTTCGCTTCAAGACCGCTTCCGACGGTGCCGAGCAACTCCGCAAACGTCGTGATCATGGTGGGGCTCGACCTTGGTAGCCTACCCTGGCGCAATGAGCTGCCCGCGGCCCGACGCGAGAGTCGACGGCTATTCTACGTTGGGCTTACACGGGCGCGCGACGAGATTCACATGCTATATTCCGGGTTTGTGTATACGTCGCGCGGGCGGATGCATTGGGGGCGCTCACCCTTTTTGGATGAACTTGAAGAGCGCATGCAGGAGGCGGAGGGCGACGAGTAAATGCTGTCATTCCTCGAGGCCCAAGCCGTCGAAGACATAGCCGACCTTTCACATGACTTTCTTGCTGGCAGTGGAAATTCCCAGACGGCGTTTGCGCTCCGGCTCGTGGGAAAGCAAATCGATGGGAGCTTTAAGCCCCGTCACCATCCAGCCCACTCTGCATTGCGGAGCTCTCGTTGGTCTCGATAGAGATTTTCATTGGAGCGTCGATTGAGCATGCTTCCGAGCGGGCCACGCTGAAGCACGCCTATGAATTTCTGTCGGCTCAAGGCATTCCGGCCGTCATTCTTGCGAATATTAATCTTGGCGACCGGCAGCTCGATCTTGTCATCGCAATTGAAGGCGCCGCACTAGTCACCGAGTCTAAAGGCTTCACGTCGCCCGTGCGCGGCGGCCACAACGGCGATTGGGAAGCCCAGCTTGCTTTCGGCGCTTGGAAAAAGTTCGCAAATCCGTATCTCCAGGCCATCGGCGAGAAGCTGGCGCTGCGTGATGCGATGCGAAGCTTCGCCGGAGCAGATGTTCCTTATCCGAATGCGGCCCTGGTCTTCGTTCCAGCCGTTCCTCCGGGTTCGACGATACCGCAGAGTGATTTCAAGGTTTCGATCGGCGGCCTGGATAATCTTCTGGCGTCTATCACATCGATGAAGCGCGATGGATGGTCGTTGGATCAGTGGCGGGCCTTCGCGGCCCACCATCGACTGCTCGCCGCACCGACAATCGAGGCGGCCTTGAGCTCGCAATTGCTCGAGGCCGACCAGTTGCTCGGCGCCTACGGTGAAGCATTCATCCGAACCTACGGCGGACCTGTGTCTGAGATGGTCCCCATGTCGTGCGTTTGCGAAAGCGAAGAGCTTTCGTCGGCGGTCGTACTGCGGCGCTCCGTGCAGGACGGCATCGTATTGCTGATGGGACCTTCAGGATGTGGGAAAAGCCTGCTCTCTTACAGCATCGGGCTCGCCGGGTTAGCGCGCGGAAACGTGCCGATCGTCGTGCCGGCGAAAGATTTTGAAGGAAATTTGCGCGATGTGGTGAATCGCGAGGCCGCCTTGCTCGAGGCGAGGTCCGCCGCCGCGGTGATTTCCGCTGCACACCGGCTGAACCGCCGACTTTTGCTTGTCGTGGACGGCTACAACGAATGCACGCCAGGGGAACGACAGCGGTTGACGCGAAGTATTGCTGCGGCCGTGAAGCGGTATGATGCGCGAGCCGTCATCTCCAGCAGGATGCCGCTTGAGCGCGGCGATCTTCTACCCGCACGCAGTTACGCGGTGCAGATTCCCAACAGCAAAACAAAACTGGCCATCGCACAACAGGCGGCCGGCGGCGTTTCTGCCGAACCGTATCAATCCCATGACCCCGACCGTCAGGCGGTGATTGCGTTCGTCGAGTGTGACGATGGCCTTGCGGGGCAAGCGGCTCACGCGGTCGCCGAAATCATCCCTGCG
>Ga0070740_10001931_pt1 | contig 26351 bp, 25 predicted proteins | sample Coa_R2_FD_67286 | JGI IMG/M metagenome (GOLD analysis project Ga0070740, IMG submission 67286) | Surface soil microbial communities from Centralia Pennsylvania, which are recovering from an underground coalmine fire - Coalmine... | ecosystem: Environmental > Terrestrial > Soil > Unclassified ...
GCAAAGACAACTGCCATCCTGAATTTGTCGATAAATGGTAATTTAGGGAAAGAAAGAATTGCTTTGGGTGAATCAAACTGATATACATTACCGTCAATATAAAAAGATGATTTCGGCGTTTTAATGATGACGTTGTAACCAATTTCCTTTGCCAGATTCAACACAAAATTGTCATTGGTAAACCAGTGATGATAGTGTTTCTCAAGTGTCCAGTCCCAGCCTTTTTCTTTATAACCAATTGCCAGACCGCCCGGCTGTCTGTCTCTTTCAAAAACAGTGACATCATGTCCGCATTTGGTTAATTGGTATGCTGCTGATAATCCGGTAAACCCGGCGCCAATAATTGCAATTTTCATCCTGTCAATTTCTTATATCCCTTTACTATCCTCTCTGTTTCCGGGTTGTCCGGAATCTCTACTGTTTCTATTTACACTACAGAGCTTTTCTATTATAAATGTTTTTTGAGCTAAGAGCTAGTCAGTTTCGATAATAAACTACAGGACTATTTGGTTTTCATAAATAGGTATGGTATACTACAAAGATGCACAGAAAGCTTGGAGGATACTCTCTCCTCTCAGTATTGTCTTTTTGTTTCTTTACCCTTGTTTTTCATGCTGTTGCAGATGCACAAGCCTCAGCAACTAGTCTTCAACCCTTACCGGCTCCCTCTCAAGCAATACTACCTGTTATTCCGACACCAACTCTTTTTGTATATCATCCATCCTCGTCACACAATACTACAGGTACTAAATCTATAATCTCTCCAACCCCGACGCTTTTTGTACAGGAAGCTTCACAGGTCTCACTGGCACCTGCCATTGCACCGGACAATCCGACAGGAGAACCCGCAGAAACACCCATGCCAACACCGATGGAAACAGTTGCTCCTGCGCCAACTGTCCTTGTCACTGTGGCAGTAACTGCCACGCCAACTCCAACTGCTAGCTTAACACCGCAACCGACTGCACTTCCTGGTTCATCTGACTTGGAAACGCTTTTTAGTACCTATAGTAAGGATTACCAAGTTGATGAAAATGAATTGAAAAAGATTGCCCAATGTGAATCAGGATTTAATTCGAACTCAAATAATAGCGGTCTGTATCTAGGTATGTTTCAATTTGCTGCAACTTCCTGGGAGAGCGTGCGTTCAGCAATGGGACTGGATACCAATCCTGATCTGCGGACAGATGCACAGGAAGCCATCAGAACTGCAGCATATATGCTGGCACATGGTGAAGAAAATGCGTGGCCGAATTGTAAATAGTATTTTCTCTATTTTTTCTTCCGCAGCGTTTTCAATTTCCACATAAACAACGCGCCTTTATTGTCTGCTTTGCTATCAATAGCAAATGTCAATGCCTGTTCCAGAATTGAACGATGGACTGTTTTGGCAAGCTTGATATATAAACTTCTATGTTTATAGTCGTCAAGCTGTTCTGCTAGATACAAACCAAATGTTTGAAACTCACGGGAAACATACTTGTCAGATTGGGGATCAAATTTATCGAGGACATTTTTGATAGAATCCATAAGATTAGGCCTTAGGGGCTAGGTTTTAGGGACTAGTTTAAACAAAAATCTTTGTTGTGCATACTCTTACCCTGGTCCCTGGAACCTAACCCCTACTTTGTATTATACCTGTTCATTGCTGCTTCCAGATCCTTCTCAAGCGCATACTGCAGCGCCGAAACTGTATGTTTCAGAAGTTCCCGTGCTTTTCCGTGATCCTCTTCACTGAATGGAGTCAATACATAATGGTCAAGGTTGCCTAGTTTTTGTCTGCTAATTACCTCTTCTTTTCCTCGTTCACGAACTTCACGACCGATGTGATGATGCGATAAACCAATTCCCAAACGGAACCGCCAGAATTTATCAGTACCGAGGTCTTCAATAATTGATTCAACACCATGATGCCCGGCAGCAGCACCGCCAAACCGGATACGCATACTGCCGATCGGTAAATCCAATTCATCATGGATGATCCAAATATCAGAAGGATCAATCTTATAATAATTTGCAAGAAGGCTGACTGCCATACCGGAGTTATTCATATATGTCTGCGGCAAGGCAACAATGAGCCGTTTTGCCTTACTGTTTTTTGGTTGCCATTCAATCTGTGCAACAAGACTTTTTAATTTATCATTTTTTGTCAAAAGATTCTGTCTGGCAGTTTCAAAGGTATCAAGAAATCGCTGCACTGCCATAAAACCGAGATTATGCCTGGTGTTTTCGTATTGTTCACCCGGATTACCAAGACCAACGATGAGAATCATAACTTCTTTACTATAACAAATTATTCTTTGTATGTTAATACACAAACGGAATAGATAATCTTTTATATTTTTTAGATATCCAAACTTAATTGCGGTGAATCTGTCTTTGTTCCGTTTGTCTCTCCCTCTTTCCAGATCTCAACCTTTCCATACTCCCCATCATACCCGGGATTAATTTCGATATCCCCTGACCGGACTTTTTTGACTCCTTCAGCAATTCTCTGCCCGGCAATTTTTTCAATGTCCGCAAGTTGCGCTTTAAGAAGCACAGTAATTTCAGAGTCCAACTCATTGCATAGTTTTGCAAACATATCTTTTGATTTTTGACTCGCGACTGTTGAGTGCAATCCTTCCGCGACAATTTCCAAAAGCGGCACCAATTTAACGTAGGGCGGCTGCTCATGCAGTTTGTCAGTAAACCAATGCAGCCCTTGCTCGTTTTTCTTAATTACTGCGCGGCCAAGCAATTTTTCATCTGATAATTGTTGTACTCTGAATAAAACCCCTTCTGTTAACCGGCGATGGCAGACTGGACAGATGTTGCCGCTTTCGGCAATTTCTTTTGGTCCCTGGACAACTTTACAGTTGCGGTGTCCCGAGAAATGATACTTGCCTTCTTCGGGGTAAAATTCAATTGTGTAGGCAACTTTATTTCCCTCGCTACTCTTTTTCATAATCGCTTTCCTGATATTTTCAAAACTTATCATTTCCAGATCAAATACTGTTGCTTCACGCGCCATTTTTGCCGGACTGTGGGCATCAGAGAATGACAGTATTGAACGGTTCTTAAGCTCGGGAATTTGCCAATTCATATCCGGATCACTGGAAAGTCCTGTCTCAATAGCATAAATATATGATGCTAATTCGCCATATGCTTCTTGCAATGAGTCAAATCCCGACGCACTGCCATACACGCCAAAATGAGGCGTCCAAATATGACAAGGGATGAGAAAAGCATGATTGTTAATCGATAGAACTAGTTCATAAAGATTTTTTGATGACAAACCAATAATGGGCCTGCCGTCTGCTGAGAGATTACAACCCCGGTGAACCAGCTCTTTGCTAACTTTATCTGCTGTTGCTAAATCCGGTACAAACACCAAATTATGAATCCGGCGCAACTTATCTTCCTGCTTATAAATACATGAAATCTCAGTCGAAAGTAAAAAATATACTTCTTTTTTGAGATTTGAGTGTTGCTCTTTGATTTTGTAAACGCCTTTTCCTGCTTCTTCCAATTGCGATTGGATTTCTTTAAACCACAACGGATGCGTCCAGTCACCAGCAGTCAGAATATCTATGCCTTTTTGTTTGGCATACTGTGCCATGACAGAAAGCGTCATACTTTGTGAAACCGCGCGGGAATATTTCGAATGGAGATGCAAATCAGCGACAAAATGCATAAAAACTATTCTAGCATAAAATGGGAAATTGAGCGCAAGAAAAATAAAAAGGAGTGTAAAAAGCTACACACGTTTTCCTTCCAACAGTTTGTGGATGGTATCAATTACTTCGTTATCAACAGACGCACCGGCAATCAACCGCGGGTCAATGAACTCGTTCAGCAGCTTTGCTGCAATATACATCCCGATATCACCGCTGCCTCTACCAATTTGACTTGTACCGAGAAAGAAACGAAATGTCGGATGGAGGTATTGCATATCAGAAACAATTTCAATGGTACCCTGTAGCTCCTGGGTAAGTGAGAATACTTCAATTTGTTTGTAACGCGCTTGTGAAGCTACTCTCGCATAATCCTTTAGAATCATCACTGTTCCCTTTGGCGCCTCAATCTCTATTCGTTCTGCAGCGCGCTTTTCATCCTGATAGATTTTTACTTTACCACCTGCCAGTGTCTGACGCAAAATGTTAGCAGTATGCCCGCCTGTTTTTACCAATGAACTACCAGATGTGAATGATTTATCAGTATACCAGGACATAATTCTATCTTACTTCTTTCCTTGCTCCTTGTACATCTCAATCAATTCTTTCACCGTCGTCGCATCTTCCGGTTTCTTGTCTGCATCTCTAAAAGAAACCAGACGCGGGAATCGCAACGCATACCCCGGCTCGCGAATTTCTTTCCCATCCTTTTGGGTAATCACTGCTCCTGCTGTATGCAAAGGACTTCGGGTAATCTCATCTGCCAGCACTTCAATCACGATTTGTGGCTCTACCCAGACACTCGGCACAATCAATGAATTTGTCCGTGCCGGTTTAAGTTTCCGCTCTAAGCCCTTTGCTCTTTGCTTAATACTTTTCCACTCTTCATCTGATAGGCCAGTACCGATCTTTGTCACGGTCACAAATTCATCATTTTTCTCATCATATACCCCAACGAGTAATGCGCCTGCCCCAAAGGCTGTCCGTTTGCCGCGTCCCCAAATATAGCCTAAGATAACACAATCAATCGTATCGTGTAAATCGCCAGCAGAATGACGTTTCAATTTCACCCAATTAAAATTCCGTCCACCTGCTTCGTAGGGACTGTTAAGTTTCTTAACGACTAAACCTTCCAGTCCTTTACTGATCGATTCCTCAAGAAGCAGCTGTAGTTTTTTCGGATCTGTAATTGTCTGATTTTCTGCTGGAATGAGGATATCATCAGTCGTAATGGTTTCCTTCAAAATGTCAATCCGTTCCTTCAGTGGTGTCTCCAATAATGATTTGCCATTTTTATACAGGATATCAAAAACAAATGCCTTCAATGGTAGTTGTTTTGCCAGTTCTTCAATATTGTACTTGCGGCGGCGCTTCGTTGTTTCTTGAAATGGTAAAAATTCTTCTGAGTCTGGATTATAGGCCAATGCCTCTGAATCAATAATTGCAGTTTTTGCTTTGATTTGCTTCTTTGCGCCTTCAATCAACTCAGGAAACATATGTGTCATGTTCTCAAGATTGCGGGAGAATATCGAAATGGTCTCTCCATTTTTATGGATTTGGCAACGAAAGCCATCAAATTTGAACTGCGCGTCAACTTCTCCCATTTTTTCAATTACCTTGTCAGGAGTTGGCAAGCGCTCACAGAGCTCTGAACGGATTGGTTTACCAACAACAACATCAAGGTTTTGCATTGCTTCCAGTGCATGTTTGGTATCTTTATATGACCAAAGCGTTTTGCCGATTAACCCTAGATCTGATGTGCGGTTGTACGCGCCTTCCAGAAGCTTCCGTTTCGTTTTATCGCCAAATTTTACTGTCGCTAACGCATCAAGGATGGTCGGATCGCCAATACCTAAACGCATATTGCCCAATGGAATTCTGACTAAATATTTTGCCGAAACGCTAGCAACTTTTTTTAGGAGATCTGCAAGCTGTGTTATTTTCTTTTCAACTGTCCCGTCCCCTTTTGTGTGCGCGATCTCTTTCAAAATCATAACTACTTCTTCAACTGTCAATTTTGACTTTTGATCTTTAACTTTTGAGTTTAGCTGTGAGGCAGCGATCCCCATATCTCCTAACTTGTTATACAGATGCAACACCTTCTCTGTATCCGTTTGATAGGCCAAACCGACTGCTTTGGCTACAGTTTTCTCCGCCATACCTATCTCAACCGGTTCGAAAAACGGCGCAATCCGTCCCTGCACTAGATAGCACACCTCTTCGATCTCTTTAGGACTATCGATCTTTCTGAATAGTTCCGAAAGAATTTCAATAAGCTGCAATCGGGATGAGGTTGCTTCTAATTTTTCAAAATATGCTGCTAGATCTGAAAAAGTCATACCTAATCAGTAAATATTACCACCATAATTACTATCCCAAATATAAATAATCTCGTTTTTCTACCAATCTCAAAGAGAGAACGAACAGTACCAAGCTGCAATCGAAAACTATTTTCTGTATTCACCAATTGCTTTACGTTCAATGACAGATACTGAGAATCTTTAGATTCTATATGATAACCTTGAAAAAAGCCACTCTTACCTAACAATAAATCCCTCTAAATAATCAGATAATTTCTGAGTTGCTGTTAGGAATCGGTCTTGAGCATTACCCCTTTTGATTTTAGGGAAAAATTCAAAACTATGAGACGGTAAACGGGGTTGAAAACGAGTAAGATGGTCAATAATAGTATCGGCATAGTTTCTTAAAAATGTACGTACTTCTTCCTGACTATGTGTTTGCGGCAGAGGTATAGCTATATCTATCTCTTGTTCATTATGATCAGTACCGTTAAGAACGGATTGTGGTGAATAACCTTGCGGTAACGCTTCATAACTCATCCGCTGGAAAGCTAGGTCTAATCGTCGTTTATTTTGAGTCTGTAGTAGACGAGATTCATCAAGCCGCTCTTGTGAGTATTTTCTAAGATAAAAATCGATAACAGCACGCGAAGTTCTACCATTGCCAGCAAGAAACGCGTGAGTCATAGTAATAATTGCTCCGATAAGAGATGCGCTGTCACGGACTGCAGTGTCTGATGCAAGAATCTCTGGATCAGTAAAGAGACTTCGTGCTTTTTGATCCAATGCGGCAAAAATTTGTTGACCATGACTTAAACCTGGAAACGAAAAACCTCTATATGTTATCTTCCTATGCGGATAGCGATAAATAAACATATAAGGGTTTCCATCATGATGTCGCCATTGCTTAACTACGCCATATTTTTCATAAAGGTCAGTGCCTGGGAGTTCTCCCCGTTGATGTTCTGGATACTTGGGGACCCTATCATCGTTTGCATAAGAAGCCCCATTGATACTACTAGCAACAACAGATGGACTAATAAATTGTCCCTCTGTTTCCTTTAATAGTTGCGAAACTATTCCCTCGTTATAGTGATGTCCTCGTACTTCTTGGTTTCCGCCGCCTGCTAGCTCTGTCATAAACTACTGATTCTCCTCCTAATACTAACCCATCACATATTTCGCACCCTTGGTGCTTCCCTGCTTCTTCACAATACCGTGTTTGATCAAATACTTCAATTCATTCAGCACTGTATCCTCTGATATCATAGGGAAGAGCTGTCTGAATCCATTGTTTTGTAAATATCCGGTTTTTTGAATATATTCAATAATTCTGATCTGCCGCTCCGAAAGCAGAATCGGTTTGCCGCCCAGCCGCTGGCGCAATTTCCCGTCAACGGAGATTTGCTCAATCTTCTCTTTGATCTTTGTTAATTCAATTGCTAGGCCTTGGGTAAAATACTCAAGCCAGATTGTGAGATCACCATTGTTTTGTCCCACACTCTGCAATGCAGCATAGTATGATGCCGCATCATTATCAAAATACTCCTCTAATGAGAAAAACTTGCGGATGTCGTACCCTTCCTGGAACAGGATAAACGTTGAAAGTGCACGGGAAACACGTCCATTGCCATCAACAAAGGGATGAATCCGTGCCAGCTCATAATGCACACTGCCACTTTTGAGTACTGGATGCATGTCATTGGCAGTTGTATGATTGATAAATTCAATAAGTTCTCCAACTTGTACAGGAACGGCAATTGCTGGCGGCGGAGTAAAGGTAACAGCGCCGGTGAGACTATTACGAATAACTACTTGGGTCATCCTATACACTCCACAACGTTCAGGAGACAAAATTTTTTCGACAGTTAGTTTATGGAGATATTTAATGAATAACTCGGTTACTTTAAACTCAGGATTGTCAATTGCACCTTGCTCAATATATTCCATGACGCGCCGGTAATTAATCACTTCCTGAATATCCCGCTGTCTGGCAACGATCTCCTGACCAAACATTGCTTTTTCCGCCTGCGTCAAATTTAATTCGTTACCTTCAATATGTGTGCCGTGATGTACTGTACGTACCAGCGCATCTTTCTGGAATTCTTTTTCGTAATACGGCAGAAGCGGCGCATGATCAATGACCTCTTTTGCAGCTTCAACAATACCAATATACTTAAGAATTTTGTTGGTGATAGTAAACTTTGGACTGTACATAGACTCGGAGTTTTCTATTTGGATCAATTCGTATCCAATTGTCGCATATTTCCCGAACGAAAGCAACCAAAACGTATGTGGTATAATTTTTTTAATGGCAGAAACGAAAAAACAGAAATCAAAACAGCGCCTTCATACCGAAATCATCAAGCAAATGATTACGCTCTCAACCAGCGGCTTCGGACTCGTTGCCGCGCTCGCCTGGAACAACGTCATTCAGGAATTTGTCAAAGATTATATTAATCGTTGGTTACCACAAGGCGGAAGTCTTCTGTCGCTTCTTCTCTATGCTATCATCATCACCGTCATTGCTGTCTTGATCACCTACCAGTTGTCCAAGTTAATAAAAAACGGAGAAGCATAAAGTGTATGAGTAAAACTGGGAAAACTGGCAATCATCGTATTCGCTGTTTGGGCAGCTGCTTTTCTCTGGAGTTATATTACCCGATGAAATATACTTCATCATAATACTATTTGGATGTATTCGGAGTAACTCCATTTGAATACATTCGTATTTGTGCAGCCATCACTTTCGGTAGCTCATCTGCAAGATCTGACGCATTAAAATAGTAGCCTACTTTTTCAAACAGACGCTCTCCGGCTTTTTTATTAAAATAACTTCCAGCGGTTGCTGCAAACCACAAATCATTTTTACACGCTAGTGCTGCGACTAAACCCGCAAGAACATCTCCTGTCCCGCCTTTAGTCATCCCGGCATTGCCACCAGGAATCCGCACGCATTTGTCCGGCGAACAAATAATATCTTCCTGCCCTTTCAAAAGGACAATAGTGTTATACTTCTTTGCAAACCACGCTACTTGTTTTTCTTTGTTTTCATTTTCTAATTTCTCCCTTGATTCCTGATTCTTGATTCCTGATTCCAATCTCTCAAACTCCACCGGATGCGGTGTAAGCACCACATTACCATGTAATTGCAAAAGCCACTCCGGCTCGATCATCTGCAATGCGCCGGCATCAATCACCCACTTCTTCTGAGGATACTTTTCCAATAAATATTTTGTCAAATAGTAACTCTGCATTCCCTCATCTTCTAATGCATTTATTTCTTTTAAATTTTCAACTCTCAATGCTCCATTCTCAACTCTATTTGTTCGCATCATGCCCGGACCAATCAATATACAGTCCGCCTCATCAGCATAGTCTTCAATCTTCTCCCGCGGCACAATAATACCATTGCGAAATTCCTTCTTAGATTCATGGACGATTTGATTGTTTTCCGGTACAGAGGAGTAAAACACCATATCAACAATGCGGGAGGCGATCGTAAGCGCCCAAAGCGATGCAGCATGAAACAAATGCGATCCTCCCACCAGCAATAACTTCCCGTTCTGTGCTTTATGGGAAAAGGGAGCCGGTATGTAGACTTGCTTTAGATCGTCAGGATTAAATTCTTGCATAAAAAGGACTGGCAAATTCCATATGTCTTAAAACATCAACCTTTGCCTTATTGGTTTAATTCTATCACAGCCGCATTTTCGTTTATATCTGAGATAAACTCCCGATGTGTCGTTGTCATCACTGTCTGGCAGTCTTTAGTGAGCGCCAAAACTTTCTCAATATGCATACTATCCAATTCTGAAAAAATATCATCCAACAGCAGTAATGGTTGCTGTCCGGACTGCTCTGTCATAAAAGCAATTTGTGCGAGCTTCAACTCCAGAACAACCAATCGTTGTTGTCCCCGCGACGCAAAGTATTTTACGTTGTGCAGTTCCCTCTGTTCATTCTGAGTTCTGAGGTTTGAAGTCTGGAGGATAAAATCATCCCGATGCGGTCCCACCAGGGTTACTCCTGCCCTGACTTCCTCCTCCCTGTATTGCTGCAATCGTTCTTGTGAAATGCTACTTTTATCATAGGTAATCGTAAACGGGAAAAAACGTTTTTCATGCTCATTGATACAATCAATTAGCTCTTCCCGCCTTTTGGTAAGCAACTGACCGTTCTTGATTAACAAGTTATCCCAATAGGTAAACAACTCCTGATTACGCTTTCCAGTTGTCCGGACGTTTTCCAACAATGCATTCCGCTGGCGAAGTGCTCTGGCGTACGTAAGTAAAGCTTCATTGTACTCCTGATAAACTTGCTCTAAAACTTCATTGAGAAAAGTACGCCGGTCTGAAGGTTGTCCGATGACAATCGCCAGATCATTTGGCGTAAACAGAACCGTGGTGAGATGTCCGAAAAATCCCGTTCTCCGTTTAGCAACCCCATTTACCAGATATTTTTTGCGTAAAGTAGTATCCTGCTGTATAAAGATAATCTCAACTTTTGTTTCTTCTCCAGTATCACCAAGTACAGCTTTGATGCGACCTGACAGTTGCCCAAAACTGAGTAATTGCTGCTCCTTCTCAGAACGATAACTTTTTCCGGTTGCAATCAATACCAGTGCTTCCAGCAAGTTGGATTTCCCCATTGCATTGTCTCCCACGATAATAGTGGTTTGTGGACTAAATGCAAAACTGGACTTTGTATAGTTACGAAAATTGTGAAGAGAAAGGTGCTTAACTACCATGTAATTCTGGATTCTAAACTCTAAATTCTGAATTATTCTATCACTGTCCCCAGAAATGCTTTGCCGTCAAAATAGTTTGCTACATTACTAAAATCTTCACCCCCGAGAATAACAACTTTTAGATGTAGCTCTGCTGCTTTTTTGGCAGCAATCGGGTCAAATGGTGTATGCATACCAGGCGTCCATGTATCACCAATCATAGCCCGGAATTCCTGCCAGGAAATTTTACTAATTGGTTTGGCATCCGAAAACGCATGTGGATCTTTATCATAGAGTTGTTTTATATTGCTCAGATTAACAACCGTTTTGGCATGATAATCCTCACACAAAAGTGTTGCACAATAATCAGTTGACCAGCCTGGCTTCCATCCGGCAGCCACAACGACCGGCTCAGTTGCCTTACGGATGATTGTGTAATCATTAATGATACTAGCATGTGCAACGTCCTGGAAAATTGTCCGTATCAAATGTGCATTTAAACGGGTCGAGTGAACGCCTAACCAGTCAAGATCTTCTACTGTTAACTCATGTCCAAGCACTTTCCGTCCGGCATCACGATATTGTCTGGCAGTTGCACCGCCGCCTGTCACTAAAAAAAACTGACGCCTGGGATGATGCGTCAGTTGCTGCCGGATAAATCGGTTGAGCCGCTTGAGGAAATCTGTATCAATGCCACTCGTGGGAACAATGAGAGAACCGCCGACTGAAATAACAATACGTTCCTGATCACTTTTTCCCATAGCGTAGGTGCCATAGAGCATCATAACAGAAATTTGAGGGAAAAACAAATCTAGCGGTTATATTTTTGAAGTATCGGAATTTTTGCCGCCATAATACTAACTACTGCCAATGTACTGATCCCGCCGATAATGACTGACAATGGTGCTCCAATCAATGCAGCCACGACCCCCGCCTCAAACTCACCCAATTGCGGACCACCCATGTAAAAAATCATATTGATCGCAACCATCCGTCCACGCAAATGATCAGGAGTTCTGGCTTGCCGGATGAGATTGCGCAGAATCGTACTGATACTATCACCCGCCCCGACAACCAGAAGCGCTAGACACGAAAGAATGAACCAATGTGACAATCCAAAACAGATTGTTCCCGCTGCATAACAAACGATTCCTGTCAAAAGCAGTTTTCCCTGGCGGCTGATCCTGTCATGATGCGCCATAAACAAACCCGCAACTACCGCGCCAAGCGAGGGTGCAGCATAGAGAATACCCAATCCCTGCGGACCAACCTGTAAAATATCTTTGGCAAAAATCGGCAGGAGGGTGGTCGCTTCGGAAAAAAATGCGCTAAAAAAATCCAGCAGCATTGTTGACCAGATAATTGTCGTGGAACGGACAAAGCTGATACCTTTTTTAATAGCGTCAAATGAGAAAGTCGCCGAGACATTTTCAATTGTACCTGGATGTCGTACGAGGAGCAAACTAATAATAATTGCAAGATACGATAGGACATTGAGAATATAGACGATACCGACACCGGAAGAAGCAATAAGAAATCCTGTTATTGCCGGCCCAATGACAAATGCTGTTTCCCGCAGAATAACATTGAGACTGAACGCATTTTGCAGATGTTCTTTTCTCACGAGATTTGCGATAAAAGACTCCCGTGTCGGCACATCAAAAGCATAGGCAATCGTATAGAGTGCAGTAATCAGATAAATACCCAATGGAGTAATTGTTTTCATGAGTGTCAAAATAGTCAACAGGAATGACAGTGCCATAAGAAGAACCTGAATGACTAGACTAGTGTATTTCCGATTAAATCTATCAACGACCAAACCGGCAAACACGCCGCACATCAGAAACGGCAGAAACCGCATTAATCCAATCAATCCGAGTGCAAATGCAGAATGAGTGAGTACATAGATATGCCAATTAATCGCCACAGTCTGCATTTGGTTGCCAATCATGGAGATAAATTGTCCTATCCACCAGATACGAAAATCGCGATAATGGAGTGCCGGGAATCGTTTCGGTTTCATAGCGAGTACTTGTTGTATCCTATATCCGTGTTGCTGTGATAGCAAACGTTTACAAACCGGACTATCTCACTAATAAACTTTTTCTTTGAGAATCTTTGTGCTTGTAGGACGCAGTCTTTAGGATCAAATTTCATTGTTTGGAATCGCTTAATCGCTTTTTGCAGGCAACTTATAGTCAATTCGTCAAAAAATAATCCTGTTTTCCCCTCAATGATTTTTTCAACAATTCCCCCGGATCGATATGCAATCACCGGTGTACCAACAGCCATTGCCTCAACTGGCGTGATGCCGGAATCCTCATCTTCAGCGGCAAAAAGAAATGCTTTTGCATCTCGCATAAGTCTAAACTTCTCCTCATCAGTTACTTCACCGAGAAATTCGCATTTCCAACTTTTGACTTTTGATATTTGACTTTTGATATTTTCTTCGTATCCTGCAAATCCCCGGCCGAAGACTTTCAAGGGAATATTCATCTCCCGGCAAGCTTGAATGATAAGATCAACATGCTTTGCGCGAGCCAGCCTTCCACCAGTGAGGAAATAGGGTTTAGTAGATGTTTTTTTCCGGGAACGGGTCCCTAAACGCTGAGGGCTAAACGCTCCATCCACTGGCGGATAAATCACAACTGATTCGCGGCGATAAAACTTTTTGATTCGCGCTGCAACTTCCTGGGAATTGGCAATATAGTAATCAACATTTTTCGATGCATTGAAATCAACGATTCGCAAAAAATGATTAGCAACCGCGCCGAGAATGGCAAAAACTTTATTTTTCTTCCAATCCCGGGCAGTCGCATAGCCATACAAATACCGTGGCGGCGTATGACAGTAGCAAATATGGATGGTCTGTCGTACAGCAGATAGGTCGCTACGTGCTATGGACCTTTTTGTCTTCACCGTATTCGGAAAGTACGCACCTGTCGCTGAAACAATCACGACATCATACTCTGAAAGATCGAATTGTTTGAAAATAAATGGTGAAATAAGACGGAAGGGACTGATCAATTTATAATTGATTGGCATATACTGCAACCATGAAGTTCTGATATCCCAATTACGAAACCGCTCACGATGGGGTCCGAGAAACTTCGGTAGATAGACGCTGGTATATACTGGCGCATTAGGAAATACCTCATGCAGTGCTTCTAAAACGCGTTCTGCGCCCCCGTATTCTTTAATGTAATCATGGACTAATGCGACTTTCATTATCGGCTTGACTTTTTCAGTCATATTTGCTCATTCACCTTACAAAGCGTATGTTTCTGGTAAGGCCATAAGCCGCATCCAGAATCTAAAGCCCTGGCACTCTCCAAGATCGTTGATGCCGGACAAGCCGGAAACATATATGGTTGCGTAAGGTGAGTTATTACATTTTCGCCAATCGAGTTTCCACCCCTGGCTTTTGACGCCAAGGTTGAGATTTTGGCTGTCGATGAAGGCATAAATAGATTGTTTCCGAGAGATTTTTTCGGTTTGGCATAGCTGGCTCTCCTGATTATACTACAGCAGACCCAGCTGTTCCTCTTCCTTCCCGAATACCGTATCCACTCTCCCGAGTAAACTTTTGAATCCCTGTTCTTGAAAAGATTGACGCAGCGCTTTCACATCAAAATCTTTACATGCGCATTGGCGGATATCAAACTGAATCGGCGCATCAGTAATAATTGTCGCCAACTTTTTAGCAAGAGCTGCTTGCTCAGCATCAGTCGCAAGTTTCAAACCAATCTTCTCTGGCAGTTCATCAACGTGTTGATAAAGATTTTCAAATGTCTCATATTTTTGCAATAAATCTGCTGCAGTTTTGGGACCAATACCCGAAACACCCGGGTAACCGTCTGACTGATCACCAATCAATGCTTTGTAATCAATAAACTGATCCGGCCGCACGCCGTATTTTTCTTTTACTTTTGTGGTATCAAATAATTGTGTCTTGGTAATGCCGACAAGCGGCATCAAGACGTTGACGTGATCATTGACCAGTTGCAGCATATCGCGATCACCAGTGAGAATAATAATGTCCAATGCAAAATGGTCAGTGTTTAATAGCCTCTCCCTATTTTGTTTTTTATTTGTCATTGGTAATTGATCACTGGTTATTTTCACCGCTTTGGCAGCGAGTGTTCCGATCAAGTCATCTCCTTCATATCCGTCTAATTCAAAAATTGCAATCTTTGTCTGCTCCAGAATCTTGTGAATACTATCCATTTGGGAAATGAAATCATCACTCGCCTTTGGCCGATGTTCATGATAGCCGGTAAACATTGCCTGGCGGATCGTCGGTTTGGAACGGTCAAAACAGACAACCAGGTAATCCGGTTTTTGATCAGCGAGCACATTGAGCAGCATGGAAAAAAATCCGTACACAGCATTGATCACCTCGCCTTTTGGGTTGATAAGCGGTGGAAGCGCATGATAGGCTCTGTGTACAATTGCATTGCCGTCAATAAGAAGAAGTTTGGACATGAAGTTATTATACAATATTTAGAGCTGCGCAAATGAGATGAGAATAATGCCACTAATGATCAACAGAATCGGCACAAGTTGTTTATCAATTTTTTCTCTGAAAAAATACCAGGCAAAGATTACTGAAAAGAAGATACTCGTATTCTGAACCGAACGCACATACGCAGGAAGTGTCAGCATGAGTGCGACGTTTTGCCCAAATACCTGAACAGCATCCAATCCTCCTACTGGTAAAAGGCGTTTTATTGTTTGCCATTGAAAGGCAGCTACAAACTCTTTCCTGTTATACAAATAGACAACCGGAAAAAAACAAACTGCCCAAAATAGTTGAAAAAACGCAGTATAGAAATACGGATTTGAATTATCAATACCAAGTTTTTGTAGACTATCAACAATACTCCATAAGAAAGATGCTATCAGTACATACAATACTCCCTTTTCTTTATAGATCGCTTTAAATGGTGAAAACAAATCTCTATTTGCATGATCAAAATTGAGCATATAGACACCAAGTAATGTTACCAGTATGCCAACAATACCCAGCGGTGTAGGAAGTAAATGGTTGATGAAAAAAGAAACAAAAATTAAGAAGAGAGGAATAAATGCGGTCATTGGTACAGCAAGCGAAAGTTTAGCCTTTTCAAGTCCTTTCACATAGAGCGTAAACGCACATGAATCAATAAAGAGTCTTGCAATGACTGCAGTCCAGAATGTATTGCCCAAATGTGGAATGCCGAGAAAAAGCATTGGCGAATAGAGAATGGAGGAGATGACAAGTGTTGCCCAAACAATAATAAATGCGTTAACATGAATTGCGTTTTTCTTGAAATATACATTTTGTAATGCCAGACCTATTGAACTGAGAACTGCAGGAAGTAACCACATATGTTATTCGTGCTGAAGATATGAGAATACTTCAGAAAGATTTATCAGGACATGTGTTGCTTCAGAAAAATCCTGCCCTTTAGTTTCTCTACTTGGGATCGCATAACTTTTCATACCAGCTGCCTTTGCTGCTTTAATGCCGCTTGGTGCATCTTCTAAAACCAGACAATTTTCTGGTAAAACCTCTAATTTTTTTGCTGCAAGTAAAAATAGGTCAGGAGCAGGTTTCCCGTGAGATACTTCCTCTGATGAACAATAAGCATCAATAAGATGATTAATTTGCAGTGCGTTAATGACCAGCTCAATTTCAACAAGCAGCGAGCTGGAAGCAACTGCTTTTTTATAATGGTTCTCATCCAGTTGTTTGAGCAGATCGATGAGCCCTGGTTGTGGCACAACCTCCTCCCGAAGCATTCTTCTGGCAATTGTCTGTTTGCGCTGTACTAATTCTTCCGCTGTAATCGGTAAATTGTACCGTTTCACCATATCTTTTGCCTGATCCAGATCTGAAAGTCCAGGATAAAAATGATTGAATTCCTCAATTGGAATATGTCTGCCAAAAGTTTTGATTGCTTCATCAAATGCTTTATAATGGATCGGCTCGCTATCAATCATTAATCCATCCATATCGAAGATAACAGCAGAGATCATAAGATATAGTATAGCAGAAAAGGGATTAACTCTTCATTCGCGCAGTGGCAAAGGCTTTTTTGGGGCCGATGAGGCGGACGAAATCCTCACCTTCAATTGTTTCTTTCTTCAAAAGTTCTTCCGCAATGACGTCCAACTTGTCGCGCAATTTGGCAACGACTGAAATTGCCTGTTTATACGCAGCATCAACAATCTTTTTCACCTGCTCATCGATCTTTCCAGCCATTTCAGGTGAAAGTTCACTTTGTTCATAAAACGTGCGTTCTCCATCAAGATTAATTGGTCCTAATTCGCTCATACCGAATTTTGTTACCATTGCCCGTGCAACTTGCGTAGCTTTGTCAATATCATCTGATGCACCTGTTGTAATATCATCAAATACGAGACTCTCGGCTGCTCGGCCGCCCATCATGACAGCAATTTGTTCAAGAAGATGTTTCTTGGTTTCATGGACACGATCTACCGGCTCAGTTATGGTATGTCCCAATGACATACCGCGGGAAACAATTGACATGCGGTACAGTGGATCAACATGCGGCATTTCCCAGGCAACTAGGGCATGACCTGCTTCATGATACGCTGTCATCTTGCGATCCAAATCTGACTGTAAGCGTTTTTTCTCCGGACCAAGTTTAACACGAGTTGCAGCCTCTTCCAGATCTGACATATCAATTGCTTTATGATTAAAACGTGCGGCCCGAATAGCTGCTTCATTGAGCATGTTCTCAAGATCTGCGCCCGAAAAACCAACAGTGCGTTTAGCAACTTTTTCCCATTCGACTGTTGGAGCAAATGGTTTACCGCGAGCATGAATGGCAAGAATTGCTTTGCGGCCATTAATATCAGGCAGATCAAGCGTTACTCGCCGGTCAAATCTTCCGGGCCGGACCAGTGCCGGATCAAGCACATCAGGACGATTCGTCGCGGCAATGACAACAATATGTTCATTAGGTGTAAATCCATCCATCTCGACAAGAATTTGATTGAGTGTTTGTTCACGTTCATCATGTCCGCCCATGATACCAACACCGCGTTGTCTCCCAATAGCATCAATCTCATCAATAAAGATAATTGCCGGCTGTTGTTTTTTAGCAGTGTTAAATAAATCCCGTACCCGTGATGCGCCCACACCCACGAGCATTTCCATAAATTCTGATCCTGCCATGGAGAAAAACGCGACATTTGCCTCACCGGCAGTTGCCCGGGCAAGAAGCGTTTTTCCTGTCCCTGATGGACCAACCATCAAGACTCCTTTTGGTGTACGCGCTCCCATCATTCGGTACTTCACCGGATTTTTGAGGAAATCAACAATTTCTGTGAGTTCTTGCTTTGCCTCATCAACACCCGCAACATCTGCAAAAGTAACTTTGGGATTATCTTTATTAAAAAGTTTGGCACGGGACTGACCAAAAGAGAAAATACTTTCCTGTGTACCGCGCGCCTGTCGGAAAATAAAATAGAAGAAACCAACCATTACCAGAACAGGGAGCACTGCTGAGGCAAGGTTCACCCAATTATTGAGTGAGGTATCAGATGTTGCACTGACTTGGATTTTCTCAAGGTTAAGTGACACACCAGCGTTCTTGAATAGTGTAATAACATCTGAATTTCCTGATTTATTCGCTTGTTCAATTGTCCCGTCTTTCTCTGTCACAATAAGTTTATCACCTGTATCAACAATCTTGTTCACTTTTCCATGTTTGACATCATTGATGACCTGCGAAAGCGGTACAGTTTGGGAAGTTGCGTTGGGTGCACTCAATGCAGAGAAGACAAGGAGTGAAAAAAGGATGAGAAACCCGTATAGTACAATATTTTTCCAGGAAAATTTGGGTTTTAGCTTGCCAATCCGGCGTTTCCCATTTGTTGTTTTTTTACCGTTTGCCATAGAACAACACTGAGTATATCATACATTTCAAGGCTACGCCAGATAGAAAATGAATCAGGCTCTGTGTGTTTAGGTTGGCCAAGGATAGGAGATCATATCTTCAAATTTCAGTTCCATTATCTCGTTATGATCGTTCGTTAGTAGAACCACTAAAGGCACACCTGTCCTCCTTTGGGTTTCATACAAAAGTTGTTTGCACATATGGCAAGGATTCGTAAACTCATCATGTGCCTTACTCTCCGTACTGGCAACAGCAATTGCAAGAATTTCTCCTTCTCCATGACAAGCGGCATGACATAGTGCCGCCTGCTCCGCATGGAGCGTTAATGAATACGTATCTGAAAAATATTGTGTTGCAGTATAAATGTTGCCTTGGCTTGTCAAAACAGCTGCAGCAAATATGACAGTATAATCTTTCGCATAAGGATTATGTAATGCTTTCTTTGCCGCTGTTATTAATTGCTGTTTACGTTTATTGGTAATCATATTACTGTCTTAATCGTACAGTTTTTATATCATAATCAATAAATCCCTCTTGTGCTAGTTCTTTAAGTAACGCTTCAAGCCAGGTTTTATTCTTATCGGTATAATCATCCCGCACTAACGGCCCTAAATCACTAATCATAATCTCATTTTTTTTCAGAAGTAATTTGAGAATCTTCCCCCTGTAATAACGCCGCGAGCCGATAAATTTCGATTGCTTTGGGATCGGAATTCTCTCGTGTTTCAACACTGCAGAAGCATAATCCATCAATGCCTGATTCCAGTCATAGGCTCTACCTGGAGGCACCAATGCTTCTGCAATTTCCCACAATTCTTTTTCTGATAAGGTCCTGGATGATTCCAGAACTGCATCATGGAATAAGAAGTAGGAATTATGATCCATTTCGTCCTTGGTTCTTAACTCTTTCTTCATAATATTTGTCATAATAACTTTCTTAACATTCGTATCTACAACTGCCACTTGTTCATCGAATGCAAAACACAATAAAGCTCGAGCGGTATATTTCCCAATCCCCGGCAACGCTAGTAATTCTTTCTCCGTTCGCGGCCAAACAACAGCCTCATCTCCCATAGCTTCTTCTGACTTAGCAGTGGACCTTAGCCGTTTAGCATTTAATTGCAAGATAGCCTGTACACATTTCTGTAAATTGAGTGCTCGCCGGTTATAACCAAGTCCTGACCAGACGTGTAATACCTCACTTGTTTTTGCACATGCCAAACTTTGCATTGTGGGAAATTTCTTACACCATGCTTCATATTTTGGCAAAACCCGGCTGACTTGTGTCTGCTGCAGCATCACCTCGGACACCAAAATTTTGTAGGGATCACGGGTTTTCCGCCAGGGCAAGTCACGCCGGTATAATTTATACCAATCCAAAATTTTTTTCTGGAAATCCTGTATCTTGTCTTGAGGAATATTCACAACGTATAGTATAACAACAAATTTCCCATTTGCTATTTTCCATCTACCATTGGTTATTCATGTATAAATTTGAAAATACGTTGAGAATGGACATTGGAAAATGGTAAATATACCATCTTGTTGCTATAATCATCTCCATGTCCCTTTCTCTTCTCCAACTCAATATCTTTGCCAATACCTTTTGGGATAAACTTTCATCTTTTCTTGGTTCTTCTGATTTTGACATCCTGCAATTTCAGGAGGTAGCGGGAAAAGGTACGGTTTGCGGCGCTATCAACAGCAAACGTGATTGTTTGAAAGATCTGCAAACAATTCTCGGCAAAAAGTACAACTACGAATTTGTTCTTACTGATCGCTTTACCTCAAGCCCATCAGCTTACATAGGCAATGCAACCTTTTATAAAAAGAGCTTTTCACTTGTGGACAAACATATTGTAACTTTGCATCACAACGAGCAACCATTCCCATCTGATGCGACAAGTTTTGAAACTATGGGTAAAAGCGTTTTGCATCTCACACTTACTCGTGAGGGGAAAACTTTTTCTGTACTCAATACTCATGGCGCATGGGCGAAAACGCCGCAAGAAGAACCGCATCAAACGAGACAGGGGCAAATTCTCGTTGACTATTTACAAACTGTTCCTGCTCCATTTGTATTCTCTGGCGATCTCAATCTCGCTGCGGACCAGCCAACAATTCAAAAACTTTCTACATTAGGTAATAATTTGATTACTCAATATCACATTACCAATACGCTCAATCCGCGAACCCACCGCGCCAAGCTGCTTTTTCCGCAAGGCGTAACTGTTGACTATATTTTCACTAGTAAAGACCTAAAACTAATAGATTTCCGAATTCTTGAAGATGACATCTCCGACCACTTCGGATTGACTGTAACAATAGAAATATAACGGTTACAATAAATTTGAAATTCTCAGAGGAGGCCCATTTTTTGCTTCACTTCCTGCATTGTCACCGCGGCAAGCTCGCGACATTTCTCGGTATTCTCAAAAATAATTTCATCCACCAATCTCGTATTGTTTTCAAACTCAGCACGCCGCTCCTGAAGAGGTTTCAGTTCTTTATAAATTGCGTCTGCCAAAACATATTTCATCTCAACATAGCGAATTTTTTTCTCCCGATAATCCTGCACAAAACTCTGATACGTTTTTTCATCAGTAAACATTTTTAATAGCGTAAATAGATTTGCAACTCCTCCTTCTTGCGGGATATCTCCTCCTTCAGTTCCGCTGTCAGTCGGCGCTTTTGCGAGTCTCTCCCGAATTGTTTCCAGATCATCACCAAGACTTATATAACTGCCTTCAATACTTTTCCCCATTTTCCCTTTGCCTGTCAATGAAGGTACATACTCTCCCGATGTCGCAAAACGCTGCGGCTGCGGAAAAAGTTGGCCGAACATAGCATTAAATTTTCTGGCAACCTCACGCGTTACCTCAATATGCGGCTCCTGATCGATGCCGGTCGGGACTAATTCCGCTTTATACAGTAAAATATCCGCTGCCATAAGTATCGGGTAATTGAATAAGCCGGCATTAATGTATTTTGGATGCTGCGCCTTCTTTTCTTTATACGTTGGCAGATCCTCTAAACGGGATACCGGATAAATGGTTGAGAGCAAAAATGCAAGTTCTGTATGCTGCGGTACTTTTGATTGAATCTCAAGCAGACACTTTTTCGGATCGAGTCCTGCAGCCAGATAATCCAGAACGATTGCCCGCACTGATTCTTTCAAAGTTTTCGGATCATAGGGTGTTGTCAGCGCATGCAAGTCGACTACTGAAAAAATACAGTCATATTCCTCTTGCAGTTTCAGCATACCTTTGACTGCACCAAGATAATTACCCAAATGCAAACGTCCTGTTGCCCGGATGCCGGAATAGACTTTCTGCCGGCCGTTACTTTCGCTAAATTCCCCTACAGTCGCATGATTTGCTGCAACCAGATCGGCCGCTCGCATCTTTATCGCAAATAGTCTATCTCCGCTACCCCCGTACACAATAGTATTATCTAATACCCGCTTATCAAGATAATATGGCAGTGATAAACCAACCAGCGGCACAACTCCCGGCTGCAGTCCTAAGTGCCGCATTTCATCCGGACTGGCAAAATGCAATTCTGCAACACCGGCAAGTTCCTTTAATTTCTGCAGATTGATTTTTGTATCAGCTGTTTTTTGCACTGCGATATATCCTTTTTCTGTCCGGTAAATCAATGTGGGCACTGCCTGCTTCATACTGATGTTGTGAAACGCGACATGCGAGGATACATCCAGCGGCAAATCCTGAGGAAGTGGAATAATTTCATGTTGTATTTTGAGTTGTTTTAATTTTTCTGTGTATATTGAACTAGTATTGTCCGACATAGCATACTCTCTATTATACTCATCTTCCCTCAAGAAGCCAAGAGTCTTTCTGCTATTTCCTATTTTGTATTTCAGCGTTTATTTACTACATGTAAAGAGGGAGCTGGTTTTTATAGACAGGCTATGCTATGATACCAGTATCATGGAGCAAGTCGACAAGACAAGACAAGACAAGACAAGACAAGACAAGACAGCTTAAGTATACATGATAACCTCGAACCCTCTTTAGCATCAGCCCGGAGAGATCGTGCAAAAAGACTTGATGAAGCAATAGCCGAAAGAAATCCTTTAGTTACAGGTGAATGGGGAAAAATTGTTGCGAGTACTACTGACCCTCGAGGATTTTTAATTTCCACGAAAGAAGTTGAAGGAAGAAGAGAAGTAGAAGATTATCCTGCAAAACGTGTTAATGAAGCAAACAAAGGCGAGTTACAATTTCAACAATCCAGAGAAAATAAAAGAGCAGCTGCTGAAGGGAGAGAACCAGAGAAGGTAACATTAACTGGTGAAACATTTGGGAAGCCAAAAGTTGTCGTACGGGATTTCGAAGTAACAAAAGTACAAGACCCGGAAACAGGGGAAGAACGAGATGCATTAGCACTTACAATTTCTGGTAACTCTTATGCCTCATATAGAGAATTTTCAGGAGTAAACGAGGGCGAAACAGGAAGAAAGCTTGGTATGATTATGGGCGTAGCAATGGGAATTGTAACAAAAGACGGGTATATTATAGTCCAAAAGAGAGGTCAAAATGCTACATATGGTGATGATGTTAAGACAGAGCCAGGACGAGGTATCCCTGGAGCAAGTGCCGCAGGAACACTTGACGCAAGGCTAGCTTCAAGGGAAGCAATAAGACAGCGAGCACAAGAAACAGAAAAAGGCATGGACGAGGTTGGTGTAATGATTGAGCCAATTGATACAGACTATCTAACCCAAGGAATGTATCGGGAAGCGGAAGAAGAAGATGGCCTAAAGAAAGACGAAATTACTATTTCTCCTACCTTACTTATTAAAGACGACATTAACCCTCACTGGGAACTTGGATTGACTGGTGTTACGTCACTTACCGCAACAGAATTCCTCAAAAGGGCAGCTCAAAATCAGGAAGTAAAACGAGGAAGACATGATTTTGCAGAACGTGTAATGGTGTTATCTCCTCAGGAACTTGAAACAATGTTTGATAGGGTGGAAGTACCTTGGCCTCCTACTCATGCTATTACCATGATGGGTACGCTTAAACAAGCGTATATTCAACAAGGTATGAATGCAGAAGAAGCACAAGCAAGAATGTTTGAAACACAAAACAAATGGTATGCAAATAATAGAATAATTAATGCGACTATTAGACGGCACTATAATGAACACCCGGAAGAACTCGAAAGAAACAGAGAAAAAGTGCGTACTTTAACTGACCTTGGTTATGACCCACGTGTTTTTGGGAAAAATCAAGGTATTCCTCCCCTTGATGCTGAGATGAGAAAGGCTGGCATTGGACAAACAACAGAAAAAGTCTTACAAGAAGCAGGTCTTGCTGATTAACAGGACAACCACTGCTCCTTCATCTCTCCAAACCTTCCCTCTCCAATCGCACTTCTTATTCGCTCCATTAGTTTGGTCACAAACCACACATTGTGATACGTCGTAAGCCGCATCCCAAGCATTTCTTCTGCATCGAACAAATGGTGAATATATGCCCTTGTATAGTTTTGACATGTCTTGCATTCACAACCGGGATCCAGCGCCTGAAAATCATTTGTAAATCTCGCATTAGTAATCTGCATGGTAAAACTTCGCTCTTTTCTACCACCATTTCCTGGAGAAATATAAATATTCCCATGCCGGGCGCGTCGTGTCGGTGCTACACAATCAAACAGATCCATTCCCCTCTCAACTGCTTCAAATAAATCCGCAATTTCAGCAATGCCGAGCAAATGCCGAGGTTTGTCTTCCTGCATGAAGGGTACTGTCCAGTCAATCACGTTGTAAAGAACCTCTTTTGAAGTATACGACCCGCCAATGGCAATTGCCGCAAAATGCTGATTGATAAACTTTGCCGATGCTTTTCGCAAATCTTCAAACTGTCCGCCATGAATCACCCCATACATCAGTTGCTCCTTATCATTCCTTCCTTCTTTGTCATTCCCGCGATCCGTCAGCTGACGGAGGGAATCCAGCTCTAACTCTTTCTGTGCCGCCAAACTCTGCAGCGCCCAACGGTTGGTTCGCTCAAGGGAAATCTTTGTTTCCTCATACCCCCACAATGGCGACTCATGATCATCAAACGCAACAATCAGATCAGCTCCAAGTTTCTTTTGGATTGCAATCGACACACCAGCATCAAACCATAATTTTCTTCCATCAATATGCGAATGAAACCACACACCATCTTCAACCACTTTTGCTTCCTTGAGTTTTTTCAATTGTTTTTCCTGCCGCGTTTTGGTGATTGCCGGAAGAAGCAGTGTCGTATCTGCTGGCGATGTGAGAAAAACAGATTTGGAGAATTTACTTAATTTTCTGCCGAAGCGGTCACGAATCTTTACCTTCTTCTGTGCTACGCCAAGCGAGAATACCTGAAACCCGCCGCTATCCGTCATCGTAGGGGAACTTTTAAACCCTTCCTCATATGCGAGAGTACGAGTATTATTTCCAATAGCATTATGAATGTTCCTGCCCCAATGCATAAATGACGCTAATCCTCCTGAGCCCGCAACGACATCTTCTCCCGGGCGCAAATGCAAGTGATACGTATTGGACAGAAGCGCCTGTGCGCCAATTTCTGCCAGATCTTCTGCAGAGAGTCCTTTGACTGTCGCCTGTGTACCCACCGGGATATAGGCGGGCGTCAAAATCTCCCCATGCGGCGTTTGTAATCTTCCTAAACGCGCTTGAGAATGTTTGTCTTTTTGGAGAATGGAGAAATTAAAGAGTGACATATTTATGGTAAAGTGCGAAGAAAATCCATTCCTTTCCTTACAGATACGGCATATTCTACTACCTGTCGTGTAGTTGATCTTGATTTCATCAGATCTACAACTGCCTCCTCAGGACTTACAGGCTTTCTATAAATTCGGGGACTCATCACGACATCAGTTTCATCAGCAAGTCGGAGAAGATGATGTTGCAGTAATAAAGTTTCATCATCTATATCATCAAATTCTGGAGGATGATACAAATGATGTCCTGCAACAATATTTGCAACAGCATCATCATTATGTGCGGCTAACCTAGCTACTGAACCAAACATATGATATTGCATACCATTTGTTTCTACTTCAGTAAGCGGACCCGGTTTATTCAAAATAGTATAAGGAACATCTAACTTCCCTAAATCGTGCGTTAAACCTGCCCTTACCATAAGATGTATTTGATCCTTTGGGAAATCATGCAATCCAGCTAATGCCCCATATATACCAGCTACACGTGTACTATGGAAGAAACTTTCAGGATGATAAAGATAGAGCTTCGTAAGATCCTTGTACACCCATTTATGCTCTTCTCCATTGAGAGATTCCTTAAAACCCGCACTCTTATCGATAAAATTCTTAACTCTAGATAGATCTATCTTGATCTCTGCATCAGGTATATACCTTGATTCAGGGTAAACAATTCTATGATCTAGAGAATCTGTGGTACTTCTTTTGTGTGACTCTTGCATATTGTATGATTTGTAGTGGGAAAATAAACTTACAACTTTTTAACTTCCCTCTTAAATTGTTCTCCCCGGTCCTTATAGTTTCTAAACATCCCAAAACTCGCGCATGCCGGACTTAAGAGCACTACATCTCCCGGCTCAGCAATCTCTGCTGCTTTTTGCACAATCTCTTGCATATTCTTGCAGTTCTCATACATCTTAAATCTTATATCTTTAATCTTTACTCTTTCCTTTATCCTCTTCCATTCCACACCAATACCAATAATCGCTTTAATATTTTTAGCGCTACT
>Ga0070740_10001934_pt1 | contig 26287 bp, 21 predicted proteins | sample Coa_R2_FD_67286 | JGI IMG/M metagenome (GOLD analysis project Ga0070740, IMG submission 67286) | Surface soil microbial communities from Centralia Pennsylvania, which are recovering from an underground coalmine fire - Coalmine... | ecosystem: Environmental > Terrestrial > Soil > Unclassified ...
GTACGACCATCCGAGCAGGCCCGCGACCACGCAGATGATCTGCAAAACGGTGGAAGCTTTGCCGACATAGGAGGGACGCACCGGAATGCGCTCGCCGATCCAAAACACCAGCATCAAATAGCCAAACTTCACCACCACGTCGCGGATCGCGATCACGCTCAGCACCCAGCCGGGGATGATGCCCTGCACGGTGAGGATGACCAGCGCGCTGATCAGCATCAGGAAATCGGCAAACGGATCCAGAAAGGCGCCCAACTCGGTGCGCTTGTTGGTCCATCGCGCCAGGGTGCCGTCGAGGCTGTCGGTCAACGCGGCCAGGGCGAAGATGTAAAGCGCTTCGCGCGAGCGGTTGCGGCTGAGCAATGCCACGAAAACCGGAATGGAGGCAATCCGGCACAGGGTCAGGAAGTTGGGCAGATTGAGCAGATGATGGTGCAGGGCCGGAGCGGTGCGGACCGGCTGAGTCTGGCGCAGGGCGGGATTGGGTGAGGACGAGGACACCGTTTACCTCGCTCCGCTCGGCAGCGACGCCTTGCGCATCCGCCCCGCCATCGGCCGCGTGACCAGCGCGCGCACGTGCACGCATCCGTCGCTATAATCCTCGCTGAGTACCTGCCCGTCGCGCCGCGCCGCGGCAATCAGGTCGCCGCGCCCGGCGGGCAGCGTGACCGCCACCTCCTCACGCAGTTTGGCAAAAAATCCGGCCATCATCGCCACCAATTCCTCGATACCCTCGCCGCGCAGCGCGCTGATTCTGATCGCGGCCTCGCTATGTAACCTGTAAAGCGGGCTGTCGGCAAGGTCGGCCTTGTTGAACACCGTGATGCGTGCAATCTGGTCCGCCCCGATTTCCTTGAGCACCCGCTCCACGACTTCGATCTGCTCGCTGTGCGTGGGCGAACTGCCGTCCACTACGTGCAGCAGCAGATCGGCGGTGCGCACTTCTTCCAGTGTCGCCTTGAAGGCCTCCACCAGTTGATGGGGCAGGCGATGGATAAACCCCACCGTGTCACTGAGCATTACACTCATCCCGCCCGGCAGCTTAAGCCGCCTGATGGTCGGGTCCAGGGTGGAAAACGGCCGCGCCGCCGCCTCCACGCCCGCACCCGTCAGCGTATTCATCAAAGTCGATTTGCCGGAGTTGGTGTAGCCGACCAGCGCGACACTGGGGTAGGGAACCGCGACTCGGCGCCGGCGCTGGATGTCGCGCGTGCGCTCCACCTCGCGCAGCCGCCGGCGCAGACGTGTCAGACGTTCTGCGAGCCGGCGGCGGTCCACCTCAAGCTGTGTCTCGCCGGGTCCGCGCGTGCCGATGCGTCCGCCCGACCCGGCACCCGCACTGAGGCGCGACAGGTGGGTCCATTGCCGCGTCAGGCGCGGCTGCAGATAGGCGAGCTGAGCGACCTCGACTTGCAACTTGCCGGCCTGGCTGTGAGCGCGCTGGGCGAAGATGTCCAGGATGAGTTGGGTGCGGTCGATCACGCGCAGCTTGAGCTCGCCTTCCAAATTGCGCGCCTGGGCCGGGGAAAGACTTTCGTCGAAGATGGTCAGCGTGGCATCGCGCGCCCGCGCCAGCTCGCGCAATTCAGCGACCTTGCCCCGTCCGATAAAAGTGCGGGGGTCGACTTCCTTGAGGTTTTGGAAAACCTCGCCGGCCACCGTCGCGCCGGCGCTTTGCGCCAGCGCGCCCAATTCGACCAGCGAATCCTCGGCGGCGAAGCGGTCGGCCGCGCCGACGGCGACGCCGACCAGCAGCGCGCGTTCGCGCTCGGGTATGGTTGGTTGGTAAGCGGGCGCCAGGGCTGTCCTCTCAAGATGAATTCAAAGAGGATTGTATCAGATCGCGGCTCCTTGTTGCGCCCTTAATTCGACCGCCCCCGGCGCCAGCATCCGTTCCACTTCCCCCACAAAGCTCTCGGTAGGTGCAACGCGAAAGTCGTTGCCGAGCAGGAAGATCGCTTCGCGCGCCGGGTCCAACTCCAGATGCAGGTAAATCGGGCATCCGCCGCCATGGCGTCCGAGCAGGGCCTTGAGGTCCTGCAGCGAGGCCTCGTCAAGGCGCTCCTTGGGCGCGCGAATATGCACCTCGCGCACGCTGTCTGCCATCACCACAGCGAGCGGTTTGAGTTCGTCAAGCAGCACTTGGGCGCGTTCTTCGTCGATATCCAGCTTGCCGCGCGCCACCACCGGCTCATCGCTGGCAATCACCGCCTCCACGCGTTGATAGGTCTCGGGCCACGCGATCACCTCCACCGCGCCGTTTAAGTCCTCCAGCGTGAAGGTGGCGTAGCGCTTGCCCGCCTTGTTGTTCTTGAGCTTGACCGCCTGGACCACGCCCACCAGCACCACCGAGCTGCCGTCGGGCGCCGACGCCAGGTCTGCAGTGGTAACGCCGCCGGTCAGCCGGCCGATCCTGTCGGCGTACTTGTCCAGCGGATGCGCGGTGACGTAAAAGCCCAGCGCTTCCTTTTCGGCACGCAGCAGCTCCTTGAGGTCCCATTGCTCAACCGCAGCACGCGGCGTGGCGCGCAGCGCCGGCGCCATCGCGCCGAATAGTCCCATCTGATTGGCGCCCGCCGGGTCGGCACGCCGCGCCACCAACTTCAGCGCGTCCTCGATCTGGGCCATCGCTTCGGCGCGCGTGATCCCGGTGGAATCGAACGCGCCGCATTTGACCAGCGCTTCAAGCACCTTGCGGTTGATTTGCTGCGGGTCGGCGCGCATGCACAGGTCGGTCACACTGGTGAAGCGGCCGCCTTGCTCGCGCGCGGCGATTATGGCCTCGGCCGTCTTGGCACCTACGCCGCGGATCGCACCCAGGCCGAAGCGGATGGCGTCGGGCATGACCGTGAACTTGACCCGGCTTTCGTTGACGTCGGGCGGCAGCAGCTTGATGCCCATCTCGCGCAGCGCCGCGATGTTCTTGTAGGTCTTGTCCACGTCGTCCATGTCCAGCGAGGTCAAAGCGGCCATGAACTCGTAGGGGAAATGCGCCTTGAGGTAGGCGGTGGTGTAGGTGGTCAGCGCATAAGCGGCGGCGTGGCTGCGATTGAATCCGTAGGAGGCGAAGGTCTCGATTTGCTCGAAGATGGCCTGGGCGGTCTCCTTGTCCACGCCGTTATCGACCGCACCCTGGATGAAGCGCTCGCGCTCCCTTTCCATCACCGCCTTGTTCTTCTTGCCCATCGCGGCGCGCAAAATATCGGCCTGCTCCAGCGTGTATCCCGCCAGCGCCTGCGCCACACGCATCACCTGTTCCTGGTAGATGATCACGCCGTAGGTGTCGCGCAGCACCGGCTCCAGCAGCGGATGCTGATACTTGACCGGCTCGCGCCCGTGCTTGCGATCGACGTAATGCTGCACCATCGTCTTGCCGTCCACCACCGCATCGAGCGGGCCGGGACGGAATAGTGAGCCGGCCGCGATGATGTCGTCGAAGCAGGTCGGCTTGAGGTCGGTCACAAACCGGCGCATCCCCGAGCTCTCCATCTGGAACACGCCCACCGTGTCGCCGCGCGCCAGCAGCCGGTAGGCGTCGGGGTCGTCCAGCGGCAAGCGGTGGAGGTCCGGGGGAGTCTTGCCGCCCGCCTTGATCAGCTCCAGCGTGTCCTGGATCAGGGTCAGGTTCTTGAGCCCCAAAAAGTCGAACTTGACCAGTCCGATGTCCTCGACAAACTTCATCGAGTACTGGGTAATCGCCGGGGCACCCTCCGCACGCTCCTTGTCGGCGTAAAGCGGCACCATCTCATCCAGCGGACCGTCGGCAATTACCACACCGGCCGCATGGCGCGAGGCGTGGCGCAGCAACCCTTCGAGCTTGAAGGCGAACTCGAACAGCTCGGGATACTTCTGGCGCTCCTCGCGCAGCCGCGGCTCCATCTTGAGCGCGTCCTCCAGCGGGAAGTCGCGGCCCTGTTTGGGCGCGGGATAGAGCTTGCAGATGCGATCGGTATCGGCGAATGACAGGCCCAACACGCGGCCCACGTCGCGAATGGCCTGCTTACCCTTGATCGTGCCGAAGGTGATGATCTGGGCGACGCGCTCCTCGCCGTACTTGCGGCGCACGTATTCGATGACTTCGTCGCGCCGCTCAAAGCAGAAGTCCACGTCGATGTCGGGCATCGACTTGCGCCCCGGATTGAGCCATCGCTCGAACAGCAGCTTGTGCTCGATGGGGTCCAGCTCGGTGATGCGCAGCGCGTAAGAGACCAGGCTGCCGACCACCGAGCCGCGGCCGGGACCAACCGGGATACCGAGGCCGCGTGCATAATTGATGAAGTCGGCGACGATCAGCATGTAGCCCGAAAAGCCCATCTCGCGGATTACCGGCAACTCACGGTCGAGCCGCTGATGGTAGGGCGTTTCGTCGAAATCGCCGCGCCGGGCGTGCAATTCCTCAAGCCGCTGACGCAGCCCTTCGCGGGTGCGCTCTTCAAGCAAACGCTGGAATGCCGCCTCCTCATCGCCGGCTGCACCGGCGCGCTCCAACTCCTCCTGCGACATCTGATAGCGGGGAAAATGGAACTTGCCGAAGTCGAACTGGAAATCGACGCGATTGGCGATTTCCAGCGTGTTGCGCACCGGCGTCAGGTCGTCGGCGAAGGCCGCTTCCATCTCGGCCGGCGTCTTGACGTACAGCTCGTCGGTGTCGAAGCGCCAGCGCGTCTCGTCCGCCATCGTCTTGCCGGTCTGGATGCAAAGCAGCACCTCGTGGGCGCGGGCGTCGGCGCGATGCAGGTAATGGCAGTCGTTGGTGGCAACCATCGGCAGGCCGAGCTGATTGGCCAACTCGCGCAGCGCCTCGTTGTAGGGACCGTGCAGCTTGTTGTCCTGCAACTCGATATAAAAACGCCCTGGAAACATCCGTGCGTAAGACTCGGCCACCTCGCGCGCCTTGTCCTTGCGCCCGGCGCGCAGCGCGCGCGCCAACTCGCCCGACAGGCATCCGGACAGCGCGATCAAGCCCTCGGAATGCTCGGCCAGGATTTCCTTGTCGATGCGCGGTTTGTAGTACAACCCTTCGCGATAGGCGGCGGTCAGCAACTGACAAAGGTTGCGGTAACCGAGGTGGTTTTGTACCAGCAGGATCAGATGGTAGTTGCCCGCCCCCTCGACGTCATCGGCCTTGACCGCAAAGCCGCGGTCGGTGCGCTTGCCCGGCGCCAGGTACGCCTCGCAGCCGATGATCGGCTTGATGCCCCGCTCCACCGCCTTTTTGTAGAACTCGACGGCGCCGAACATGTTGCCATGGTCGGTGATTGCAATCGCCGGCATCCCCGACTCCTTGGCATGATCGAGCAGAGGAGCCAGTTTGTTGGCGCCGTCAAGCAGGCTGTACTGGGTATGGACGTGAAGATGGACGAAACTCATCGCTGACCCCTCAACCCCTCATCCATTATCTGCCTCTGTCTCCTCTCCCATTGCGCCAGCAAGAGGGCAAGGAACAGACTGGGGGAAAACGCCTTGCCGGACCATGGCAAGATAGCACCTGCGGAACCGGCCGCGATGCGCCCGAGTCTGGTGCTCGAAGTGTACCGGGCGCCCTCACCCCGACCCTCTCCCGCACCTGAGTGTGGGAGAGGTAACCCTGCGACTCCCTCCCGCAAAACTGACTGGGGGGAGAGAAACCAAACCTACTTCTTGGCGGCAGGCTCGGCCTTTTTGGCTTCGCCGCCGGCCGCAGCCGCCTCGCCGCCTTCGGCGGGCGCGGCCGCAGCAGCAGCCTCTTCGGGCGCCGCCTCGGCTGCCGCGGGCGCTGCTTCGACCGTGGGCGGCAGCACGGTCACGACGGCGAAGTCGCTGTCGTATACCGGGCTGACGTTGGGGCCGAATTGCAGGGCCGAGATGTGGATTGCATCGTGGATGCCCAGTTCGCTGACGTCGACATCGATCGCCTCGGGGATATCGGTCGGCAGGCATTCGACGTCGATGGTGCGCACCAGGGGCTGCAGGATTCCGCCCTCGGCCACGCCTTTGGCCTTGCCATGGAAGCGCAGCGGCACGCTGACCTGAAGTTTGGCGCTGAGGTCGACTTCGTAAAGGTCGGCATGCAGCAACGCACCCGAGACCGGCGCCCGCTGCACATCCTTGATAATCACGTGGCAGCCGTCGAGATCGGACTCCGGCGCCTTTAACTTGAGCAGGCGCTGGCTGGCATCGGTGGTCACCGACGCCTTGAGGCTGCGTCCGGCCACCGCAATCGGGGTCGCGGGGCGCTTGGGGCCATAGACCACGGCCGGAACCTTGCCCTCGCGGCGCAAAGCACGCACCTGCCCCTTGGTACCCAACTGGCGCTTTTCACAATTAAGGTCAAGTGTCTCCATCAGCTAGAACTCCGGATAACCCATCATAGCGGGGCGCGGCGCGCTGCGACAGCGGCCCGATCGTCACAGGAAGAGCGAACTGACCGACTCCTCGCTATGCACGCGGCGCACGGCTTCGGCCAGCAGGTCGGCCACCGACAATATCTTGACGTTGCGCAACTCCGCCAGCGCCTTGGGCCGCAGCGGAACGGTGTTGGTGGTAATCAATTCCTGCACCTGGCAATGGTTGAGGCGTTCGCAGGCGGGGTCGGACAGGATCGGATGGGTGGCGCAGGCGATCACTTCGATCGCGCCCGCCTTCATCACCACCTTGGCCGCCTCGGTAACCGTGCCTGCGGTGTCGATCATGTCATCGAGCAGGACAGCGGTGGCGTCGTTGACATCGCCCACCAGTTGCATTTCGGCGACCTCGCTGGCGCGCCGGCGGCGCTTGTCGATAATCGCCAGGCTGGCGTTGAGGCGGCCCGCAAAGGCCCGTGCCCGCTCCACGCCGCCCGCATCGGGCGAAACCACGGTGACGCGTTTGCCGTCGATGCGCTTGCGCAGATAGGGAATCAGCACCGGCATCGCGAACAGATTGTCCACCGGAATATTGAAAAAGCCCTGGATCTGGCCCGCGTGCAGGTCCACCGTCATCACGCGCGACGCGCCCGCGGTGGTGATCAGGTCAGCCACCACCTTGGCGCTGATCGGGACGCGCGGCGCAACCTTGCGATCCTGCCGAGCATAGCCGAAATAGGGGATCACGGCGGTGATGCGCTTGGCCGAGGCGCGGCGCAACGCGTCCATCAGGAGCAGCAACTCCATCAGGTTGTCGTTGGGCGGCGTGCAGATCGACTGCATCACAAAGCAGTCGCCGCCGCGCACATTCTCGCGAATCTCCACCATCACCTCGCCGTCGGGGAAGCGGCCCACCTCGGCGTTGCCCAAACGCACGCCCAACACTGAACATACGTCGCGCGCCAGGGCCGGATTGGAATTGCCGGTGAAAATCTTCAGCTCGTCTTTTGCCCGCTCAGGCATCTATTGTATCGACCTCTTCTCAATCGAGCGCTGCCTACCGCCGCTGCCACGGACATCCTCAGTCGCGTTGGGCTGGGCGGGAAGGATTCGAACCTTCGAATGCCAGGTCCAAAGCCTGGTGCCTTACCAGCTTGGCGACCGCCCAACTCTGATCTGCCTCTCCCAGCCGGCCCGGTGATGACGCCCACCGCCCTCGCCAACGCACTGTGCGCAAGGATGGCGCCTGGCAGCATCCAAAGCCCTCTGGCAGCGCCTGACCGCGATCCGAAGATGGGGAGCGAAGCCCGAGATCCAGGCGGAACCGGCGTTCAGGCCCTCGCACAGTTCTCAGTTGGGATTCGGCGGCGATGTTATGGCCGGGTTACGACTTTGTCAATTATGCTTTTTAACATACGTCAACAAGCGTGCCAAAGCTTGTGGACGGCATTTATTTTACACTGTTTGCGCGGTCAGAAACCGCACCGTCGGCATCCGCGCCGCCGCCCTTTGCGCCGCCACCCCGGCCTGCACCTGATCGGCAAAGATTCCGAACACCGCCCCGCCGCTGCCCGACATGGCCACCCCGGCCGCTCCCAATTCTTGAAGTAACACCTTAATTTCACCGATGGTCGAATGACGCGCAATGGCGACCTGCTGCAAATCATTGACCAGCAACTCCCGCGTCACGCTCGTGGCGTCGAGTATCCGGGGCAAGATGGCCGGGCTGGGGCCGCTCCATTGGTCAGGCTGCAAGCCGCGGTAGATCTCGGCGGTGGACACCGCGAACGGCGGCACTCCAATTGCCAGGTGCAGGCGACAAGTGCCCTCCAGGTAGGTGATGCGCTCGCCGATACCGCCCACGCGCGCGGGACGCGGATCGAGGAAGAATGGGACGTCGGCACCCAAACGCAGGGCGGTGGCAGCCAGTGCCGCCGGTTCGCTTGCGGCCAGCTGCGCCATCAGGCGCAGCACCGCGCCGGCGTCGCTGGAGCCGCCGCCTAGCCCTGCCCCGGCCGGAATGCGCTTGTGCAAATCAATCGCGACCCGCCAATTGAGGCCGCGCTCTTCCATGAACAAGCGCGCCGCGCGCACGGCCAGGTTGGCGTCGTGCGGCCCAAGTTCCGGCCAGTTGCAGCGCAGCGCCACCGCGGCGGTTGCGGCGCTGTCGTCGACTTCAATCACCACGCGGTCGAACAGGGAAATGGGCAGGAAAAGCGAGTCAAGCTGGTGATAGCCGTCAGGACGGCGCCCGGTTATGCGCAGGAAGAGGTTGATTTTGGCGGGCGTCAGCAATTCCAGGCGTTTGATCATCGGGGTATAACGTGGCGCGGCGGGCGCGCTCGTTCATCGCCTGGCGGGCATCGCGGCGAATTGCGCCAATGAACGCCATCAGCGACACCATCAGGCCCACGGCAAACAGGATGCATCCGGTCAGGTAGACGGCGTGATAGAAGTCCATCTGTGCCGCGGCATAGGAAATCGTCCGTTCATCCTGGGTCAACGGCGCGAGCACGGCACCGTCGGTGCGCGCGTCCAGTTCGTCGAAATTACGGTACAACTCGGGGCTGGGAGGACTAGCCACCACCAAGCGCCGATATTGCACGATACCGTTGAGTCCGACCAGCCAGTTGCCGGTGCCCAGCAGCATCAGTACCACCCCCGCCACCACGCGCCAGTCGCTGTACAGCTCGGGCGGTTTCATGACAATCAAAGATACGTGTGGTGGGCGGCAAACACAAATCGGCAAACCGGCCAGGCCTGTTGACCATGCGCCTGGGCGCGCCGCGCTTCTGATACACTGAAGGTAGGGATTGCGATAACCTTAGGTACCGATGAGCAACGCAACCAATAGTCGGCTTGAGCAACTGCTGAGCCGCTTCGCAGCGGGCGACCGGCTGGCGCTGGCCCGCCTAATCACGCTGGTGGAAAATCGCAGCGCCGACGTCGCCGCGGTGATGGAACGGCTCTACAGCGGCGCCGCCCACGCCCATATCGCCGGCATCACCGGCCCACCGGGCGCCGGCAAGTCCACGCTGATCGACCGTGTGGTCGCCAAGCTGCGCGCGCGCAAGCAGCAGGTGGCGGTCCTCGCCATCGACCCGTCCAGTCCCTTCTCGGGCGGCGCCGTGCTGGGCGACCGGGTGCGCATGGGTGACCATTACAATGATCCCGGCGTTTACATCCGCAGCCTGTCCACGCGCGGCAGCCACGGCGGGCTCAGCCGCGCGGCACGTCAAATCGTCACCCTGCTCGAGGCGTTCAAGTTCGATGTGATCCTGGTCGAGACCGCGGGCGTAGGGCAGACCGAACTGGACATCATGGATTTGGCGCACACCACCGTGGTGGTGACGGTGCCCGAGGGCGGCGACGGGATTCAGATCATGAAGGCGGGGCTGAACGAAATTGCCGACATCTTCGTGGTCAACAAGGCCGACCGCGATGGCGCCGACCGGGTCAAGGCGGAGCTGGAACTGAACGTTTATCTGCGCGGCGGCGCCGGATGGCGGCCGCCGGTGCTGCTGACGCAGGCGGCCAACGACCGCGGAGTGGAAGCACTCATCGCGCAACTGGACCGCCATTGGGAATACGTGCGCACCCATACCGACCCGCAGGCCGAACGCCAGCACCGCGTACACGAGTTCTTGGAAATCCTCACCGGTCAGATCGAAGAGCGCGCCAGGAACGCGTTTGGCAACGGCCGCGCACACGAGCTGTTGGAATCGGTGTGCACCGGCCGCCTCAACCCCTATGCGGCGGCGCGCCTGCTGCTTGACGATCCTGCCGCGATGGGTGCATTGCTCAGCAAGACGGTGGTAGACTGCTGACGATGGGATGGAGAAATGACGGGCGCGTGTTCGCGATCGGGGACATCCACGGATGTCCGCAGGAACTCGACGCTCTGCTCAAGGGGATCGATCCCGGTCCCGCGGACACCGTAATCTTCGTCGGCGATTACGTCGATCGCGGTCCGTCGGCCCGTGACGTAATCGACCGGCTCATAGCCTTCAAGCAGCGCCATCCTGCCGCCATCTTCCTCAAGGGCAATCACGAGGACATGATGCTGCATTTCCTCGGCATGCCCGGCCATTACGGGGACTCCTTTCTGTTCAACGGCGGCTTCGCCACCATGATGAGCTACGACATCGACGAGTCGCGGCTCGACCACGCGCTGGAGCTGCTGCCGCCCGCGCATCTTGAGTTCCTGCAAAGGCTGGAGACCAGCTATCTGCGTCCGCCCTACCTCTTCGTCCACGCCGGGGTGCATCCACTGCGCTCGCTGGAGGAGCAGGAAGCCGAGGACATGCTATGGATTCGCCAGGAGTTCATCGCCAATCCGCACGACCTGGGGCATACGGTGATTTTCGGCCACACCCCGATGCGCGACGTGCTGCTCGACCTACCCTATAAAATCGGGCTCGATACGGGGTTGGTGTACGGGGGCCGGCTGAGTGCGCTGGAATTCAGCGAAGGGCGATGCTTTCAGGTGGCGCGCGGCAGCAAAAAAGTCAGCAGCCATCGCATCAAGGCGCTGCGCTAGCCCCCTTTCGTCCCCCGCGATCGCCAGCTAATCTGTGCAATTCAGTGGCGGCGTAGCTCAGTTGGTTAGAGCACGCGGCTCATATCCGCGGAGTCGTAGGTTCAAGTCCTACCGCCGCCACCACCAATATTTCCACGCAACGACGCCTGGCCCGGTGCCCAAGATCGTTTGTGCGCAGCGGGATGGCCATGGCGCCGAATTGCATCCCCGCTCCTTTTGTCAACATATCTCCCGCCGGCCTGCGGGAACAGGGAAGCAACACGCCGCTTACCTGTTTTCAACCCGCCGATATGATCGCGCGGCAGTCACTGGATGGTGGTTTCCGGAACGTCGAGGCACCACGCCGACTGCGGGCCCAGCACCGTGTCGCCATTGAGTGCAACCATTCTGGGCAACCATGCCACGACCTGGACGTCGTACTGGTTGGTTTGGGAGGTCTGGAACGTCAGGGACACGGGCGCAGAGCAAGTGCCGGAGCTGCAGGTGAACGCCGACCAGGGAATTTGCAGAGGCGGTTTGCCGTTGCTGACGGCGTTGTTGCCCGGATTGAAGGTGAACTCATTGCCCGGGCATGCCTGCTCCGCAGGCAGCGTTTGCAAGGCACTCTGGGTTCCAACCACGTACGTGAGCAGGAGGTTCTGACTGGTGGCGCTCAGCGCCGTCAGCGCATCTTGCGGTATGGTGACCGTTCCGGTCAGCGGTTGATTCAGTGAGATCTCATTGGGCCACAGGGGAAAGCTCAGCGTCCATGGCGCCGGAACCGACTGCTGGGTTGACGTGTCCCAGCCGGGTGGCTGCAAAGCCGGATTGCTGAAGTCGAGGTCGAACCTCTCTTGCAGGGGCGTGGTTATCGCCGCAGTAAATCCCACCAGGCCAGGGCAAGGCTGCACAAAATTGCAGTTTGGAAACGGTCCATCGCCGCCTACCAGGTCCAACACTTCTCCACTTGTTATTGTACCGGAGCTGACCAGCTTGATGGTTTGGGGCGGAATCAAACCATTGCCTTGCGCGTTGGTGTTGACCTCCCACACAGTTTCGGACTGGGTCGCCAGAGCGTTGGTCTGAAGTCCATTCAAACCCGGCGGGATGACCACGCCATTGAATGTGACATATCGCAGATCGCAGTAATTGGGATTGTTCAACTGGTTGTTGCTGGCCGGATTGGAGTCCAAGGGCAGAATCAGGGCGTGCGAAGTCAAGACTGAGTCGGTGATGTCGCTGTTACCCGACGCGTCGTATGCATAGGTTGCCTCGGTATTGTTGCTGCCGATCGAAGAGTCTGACACTTGCCAGTCCGCGATCGAGATCGTTTGCGCCTGCCCCCACGTCCATGACTCACTCCACGATGCGGACAACGTACCCACCCCGGTCTCGTTCTGGATTCCCGCCGTGGCGGATACTCCCACGGTTTCGGTGTGGCTGTTGGAGGTGGTCAAGGTGGTGACGTTGTTGGCCACTTTGGGCAGGAAAGAACGGATGCCGAGCGAAACTGCGCCGGGCAAATCTTCAAGTTGCGCGTCCAACGTCACGGCGTCGTTCCAACCAAGCGTGGCGTACACCGGCCATAGGTAGTTCCAGCTGTCGCACGATCCGGCGATGGGCTGCTGGTCGGTAATCTGCTGCGTGTAGACGGAGGTCCAACTCTGTCCGACGGGCGCTGGCGGCGGACTTACATCGAGGTACTGGCGGACGATAATCTTGTGAAAGTAGCCGCTGTTCGCATTACCCTCCAGCAGCGCGTAACCGCGCGTCTCGAACGTAGCGTTGATCTGGATCCGGCTGGCGGGGGAACTCGACGGCGGCTGTGAATTGTCGGGACCCCAAGTCGTAAAATCCGGCGGCAGATTGTCCTGGCTGTTGATTATCAGCGGTACCGTGATGTTCAGCGACTGGAGGTCGTGAAAGGACAACACGGTCTGATTGGAGCAATCCGCGGCGTTTGCTGCGCTGCAGCTCGACGGTCCGATGTCGCTGCCGCCGCCCGCCATCCCCCGTTGCAACGCGCCCAGCCACTGCTCGCTATCGTGCTGCAGCTGCGCCGCGTCGGGCGTCACCGCGGTGGGGGTTTCTCCCGGCAGCGGCGCAATTATGCGCTGCGGGAAATCGATCTGTTCCAGCTCCTTTGTCCCCAGTATCCTGATGTTGTGGCCGGTTTTATTGAAGAAATAGATCCAGCCCGCGGCCGGTGACGATCCTTCCGCATGCGCCCATACCGCACCCTTGAGGCCTGCGCTGCGATGGTCCTCAGTGTTGTTCAGAATCACCACCGCCTTGCCGGCCGCCAGAAAATTCGCTACCCCGGGGTTAGCCTGAAGCTGCGCCGGCGTGGTGTTGTTGCCATCGAAGATGATCATCGCGTAGGGCCCGGGATCTTCGCTCCCGCTACCCGCTACAAGCCTGTATTGCGTCCCGATGGTCTGAAGGACAGGCCCGCTGGCGGCGCCAGCCACCAAGGCTTGCGGCATCGCTGCCGGCGAAGAATTCGAACTGCCGCCGCACGCGGCACACCATAACTGCAGCAGCACCCCGAGCGAGGCCAACCCACCGCGCCGGCAGACGCGGCGCATCCTTGCCCTGACGGTAGCCCCCTGATCCATAGCTCTCCTCGCGGAACGACTGAAGCGATCTGCCTGGCTCTTTCGGCCTTGTCGGAGGCGCGACCGCAATCCACATTCGGCCACGGCGGGCGCGGCTTGACAGCCGCCCGCCACTGGAGCGAGAATCTTTTCGAAGATTTTTCAAGATGGCTGAATATTATTCAAAAGGGCATCTCGTTGTCAAGAAGACGGACAGCGCTTTTTACAGCTTATTGGTGCTTTTGAAGGTCACACTGGCGATCCGGACCTTGGGATCCGGTCAAGAGCACTGGCTATGAAGACTCCAAAGCGCGGGACAAGGGCCGCACGCCATCCAGCATACCGGTCCGTCGATCGCAGGCGCGCGGCGATTGCCGAAGCGCTACTTCAGTCGATGTCGGAAAAGGGCTTTTCCGCCACCTCGCTGACTGAACTCGCCAGACGGGCCGGCATGTCGCCGAGCCATCTGCTCTATTATTATCCCGATAAGGAAGCGGTGCTGGTCCAGCTGGCCAAATCAATCAATGACGGAACCCTCGGCTTCATGGCCGGCTTGGTTGACAAGCCGCCGCAGGTCCAATGCCACCAGCTGGTTGGGTACTTCTTTGGCCGCCGCAACGTGCCGGCCGCCTTTCGCGGCGTGCTGCTGCAACTCATGGGGGTGGCGACTCACGACCCCGAGCTGCTCGGCCGGATGCGCCAGCAGGCGGGCAGGTTCAAGGCTTTTCTAAAACAGATTTATCGAAAATCTTCCGCGACCGCGACCATGCCGGTGGATGACGCGGCGACCGTGGCCGCCGCAATCTGGATGGGACTGCTGGTCAATTCGCTCTTTGACCCGACGCTCACCATGGCGCGCGCCGGGCGCCTGATGCTCAATGTCATGTCATTCCTGGGCGGATTCGACAACGCCCGGCGTTCGGGGGATGTCCCTCCGGCGTCAAACGCTCCACCGATTCCAGCGGGCAGCGCCAGCCGCGCGTAGCGCTCATTGAGAGCGTCGGTTGGTGGCGCACCGCAGGAGATTCACGTTGGCAACCCGTGCCGGGAAGGCGCCGGCGGCGCCCTCCCCTGCACGTGTTCCGATTACACTTCGATGTTGTAGCAGCGCTTGACGTTGTCCAGGATGATCTTGCGGCGCACTTCGGCCGACACCCCGGCGAAGTCCTTTTCGATCGCCTTGCGCGAACGCGGCCAGGTCGACACGCCGTGCGGATAGTCCGACGCCCACATGTAGTTATCCGCGCCAAACTGTTTGAGCGATTCGGAGTTGAGCGGCTCGTCCTCGAAGGTGCCGAAAAGCTGGCGTTTCAGATAGTAGCTCGGCATCTCCTTGAGCTTGATGCCCGACAGCGACCCGTAATGGCGGTAGGCGTGGTCCAGACGCCAGACCAGATGCGGCAGCCAGCCGATGTCGTTCTCCGCTGACACGATCTTCAGCCCCGGATAGCGCTCCAGCACGCCGTTGAGCGTCAGCGTGGTGATCGCCTGCTGAATCGGATGAATCGCGTTGGCAAAGCCCTCCATCCGCGACGTGATGGCGGTGCCGCCGGTGGGCCGGCGCGGCATTACGCTGGTCCCGACGTGCAGCGAGATGGGCATGTTGAGGTCCTGCGCCGCCTGCCAGAACGGATCGTACATGGGGTTGGAGTACGGCTTGTCATCGGGCGCGTTGCCCCAGATCTCGGCGCCGCGCAGTCCGATCTTCGCGCATCGCTCCAGCTCCCTGACCGCGCTCGGGATGTCCCACATCGGAATCAGCGCCAGCCCAATCAGCCGCCTGGGATTGCTCGAACAGAATTCGCCCAGCCAGGTGTTGTAGACGCTGAAGCATGCCCCTTGCAGTTCCTTGTCGGTGATCTGGAACAGCGGCATCCCCAGCGACGTGTACAGGACCTCGGCGCTGACGCCGTCGAGGTCCTGGTCCTTGATGCGCTCGACCGGATCCCAGGCGCCCGGCCGGGCCGTTTCATAGCCGGCCGAGGAGGTGACGAACTTTTTGAAGTCTTCGGCCGACTCGCGCAGCAGTTCGCCGGAGCGGCCAACGTTCTGACCGGCGGCGAACAACTCGGCGACGATCGGCAGGTCGAACAGCCCCGGAATCCGGAAGGCGTAGCTGGGCCCCGTCCTGGTCTCCTTGACGATAACGCGCGGCGCCTGATCCTGGAACTTCTTGTCCAGCCGCGTCACCCAGAAGTCGGCGGGCTCGACGACGTGTGAATCCGCCGAGATGTACTTGAGCTCCTCCATGGCTTGACCTCTCCTTTCGCCCGCCGCCGAGCACGGCTGAGGCGTGGTTTCCCATCACGATGACAACTGAAGCGCCGATGGCCGACGCCACCAATCCATCGCAGCTCCGTGTGGCCGGCCCACGGCCCGCTCCAATCCCCTATTTGTTTGCGGACCAGCAAATCAAAGCAGCACCTAATGCCGCCGGTGCCCCAAACATTCTGTGCGATACAAACCTACGCTTTTTGCCGCACAGCCGTCAAACCGCTACCAGGACCTCCGCGGTCGCGACGAACTAAGACAACCGGTACGGAGGCGGGCGTTAAGCGCAGACCAAAACCAGGTCGGGGAGAGGCCGAACCGTTAATTTTCATGTCAGCTCCGACGCTTTGCCTCGCGCCGCCTCGGCTCTTTTCAACCCGTTGCGGCTTGCGCAGGCAGGTCCTCTTGCTAAAGCACCGGCTTGTTTCCCGGCGGCCAAAACCTTAACTTGGAGGCGCGGTGGCCCCGCAGCGTACAGTAGGCCGGATCCGCGGTTCCGACACCGCCCGAAGCCGTGGGCCGAGTGGCAATGCGCTCACACGATTGCTCACACGTGTGGGACAGCTCGCGGGCCTGTTCAAAGGTCCCGCCCGCGACGGACGGGCCGCACTGGGCGCCAAGGGCGAGCGGATGGCGGTGCGGCGGCTGCGCCGGGAGGGCTACCGGATGCTGGCGCGCAACTTCCGCGCCGCCGGCGCCGAAATCGACGCTATCGCCATGGACGGCGACACCCTGGTTTTTGTCGAGGTAAAGACACGCACGACCTGCGCTACCGGGCGCCCGGAGGAGGCGGTGCACGCGCTCAAACAGAATCATATCCGGCGCGCCGCGGCGGTCTACGCGCGGGCCCATGCGATGGAGCAGCGGCCGATCCGGTTCGACGTGGTGGCGGTATCGCGCGCGGACGGCGGGCGGTGGCGGCTTGAGATTATCAAGGACGCATTTTGATGCTTGACATAAGGCTGATTCGCGAAAACCCGGACCAGATCAAGCGGCAACTACAAAAAGTAGGTTTTCCCGCTGAAGATGTTGACCGCCTGCTCGCCGCCGACGCGCGCCGGCGCAAGCTCCAGCACGAGCTCGACGAACTGCGCGCGCGGCGCAGCCGCGAATCGAAAGAACTGGGCAAGATGGCGCCGGCTGAGCGCGAGGCGCGGCGCGCCGAGATGCGCGCCCTGGGCGAGCAGATCACGGCGGGCGAGCGTGAACTGGCCGAAGCCGAGGCCGAGTTCACGCGCCAGATGCTGCTGGTGCCCAACCTGCCGCGGCCGTGGGTGCCCGAGGGCGAGGGCGAAAGCGCCAACGCCGTGGTGCGCAGCGAAGGCGAGCCGCGGCGGCTGGATTTCACCGCCCGGCCGCATTGGGAACTGGGCGAGCAGCTCGGCATCATCGACTTCGCGCGCGGCGTCAAGCTTGCGGGCAGCCGCTTCTACTTTTTGCTTGGTCTGGGCGCCCGGCTGGAGCGGGCGCTGATCGCAATGATGCTCGACCTAAAGCGCGAGCAGGGCTACCTGGAGGTCGCGCCGCCCCTGATGGTCAACAGCGAGACCGTGACCGGCACCGCCCATCTGCCCAAATTCGCCGACACCATGTACCGCGATATCGAGGAGGACTACTGGTTCGTCCCCACCGCCGAGGTGCCGTTGACCAACTTTTACGCCCGCGAAATCCTTGACCCCGAGTGCCTGCCGATTTACCTGACCGCCTACACGCCATGCTTTCGGCGTGAAAAGATGTCGGCGGGACGCGACGTGCGCGGCATCAAACGCGGCCATCAGTTCGACAAGGTCGAGATGGTCAAGCTGGTGCATCCCGACCGTTCCGACGCGGAGTTGGAGTCGCTGGTGGAAAACGCCTGCGAAGTCTGCCGCCGGCTGGGGCTGGCCTTTCGCGTGATTCGCATGGGCACCGGCGATTTGGGTTTCGCCGCCGCCGCCAAGTATGACGTCGAAGTCTGGGCGCCCGGCTGCGGCGAATGGCTGGAGGTCAGCTCCTGCTCCAACTGCTGGGATTTTCAGGCGCGGCGCGCCCAAATCCGCTTCCGCAACGCGAGCAGCGGGCGTAACGAATTCGTCCACACGCTTAACGGCTCGGGACTGGGGCTGCCGCGCACGCTGATTGCGGTGCTGGAGAATTATCAACAGGCCGACGGCTCGGTGATAATCCCCCCGGTGCTGCGGCCCTACCTGCCCGAGGTGGAACGGATCACGCCTGCTTCGCGTTAAATTCGCTCTTTTGTAACACAGCCGTAACAAATCGACCTTACACTGGATTTGCGCAAGAGGGTACGTTCTAAGGGTATGGAGCCCTCCATCCAGCTTTCACTGCGGACCCGTCCGGAGCCCGACCCGCAAGCCACTGAGGCGGTGACCCTGCCGACCGTGGCCGCGCCCGCGCGCCATCGCATTGCCCCGGGCCTGCTCGGCGACCGCCTCTTCCGCTTCTCCACTGCCCTGCTCGCGCTGCTGGTGCTGGCGCTGCTATTGGGCTTTGCGATTGTGCTGGCGATGGAGTCGCGGCTGTCGCTGGTCAAGTTCGGGCTGAGTTTCTTTACCAGCACCAACTGGGACCCGGTCAATGAGGAATTCGGCGCCCTGCCCTTCGTTTACGGCACGGTGGTGACTTCCGCAATCGCCCTGCTGATTGCCGTCCCGCTGAGCCTGGGTGTGTCGCTATGCATGGTCGAGCTACTGCCGCAATGGCTGGCGGCGCGCATCGGATTCCTGGTGGAACTGCTCGCCGCGATTCCCAGCGTGGTCTATGGATTGTGGGGCATCTTCGTGCTGGGTCCGTGGCTGCGCGACGCCGTCGACCCGCTGCTGGCGCGATACCTGGGTTTTCTGCCCCAGTTCCAGGGGCCCCATCTGGCGGTCAGTCTGCTGACCGCCGGCGTGCTGCTCTCGGTAATGATCATTCCGTATATCACGGCGGTGTGCACGGAGGTCTTCCGCGTCGTTCCGCAAACCCAGCGCGAGGCAGCGCTGGCGCTGGGCGCCACCAAATGGGAGATGATTCGCATGGCGGTCATCCCCTACGGTTACACCGGCGTGATCGGAGCGATCATACTGGGTTTGGGCCGCGCGCTGGGCGAGACCATCGCGGTGGCGATGGTGATCGGGAATCGGCCGGAGATTTCCGCCTCGCTGTTCCTGCCTTCCTCCACTTTGGCCAGCGCGATCGCCAACGAATTCACCGAAGCCACCGGCGATATGTACCTGTCGGCGCTGGTCGAGTTGGGGCTGGTGCTGATGGTGCTGGCGGTGGTGCTCAACGCCGCGGCGCGCGCGCTGGTGACCGGCGTGGTGAGTCAGGGAGAGGGGCGATGAGGGCGGCGGGCGGCGGGCCATCCTCCTACCTGTATCGCAAGCTCAAGAGCCGCCTGATGATGGGGCTGACCCTGGCCGCCACCGTCATCACGCTGCTGCCGCTGTTCTTCGTACTCGCCTACCTGCTCAGCAAGGGAGTCACCAGCCTCAATCTGGCTTTCTTCACCCACCTGCCCAAGCCGGTGGGCGAGCCGGGGGGCGGGATGGCCAACGCGATTGTCGGCACCTTTGAATTGATCGGTCTGGCCAGCCTGATCGGCGTGCCGATCGGAATCGGCGCCGGGCTTTATCTCAATGAGTACGGCGGCGCGCTGAGCGCACCGGCGCGCTTTGCCGCCGACGTCCTGATCGGGATGCCGTCGATCGTGGTCGGCATCTTTGCTTACGCCGTGTTGGTGCGCCCGATGCGCGGCTTCTCGGCCCTGGCGGGCGGCTTCGCCCTGGGCATCATCATGATTCCGCTGGTCATGCGCACCACCGAAGAGATGGTGCGGCTGGTGCCCCAGGAATTGCGCGAGGCGGCGCTGGCGCTGGGCGTGACGCGATGGCGCACTACGGTGTCGGTCGTGGTGCGGACCGCAGCGGCAGGCATCGCCACCGGTGTCATCCTGGCCATTGCGCGGGTGGCGGGCGAGACTGCGCCGCTGCTGTTTACCGCCTTTGGCAATCGCTTCTGGGCGCGCGGGCTGCGCGAGCCCATCGCGTCTTTAACCGTTCAAGTCTATACTTATGCTATCTCCCCATTCGCCGATTGGCAGCGTCAGGCGTGGGCAGGCGCGCTGGTGCTGACTGCGATCGTACTGGCGCTGGAGCTAGGAGTGCGATGGATAACGCGAGGACGGCTCAAGCCGCTGCGATAATTCCCGTCCCCTCGGGCGGGCCGCAAGAGGACGCCGCGAGCGCGCCCGACCCCGACAAGCTCAAAGTGGTGGAGCTGAGCGCCTTTTATCGGGGCAAAATCGCGCTGCGCAAGATTCGGGTCGACATCGCGGCCAACCAGGTCACCGCCATCATCGGCCCCTCGGGCTGCGGCAAGTCCACCCTGGTGCGATGCCTTAACCGCATGCATGAAGTGCAGCCGGGCAACCACGCCGAAGGCGAGGTATGGCTGGACGGCGAAAACATCTACGCGCCGGGCGTCGACCCGGTTCAGATCCGGCGGCGGGTGGGGATGGTGTTTCAGAAGGCAACGCCCTTCCCTACCATGTCGATCGAGGACAACGTGACCGCCGGACTGCGGCTTAACAATCGCCGCATGAGCCGCGCCGAGCGCGACCGCATCGTGGAGCGCAGCCTGCGCCAGGCCGCGCTGTGGGAGGAGGTGCGCGACAAGCTGCGCGAACCCGGCATCAGCCTCTCCGGCGGCCAGCAGCAGCGGTTGTGTATCGCGCGCGCGCTGGCGGTGGAGCCCGAAGTGTTGCTGATGGACGAACCGTGCTCGGCGCTGGACCCAATCTCCACCGCCCGCATCGAGGAGCTGATCCTGGAGTTGAAGGCCTCCTACACCATCGTACTGGTCACGCACAACATGCAGCAGGCGGCGCGAGCCTCGGACTACACCGCCTTCCTGTTAAACGGCGACCTGATCGAGTTCGGCGAGACCAATCAGATCTTCACCAACCCCGCTCGCCGCGAGACCGAGGAATACATCACCGGGCGCTTCGGCTAGGGGAGGGTACGATGGAAAACACGCATTTGCAGCATACCAACCGGCAGTACGAAGAGGAGCTGCGCAACCTGCGTACCAGCCTGCTCCAGATGGGCGGGCTGGTGGAGCGCCAGATCGCCAACGCGGTCGAGTCGCTGGTCGAACGCGACTCCGAACTGGCGCGCAGCACGATCGCCAGGGATGCCGAGGTCAACCGCATGGATATCGACATCGACGCCCTGTGCATCCGCCTGCTGGCGCTGCGTCAGCCCGCGGCCTCTGACCTGCGCTTTATCACCACGGGCTTGAAGATCACTACTGACCTGGAGCGGATCGGCGACATGGCGGTCAACATCTGCGAGCGCGCGCTGGAGCTCAATCACGAGCCGGTGCTCAAGCCCTATATCGATATCCCGCGGATGGCGGCGCTGGCGCAGTCGATGGTCAAGGACAGCCTCGACGCGTTCGTCAACAACGACACCGACCTGGCCGAGCAGGTAATCGGGCGCGACGACGAGGTCGACCAGCTCAACTACCAAATCTTTCGCGAGCTGCTGAGCTACATGGCCGAGGAGCCGCGCACCATCGGGCGCGCCACGCGCGTGTTGTTCGTCTCCAAGTACCTCGAGCGCATCGCCGACCATGCCACCAACATTGCCGAGATGGTGGTCTTCATGGTCAAGGGCAAGACCATCCGCCACATGGACAAAGACAAGAAATGAGCCACCTGGAGCCGGCCGAACGCAAGGGACCACAGCCGCGGGTGCTGGTGGTCGAAGACGAAGATGACATCCGCACGCTGGTGCGCTACAACCTGGAGCAGGAGGGCTTCCGGGTGGACGAGGCGCGCGACGGCGCAGGGGCTTACGAATCCATCCGCCGGCGCCTGCCCGACGCGCTGGTGCTCGACCTGATGCTGCCCGGGATGCCGGGACTGGAGTTGTGCCAGAAGCTGCGCGCCGAAGCCGCCACCCACTTGCTGCCGATCGTCATGCTCACCGCCAAGGGTTCGGAAGTCGACCGCATCCTGGGCCTGGAGATGGGCGCCGACGACTATATTGTCAAGCCCTTCAGCCCGCGCGAACTGGTGGCCCGAATCCGCGCCGTGCTGCGCCGCGCCAACGCCCAGGGCGCGCCTGCCGCCGGGCCGGTTTACGAGCGCGGCCGCCTGCGCATGGACATGGGCACCTACGAGGTGTTCGTGGACGGTAAACAGCGCCAGCTATGCCTGCGCGAGTTCGAGCTGCTGCGGTTTTTCGTCGAACATCCGATGCGGGTGTACAGCCGCGAACAACTGCTCGACCTGGTCTGGGGGCGCGACGTGTTCGTCGAGCCGCGCACGGTGGACGTCCACGTACGCCGGCTGCGCCGCCAGATCGAGCGCGACGACAGCAAGCCGGAATTGATACTCACTGTAAGGAGCGTGGGTTACCGCTTTAACCCGCAGGCGCTTGGGTAGAACGATTGTCCGCCGCCTGGCGGTGGCGGTGCTGCTCAGCATCCTGCCGCCCGCCGTGCTGCTGGCAGTGCTGGCAGCGAAAGGGACGGTCTCGTTTGCGCTTCTGACCCTGGTGCTGGTGGCGGGAACCGCGGGCGGAGTGATGGCGGCGGCCTCGGTGGTGCGCGTCCTGATCGATCGGCGCGACAGCCTGGAGGACGCGGCCGAGGAACTCGAAGCCCGCCGCCGTCCGCTGCGCCTGGTGCGTGGAGATCAACTGTTCGGTCTGGCCGAGCAGCGCCTGGTCGCGGCCGCCGACGCGATGGTGCGCGACCTCGAAGAGCTGGCCGAGCAGCGCGAAGAACTCGACGTCATCCTGCGCAGCATGTCGGAGGGGGTGGTGGTGACCGACGCGCACGGCCAGGTGATGCTCATCAACCGCGCCGCGCGCGAGATGCTCGAACTCAGCCCCGAGGCCGACTATCGCGGGCGCGGCCTGGTCGAGATCTGCCGCGACCCCGCGGTCCAGCAGCTGGTGGCAGGCCCCACAGAACGTCATCAACCGTGGCCCGAAAGTATCGAGCTGTCGATCCAGCGGGCCGGTCCCACGCGCCGCCTGCGCGTCACGGCGGGCGCGGTCAGTGCCGCGGCGCGGGCGCGCGCCGCCTGGGTTCTGGTACTGTACGACGTCACGCAGCTCAAGGCTTATGAAGGTCTGCGCTCGGACTTCATCGCCAACCTCACCCACGAAATCCGCACCCCGCTGAGCGCCTTGTGCGGTTACACGGAAACGCTGCTGGCCGGCGTAGAGGACCCGGACACGCAGCGGCGCTTTTTGCAAATTATCGAACGCCAGTCGCATCGGCTAGCCCGTCTGGTTGACGACCTGATCTCGCTGTCCGACCTCGAGCGCGGGCTTACCCCGCTGCGCCCGCGCGAACTGGAGGTGCGCCGCCTGTTCGAAGAAGCGGTCGAGCTGATGGGTGAACAAGCCGAGCGTCAGGGCGTTGCCATCGAAATCCAATGCCCTGAGGCGCTGCCCGCCCTGATCGGAGACCATGACCGGCTGTATCAGGTGTTAATCAATTTGTTGGACAACGCGATCAAGTACACGCCGCGCGGCGGCCGCGTGACGCTGTCGGCGCGCAAGCCCGAAGCGGCCGAAACCGGCGGCAAACCGCTGCTGGAGATCGCGGTTGCCGACACCGGCGAGGGAATCCCACCCCAGCATATTCCCCGTCTGACCGAGCGCTTTTACCGCGTCGACCGCGCCCGGTCGCGCGAACTGGGCGGTACCGGTTTGGGACTGGCGATCGTCAAGCACATCGTCCAGCTCCATCAGGGGGAGCTGCAAATCGAAAGCCGGGTGCGCGAAGGTACCACGGTGCGGGTCAGACTGCCCCTGCCCGCGCCGGGCAATGCGGAGCAGCTTCCCGTCGCATCCGCCGCCGGTTAAGCGCGCCGGGCGCGGCTTGCGTCAGTACAGAGTCTGGACCGCGGCCACAGCGTGATGGTCGAGGTAGACCAAAAAGTCGAGCATGTAACGACAGGCAACGGGCGCACCGCGCGAAATGACGGTCAGATCGATCACGTACAAAACCACTATCCCCAGCACGAACAACACGGCGTCGAGCGCGACCTCGCCGGCCGGTTTATCGGCTATCCGTCTCCACCAACGCCGCAGGGCCGATGCGGCCGCGTGGTTCGTGACGTCTGCTTGTTTCATCCGCTCCACCACGTACAGGCATAAGGTCACCCTTGCCCCCCAATGTCTCCAAGGCGACAAAGCCTCTGTTGATGTTGTCTCGGCTTTTCTTTTCTTATCAAACGTAAGCCTGACGAAGCAAGGTGAGCGCCGACCACCTGTTCAGCATCACCGTCGATAGGAAAGCTGACCAGCCATGGCCTTGCGTCCCAAGACCGGGCGGCGGCCTTTAAGGCTTGCGGATTGCGCGACGCCGCCATCGCCGTTCAAGCCGCAAAGCTCCCGAATCTCCCAAGCAGACTTGGCCACCAGCCACGCTGCCCGCGCGCGCTTGTGATCGATGGGGCAGGCGTGATGAAGTGTAGCGGCCCCGTGCCAAGATGCGGAAGTTAAAGGTACAGCGATGACGAACAGCATCAAGCGGATCTTAACTACTCACACCGGCAGCCTGCCGCGTCCCGCGGAATTGATGCGCCTGATCAGTGCGCGCGAGGAGGGTGAGTTGACCGACCCCTCCGCCCTGGAGGCCTCGATCGCCGCCGCGGTGGACGAAATCGTCCGCAAGCAGGTCGAATCCGGAGTGGATATCGTCAATGACGGCGAAGTCAGCAAGATTTCCTACTCCACCTATGTCAAGGACCGTCTGACCGGGTTTGAAGGCGAGGGATTGCTGTCCGCCTCCGGGCTGGCGCTGGCCGACTTCAAGGAATTTCCCGAATTGGCGGCCCGGCTGTTTCAGAGCGCCGGGATGACCAAAACCAAGGCGCCGGCTTGCGACGGCCCGATCCGGTACAGGGACCTGCGCGAGGTCCAGACCGATATCGCCAACCTCAAGGCCGCGCTCAGCGGCGTCAACGTCGAGGGCGCCTTCATGAGCGCCGCGTCGCCCGGCGTAATTTCGGGCTTTCTGCCCAATCATTACTACAAGACACCCGACGCCTACGTGGGCGCGCTGGCCGACGCGATGAAGACCGAGTACGAGGCGATCCATCAGGCCGGCCTGACCCTGCAATTGGACTGCCCCGACCTGGCGATGAGCCGCCACATCTGGTTCCCCGATTTGAGTCTCGCCGACTTCCGCAAGCGGATCGCGATGCACGTCGAGGCGCTCAATCACGCCACCGCCGCAATCCCGCCCGAGAGCATGCGGATGCATCTGTGCTGGGGCAACTACGAGGGGCCGCATCATTACGATGTGCCGCTGGCCGACATCATCGACATCGTACTCAAGGCGCGCCCCGCCACGATCTCGCTTGAAGCGGCCAATCCGCGCCACGAGCACGAATGGCAACTGTTCGAGACCGTCAAACTGCCCGACGACAAGGTCCTGATACCGGGGATGCTCGATTCGACCACCAACTTTGTCGAGCATCCGCAACTGATCGCACAGCGCCTGCTGCGATGGGCGTCGGTGGTGGGACGTGACCGCCTGATGGCTGGCACCGATTGCGGCTTCGCCACCTTCGCCGGGCTGACCCCGGTGTATCACGGCGTAGTGTGGCTGAAGTTCAAGGCGCTGGCCGAAGGCTGCCGCATCGCCTCGGCCCAGCTGTGGGGGTGATTGAGCGCGCACGGGACCGAAGCCAGATTGACGCCCATGTCGTCATTTGTGATGATAAATGACGATGGTCTCGTCTGAGCCCCCGGTTATCCGGCGAACCGTCGAGTTGCCGGCTTTACTGGCCAAAAAGTCGTACTTCCTGCTCGGTCCGCGTCAGACCGGCAAGTCTCGTTTCTGATCCGCCACGCTTGGTGGGGTGCGCGTTTATGACCTGCTTGACAGCGCGACCTATCTGGCATTGAGCCGGGAGCCGGGCCGAATTGCCCAGTAGCTAACCGAGCGCGACCGCATCGTTGTGATCGACGAAGTGCAGCGCTTACCCGGCCTGCTCAACGAGGTGCACCGTCTGATCGAGACGCGCCGTCTGCGCTTCCTGCTGACCGGCTCCAGTGCGCGCAAGCTGCGCGCCGGCGGCGTCAACCTGCTTGGCGGCCGTGCGCGCACGCAGTATCTGCATCCGCTGACATCGCGGGAACTGGGCGCGCATTTCGACCTTGAGCGGGCGTCACAGAACGGAAGGCTGCCGTCGATTTATTTCTCCGCCGACGCGTGGGCTGACCTTGAGGCCTACGCGGGCACCTATCTGCAGCAGGAGATCGTTGCCGAGGGCGCTGCTCGCAACGCGCCCGCCTTCAGCCGCTTTCTGAAAGCGGCCGCGCTGTGCAACGGCACCATCGTGAACTTCACCAACATCGCCAACCACGCGCAGGTACCGCACACACGGTCTATGAGTACTTCGAGATTTTGAAGGACGCGCTGGTGCTGCACGAACTGCCGCTCTGGCAAAAGTCAACACGGCGCAAACCGCTCGGCTCATCGAAGTATTATCTGTTTGATGTGGGCGTGGCCGGGGCGCTGCAAGGCCGCCCTTTTCGCGCCGGCACACCGGAGTTCGGCCA